>OKLI01000330.1_pt1 | contig 11096 bp, 9 predicted proteins | sample 1612671 | NCBI WGS metagenome assembly OKLI01 (sample SAMN04436812, study PRJEB24849) | human gut metagenome | biome: human gut; feature: NICU; material: stool | host: Homo sapiens | place: USA: Saint Louis, MO | collected 2011-05-02 | reverse complement strand
GGTAAGAATATAAAAAAGACAAACATCAAAAACGATGTTTGTCTTCATTCTGAAATAGCTAGAATATTCTAGCTATTTTTGTTTCTCTAATAAATTACTTTCAGACTTGCAGAAATATTCAGAATGTTTATAATAGTAGCTAAGTATAAAAGGAGGAATTTATGTCAAAATTAACTCAAACATTTACAGATAAGTTATTTGCTGATTACCAAGCAAATACAAAATTTAGCGCTATTGAAAATGCAGTAACTCACAATGGTTTATTGAAGTCTCTAGAGACTCGTCAAAGTGAGATTGAGAACGACTATGTCTTTTCAATTGATTTGACCAAAGATGAAGTTTCTAATCAGAAACAATCAGGACGTTGCTGGATGTTTGCTGCACTGAATACATTTCGTCATAAACTGATTTCAGATTTTAAACTTGAGAATTTTGAATTATCTCAGGCACATACATTTTTCTGGGATAAGTATGAAAAATCAAATTGGTTTATGGAACAAATTATTGCGACTGCAAATCAGGAATTGAGTAGTCGTAAGGTGAAATTCCTATTAGATGTACCTCAACAAGATGGAGGACAATGGGACATGGTGGTTGCTCTGTTTGAGAAATATGGTGTCGTTCCTAAAACAGTTTATCCTGAATCTGTTTCATCAAGTGCTAGTCGTGAACTAAATCAATATTTGAATAAACTCTTACGCCAAGATGCACAGATTCTACGAGAATTAATAGCACAGGGAGCAGATGGGGCAACTGTTCAAAATAAAAAGGAAGAATTGCTTCAAGAAATTTTTAACTTTTTAGCAATGAACCTTGGCTTGCCACCGCAATCTTTTGATTTTGCTTATCGTGATAAAGACAATCATTATCAGTCTGATAAAAATATTACACCGAAAGCATTTTATCAAAAATATGTTAATCTTGACCTATCAGATTATGTTTCTATTATCAATGCTCCAACTGTAGATAAGCCTTATGGACAATCCTATACAGTTGAGATGCTTGGAAATGTTGTCGGAGGGCCAGCTGTTAAATATTTAAACCTTGATATGAAACGGTTTAAAGAGTTAGCGATTGCGCAAATGAAATCAGGAGAAACTGTGTGGTTTGGTTCAGACGTAGGTCAAGTATCAAATCGTCAAAAGGGTATCCTAGCAACTACGACTTATGATTTTAATTCATCTATGGATATTAAACTTAGCCAAGACAAAGCGGGCCGCCTAGATTATAGTGAAAGTTTAATGACACATGCTATGGTCTTAACGGGAGTAGACCTTGATGAATCTGGACAACCTTTAAAATGGAAAGTTGAGAACTCTTGGGGAGAGAAAGTTGGTAAGGATGGTTATTTTGTAGCTTCAGATGCTTGGATGGATGAATATACTTACCAAATAGTCGTTCGTAAAGAATTGCTTACTAAAGAAGAATTAGAGGCTTACAACGCAGAGCCAATTACTTTAGCGCCGTGGGATCCGATGGGAGCATTAGCTAATTAGTAATAGTAATTATAAATTAAAAAACTGGATAATATATCCAGTTTTTTAATTACCGTTAGGTACTGTATTGTTGTTACCATTACCATGTCCAGTTCCTGGCACAGTTTGATTGGAATTATTAGGGGTAGTAGCATTACCATTATTAGGTGTTTCGACTTGTGGGGATGATGAATTGGCATCATTTGCTGTATTCTTATCCTCTTTTTGTTTCTCAGAGGATGTTGAACTACTGCTTTGACTTGACTGTCCAGAATTTTGATAGATATTCTTATAGACAGAAGAAGAGTAAGTGCCGGTTGTAGTTGTCCCATTGATATACAAGTAGCTTCCGCTTCGATAGAGCCCTTCTGGCATTGTCCAATCTGCACTGTATCCGCCAGTTAGGTAGGACATCATTGCACGATAAACCTCAGTAGCAATATCCAGTTGGCTACCATAAAGTGGTGTAAGGCGATTTTTATAACCAGTCCAAATTGCCATTGTGTACTTAGAAGTATAGCCGACAAAGTTTTCATCAGGAGCCATTGTACCAACGGCGCTATTGTAGATACCAGTAGTTGCTTCAATTTTAGCTAACTCATCTTCCGTATAGTTGGAAGTACCAGTCTTACCAGCTTGTGCAACACCAGGGATAGCTGCTTTAGTACCAGTACCAACTGTTAGTACTGTTTTCAGCATATCCGTCATCATGTAGGCAGTAGTCTCTTTCATCGCACGGCTACCAGACGCTGCATAAGTATCATTGGTTCCATCGCTAAATTCAATTTTATTAACATATTGCGGTTTATAGTAAGTTCCGCCGTTTGCAAAAGCCGAGTAAGCCGCTGCCATTTTCTCACTACTTGCACCATATTTTGCATCACTGCTACTGTTGTTACTTGAAATAGCATTTGAATAGTTCATTTCTGGATAGTATATGCCTAATTTTTCAAGGAAAGATTTTGCTTCGTCTAATCCAGCGGCTTCAAGTGCTCTGACAGCAGGGACGTTACGTGATTGTTGAATAGCGGTCTGCATACTCATCCAACCCATATATTGACGATCCCAGTCATATAGTTGAGTAGAAGTACCAGGCCAGTAGTAAACTGAGTCGTTTAATGATTGACCTGTTGAATTATAGACACCACTATCAATAGCAGGTGCATAAGCTGAGATAGGTTTCATTGTAGAACCCCAATCGCGGTCTGTTAAGACAGATTGATTTGTCCCAAATGAAATATTTTCATTCTGATGACGCCCGCCTAATTGTGCAATGACTTTACCATTAGTCGCATCCATGATGGTAGATGCTATTTGTAATTCATTGTTTGGATAAGCGATGTAAGTGTCACTGTTGTAGATGTCATATAGTTGTTTTTGTGCATCAGTGTTGATATTAGTATACACTTTTAGCCCAGCAGTAAAGATATCTTTACCAGTTTTTTGTTTAACTTCACTAATAACTTGTTTTAAGTAGTTATCCATATATTTTGGATAAGTAGATTTTTGCTTTAATTCTTTTAAGCCATCAGTTACTGGAGTTGCAACAGCTTGGTCGTATTCCTTTTTAGAAATGTTTTTATCTTGATACATCTGCTGAAGAACGGTATTACGTCTTGTTTGAGCAGATTCTGGGTTTTTATAAGGGTCATATTGTGTAGGTGCTTGAGGAATACCAGCGAGCAAAGCAAGTTGTGCAATAGATAATTCCTTTAGGTCTTTACCAAAGTATGATTTAGCTGTTGTTCTCATACCATAATTCCCATTTCCCATATAAACTTTATTAATATAGAAAGTAAGAATTTCTTCTTTGGTGTATTTACGCTCCATTTGAAGCGCAAGCCAAACTTCCTGTGATTTACGTTTTAACGTTTGGTCAGATTTATTGGTAGAAAAGTAAGCCAGTTTAATCAACTGTTGATCAAGGGTTGAACCACCTTGCGTATTACTACTAACAAGATTATGCCAAGCTGCACCTAAAATACGATAAATATCGACACCTCTATGTTTAAAGAAACGTTTATCTTCGATAGAAGTGATAGCGTTAACCAAATTTAGTGGAATGCTATCCGCACTAACACTTTCACGCTTTTCTGAGCCTAAATCGGCAATAAGTTTATTATTACCATCATAAACCAAACTAGAGTTAACGGATTTTAAAGCTTGATCGGTTAATTTCGGAGAACGACTAACGTAGTATGCAAATAGGAGCCCACCTATTACAATAGCTAAGATAATAAATCCCATTATAATGCCAAAAGCATACTTCAATAGTTTGATAACAGATTCCTTTTTAATTGTAATCACCGCCTAATAATTTTTCTTCAATAATATCTAAGTAAGGGACTTGAGGAAAGGCACTCTCCTTTACGAAAAATCCATTTTTTCTGATATAATCAATAGGCATTGATTTATTGCCTTTATCAATCTGATAAAATGAAATTAACTCATTAGCAGGGAGTAGATAGGTTTCCTTAAGTGTGGAAAAATGAAGCAAGACAAAGCAAATCCCTTTTTGCTGTAATACATTTGCCATGTGCTCTATTTGGTGAGCATGAAAATTTTTCATAGGCATAGCAGTTTTCTGCCGGGTTTCTTTGGCTTCAAAGTCAATATAGTAACCTTTGTAAACACCAGAATAATCAGTAGTAGAAGCTTGTCTAAAATAAGCTTCTACAATCTTAGCACGACTACGTTTAGGATAATCTACCTTGACGATTTGTACTGGCGTTGGTTTCTTATGAATGACAGCTAATTCGTGAGACAAATAGTAGTCATTGGTTGCATTGATAGCAGCTTCAAATGACATACCACGGTTGGCAAAATCGATTTTCTTTTTCTTTGATTTTGTAACTGTTGTTTTCCGAATAAGCTGATGTGGATAGTTAACCATTTTTCTCCTTGCATTACAAATAAAATGCTAAGATAAGCAAAACTATTATACCATAAAATTAGGATGGACAACAAATGAAGTCAACTATTCTTGTAACAGGTTACAAAAATTTTGAATTAGGGATTTTCCAGGATAAGGATCCTCGGATTACTATTATAAAAAAGGCTATTGATAAGGATTTTAGACGCTTCTTGGAAAATGGAGCAGACTGGTTTATTTTTATGGGAAATTTAGGGTTTGAGTACTGGGCTTTGGAAGTTGCTCTTGATTTACAAAAAGAATATGATTTTCAAATTGCGACAATTTTTACCTTTGAGAACCATGGCCAAAATTGGAATGAGGCTAATAAAGCTAAGTTGGCACTCTTTAAGCAAGTTGACTTTGTTAAATATACTTTCCCAAGCTATGAAAACCCGGGTCAATTTAAACAATACAATCATTTTCTCATTAACAACACACAAGGTGCATATCTTTTTTATGATTCTGAAAATGAAACTAATTTAAAATTTTTGCTAGAAATGATGGAGAAAAAGGAAGCTTATGATATTTCTTTCCTAACTTTTGATCGCTTAAATGAAATATATGAGGAATGATCGTTTTTTCGGATATGAGAACGTTTTACGCTTGATTTTTCCATTTAATTTAGGTATTATTTACTTTGATATAAAGGATAGGACTTATATTAAAACGATTTGACTGGTTTGGAGAATAGAATGGCAAGTATTATTTATAGCCCAAAAGATATTTTTGAGCAAGATTTTAAAGTTAGTATGCGGGGATATGACAAGAAAGAAGTCGATGTATTTCTGGATGATGTCATCAAAGATTACGAAAATTATCTTGAGCAAATTGAGAAGCTCCAAATGGAAAATAGACGTCTACAACAAGCTTTAGACAAAAAAGAAAGCGAAGCTTCAAATGTAAGAAATTCAGGGACAGCTATGTATAATCAAAAACCGATTGCCCAATCTGCAACCAATTTTGATATTTTAAAACGCATTAGCCGCCTTGAGAAAGAAGTTTTTGGAAGACAAATTAGAGAATAAGGATTTCTCAAATATGCAATTTTTGGATAATCGCGTAGTATTGAGATACTATGAGGAAAGTCCATGCTAGCACTGGCTGTGATGCCAGTAGTGTTTGTGCTAGGCGAAAAAATAAGCCTAGGGAGATAGCTAGCTATCTTACGGCAAGCAAAAGGGCTAAGTCTTTGGATATGCCTGAATAGCTTTGAAAGTGCCACAGTGACGTAGTTTCTAGGGAAATCTAGAAAGTGGAACGCGGTAAACCCCTCAAGCTAGCAACCCAAACTTTGGTAGGGGCATGGGATAGTTGGAATGAGAACAATCTATCCTGACTGCTTTGCAGTAGACAGATGATTATCGAAAGAAACAATTCCTAGTTGTTTCTGGAACAAAACATGGCTTATAGAAAATTGCATAATAGGTTAGTGGCTGAGATAACATCTCAGCCAATTTTTAACTGTGATGAATACGATAGTGTAAAAGAGGAAAAATGAAAGAATCATTCAAATTAATAGCAACTGCTGCTGCTGGTTTAGAAGCCATTGTTGGTAGAGAAATCAGAAACCTAGGAATTGACTGCCAAGTTGAGAACGGTAGAGTCCGTTTCCACGGAGATATCAAAACAATCATTGAAACGAACCTATGGCTACGAGCTGCCGATCGTATAAAGATTATTGTAGGAGAGTTTCCAGCACGTACTTTTGAGGAACTTTTTCAGGGTGTATATGGCCTTGACTGGGAAAATTATTTACCGTTAGGGGCAAAATTTCCTATTGCTAAAGCAAAGTGTGTCAAGTCAAAATTGCACAATGAACCTAGTGTACAAGCCATTTCTAAAAAAGCTGTTGCTAAGAAACTTCAAAAAGTCTTTCACCGTCCTGAAGGAGTTCCCTTACAAGAAAATGGAGCTGAATTTAAAATAGAAGTTTCTATTTTAAAAGATAAAGCGACTGTCATGATTGATACGACTGGATCAAGTCTCTTCAAACGTGGCTACCGTGCAGAAAAAGGTGGTGCACCAATTAAAGAAAACATGGCAGCAGCTATTATTCAATTATCTAATTGGTTCCCTGATAAGCCATTGATTGATCCAACTTGTGGTTCAGGTACTTTTTGTATTGAAGCTGCTATGATTGGAATGAATATAGCTCCTGGTTTTAATCGTGATTTTGCCTTTGAGGCGTGGCCATGGGTAGATCAAAGTCAAGTACAAAAGGTTCGTGATGAAGCTGAGAGTAAAGCAAACTATGATATTGATTTAGATATTTCAGGTTTTGATTTAGACGGTCGTATGGTAGAAATTGCTAGAAAAAATGCAGAAGAAGCAGGACTTGGAGATGTTATCAAATTGAAACAAATGCGTCTTCAAGATTTAAAAACAGATAAAATTAACGGTGTTATTATCTCCAACCCACCATATGGTGAACGACTCCTGGATGACAAAGCAGTGGACATTTTGTATAATGAGATGGGACAAACATTTGCGCCTTTAAAAACTTGGAGCAAGTTTATCCTAACTAGTGACGAAGGATTTGAAAAAAAATACGGCTCACAAGCTGATAAAAAACGTAAGCTTTACAATGGTACTTTAAAAGTTGATTTGTACCAATATTACGGTGAACGTGTGAGACGTCAAGTAAAATAACGGGGAGAACTCATGTCAGAAGATCAAAAACACCCATTTTTTGAACCAAAAAAAGAAACTGATGGTCTTGAATTTAAAGATGCTAAAGAAATGACAGTAGAAGAGGCTGTTAGAAAAGATTCTGAAATTAAGGCTGGTATTACCGAAGAAGATAGTATTCTTGATAAATACATCAAACAACATCGTGATGAAGTAGCTTCACAAAAGTTTGAGACAAAATCAAGCGATTTTGCAAACCTTGATACGGCATCTTTAGATGATTTTATCAAGAAACAGCGCGAAGAATTATCAGCGATGTTAGCTGCAGAAGAGCTTTCTAAAAAGTTGGATAATTCAGTCTCTCAAGAACAAGATACAGAAGCTAATGCTGTCTCACCTAAAGAAGAATCTTCACAAGAACAAGAAAATAGTGTAACCCCAGTTCCTCCTCTGAATACGGAAGCAGAACCAACTGCAACAGAACCAGATTCGACTATTGCTGATTCAGAGGAGTATAAATCCTCTTCTAAGAAGCGTGGAGGTATCGTAGGAACATTGATTGCTCTTATTTTACTTCTAATAGTAGCAATCTTTGGTTACAACTATTTCAAGAATAATAATTCGACAAATTCTCAAACTGCAACAAGTCAAAGTTCTAGTTCTAAGGCTACGACGACTTCATCAGAAGAAGATAAAAAAGCTAGTCAGAACTTAGATAATTTCAACAAATCTTATGCTAACTTTTTTGTTGATGATAAGAAAACCCAACTCAAAAATAGCGAATTTGATAAATTGTCAGAATTAGAAAAGAAAGTTGATGCTTTAAAAGGAACTAAATACTACGGTAAAGTAAAAGTTAAATTTGATAGTCTAAAACGTCAAATTGATGCTGTTAAAGCTGTTAACGACAAGTTTAAGTCGCCTGCTGTAGTTGATGGTAAGAAGAGTGAAAAATTAGAGGTAAAAGATGGAGCGAATTTTGACTCTTTAGATAGTAAAACTCTTAATACTGGTAATGCTAGTCTAGATAGTTTACTTCACTCCATCGTTTCAACTGGTCGTAATCAGGTAAAACAATCCGAAGAACAGGCTTCGTCTAATAAGGTTTCAGACACTCAAATAACTGAACAACCAAACGTAACTAACGGTCAATCTTCCTCATCAGCTGCTACAATAAATAATCAGGCAGCTGGCACTGCATCAGGTAATTTGGAACGTAACCGTAGTCGAGTACCGTATAATAATGCTGCTATTGCGGATACAGGAAATCCTGCCTGGATATTTAACCCAGGAGTATTAGAGAAAATCGTGGCCACTTCACAGGCGCGAGGCTATTTCTCTGGAAATAACTATATTCTTGAACCTGTAAATATTATCAATGGTAATGGTTATTACAATATGTTTAAATTAGATGGCACTTATTTGTTCTCTATCAATGCCAAGACAGGTTACTTTGTAGGTAACGCTCCTGGAAGAGCTGATAGTTTAGATTATTAATATAAAGAACAAAACCAGTTTTTTGTCTACACCCTAAAAGTTAGAAAATCAGTCTAACGATTAGGGTGTTTTTTGTATTCGCATTTAGATGTCTACGACTGCTATGAGGATATTAGGGAAAAATTAAAAGGATTTTGCTCTCTATGATACAGAACAAAATCCTTTGTTTAAATTAATAAGTCAACTTTTGGAATTCCAAAAGTTGACTTTTATTTTTTATTAGATCAGACAATGTGGCGCTCAAAAGCATTGTCAGAAATCCCTTGGGAAAGAATTAATTTCGCCCATTCTTGAGCAGAGTGGAGACTGTGGTCTTTATAATTTCCACAAGATTCAATGGTTGTTCCAGGAACGTCTTCCCAAGTGACCCCACCAGCAATAGCCTCTAGACTAGATTTGATGACTTTAGCAATTTCAGTAGCATCCTGTTTTCCCCACATAATCATGTGAAAACCAGTTCTACAACCAAAAGGAGAACAATCAATCAAACCATTAATTCGTTGGCGGATTAACTTCGCCAGAAGGTGCTCGATAGTATGTAAACCAGCAGTATCAATAGCATTTTCATTAGGCTGAATAAGGCGGATATCAAAGTTAGTAATGATGTCTCCGACCGGTCCAACTTCTTCTGAAATTAAACGAACGTAGGGTGCTTTAACGATGGTGTGATCTAATTCAAAACTCTCTACGACAACTTCTTTTGTCATAAGTTTTCTCCTTTTGTATTACATTCTAGAGACTAAAGGAGATGTTGAAAATTTCTCCTAATCCCTTTAAATAACATTCTAATCATATCATAAATGTCTATAATTTTAAATTGTGAAAACGCCTTTTTTATGATAAACTTAAAAGTGGACTTTCTATATGAAATCTAGAAAAAAATTGAGGTATAAACATGTTTAATATTATATTAGCAATGGTTTGTGCACTCATTGGTTTGATTATTGGTTATGTGGCTATTTCAATGAAAATGAAATCATCAAAAGAAGCTGCAGAACTAACTCTTTTAAATGCAGAACAAGATGCCGTTGATTTACGTGGTAAAGCAGAAATTGAAGCAGAACACATCCGTAAAGCAGCGGAACGTGAAAGTAAAGCTCACCAAAAAGAATTACTTTTAGAAGCAAAAGAAGAGGCTAGAAAATATCGTGAAGAGATCGAAAAGGAATTTAAATCTGATAGACAAGAGTTGAAACAGATGGAGGCACGTTTAACAGATCGTGCATCATCTCTTGATCGTAAAGATGAAAATCTATCTAACAAAGAAAAAATGTTAGATAGCAAAGAACAAAGTCTAACCGATAAATCTAGACATATTAATGAGCGCGAACAGGAAATTGCTACTTTAGAAACAAAAAAAGTAGAAGAATTGTCACGCATCGCAGAGCTTAGTCAAGAAGAAGCTAAAGATATCATTTTAGCTGATACCGAAAAAGATTTAGCTCATGATATTGCGACACGTATTAAAGAAGCAGAACGTGAAGTAAAAGATCGATCAAACAAGATAGCAAAAGACTTGCTAGCCCAAGCTATGCAACGTTTAGCTGGTGAATATGTTACTGAACAAACAATTACAACTGTTCATCTCCCTGATGATAATATGAAGGGACGTATCATTGGTCGTGAAGGACGTAATATTCGTACTCTGGAAAGTTTGACAGGTATTGATGTTATCATAGATGATACGCCAGAAGTCGTTGTCTTATCAGGTTTCGACCCCATTCGTCGTGAAATTGCTCGTATGACTTTAGAATCTTTGATTCAAGATGGACGTATCCATCCAGCTCGTATTGAAGAGTTGGTTGAAAAAAATCGTTTGGAAATGGATCAACGTATCCGTGAGTATGGTGAGGCAGCAGCTTATGAGATTGGTGCACCAAATCTGCATCCTGATTTGATAAAAATTATGGGACGTTTGCAGTTCCGTACATCATATGGTCAAAATGTACTTCGTCATTCAGTTGAAGTTGGTAAACTTGCAGGTATTTTGGCTGGAGAACTAGGAGAAAATGTTGATTTAGCTCGTCGGGCTGGATTCCTCCATGATATGGGGAAAGCTATTGATCGCGAAGTTGAAGGCAGTCACGTTGAAATTGGTATGGAATTTGCTCGTAAGTACAAAGAGCATCCGATTGTTGTTAATACTATTGCAAGCCACCATGGTGATGTAGAACCTGACAGCGTTATTGCAGTAATTGTTGCTGCTGCAGACGCCCTTAGTTCAGCACGACCAGGTGCGCGTAATGAGTCAATGGAAAATTATATCAAACGTCTGCGTGATTTAGAAGAAATTGCTAATGGCTTTGAGGGAGTGCAAAATGCCTTTGCACTTCAAGCCGGACGTGAAATTCGTATCATGGTACAACCTGGTAAAGTTTCTGATGATCAAGTAGTTATTATGTCGCATAAGGTACGTGAAAAAATCGAACAAAACTTGGATTATCCAGGTAATATTAAGGTAACAGTTATTCGTGAAATGCGAGCTGTTGATTTTGCAAAATAGTCAAAAGGAGAGCTTGTTAGCTCTCCTCAGAATGAAGACAAACATCGTTTTTGATGTTTGTCTTTTTTATATTCTTACC
>OKLI01000327.1_pt1 | contig 11142 bp, 9 predicted proteins | sample 1612671 | NCBI WGS metagenome assembly OKLI01 (sample SAMN04436812, study PRJEB24849) | human gut metagenome | biome: human gut; feature: NICU; material: stool | host: Homo sapiens | place: USA: Saint Louis, MO | collected 2011-05-02 | reverse complement strand
GTGTCTTAACCGCTTGACCAAGGAGCCGTTCTTAAGCACAAGATAGATTATAGCATAGCTCTACTTTTGATGACAAGATATTTTTTACATAAATTTAATAATATTTTTGTTTCGTTAATCAACCAACACAATCATACTATGAAGCTTACTGTGGAGAAGAATAAAACCGTTGATTTCATTCAAAACTAATTTCAAATTGCTGTTTTAAAATAAAACTGGAGTATGACAAAAGGAGATTGAGAATCATTGTCCTACTCCAAAATAAATAACAGGCGACCATTAAGTTGTGGCCGCCTGTTTAAATATGATTCACTGCAAATATTGATAGATATGAGTTAGAAAGCTTTTTTACTTTCATGCATATAGCACTAAGAATGATGTTAATCATTGCGTTCAATGCTCTCAATGCTCTAATTAAACAAAACTCACATGCTTTCTTGACGTTTTATTCTACCAAAGTTGCTCTAATAAATTCGTTTGTTCACGGTCTGGACCTACTGAGAAGATTGAAATATGGACACCGCATAATTCTGAAATACGCTCTAAGTAATTACGTGCATTCTCAGGAAGCTCATCTAAACTACGGCAACCTGTAATGTCTTCAGTCCAACCTGGAAGCTCTTCGAAGATAGGTTTACAACGTCTTAATTGATCTAAGTTTGCTGGGTATTCAGTAATTTTTTCACCATCTAATTCGTAAGCAGTGCAAATTTTAACTGTGTCTAATCCTGTTAAAACGTCGATTGAGTTAATTGAAAGATCTGTGATACCACTTACACGACGTGAATGACGTAATACAACTGAGTCGAACCAACCTACACGACGTGGACGTCCAGTAGTTGTACCATATTCACGACCCACTTCTCTAATATGGTGGCCATCTTCATCAAAAAGTTCAGTTGGGAATGGACCGTCACCTACACGAGATGTATATGATTTACATACTCCAATCACTTTAGACACTGATGTAGGGCCAACACCTGTACCTACTGTAACGTTACCTGCAACTGGATTACTAGATGTAACGAATGGATATGTACCATGGTCGATATCTAACATGACACCTTGTGCACCTTCGAATAATACCTTTTCATCAGCCACATTTGCATCGTCTAAAATTTTAGCTGTGTCTGTCACATAGTCTTTTAAACGTTGACCTGCAGCATAATATTCGTCAAAGATTTCATCGAATGTTGGACAAGTTTCGTTAAACATGCCTTTAAAGTATGCGTTTTTATATTCAATATTTTCTTTAAGTCGGCGTTCGAATGTTTCCTTTTCTAATAAGTCTGCCATGCGAATACCGATACGTTGTGCTTTATCTACGTATGCTGGGCCGATACCTTTTTTCGTTGTACCGATTTTATTATCGCCACGACGACGTTCTTCATATTCGTCTTGAGCTAGGTGATAAGGTAAAATGACTTGTGCGCGATTTGAGATGCGTAGGTTGTCAGTTGAAATGCCACGTTCATTTAACCCATCTAGTTCTTTTAATAATGCGACTGGATCTACAACTACACCGTTACCGATTACTGCTAATTTATCTTTATAAAAGATGCCTGATGGTACTAAGTGTAATTTGTAAGTTTCTCCACCGAATTGAATCGTATGTCCCGCATTGTTACCACCAGAAAATCTAGCAATTACGTCTGCTTGCTCTGCTAAAAAGTCTGTTATTTTACCTTTACCTTCGTCTCCCCATTGTGTCCCAACTACTACGATTGATGACATATGAGCACCTCCAAGTTTTTCTCGTTTAACCACTAGGTATTTTACCAATATGATTTTGAATTTGCAAATAAAAATCGAACATTAATTAGCGTTCGATAACGCATCATCTTTCAGTATTTTTTCTGTGCGAAATCACTTTCAAACGTTTCTATGACAGTTATTCAAAGGATATCTAAGTAAAATACATACACATACTTCCAACATTTTCAAAAGAGAAAAACAAAATAAAAACCGTACAATAAATAGTTTAAAACAATTATTGTACGGAAAAATATTTTTTATGACATATCTGCATGAGCATAATCAATGTCTGTAAATTTATTATATTGTTTCATAAAGTGAAGTTTCACAGTACCTGTTGGACCGTTACGTTGCTTGGCGATGATGATTTCAATTTCACCGTTATCATCATTTGTCTGTGGTTCAAAACTAGCATCGTCATCATCTTCATCACCTTCACCACGATTATAATAATCATCACGATATAAGAAAGCGACAATGTCGGCATCTTGTTCTATAGACCCAGATTCACGAATATCACTCATCATAGGACGTTTGTCTTGTCGCTGTTCAACGCCACGTGATAACTGACTCAGTGCAATAACTGGACATTCTAATTCACGTGCAATCGCCTTAAGTGTACGTGAAATCTCTGAAACTTCTTGTTGACGGTTATCTGAGAAACGTGATCCGCTTCCTTGAATCAATTGTAGATAATCAATCACAATCATATCAAGACCGTGCTCTTGTTTGAGTCGACGACATTTAGAACGTAAATCATTGATACGGATACCTGGCGTATCGTCTATGAAGATTTTAGTTCGTGATAGCTTACCTACCGCAATCGTAAAGCGACTCCAATCTTCTTCAGTCATCGTCCCAGTTCTTAAACGATTGGAATCAACGTTACCAGAACTACAAATCATACGTGTTGCCAATTGGTCGGCGCCCATCTCAAGTGAGAAGATACCGACAGTATACATATCTTCATGTGTGGCAACCTTTTGCGCAATATTTAAGGCAAAGGCAGTCTTACCTACTGAAGGACGTGCCGCTAGAATGATTAAATCATTACGGTTAAAACCCGCAGTCATTTGGTCTAAGTCACGATAACCAGTTGGAATACCTGGTGTTTGACCACTATTTTGGTCGAGTTCTTCTGCGGTTTCATATACCTGTCCTAAGACATCCCTAATATCTTTAAAACCATCACTTTCTCTAGTAGAAGATAGTTCTAAAATACGTCGTTCGGCGTCACTTAAAATCGTATCTAATTCTAATTCATCATTATAGCCATCATTCGCTATACTATCAGCGGTTTGAATAAGTTTCCGTTTCAACGCATGTTTAAAAACGATATCCGTATAGTACTGAACGTTTCGCGTTGTCGGTACACTCGTCGATAGTTCGGCGAGATATTGAGGGCCACCCGCTTCGTTCAAGCTACCTTCAGTTGATAATTGATCCATCAATGTGACAACATCAATTTCCTTATTATCCTCATTTAGGTGCATCATTGCTCGAAAAATATGTTGATGGGCGCCTCTATAAAACGACTCAGGAAGCAAGACTTCCTGAGTAGTATTAATGAGTTCTGGATCTATAATAATGGCACCTAAGACAGATTGTTCAGCTTCATTGCTATGTGGCATTTGATTTTGCTCATACATTCCATCCATTATCTACTTACACCTCTTATTTCAATCCATCTTTTATTTTATCGTCATCTGATATTGACACGAGATACACTACAGATATTTCAGAGATTAACAAATTGTATAAGTCATACATCTTATATAATTGCACCTATAATAGTAATCATGTACTATCCTCGCGTCATATCTTTAAATTATTGTTCTACAGTGTGCACACGGATTATACCTTCGACTTCTTTGTCTAATTTCACTGGAACGTTTGTATATCCTAGTGCATGAATACCGTGTGGTAAGTCCATTTTACGTTTGTCGATTTTAATATCATGTTGTTTTTTTAGCGCTTCGGCAATTTGTTTCGTACTGATTGAACCGAATAGTTTGCCGCCTTCACCTGTTTTAGCTGATACTTCAACTTCGATATCTTTTAACTGTTCTTTAAGTGCTTTTGCATCATCGATTTCTTGTTGTCTATCTGCTTCGGCACGTTTATTTTGTTGTTCTAATTGTTTTAAGTTACCAGGAGTTGCTTCTACAGCATATTTATTTTTAAGTAAGAAGTTATTTGCGTAACCTACTGGTACATCTTTAACTTCGCCTTTTTTACCTTTACCTTTAACATCTTGTGTGAAAATTACTTTCATGCGTCTTCACTCCTACTCATTTGTTCTGTAATTGCTTGTTGTAATTGTTCTATTGCTTCATCTATTGTCGCACCTTTTATTTGTGTTGCAGCATTTGTCAGATGGCCACCGCCACCTAACGCTTCCATTGTTAATTGAACATTTATGGAACCTAATGAACGTGCTGAGATACCAATCAGGTTGTCTTCACGTTTAGCTACTACATAAGATGCTTCAATGCCTTCTAAACTTAACAACTCATCGGCAGCTTGTGCAACCGTTACAGGATGATAAATTTTATCATCTGAACCATGTGCAATGGCTACACCTTGATCTTGTATCTTAACTGTTCTTATCAATTCTGAACGATTGATATACGTATCGACATCATCTTTTAAGAAATGTTGCGTTAAGATTGTATCAGCGCCATGTGCACGTAAATAACTTGCAGCATCAAATGTTCTGGAACCTGTTCTTAACGTAAAGTTTCTTGTATCTACTATAATACCTGCATACATGACTGTTGATTCTAAACGAGTCAATCTCTGTTCAGTTGGTTGATATTCTAGTAATTCCGTTACGAGCTCAGCAGTTGAGCTAGCGTAAGGTTCCATATACACAAGTAATGGATTTGAAATAAAGCTTTCGCCACGTCTATGATGATCAATGACTACTTTGCGGTTTGCTTTATTTAAGACATTTTCATCTAAGACCATTTCAGGTTTATGTGTATCTACAACAACGACAGTCGTCTTAGAAGTCATCATATCCCAAGCCTCATCCGATGTTACAAAGCGTTCTTTTAGTTCCGGTTTCTTATCAATCTCATCCATAACACGACGTAATGTCGGATCAATATCAGAATCATTAAGAACGATAAATGCCTCTAAATTATTCATTGATGCAAAGCGCGAAACTCCGATAGCTGCACCTATAGCATCTAAATCTGGTCGCTTATGTCCCATAACGATAACTTTATCGCCTTCAGTAAGAATATCTTTGAGGGCATGTGAAATCACACGCGCACGTACACGCGTACGTTTTTCCATTGGGTCAGTCTTACCACCATAGAATCTTACATTGCCGTTCATATTCTTAATTGCAACTTGGTCACCACCACGACCTAACGCGAGGTCTAAACCAGATTGTGATAATTCACCTAAATCAATAAGGTTCTCCGTGCCTTCACCTACACCAATACTTAATGTTAGTTGTGCACGGTAACCCACACTCTTTTCTCTTAATTGGCTTAAGATTTCAAAATTAGAATCTTCTAGTTCAGCCAGTATTTTTTGGTTAAAGTAAGCTACAAATTGATCTGAGTTGTAACGTTTGAAGTAAATATTGTAATCTTGTGCCCAACGACTAATCACACGTGTCACCATAGAGTTAATTTCAGAACGTTGTGTATCGTTCATGTTTTGAGTGATTTCATCGTAATTATCTAAAAATATTGTTGCAATAATCGGCTTAGAATCTTCATATAGTTCATTTGTACGTTCAGTTTCAGTCATATCAAAGAAGTATAAACAATGCTCGTTTTCTGAATATCGTACATGATAGTAATAATTGTTGTTTTCTATTTCTACTTCTTGAACTTTTTCCAGTTGTTTCAATATGTTAGGGAAGACTTCATTGACATTTTCAGAAATCACATTCGTTTCAATGTGATCTGTCATAAATTGGTTCATCCACTCAATGTGATTATCTTCATCTAACACAATCATCCCTATAGGCAAGTGCTTAATCGCCTTATTACTACTTGCCGAGATGTGACCACTTAAATCATCCACATAATTATCCATTTTTAGAAATGCTTTTCTCAATAACACGCCACTAATAATAATCATCACAATGAGTATAGCTGTAGCAATACCTGCCACTAATTGGTTAAAAATAAACCACACGACGACAAGTGCTATGGCAGTGAGTACCATTAAAATAAACGGTATGAGCAAAGCTTTTTTAGTGGATTGACGGTTCATTCTTCCACCTCTAATCACTTTTTAATCATCATTTTTTTATTATTTTCTTTAAATTAATACATAAATCAATTACCCCAAGTAATCCAACAATATGCGTTGCTGGTGTAAGAAGTGTCCCTACTACCATAACAAGAATTGTTGCGAAATTCGGCCATCTTTTAGCTTTACCAAAGAAGTGAATGACACTTAATCCTTGGATGTACATCACTAATGATAACACAACATCAAAGTTTAACACGATGCTTTGGAACGTACTTGGTTCACTTGCAATCATGACACAAATAAGTACTATAAGATAAAACCATAGTAAATTACGGCTCATTTGCCATGCGAATAAAGGTTTAAAAATAGGTGTTGCTACTTTAAATTTGCGTAAAATTGGAAATGTAATAATCAGATTAATTAAGACAAAAATGAAAATAACTATAATTAGAAAACTAGGGAGTTGGACCGTCATTTGTCGGAAACTTTCCTCAAGAATCTGTCTATAGTTTGAATCGATTCCACTTGTTAAGAAAGCCTCATGCATTGCATTTTTAAAAGGCTTAATTAATACAGCTGCCGTCGGAATTTTATCGAATGTTTGTAATAACATCCATCCAATAAGTGTAACTAAACTTAATGAAGCTGTTGAAATATAAAGAATTCGTTCTTTAGATGTTCTTTCCTTAAGTAATTGTCCGATAATCGCACTTAATAATAAGATTAAGACCATCATACTTAAGACAAATGTATTACCTAATAATGTTGTAAGTACAACTGTTACTAATGCGCTAATTCCGAATGATTGTATGGAACGATTCCACAAAACAATACCGGGAATCGTTGCAAATAAACATAAAATCAAGCCGAGAACAGGTAATACATGTGTTACTAAAGCGACTACTAATAATGAAATAATTGCTAAAATAGTTGCTTTAGGTTGTATTTTTGAAAACACATACGCCACTCCCATACTTTTTGACTATAACTCCTATTTTAACCTCTTTGCTAAAATTTAACAATAAAGTAAAGCCATACTACCAGTGATAGGTTTATGCATAAGTACTACATATGAAATAAGCTTTGCTTATATAATCTTCTGTAGGACTATTTTTATGCCAAATAATACTTATCTTGTGCCAAAGAAAAGTTTACCTACTCTGCACTGTTTAGTATTTCTTATGCGTGCTCATGGGGATTATGTTCTATTATAAAACTTTCCTATTTACGTCGGAATTGTTTCAGATTTAAGAAATGATATAAATTAGGCGCCCAATCATTAAAATTTAGAAGAAAACCATCATGTCCAACATTATCTGGTACGAAGAAATGACGATGATATTTAAAACGTTCTCCTAAAGCTCTTACTTGATCATCAGGATAAAGTAAATCATCAATAAAGCCCATAGTTAGTACTTTCGTTTCCAACGATTGAAAGACTTCATCAACATCATCTCTCCCTCTATCTAAATGATGACTATCTAAGACATCCAGCAGTGTTAAATAACAATTTAAATCGAAATATTCTTTGAACTTATCACCTTGATGTTGTTGATAGCTCACTACTTCATCTGGTGTAAAACGTTGATCATAACTTTTAGACGATCGATACGTGAGGAAGCCGAGTTGACGTGCGATACTTAAACCTTCTTTACCACCTATATGTATAGCTTGTCTTGCAATCTCGTTAAAAGCACGACTATAGGAGGACGTTTTATCAGTGGCGGCTAATATGATTGCTTTTTCCACCTCGAATTGACGATTATAAAGCAATTCCATCGCTTGCATGCCACCTAAACTGCCTCCAATGAGAATATTAATCTTCTTAAATTCTAATGCTTGTATACCTAACTCAATAGCTCTAACGATATCCCTCAATGTTAAATGTTCTGGGAAGTTATCATCATTTAATTTAGAACTCGAACCAAATGGACTTCCAATGACATTGAATGTAAGAAATTGATAATCATGAACTGGAATGTAGCCACCATCAATGATTTCTCGCCACCAGCCAGGTTGCGCATCGGTACCGTATGTTAAATGATTGCCAGTGAGTGCATGGCAAACAACGACAAGGGGTTGACCAGGAAGTCCTACATGTTCATAACGTAGACGTAAATGATCAATCGTTTCACCAGATTCAGTTATAAACTCACCTAGTTCTAATGTATTAACCGTGTAATTCGTCATAATAGTTCCATACCTCCTTCAACTAAAAAAGTGCCTTACTCAAATGATGTAAAGGCACTTATCGTACTTATCATTCGAGTTGCTCGTTGGTATTAGCACCGTGCTATTTAAAGTCGGTTGCTGAAGCTTCTATGGGCCAAATCCCTCTGCTTCTCAAAATAAGGTTAGGTAATTTAATTGTATTGTTATGTAGAAATGCATTTCGTCTCTAATAGTCTAAATTTTCTAATTATTTTAATTTTAACTAACTTTTTCTGTAAGTTCAATGATTTGATATGATTTCCAAAGATTAAAAGATTAAACGTAAGCAAGCAATGACAAATATACCTCCGAGAATTGTCACTGTTAGACTACGTGTGAAAATAGCGAGCATCACAGTTGGCACGATTGCAATAATATAAGGTAAATTAAGCGTATAACCAAATGCATGATCATGTTGTTGAATTACACCATCTATAATAAGAGCTGTAAATAAAGTGATAGGAATAAAAGAAAGCCATTTAATTACAATTGCTGGTAAGTTGACACGCGATATCATAATAAATGGAATAACTCGAACGAGTAATGTGACCACGCCACATAAAACAATAAGTACTAATGTATGTAAATCTGTCGTCATTTGTCCATCACCACCCCTAACAATGCAGCAACTATTGCGGCTATTAAAATTGCTACGTATGAAGGTAGAATTGAACTTAGAAGAAGCATCATCACAATCACACATACAATGAGTACAATATATATTCTCAATCGTGATTTCTTAATCCCTTCAAATTGAGATATACATAAAAAAATAAACATTGCGGTAATGGCAAAGTCTAGGCCAAGCGCATCAGGATTTGAAATATACTCTCCGAAAATGGCACCGATTACACAGGAAACAGTCCAAAATAAGTAAGCAGTAATATTTAGTCCGTGTAGCCATCGATCGTTAATTTTTTCACCTTTGACATATGGCGTTATAGCAACTCCAAAAGTTTCATCTGTTAATAACGTTCCAAGCCCTACCCTATTCCAAAATCCATATTGCTTATAATTGGGTGCTAAAGTCATACTTAATAAGAACATTCGAGAGTTAACGATAAGTGTTGTAAGCACAATTGCAGAAATAGGGGTGCCTGCAATCACTAATGTACAAATAATAAATTGGGCTGCACCAGCATAAATAATCAGACACAATAAAATAATTTCTAAAACACTAAAATTTTGGGAGGCTGCCACAATTCCAAACGATAGTCCTACACCAGCATAACCAAGTAACGTGGGAATACACTCTTTCACACCTTGTTTAAACGTAAGGTGAGTCATATTATCAGCCCCAGTCTCTCCAATAAAATAATAAAATTAGTCTAATATACTTAATTATTTTATTCAATACATTTAAAGACCAGTATGTGTGCCGTCATACATACCGATGTCTAAAGAAGTGAATATATAAGGGTTTGATTTTTCAGAATTTTCTTTCTTATTTTTAGACCTCTTTTTAACTTCTAGCTTTAAAATCAAAATGTTTACAACATTACTTTTAAAGATTATCAAAAAATAATAGTGACTGAACTTTTGCAACTCTTTAAAACATCATTGATTTTTAATTTTTTATTAAAATTTTATTTAGAAATAGTAATTTTCAAAAGATACTTAATTTTGTTTGATATAATCACACCATCAAATGAAACGAGGTGTAACAATATTGAATTGGCAACGTAAATGTATACTAACTACTTTGTTGGTTTTAAGTAGTTTATTTTTAGTATTTTCGACTATCACATATGCGAGTGAACGTGATTCTAAAGACAGTCTTAAAATCACTACACATAACGTGTATTTCTTACCTACTGCTATCTACCCTAATTGGGGACAATCTCAGCGCGCTGATTTAATTTCAAAAGCAGATTACATTCAAAATCAAGATGTCGTGATTCTAAATGAATTATTTGATAAAAAAGCTTCAAATAGATTGTTAACACGTCTACATTCACAGTACCCTTATCAAACACCTATCGTTGGTAAAGGTACAGAAGGTTGGCAAAATACTTCTGGTACTTATAGAAAAATAAAAAAAGTAAGTGGTGGCGTTGGTATTGTGAGTAAATGGCCTATCGTACAACAAGAACAACATATTTATAAAAAAGGCTGTGGAGCTGATATGGCAGGTAATAAAGGCTTTGCCTACATTAAAATTAATAAAAATGGCAAATACCATCATATTATCGGAACACATCTACAAGCTGAAGATCCAACATGCTTTAAAGGAAAAGATAAAGACATTAGACAGAGTCAAATGAGTGAAATTAAACAGTTTATCAAAGACAAAAATATTCCTAAAAATGAACCCGTCTATATCGGGGGTGACTTAAATGTCATTAAAGATTCAGATGAATATCAACAAATGGCAAATAACTTAAATGTTTCATTACCTACTCAATTCGATGGTAATGCATATAGTTGGGATACTAGCAGTAATAGTATTGCGAAATATAATTATCCTAAATTAGAACCTCAACACTTAGATTATATTTTATTAGATCGTGATCATGCACAACCAAGCTCATGGCATAATGATACACATAGAGTGAAGTCACCAGAATGGTCCGTGAAATCTTGGGGAAAAACATACAAATACAATGATTACTCAGATCATTACCCACTCTCTGGCTATGCATCAAATGAATAGGACAATTGATACATTTAATTATTAAATTTTAATATTTAGAATAGGAGCTATATGAAACATTGGCATTATACTTCGAATTTCATATAGCTTCTTTATGATATTATTTTATGGTTATATAAAAATAAACGTTGTTTGACAAACTAAGTTAAATATTTTGAATATGAATGACAACATTTAAAAAATCAATTTTCACTATTTTATATTTTTACAGGCGTTCTCTAAAAGATAAATACTTGCTACTTCATGTATTATTTTCATGATTTTATAACTCAATCTATGACAATAAATATTCATTGTTTTTT
>OKLI01000320.1_pt1 | contig 11256 bp, 1 predicted proteins | sample 1612671 | NCBI WGS metagenome assembly OKLI01 (sample SAMN04436812, study PRJEB24849) | human gut metagenome | biome: human gut; feature: NICU; material: stool | host: Homo sapiens | place: USA: Saint Louis, MO | collected 2011-05-02 | reverse complement strand
GTGTTTGATTAAATGAGCGATATTGGGATGAGTCATTACTTTAAATATTTTTCAAAGTTCATTAGACATACATCATAAAGAATTTACAACTAGGAGGCCAATTTAATGAATCTATTTAGAAAACAGAAATTTAGTATTAGAAAATTTAATATAGGTATTTTTTCAGCATTAATAGCTACAGTCGCATTTTTAGCTCATCCGGGGCAAGCAACAGCATCAGAACTGGAACCTTCTCAAAATAATGACACTACAGCTCAATCTGATGGAGGGTTAGAAAACACATCTCAGTCTAATCCTATAAGTGAGGAAACCACAAATACATTATCTGGGCAAACAGTACCTTCATCTACTGAAAATAAGCAAACACAAAATGTTCCTAATCATAACGCTCAACCAATTGCAATAAATACTGAAGAAGCTGAATCTGCTCAAACAGCATCTTATACCAATATCAATGAAAATAATGATACGAGTGACGATGGGTTACATGTTAATCAGCCGGCTAAACATCATATTGAAGCCCAATCTGAAGATGTAACAAATCACACGAACTCAAATCATTCAAATTCATCGATTCCAGAAAATAAAGCTACAACAGAATCATCAAGTAAACCTAAAAAAAGAGGGAAAAGATCATTAGATACAAATAACGGAAATGACACGACAAGTACAACTCAAAATACGGATCCAAATTTAAGTAATACAGGTCCAAATGGCATTAACACTGTAATTACATTTGATGATTTAGGAATTAAGACAAGTACTAATCGCTCTCGACCTGAGGTAAAGGTAGTTGATAGTCTAAATGGCTTTACAATGGTTAATGGTGGTAAGGTCGGTTTATTAAATAGTGTGTTAGAACGTACAAGCGTGTTTGATAGTGCCGATCCGAAAAATTATCAAGCAATAGATAATGTCGTAACCTTAGGACGTATTAAAGGAAATGATCCGAATGATCATGATGGTTTCAACGGTATAGAAAAAGAATTTTCAGTGAACCCTAATTCTGAGATAATATTTTCATTTAATACAATGACTGCTAAAAACAGAAAAGGTGGAACTCAATTAGTTTTAAGAAATGCAGAAAATAATCAAGAAATTGCTTCAACTGATATTCAAGGAGGCGGCGTATATCGTTTATTCAAGTTACCTGATAACGTACATAGGTTAAAAGTTCAATTTCTACCTATGAACGAAATACACTCAGATTTTAAAAGAATTCAACAGCTACATGATGGGTATAGATACTATTCTTTTATAGATACAATTGGTGTTAATTCTGGTTCACATCTATATGTGAAATCAAGACAAGTTAACAAAAATGTAAAGAATGGTAAAGAATTTGAAGTTAATACTCGTATAGAGAATAATGGTAACTTCGCTGCTGCTATAGGTCAAAATGAACTTACTTATAAAGTAACACTACCAGAAAATTTCGAATACGTTGATAATTCAACTGAAGTTTCATTTGTTAACGGGAATGTGCCTAATTCTACGGTAAATCCGTTTTCAGTTAATTTCGATAGACAAAATCATACTTTAACGTTTAGTAGTAATGGTTTAAATTTAGGAAGAAGTGCTCAGGATGTTGCTAGATTCTTGCCCAATAAAATACTAAATATTAGATACAAGCTTAGACCTGTCAACATCTCAACGCCACGTGAAGTGACTTTCAATGAAGCAATTAAATATAAGACATTTTCTGAATATTACATTAACACTAATGACAATACTGTTACTGGTCAACAAACACCTTTCAGTATTAATGTCATCATGAATAAAGACGATTTATCAGAACAGGTCAATAAGGATATCATCCCATCGAACTATACACTTGCTTCTTATAATAAATATAATAAGTTGAAAGAACGTGCTCAGACTGTTCTGGATGAAGAAACAAACAATACACCTTTTAACCAAAGATACTCTCAAACTCAAATTGATGATTTGTTACACGAATTACAAACAACACTAATAAATCGTGTGAGTGCTTCGAGAGAAATTAATGATAAAGCTCAAGAAATGACTGATGCTGTATATGATAGTACAGAATTAACTACTGAAGAAAAAGATACATTAGTTGATCAAATTGAAAATCATAAAAATGAAATTTCTAATAACATTGATGATGAACTTACAGATGATGGTGTTGAAAGAGTCAAAGAGGCTGGATTACATACTCTAGAAAGTGATACTCCACATCCAGTAACAAAACCAAATGCACGACAAGTTGTGAATAACAGAGCAGATCAACAAAAGACGCTTATACGTAACAATCATGAGGCAACTACCGAAGAACAAAATGAAGCGATTAGACAAGTTGAGGCACATTCATCTGATGCTATCGCCAAAATAGGTGAGGCAGAAACAGATACCACTGTAAATGAAGCTAGAGACAATGGTACGAAATTAATAGCTACAGATGTTCCAAATCCAACTAAAAAAGCAGAAGCTAGAGCGGCAGTTACCAACAGTGCAAATTCAAAAATTAAGGATATCAACAATAATACACAAGCAACATTAGACGAGAGAAATGATGCTATCGCACTTGTTAATAGATCAAAAGATGAAGCAATTCAAAATATTAACACTGCACAAGGTAATGATGATGTCACTGAAGCACAAAATAATGGAACGAATACGATACAACAAGTACCATTAACTCCAGTGAAAAGACAAAATGCAATAGCAACTATCAATGCTAAAGCGGATGAACAAAAACGTTTAATTCAAGCAAACAATAATGCAACGACTGAAGAAAAAGCTGATGCAGAGCGTAAAGTTAATGAAGCAGTCATAACTGCAAATCAAAATATTACCAATGCAACTACTAATAGAGATGTTGATCAAGCACAAACAACTGGAAGTGGTATCATATCTGCTATTAGTCCTGCAACGAAGATTAAAGAGGATGCACGTGCAGCAGTAGAAGCTAAAGCTATTGCACAAAATCAACAAATTAATTCAAATAATATGGCAACAACTGAAGAAAAGGAGGATGCATTAAATCAAGTAGAAGCACATAAGCAGGCCGCAATAGCAACTATCAATCAAGCGCAGTCAACTCAGCAAGTTTCTGAAGCTAAGAATAATGGCATAAATACTATTAATCAAGATCAACCTAACGCAGTTAAGAAAAATAATACAAAAATAATATTAGAACAAAAAGGAAACGAGAAAAAGTCAGCAATAGCTCAAACACCTGATGCTACCACTGAAGAGAAACAAGAAGCTGTCAGTGCTGTTTCGCAAGCTGTTACCAATGGCATTACCCATATCAACCAAGCAAATTCTAATGATGATGTTGATCAAGAACTTAGTAATGCAGAACAAATTATTACTCAAACTAATGTCAATGTTCAAAAAAAACCTCAAGCCAGACAAGCATTGATTGCTAAAACAAATGAAAGGCAGAGTACGATTAATACTGACAATGAAGGCACTATAGAAGAAAAACAAAAAGCAATTCAAAGTTTGAATGATGCTAAAAATTTAGCTGATGAACAAATTACACAGGCTGCTTCTAATCAAAATGTCGACAACGCCTTAAATATAGGTATAAGTAATATCAGTAAAATACAGACTAATTTCACTAAAAAGCAACAAGCTAGAGACCAAGTAAATCAAAAGTTCCAAGAAAAAGAAGCTGAGTTAAATTCAACACCTCATGCAACTCAAGATGAAAAACAAGATGCGTTAACTAGATTAACACAAGCAAAGGAAACTGCACTCAACGACATAAATCAAGCACAAACAAATCAAAATGTGGATACAGCACTTACTAGTGGAATTCAAAATATTCAAAATACACAAGTTAATGTTAGGAAAAAGCAAGAAGCCAAAACTACGATTAATGATATTGTTCAACAACATAAACAAACTATACAAAATAATGATGATGCTACAACTGAAGAGAAGGAAGTCGCAAATAATTTAGTTAATGCATCACAGCAAAATGTAATTAGTAAGATTGATAATGCTACAACGAATAATCAAATTGATGGTATTGTGAGTGATGGTAGACAAAGCATAAATGCAATTACACCTGATACATCAATTAAAAGAAATGCTAAAAGTGATATTGATATTAAAGCAGCTGATAAGAAAATAAAAATTCAAAGAATAAATGATGCTACAGATGAAGAAATTCAAGAAGCGAATCGTAAAATTGAAGAAGCTAAGATTGAAGCAAAAGATAATATTCAACGCAATAGTACTAGAGATCAAGTAAATGAAGCGAAAACTAATGGAATAAATAAAATAGAAAATATAACACCAGCAACTACTGTGAAATCTGAAGCTAGACAAGCAGTACAGAATAAAGCAAATGAACAGATTAATCATATTCAAAACACGCCTGATGCAACTAATGAAGAAAAACAAGAGGCAATAAATAGAGTAAGTGCTGAATTAGCAAGAGTTCAAGCACAAATAAATGCAGAACATACAACCCAAGGTGTCAAAACTATCAAAGACGACGCGATAACTTCTTTATCTCGAATTAATGCACAAGTTGTTGAGAAAGAGTCTGCAAGAAATGCAATCGAACAAAAGGCAACACAACAAACGCAATTTATTAATAATAATGATAATGCTACAGATGAAGAAAAAGAGGTCGCCAACAATTTAGTTATCGCTACAAAACAAAAATCATTAGATAATATTAACTCCTTATCTTCAAATAATGATGTTGAAAATGCTAAAGTAGCAGGAATAAATGAAATAGCTAACGTTTTACCAGCAACCGCTGTTAAGTCAAAAGCAAAAAAAGATATTGATCAAAAACTCGCGCAACAGATTAATCAAATTCAAACGCATCAAACTGCTACAACTGAGGAAAAAGAAGCGGCTATTCAATTGGCAAATCAAAAATCAAATGAAGCAAGAACAGCAATTCAAAATGAACATAGTAACAATGGTGTCGCACAAGCTAAATCTAACGGCATTCATGAAATTGAATTAGTTATGCCAGATGCGCACAAAAAATCTGATGCTAAACAAAGTATCGATAATAAATATAATGAGCAAAGTAATACTATCAACACTACACCAGATGCAACAGATGAAGAAAAGCAAAAAGCATTAGATAAATTAAAAATAGCTAAAGATGCAGGATACAACAAAGTTGATCAAGCGCAAACAAACCAACAAGTATCTGATGCAAAAACTGAGGCTATAGATACGATAACTAATATTCAAGCAAATGTTGCAAAAAAAACATCCGCTCGAGTGGAATTAGATTCAAAGTTTGAGGATTTAAAGCGTCAAATCAATGCAACGCCCAATGCTACAGAAGAAGAAAAACAAGATGCAATTCAAAGATTGAATGGTAAAAGAGATGAAGTTAAGAATCTAATAAATCAAGATAGACGTGACAATGAAGTTGAACAGCACAAAAATATTGGACTTCAAGAATTAGAAACGATTCATGCTAATCCAACTAGAAAATCTGATGCGCTCCAAGAGTTACAAACTAAATTTATTTCACAAACAGAGTTAATTAATAATAACAAAGATGCAACTAATGAAGAAAAAGATGAAGCCAAACGACTTCTTGAGATTAGTAAAAATAAAACTATAACAAATATCAATCAAGCGCAAACTAATAATCAAGTTGATAATGCTAAAGATAACGGCATGAATGAGATTGCTACCATAATACCAGCAACAACAATTAAAACAGATGCAAAAACGGCTATTGATAAAAAAGCTGAGCAACAAGTTACAATCATCAATGGTAACAACGATGCAACAGATGAAGAAAAAGCAGAGGCTAGAAAGCTGGTTGAAAAAGCGAAAATTGAAGCCAAATCTAATATTACAAATAGTGATACTGAAAGGGAAGTCAATGGTGCTAAAACCAATGGGTTAGAAAAAATAAACAATATTCAACCATCAACTCAAACTAAAACAAATGCTAAGCAAGAAATAAATGACAAAGCTCAAGAACAATTAATCCAAATTAATAACACGCCTGATGCAACCGAAGAAGAAAAGCAAGAGGCAACAAATAGAGTCAATGCTGGATTAGCACAAGCAATACAAAATATTAATAATGCACATAGTACTCAAGAAGTAAATGAATCTAAAACAAATAGTATTGCTACAATCAAGAGTGTACAACCCAATGTGATCAAAAAACCGACTGCTATAAATAGTTTGACTCAAGAAGCTAATAATCAAAAGACGTTAATAGGTAATGATGGTAATGCTACTGATGATGAAAAAGAGGCTGCAAAGCAATTAGTGACCCAAAAATTAAATGAACAAATTCAAAAAATTCATGAAAGTACACAAGATAATCAAGTTGATAACGTAAAAGCACAAGCTATCACTGCAATTAAATTGATTAATGCAAATGCACATAAAAGACAAGATGCCATTAATATTTTGACTAATCTAGCTGAAAGTAAAAAATCAGATATAAGAGCCAATCAAGATGCAACTACTGAAGAGAAAAATACGGCAATACAATCTATAGATGATACGTTAGCACAAGCACGTAACAATATTAATGGTGCAAATACAAATGCGTTAGTGGATGAGAATTTAGAAGATGGTAAGCAAAAGTTACAACGTATTGTGTTGTCAACTCAAACTAAAACACAAGCTAAAGCAGACATTGCTCAAGCAATAGGTCAACAAAGGTCGACAATAGACCAGAATCAAAATGCTACAACAGAAGAAAAACAAGAAGCCCTTGAGAGACTTAATCAAGAAACAAATGGAGTCAATGATAGAATACAAGCAGCTTTAGCAAATCAAAATGTTACAGACGAAAAAAATAATATATTAGAAACAATAAGAAATGTTGAACCTATTGTAATTGTAAAACCAAAGGCTAATGAAATAATTAGAAAAAAAGCTGCGGAACAAACGACTTTAATAAATCAAAATCAAGATGCGACACTAGAAGAAAAACAAATAGCACTTGGCAAATTAGAAGAAGTAAAGAATGAAGCGTTAAATCAAGTATCACAGGCACACTCAAATAATGATGTGAAAATTGTGGAAAATAATGGAATTGCTAAAATTTCTGAGGTCCATCCTGAGACTATAATTAAACGTAATGCTAAACAAGAAATTGAACAAGATGCGCAAAGTCAAATTGATACTATCAATGCAAATAATAAATCAACTAATGAAGAAAAATCAGCCGCTATAGATAGAGTTAATGTTGCTAAAATTGATGCTATTAACAATATTACTAATGCTACAACTACACAATTAGTTAATGATGCTAAAAATAGTGGTAACACGAGTATTAGCCAAATATTACCAAGTACAGCAGTCAAAACTAATGCATTAGCAGCTCTAGCTAGCGAAGCTAAAAATAAAAACGCTATAATAGATCAAACACCAAATGCGACAGCAGAAGAAAAAGAAGAAGCAAATAATAAAGTTGATCGTCTTCAAGAAGAAGCAGATGCTAATATCCTAAAAGCGCACACTACTGATGAAGTTAATAATATTAAAAATCAAGCTGTTCAAAATATTAACGCTGTTCAAGTTGAAGTTATCAAGAAACAAAACGTTAAAAACCAATTAAATCAATTCATTGATAATCAAAAGAAAATTATTGAAAATACGCCTGATGCAACACTAGAAGAAAAAGCTGAAGCTAATAGATTGCTTCAAAATGTACTAACTTCCACATCAGATGAAATTGCTAATGTAGATCATAACAACGAGGTTGATCAAGCTTTAGATAAAGCTAGACCAAAAATCGAGGCAATTGTACCACAAGTTAGTAAGAAACGAGATGCTTTAAATGCAATCCAAGAAGCATTTAATTCACAAACTCAAGAAATACAAGAGAACCAAGAAGCTACGAATGAAGAAAAAACTGAAGCATTAAATAAAATAAACCAATTACTTAATCAGGCTAAAGTAAATATTGATCAAGCACAGTCAAATAAAGATGTAGATAATGCGAAAACACGTAGTATTCAAGATATAGAGCAAATTCAACCACATCCACAAACAAAAGCAACCGGGCGTCACAGATTAAATGAAAAAGCTAACCAACAACAAAGTACTATTGCAACTCATCCTAATTCAACAATTGAAGAAAGACAGGAAGCAAGTGCAAAACTACAAGAAGTTCTTAAAAAAGCCATAGCTAAAATAGATAAAGGTCAAACCAATGATGATGTAGAAAAGACTGTAGTAAACGGAATAGCTGAAATTGAAAATATATTACCTGCTACTACAGTTAAAGATAAAGCTAAAGCTGATGTAAATGCTGAAAAAGAGCAGAAAAACATACAAATTAATAGTAATGATGAAGCAACGACTGAAGAAAAATTAGTTGCTAGTGACAATTTAAATAACGTTGTCGAGACAACAAATCAAGCTATTGAGGATGCACCAGATACCAACCAAGTGAATGTAGAAAAGAACAAAGGTATAGGTACAATTAGAGATATTCAACCACTTGTAGTTAAAAAACCTACTGCCAAATCTAAAATTGAAAGCGCAGTAGAAAAAAAGAAAACTGAAATTAATCAAACACAAAATGCAACTCATGATGAAGTAAGAGAGGGTTTAAATCAGTTAAAGCAAATTCATGAAAAAGCCAAAAATGATGTAAATCAATCTCAAACTAATCAGCAAGTTGAAAATGCTGAGCAAAATAGTTTAGATCAAATCAATAACTTCAGACCAGATTTTAGTAAAAAACGTAATGCAGTAGCTGAAATTGTTAAAGCGCAACAAAACAAAATTGATGAAATAGAGCAAGAATTTAGTGCTACACAAGAGGAAAAAGACAATGCTTTACAACATTTAGATGAACAGGTTAAAGAAATCATTAATTCTATAAATCAAGCTAATACAGATAATGAAGTAGATAATGCTAAAACTTCTGGGTTGAATAACATAACTGAATACAGACCAGAATATAATAAAAAGAAAAATGCTATATTAAAATTATATGATGTTTCAGATACTCAAGAAGCTATAATTAATGGTTATCCTGATGCAACTGAAGATGAACTTCAAGAAGCTAATAGTAAGTTAAATAAAATACTTTTAGATGCAAAAAAACAAATTGGTCTTGCGCACACAAATAATGAAGTTGATGATATTTATAATGAAGTTTCCCAAAAAATGAAAACTATTTTACCACGTGTAGATACAAAAGCGGTAGCACGTTCTGTACTTAATGCACTTGCTAAACAATTGATTAAAACTTTTGAAAATACTGCAGATGTTACTCACGAGGAACGTAATGATGCGATTAATCATGTAAAAGAACAATTATCTTTAGTATTCAATGCCATTGAAAAAGACCGAAAAGATATACAAGTTGCGCAAGATGAATTATTTGGATTAAATGAATTAAATAGTATATTTATCAACATAACTCAAAAGCCAACTGCCAGAAAAGCAATTAGTGGTATGGCGAGTCAATTAAACAACTCTATCAATAATACGCCATATGCTACAGAAGAAGAACGACAAATTGCACTGAATAAAGTTAAGGCGATTGTTGATGATGCAAATGAAAAAATACGAGAAGCTAACACTGATAGCGAAGTACTTGGAACAAAATCAAACGCAATAACATTGTTACAAGCAATCAGTGCGGATGTACAAGTTAAACCACAAGCATTTGAAGAAATCAATGCACAAGCTGAAATTCAAAGAGAACGAATTAATGGAAATAGTGATGCGACAAGAGAAGAAAAAGAAGAAGCTTTAAAACAAGTTGATACATTAGTAAATCATTCATTTATTACAATTAATAATGTTAATAAAAATCAAGAAGTTTATGATACTAAAGACAAAACAATTGAAGCTATTCATAAAATCAAACCAATATCAACTATCAAACCACAAGCATTAAATGAAATCACTATTCAACTAGACGCTCAACGTGATTTAATAAAGAATAATAAAGAGTCTACAGTTGAAGAAAAAGCCTCGGCTATCGATAAATTAATTAAAACTGCAGCAAGAATAGCCGAAGCAATAGATAAAGCTCAAACAAATGAAGAAGTTAAAAATATTAAAAAACAAAGTATTGATGAAATTTCTAAAATACTACCTGTTATTGAAATTAAATCAGCTGCAAGAAATGAAATTCATCAAAAAGCAGAAGTTATTCGCGGATTAATTAATGATAATGAAGAAGCGACTAAAGAAGAAAAAGATATCGCATTAAATCAATTAGACACAACTCTAACACAAGCAAATGTTTCAATTGACCAAGCATTAACAAATGAAGCTGTTAATAGAGCTAAAGAAATAGCAAATTCTGAAATTAATAAAATTTCTGTCATTGCCATTAAAAAGCCTGAAGCTATAGCAGAAATTCAAGAACTAGCAGATAAAAAATTAAATAAATTTAAACAAAGTCAAGAAGCTACTATTGAAGAAAAGCAATCAGCTATCAATGAATTAGAACAAGCTTTAAAATCAGCTATTAATCATATTCATCAATCTCAAAATAATGAATCAGTGAGCGCTGCATTAAAAGAAAGTATATCTTTAATAGACTCGATTGAAATTCAAGCACATAAAAAATTAGAAGCTAAAGCATACATTGATGGATATAGTGACGATAAAATTAATGACATATCTTCTAGAGCGACTAACGAAGAAAAACAAATATTTGTAAGTAAACTTAAAGCATTAATCAATCGTGCACATAAACAGATTGACGAAGCTGAAACATTTGTTTCAGTTGAAACAATTGTCCGAAACTTTAAAGTTGAAGCGGATAAATTAAACTCAATTGTACGTAAAAAAGCTAAAGCATTGAAGGAAATTGAATTAGAAGCAGACCATGTAAAGCAAATGATAAATACAAATTTAAGTGCTAGTACTAGAGTGAAACAAAATGCTCGTACATTGATAAATGAAATTGTTAGTAACGCTTTAAGTCAACTTAATAAAGTAACCACAAATAAAGAAGTTGATGAAATAGTTAACGAAACGATTGAAAAACTTAAGTCAATACAAATAAGAGAAGATAAAATATTGAGTAGTCAACGTTCATCAACATCTATGACGGAAAAATCTAATCAATGTTATAGTTCCGAGAATAATACAATTAAATCTCTACCAGAGGCAGGAAATGCTGATAAATCACTACCATTAGCAGGAGTTACTTTAATATCTGGTTTAGCAATCATGTCCTCACGTAAAAAGAAAAAAGATAAAAAAGTAAATGACTAAATTTATAAATCACAAAACCGGAGATATCAATTGATAAACTCCCTTCAAAGTAGACATTAATATAATGAAAAC
>OKLI01000311.1_pt1 | contig 11417 bp, 10 predicted proteins | sample 1612671 | NCBI WGS metagenome assembly OKLI01 (sample SAMN04436812, study PRJEB24849) | human gut metagenome | biome: human gut; feature: NICU; material: stool | host: Homo sapiens | place: USA: Saint Louis, MO | collected 2011-05-02 | reverse complement strand
GACGAGAGATGACCCAGTCACCACGGTCACGAATCATGTTGTAAAGACGGACTTTCCCCCATTCTGAGTGGAATTTCACTTTTTCAATTTCGTCCAAGATATCTTGACGGAATTTTGATACAGAAGCGAACCACTGTGGCACGGCACGCCAGATGATTGGTTTTTTCGTCCGCCAGTCAAATGGGTAGGAGTGAGAGATTTCTTCTTGAGCAAGGAGCAAATCGCCAAGTTTTTCGATAACCGTTGGAACAACCTTGTCGTAGAATTGACCTGCAAAATCAGTACCAGCATTCTCCATCATAATACCGCGTTCGTTAACAGTAACAGCAACTTCGAGGCCATTGGCAATCCCTACATTGTAGTCATCCTCACCAAAACCAGGAGCGGTATGGACGATACCAGTACCTGAATCAAGGGTTACATGCTCACCAAGGATCACCAATTCATCCACTTCAGGATCCCATGGATGTTCTGTAACGATATGGTTCAATTCTTTTCCTTGGTAAGTTGCAAGGACTTCAGCATTTTCCCAACCGAATTTTTCAGAAAGGCTTGGCAAGAGCTCAGATGCTACGACGTACTTGCGGTCAGATCCAGCAGGTTTCACTACGACATAATCAAACTCTGCACCCACCGTCAATCCACGAGAAGCTGTAACCGTAAATGGAGTTGTTGTCCAAACAACGATGTAGGTATCTGTATCTAGGACACCCTTACCATCTTTAACCTTGTTCGCATAGTAAAGAGATGTTGATACCAAATCATGGTATTCAATTTCCGCTTCAGCGAGGGCTGATTCAGAAGACCAAGACCAGTAAACTGGCTTAGCTCCACGGTAGATATAGCCTTTATTGGCCATTTCACCAAAGACGCGGATTTGTGCTGCTTCATAGTCAGGCGTCAAGGTTACATAAGGATGATCCCAATCACCTGAAACACCTAAGCGTTTGAAGTCTTCGCGTTGTTTATCTACTTGAGAAAGAGCGTATTCACGGCAGAGTTTCAAGTACTCAACCAAGTCCATTTCTTTACGTTTCACACCTTGTTTAGCCAAGACTTGCTCAATTGGCAAACCATGGGTATCCCAACCTGGGATATAAGGGGCGTAAAAGCCTGACATAGACTTGGAACGAACAATGATATCTTTTGAGATCTTGTTCATGGCATGCCCTACGTGAATATTTCCGTTAGCATAGGGAGGTCCATCATGAAGCGTAAAATGCGGTTTTCCTTCATTCAACTCTTGACGGCGTTGATACAATTTTGCATCTTCCCATTCTTTTTGCCAAACTGGTTCTTTCGTTGGAAGCCCAGCCCGCATTGGAAAAGCTGTTTTTCCAAGATTCAATGTTTCTTTGAGTTTCATTGTGTCTCCTTATTGATTTAAAAGTTATAAAAAAAACACGAGCATCCTAAAAAGGACGATTGCTCGTGGTACCACCTTTGTTCGAGAAGTCGCAAGCGACCTTCTCCTCTCATCCCGTAACGAGGGAAACGTCCGTTCTTACTCAAGGGTTCAGAACGAATACTGTAAAAGGATCATCCATTAAGAGGGAGTGCAGATCTTCCACCATCATCTGCTCGCTAGACCTATCATTAATGGACCTGTTTTTACAAAATTATAAAATATTGACAGATTCACGATTTGCATCATCTTCTGGTTGAACAGTTTCTTCAACCTCAACGACTTCCTCATTTTCATGACGAGCGTGCTCTGCTTCTTCTAAAGCGGATTGAACTTTTTCATTCAAACCTTCAAACGCTTGTGTTGCACCCAATTCTAAATTAGCAGCTTCGATGCGTTTTTGCAATTCTTCGATTTCAGCTGGAGAGAATTGACGAGTCAAATCAATGTTATCATCTTCTGCATGATGATGGTGAACAGATTCACCCAAAGCTTTCTCCACAATTTCACGGAAAGCTTCATCACTTGTTTGAATGTACATAGCTGTTGGACGAAGAATTTCATCCCATTCAGGTGTATCGATAATGCTCAATTGGCTTTCGATGGTTGATTTCAAACGTTGATGGAAGACGCGTGTCTTGTTCTTCAATTCCTCTGTTTCAACGGCAACCTTCTTGGCATTATCCGTTGCATGACGAAGGATTTCATTTGCTTTTTGTTTTGCTTCATCTACTAAATGTTGTGCATCTTGTTCAGCTTGACGAACAATATTTTCAGAACGTTCGTTAGCTGCTTGTTTGACACGTTCAGCAGTATCTTGTGCAATCAAAACAGATTGACTCAATGAATCTTTCATTTCATCAAAATAGTTTAATCGTTCTTCAAGAGCTTGAATTTTTGCTTCTTGATCATGATTTAAACGAACAAGATCTTCATAATCGCGAACAACGATATCTAGAAATTCTTCTACTTCGTTCGCATCATATCCTCTAAATTTAACGCCAAAAGTTTTATCTTTAATTTCTAAAGCAGTAAGAGCCATAACTCCTCCTCATTTTTTACTTAAGAGTACTTCAACAGTTACTTTATATTTTCCACTCTTTGAAATACCATTTTCAGAAACAATTTTAAGACGCCCAAAGCGTCGAACACTGACTAAATCATTCAAACCTACAGCATAGCTAACATTGGAATTAGTCGCATAGTTAACTTTCACTAAACCAGAACTAATCAACTGACTAGCTTGTGAGCGCGAAAGCTTGAAGGTCCCAGCAATCACCTTATCTAACCGATAACTCGACACGAGAATATCTCGCTGCTGGCTTTCTTCCTCTACGATCATTTGTTCAGAGAGAGGAACTTCCCTCAGCTTAACAGGTACCCGAGAAATTTTCTGGATGTGATCCATAAAATAGTGAACAAAACGCTGTTCAACAAATACTTGGATCTTTCCATCACTCGTTAGAATATCTCCAAAGGACTTGCGCTCCACACCTAATTGGTGAACAATGGTCCCCAGTACCTGGGAATGAGTCAAGTGATGAAATTTTGAAGCATAGACCATTTCCAATAGGGCCAGATCAAAGTCACTTGGATCCAATTGGTAATAATCAGGGGCCACAATGACCTTGGCATACTCCATTTTCTGCTCATCACTGGAAGCAAAGACCTGTAATTGGTAGCTTGCCGCAACATTACGTAAAATAGCGACCTGATGAGGGTTTAAAAACCCCGTAATCTCAACAGAATAGCGTTCAATTACTCTTTCTGACAATTCAATACACCGATCAATAAATTCGTGATCTTCGCGATTGAAATGTTGGTAAATCTCTTTCTGTCCCATCATATTCTATCCAATCAAAAGTAGGAACAAGCGGGCTAATAACTGATTCATCAGGTTCAAAACCAAAAGTGCTATCCAAACTGTGAAATCTAAACCTCCCACCTGCAAGGGTAACTTTCTAAAAAGGCTCAAAAATGGTTCAACTAGGCGGTGAACCATTTGTCCGAGAGTACTCTGAGGCGCTCCAGGGAACCAAGCAAGCAAGGCATAGATGACTAGAATGATGGAATAGATTTGAATGATATTTGATAGATATTGAAAAATAATCATTTTAACGATTACGTTTCATATCGTAGTCAAATTCTGTTACTTCCACATCATTTGGAAGGCGAATATCTTCAACGTTAACAACTACATTAATCGGAGTCAACAAGTACATGGTACTTGCCACACGACGAAGATTTCCCGCTAAAACATAACGAGCTCCATCCAAATAATCTAAACAACGACGTGCTTGTACTTCTGTCATATATTGGAAGTCAATCAAGATACTCTCATTAGATAGTAATAGATCAACAATTTCAGTCGCTTCCTCGTATTTGCGGGGATAGCGTACATCAATGGTAATCTTTTCATCTGTATTCGCACGATTAGCAGCCAATTCACGTTGACGTTCATGCAAGCGAGTAATATTTTCAGATGTATTTTTCGTTGTTGAAACAGGTTCCTTCACTGCCGCTGTAGACACTGGAGTCGTAACAGGTGCGACAGGAGTCGGTTTTTGTTTTACTGGTTCTCTTTGACTAATCTGTGGACGTGGAGAAGTCACTTGAGGAGTCGGCTGTGGCTGTGGAACTGGTTGTGTTTCCGCCCCAGCTGCTTTTGCCTCGCGAACTTCTACTTCTTCACCGTCTTCTGTGAAGTAGTCAATAAAGTTGTTAAATTTATCTTTTAATGACATAGTTCTTTCCTATTTAAAAAATGATGTCCCAATTCTAACATAAGTCGCTCCGTTCGCAATGGCTACTTCAAAGTCACGACTCATACCCATACTTAGTTCTGAAAAAGGCATATTTTTTAATTGTTTCTTTTCTAGTTGTTTCTGAAGTTGGTGAGTTTTTGAAAAAATATCCTGCAACTCTTCTTGACTAGCCTCAAAAGGAGCCATCGTCATTAAACCAACAATTTCAATTTTGTCCAGCTGTGCGATTTCCGCTAAAACATCATCCAGTTCATCGGGTGCAAATCCATGCTTACTTTCTTCACCAGAAATGTTCACTTGGAGGAAACACTTGATCGGGTGTTCTGCTCGCTTTTGAATTTCTTGAGCCAGCTTCACCGAATCCAAGGCATGAAAGTAATCGACGAGATTGATCACGTCTTTTACTTTCCGCCGTTGGAGGCTCCCAATCAAGTGCCAAGTGAGGTCATACTCTTTAAGAGCTTGATACTTTTCTAGAAATTTATCGACACGATTTTCACCGATATGTTGGATACCTGTTTTTACCAGTGCTTCTGTTGTGGTAACATCCACATACTTGGTGACAGCTATCACATTAACTTGATCTTGACGGTTAGCTTTGTTTCTTGCTGTTTCTACTTGTTGCCGAACAAGATCAGCATTCTCTACCAGATTCATGATTAACGATTCCGGAAGAATGGTGGTGTTTCCAATTCATCATCATCTGAAGATGAATCTACGTAACGATCAACTTGATGTGTTGATGTTGGTTCAGTTTGGCGAACGATATTCTCACGACGAATATCCCAATCACCAAAGGCTGAGCCACGGTTTGGTTCTACCGCTGGACGACTTGGAGTTGTTGGCAATTCAACATCTTGTTTCAAATCAAATTCACGGTCAAATGGTGCAGCTTGTGGGCGTTGTTCACGTGGTCCTGTTTTATAAGGACGTTGTGAGGAAGCAATTCCGCTAACGCGTTCTACCTTGTCTTGACGGACACCAGTTGCAACAACCGTCACGCGGATTTCATCTTTAAGAGATTCATCAATAGATGTACCCAACCAGATGTTCACTCCGTGACCTGCAGCTTGGTTCACAATTTCTGAAGCTTCTTCTGCTTCGATCAATGTCATATCCAAACCACCTGTTACGTTGACGATCACGTCTTCTGCACCATCAATTGTAGTTTCAAGAAGTGGAGAGTAAATGGCTTTACGAGCCGCTTCGATAACGCGTTCTTCACCGCTACCAACACCAATACCCATGAGGGCATTCCCTTTGTTTTCCATAACAGTCTTCACGTCTGCAAAGTCAAGGTTGATCAATCCAGGACTTGTGATCAAGTCAGTGATCCCTTGAACACCTTGACGAAGAACGTTATCTGCTTCACTCAAAGCTTCAAGAAGCGGTGTTTTCTTGTCTACAATTTCAAGCAAGTTGTTATTAGAAATAATCAACAATGTATCTACATGTTCGCGAAGTTCGTTGATCCCTTCAATAGCGAAGTTGCCACGTTTTGAACCTTCAAACCCGAATGGACGAGTCACAACGGCTACTGTCAAAGCACCTACAGCTTTAGCAATACGAGCGATGACTGGTGCAGCACCTGTACCAGATCCTCCACCCATCCCTGCAGTGATGAAGACCATGTCTGCACCTTGCAAAGCTTCTGTTAACACTTCTTCGCTTTCTTCAGCTGCCTTACGACCAACTTCAGGTTGACCTCCAGCACCCAATCCACGAGTCAATTTTGGACCCAATTGGATAACTGTTTCAGCTTTTGCACTTGAAAGTGCTTGAACATCTGTATTAGCTGCGATGAATTCTACACCGGCAACGCCTTCGTCAATCATACGATTGATGGCGTTACCGCCACCGCCACCGACACCGATTACTTTAATTACTGCACCTTGTGCCGCTGCTGTGTCAAATGAAAATGTCATAAATACTTACACTCCTTAATCAAACATATTACCGATCAAATTTTTCATTCGGTCTGTGAATGTAGTTTTTGGTTCTTGTTTGCTATCATTGCTTGCTGCTGGAATTTCTTGAGCATCCACTGGAGATTCAATCTTCTCAGCATTGTATGCAGGTACTACCGGTTGTGCTGGAGCAGCAGGTTGTGGTTGTACTTGTGGTTGAACTGGACGATCAAATTGAATCGGTTGTTGACGCAAGACTTCGTCTCCATGAACCGCAGCCTGAGCAATAATATCCACATCTGTCAAATTGCCTGCATATTCAGACAAGCTAATTACATGGGCAAAAGCTGGATTGCGAATTCCAATTTGATTTGGAACAAACAATTTCACATTTACACCAAAGACTTCTTGAGCCAATTCTTCAACACCAGGAAGGATCGCCCCTCCACCGATAATCACAATACCACCAGGAAGATCCAACAAATGTCTTCTCTCAAGGTCTTGTTTGATTTGCTCAAAGATGTGTTTGATACGTGCTGAAATGATTTCAGCTAAATACTTCTCAGTCACTTCAACTGGCTCTACTTCACCGATGACTTCTACATGGAAGACTTCGTTTCCAGCAGATGGCACATAGGCCTCACCATAGTTGAACTTCAAGCCTTCTGCCAATTTTTGAGAAGTTTTCAATACTTTAGAAATATCTTTGGTAACATAATCGCCACCTTCTTGGTAGATATTTGTAAATTGAAGTTCTTGGCTACGAACAGATGCCACCGTTGTTTGGCCACCACCCATATCGATCACCGTTGCTCCGAATTCACGTTCGCCTTCATTCAAGACTGTTTTGATCATCGCAAGCGGTGAAATGATGATGTTTTCAACTTGTAAGCCTGCACGTTCAACGGTTTTACGCAAATTGTGCAAGATTGTACGAGGTCCTGTATAAAGAAGGCCACGCATTTCAAGTCGGATCCCCATCATTCCGCGTGGATCGCGGATTCCTTGGAAACCATCTACTGTGAATTCTTCAGGAATGAAGGTGATTACTTCACGATCCGGTGTCATACTTTTTGTGAGTGCAGATTTGACAACATTTTCAACATCTGCATCTGTGATTTCTTTCGAATCACTTGTGACTGGAATCATTCCTTGAGTTGCTTCGATTTGTAGTAAGTTTGCAGGCAACCCAACATTGACTAGATTGATTGAAATCCCTGCTTTTTCTTCAGCTTGGCTGATTGCATTTTTAATTGCATTTGAAGCAGCTTCGATATCTACTATAATTCCATCTTTGACGCCAGCACTTTTTGCATTGCTGACTCCAATTACATTCATTTCTCCATTGACATGTTCTGCCACCAATACTTTTATTGAACTAGTACCGATATCTAAACCTGTAAAAAAGCCGTCTCTAGCCATTACACCAGTCCTCTCTCTTTATTTGTTTTCACTTTACATCTATTTATAGCCCTTTTAGTTGGAACTATCCAAACTTCATTATATCACAAAGAAGCCTAAAATGGACATTTTTTCTTCAATTATTTGAGATAATTTATGGGCTTTACTCATTCCCAGAAGAATTCTCTCCTTCTGGATTCTGTTCTGGATTCTGTTCTTGGCTTGCTTCCTCAGAATGTTCTTCTTGCTTTTCTGTACTTTCAGCCTTTCCTTTTTCAGCTTGCTCTTTGGCAGCTGCAATGGATTGTTCACTATAGCTGAATACTCCAGCCTCCATATCAATGGTGGAATCATCGTCTAATTGCTTACTGATCGCCTTATAATAAGGAAGCTTGCGGGTAATTTGGGAAACAGGCACCAAGATTTTATTATCGTTTTTCATAGTGATGGTCACCAGATCCTTGGTGACCTTGCTCGGAGTCAGATCTACCGAAACAATTTTATCCGTAATGGAAGAAGAAATAGACTTCATTTCTTGGACAAATTGTCTAACTAATTCTCGATCTGAGAATTTTAAGCTAATATAGGAGGACGGCAATTCCGAAGCTGGAGTTACTGTCTCCACTACTTCTCCATTTTCCAATACTGGATAGTGGTCTTCTCCCGTCACATAATAGGCAACCACTTTGTGTTCCACGACATTGACTTTAAAGGTCACTGGGAATTGATAATGCATGTGCACTTCTTTGATCCACGGACTAGCCGTTTTCATATTTTGTTCATAGACCGATTTATGAAGGAAGGTCGTCAGAGTATAATCTTCTTCCTTAATGCGACTTTTTTCATACAAGAGTTGCTGATCAACCGCTTTGTTCCCTGAAAATTCAATTACTTTCTGTGTGGACAAGGGGCTTAAAAAGTAGATCGAGAGAAGGGCGACAATCGAGCTGATTCCGATAACCGGAAGGGCACGATAGATGTGGCGTTTTGCCACTGTCGGTTCCTTCTTTGGTTTTTTCGTCTTCAAGCCTTTAAAAAATGAAGGCTTTCTCTCTTGCTTCTCTGAAGGATCTAGCTCCTCTATAGCCGGATCATCCTCTTCTCCTTCTGAACTTTCTCCATCTGCTTCTGGATCCTCTTCGGCCTCAGATTCATCTTCCTCTTCAGGCTCTTCTATTTCTTCAGATTCTTCCTCTGAGACAGAAGCCGATTCATTTTCTGAAAGATCTTCGTCTTCTTGTGCTTCTTTGCTTTCAGTTTCCTCTGTTTCAGCTTCTTCCGCTTTTTCAAGCGCCTTTTTTTCTAAATATTCTTTGTTTCTTTTTTGCCAGGCTGACAATTCTGTAATTTTGTCATCCGTTGGTGTTTTTTTATTGTCGTCCGTCATCTTTTCCCTTACTGATATCTTTTTGAAGCAGGCCATAAAAATCGTCTAGTGAAAGGAGTTCTGTCGATTTTTCCATTGCTTGGTGGTAGACTTGGCTTTGCTTCAACATTTCTTGAATGGTTTTATTGAAGGTTTCGAGCGTCAATTGATCTTCCTGCAATTGCTCTGCATAACCTTTATCCACAAAATATTGGGCATTTTCAATCTGATCGCCACGGCTGGCTTCTTTTCCTAGCGGTACAATCAAATGGAGTTTGTTCATAGCCAAGAGTTCAAACAAGGTATTGGCTCCACCCCTAGTCACCACTAAATCAGCCTTATGGAGCATGGGCAAATACTGATCGGTTACATAATCCACTCGATACAAACCGCCCTCAGCCTGATTCAATGTTGAATCGCCCGTCAAATTGATGATATTGTAGTGCTGCAAGAGCTCTGCTTTGTTCTCTGTCACAAATTCATTAAAGACACGCGCACCAGCAGATCCTCCGACAAAGAGAAGGGTCGACAAGTCTTTTCGGAAACCTTTTGTTTTTTCTTCTAATTCTTCAGAAGTCGGCGGAATATGATCTGTAACCTTGGTTACCGCACCGATATGCGCACTCTTTGTCAAACCATGAGCTTGCTCAAAAGTCGTGTACATCTTGGTAGCGAATTTATAAGCAATTTTATTGGCCAATCCCATAGAAAGATCGGACTCATGGATATAGACAGGAACACGCGTGAGTCGGGCTGCGATCACTGGTGGCACAGAAACAAATCCTCCTTTTGAGAAGAGAACTTGTGGGCGCACACGAAGCAGGATTGCAATGGACTGGAGCGTCCCCCAAGCCACCTTGAACACATCCATCATATTTTGGAAAGAGAAATAGCGACGCAATTTCCCCGTTGCAATTGAATGGAAGCGCACGTCTAAGCCAGACTTTTTGATCTCTTGGTATTCGATTCCTTTTTTGTCTCCAATATAATGAACTTCCCATCCATCTTCGATAAATTTTGGAATCAAGAGGAGATTAAGGGTCACATGTCCCACGGTTCCCCCACCAGTAAACATTATTTTTTTCATCTTATTTCAACCCTTTTACTGTAGCAAGGAATTCATCCCCACGCACTTCAAAATTCGGATACATATCCCAGCTGGCATTAGCAGGACTTAGTAGCACAACATCTCCGGGGCTAGCCAAGTCGAAGGCTTTCTTTGTAGCATCCGCTACATCTGCCGCATCAACATAAGAGACGCCAGCTTTATCTGCTGCGCGTTTCACTCGAGGAGCTGATTCCCCTAGAATCACCATTTCCTTTAAACCAGTAATGTGAGGCACCAATTCATCAAATTCATTGCCACGATCGAGCCCCCCTGCAATCAAGATCACCTTGCTGTTATCAAAACCAGAAAGGGCTTTTTGTGTTGCTAGAATATTAGTCGATTTGCTATCATTGTAGAATTTGACACCTTGAATCTCATCCACATATTGAAGACGGTGTTTCACTCCTCCAAAGGCTGACAAGGTTTCTTTAATGACCTCATTCTCTACTCCCCGGACTTTTGCGACCGCAATCGTTGCCAAGGCATTCTCTACATTGTGGCTACCTGGAACTCCCAGTTCATCTGCTCGCATAACAACTTCTCCCTTAAACTTGAGAAGTCCATCTTCCAAATAAGCCCCATCCACTTTTTCAACCGTTGAAAATGGAAGGACCCTTGCCTTGGTTTTTGTAGCGAGTTCTTTGGCCAGGTCTTGATTGAAGTTCAAGACAATGACATCTTTTTCTGTCATATTCTTTTGAAGATTCCATTTGGCAGCTACATAATTTTCAAAAGAACCATGATAGTCGATATGGGTCGGCATGAGGTTGGTAATCACTGCAATCTCTGGATGGAAGGCTTCAATTCCCATCAATTGGAAAGAAGACAATTCCATGACCAGAACATCCTTTTCTGTTGCTGTTTGTGCAACTTGACTAGCTGGAAAACCGATATTTCCAGACAATAGACCACCTTGACCGGCAGCCGTCAAGACTTCCCCGATCATGGTTGTCGTCGTCGTTTTTCCGTTTGATCCTGTAATCCCAATAATTGGCGCATCCGAAATCAGATAGGCCAATTCCACTTCAGTGAGGACGGGAATGCCTTTTTCAAGCGCTTTTTCAACCATTGGATTCGAATAAGGGATTCCTGGATTTTTGACCATGACTGCAAAGTCTTCATCCAACAATTCCAAAGGGTGACCTCCTGTCACAACTTTAATCCCTTCTTCCAGTAAACTTTGTGCTGCTGGATTTTCTTCAAAAGGTTTGCCATCATTGACGGTCACAATCGCTCCTAAGCGATCCAACAAACGGGCAGCTGACTCGCCTGACTTAGCCAAACCTAATACAAGAACCTTTTTATTTTCAAATTGTTTCACAAATTTCATGATTTCTTCGCTCCATTTTTATCACTCTCTATTTTACCTTTTTTTAGCAAAATTAAAAAGCCCAAAGGGCTTTAAAAATCTGTACTGACCCCAAAAAGTTAGACAAATAATTTAAGTTAAGGATTTAGTCCTGTA
>OKLI01000305.1_pt1 | contig 11605 bp, 6 predicted proteins | sample 1612671 | NCBI WGS metagenome assembly OKLI01 (sample SAMN04436812, study PRJEB24849) | human gut metagenome | biome: human gut; feature: NICU; material: stool | host: Homo sapiens | place: USA: Saint Louis, MO | collected 2011-05-02 | reverse complement strand
ATTTTTTCAATAAAGAATGTATCAATTTTTGTAATATAGTGGATTTTTTCTACACTAATTCCCTTGCGAAGTGCTTCTGCTACAACATAGATACGTTCATCATCTACTAAATGTAAACGTTCGATCAATTGTTCCATAGACTCATGAGCGATTTTCTTAAGCTCAATATGGTCTAAACCAATTTCCAAGGAACGAATTGCTTTAAGTAAGGAGCCTTCCAAAGAACGGTCGATGGCCATAACTTCGCCAGTGGCTTTCATTTGTGTGCCCAAGGTACGATCTGCCAAGTTGAATTTTTCAAAAGGCCAGCGTGGAAACTTAGTTACTACATAGTCAAGAGTCGGCTCAAAGCATGCTTTAGTTTCACCGGTTACAGCATTTGTAATTTGATCCAATGTCATGCCTACTGCAATTTTTGCTGCTACTTTCGCAATTGGGTACCCAGTTGCCTTAGATGCCAATGCAGAGGAACGAGATACGCGAGGGTTTACTTCGATAACAATATATTCGTTGCTATTTGGATTCAAAGCGTATTGTACGTTACAACCGCCTTCGATTTTCAAATAACGGATAATCTCTACAGATGCGGTACGCAGCATTTGGTATTGAATATCGTTCAAGGTTTGGCTTGGTGCCACAACGATAGAATCCCCAGTATGCACACCAACAGGGTCAATATTTTCCATATTACATACGATGATGCAGTTATCTGCACTATCGCGCATTACTTCGTATTCAATCTCTTTCCAGCCTGCAACGGAACGTTCTGCTAGAATTTGGTGAATTGGTGAAAGTTTCAAACCACGACGTGTGATTTCATACATTTCATCTTCATTATGGGCAATACCTCCACCAGTACCGCCTAATGTGTATGCAGGACGGATGATAATAGGATACCCAATACGATTAGCAAAGGCTACTGCTTCTTCAAGATCGTTAAAGATATCGGATTCAGGAACCGGTTGGTTGATTTCCTTCATCGCTTCTTTGAAAAGCTCACGGTCTTCCGCTTGTTTAATGGCTTCAAGAGTTGTACCAAGAAGTTTTACACCATATTCTTCTAATACGCCAGCTTCAGACAATTGTACCGCCATATTAAGACCTACTTGACCACCTAATGTAGCCAACAAGCCCCAAGGGCGTTCTTTTTTTATAACTTCTGTTACGAATTCAAGACTAATCGGTTCTACATATACGCGGTCTGCAATATCTGTATCAGTCATAATAGTAGCAGGGTTGGAGTTAACTAATACTACTTTATAACCCTCTTCTCGAAGGGAACGGCATGCTTGTGTACCAGCATAATCAAACTCTGCAGCTTGACCGATAATAATTGGACCAGAACCAATTACAAGTACTTTTTTTGCTTCTGAGGTCATATTATTTTCCCTTTCTCATTAAGTCTTCAAATTCGTCAAATAAATATAGGTTATCAGTAGGTCCTGGGGATGCTTCTGGATGGTATTGTACGGAGAAGATTGGCAATTCTTTATGACGCATACCTTCTACGGTACCATCATTTACACTACGATGTGTAATTTCTACGAAATCTGGCAAAGAAGTATCATCTACCGCATAACCATGGTTTTGAGATGTAATATATACCCGACCAGTACGTAAATCTTGTACAGGATGGTTAGAACCACGGTGACCAAATTTCAATTTGAATGTGGTACCACCATAAGCTTGTGCCAATACTTGATGCCCCATACAGATGCCAAAGATTGGTTTCTTACCAAACATTTTCTTTACTTCTTCTACTGCATAGCCAAGATCTTGAGGGTCTCCAGGGCCATTAGATAAAAAAATACCATCTGGATTTGCTGCCAACACATCTTCAGCCTTAGCATCTGCAGGAAATACAGTAAGACGACAGCCTGCAGCTTCTAGAGAGCGAAGGATATTTTCCTTTACACCATAATCCATTACCGCTACGTGGAATTCAGCATTTTTATCGCCACGCATACCTTGCCATTTTGTAGTTACACGCATAACTTGATCTGTTGGCAAGTCTTGTTTAAACAATTTTTGAATATCCTCCATAGGGTAATCAGAGCGTACGAGTACGCCCTTCATTACACCATGGTTACGAAGAACACGTGTAATCGCACGTGTATCTACATCATAAAGGCAAGGGATGCCGTGCAAACGAAGATACTCACTAAATAACCCCTCATTTTGCCAGTTAGATGGAAAGTCACATAGTTCACCTACAATAAAACCTTTACAATATGGCTTAGGACCTTGAGTGATAGAATTTAAAGTACCATAATTACCAATTAAAGGATAGGTTAATGTAATAATTTGATCCGCATAGGATGGGTCAGTCAAGATTTCTTGATACCCGGTCATACCTGTGTTAAATACAACTTCACCTACCGTTGGGGCGCCACCTAATAAGGAACCTTCAAACACGGAACCATCTTCAAGAACTAACTTGCCTTTCATTATAAGACTACGCCCTCCTTCATAACAATTTTGCCATCAACTACTGTAAGTTTAGCTTTACCTGTAACAGTCATACCATCAAATGGGCTAACTTTACCTTTTGTATAAAATTTATTTCTATCTACTGTCCACTTTTCAGTTGTAGAGAATACAGTAATATCCGCTGGCTTACCAACTTCAAGAACACCTGCATCAAGGTGCATCAACTCAGCTGGTCGAGTACTCATATAGTACACAACTTGATCAATGCTAAGTTTATCAGGACCATATGCATTTGTAATAACCGCTGCCAAAGATGTTTCGAGGCCACTGAAACCATTTGGTGCACAGCAGAATTCATGGTCTTTTTCTTCGTATGCATGTGGTGCATGGTCTGTAATAATCGCATCGATTGTGCCATCTTTCAAGCCTTCTAATAATGCTTGGCGATGATCTTCTGAGCGAATTGGAGGAGCCATTTTAAATGCTGGATTATATTCGCGTAGGTATTCATCTGTGAAAGACAAATGTTGGCTTGTAACTTCACAGGTTACATTAAGGCCTTTAGCCTTCGCACGGCGCACCATATCTACAGTATTTTTACTACTTACGTGAGCAATATGGATATGACCACCTGTCATTTCAGATAACAAGATATCACGAGCAACAGCCAAATCTTCAGCTACTGCAGGGCGACCAATAACACCTAATTCATAAGAAACAATACCTTCATGCATATGGCCATTTTTAGTCAATGTAATATCTTCTGCATGGTCGATAACCATCTTATTAAACATGGACGAGTATTCTAAAGCACGACGCATAAATGCAGCATTTTCTACATAGTGGCCATCATCGGAGAAAGCTACTACACCAGCTTCTGCCATATCCCCCATTTCAGCAAGTTCCTTACCTTCAAGACCTTTTGATACAGCACCAATAAATTCTACCTTAACAACACCAGTAAGTTCGGCTTGCTTTTGCAACCCTCTTACGAGCGCAGCATTATCTACCACAGGATTTGTGTTAGCCATAGTTACAACACGTGTGAAACCACCTGCAGCAGCGGCTTGTGTACCGGAGTGGAAATCTTCTTTCGCTTCTTGACCTGGCTCACGCAAATGTGTGTGAATATCAATAAGGCCTGGTGCTACAATAAGACCTGTTGCATCATATATCTCAGCACCTTCAGCATTTAAGTTTTGACCGATGGCTGCAATTTTACCATCTTTTACGAGAATGTCTGCTACTTCGTTTTGTTTTTTCGCCGGATTTACTACCGTACCATTTTTAATAAGCAAGCTCACTACCGTCACCTCCGATAATAGTTAAGTACAATACAGCCATACGTATAGCTACGCCATTACGCACTTGTTCTTGAATTACTGATTGATCAGAATACGCCACATCTGGTGCGATTTCTAGACCACGGTTCATTGGGCCTGGATGCATGACCATTACATCGTCTTTAGCTAATTTCAATACATCGTTATTAATACCAAAGATACGTGCATATTCTCTGTTTGTAGGATATAGTGCAGAGTGAATGCGTTCTAATTGAATGCGAAGTACGTTTACAACATCTGCATCAACAACGGCTTCACGAATATCGTGGTGTACGGTAACACCTAATTTTTCAAGTTCTGGATATACCATTGTACGAGGACCAGCCAGATGTACATCAGCCCCCATTTTTGTAAGTCCATAAATGTTGGAGCGTGCTACGCGACTATGCATTATATCGCCAAGGATAACCACCTTTAATCCTTCAATAGATTCCTTTTTCTCTAAGATAGAATACATGTCTAGTAATGCTTGTGTTGGATGCTCATGAGCGCCATCACCTGCGTTAATGATAATCGGATCTACGGCTTTCGTAGCGTATAAAGGTGCACCTTCTGCGCTGTGGCGCATTACGATAGCATCTGTACCCATGTAGGACATAGTTAATAATGTATCGCGGAAGCTTTCACCTTTACCCATGGAAGATCCACTAGGAGAAAGATTGATTACGTCAGCCCCTAAATATTTTCCGGCTAACTCAAAGGAACTACGAGTACGAGTACTTGGTTCCATAAAAAGGTTGATAATGGATTTCCCCTTTAATAGTGGAACCTTCTTGTCATCAGAAAGAACGATTTTCTTCATTTTCTTTGCCACATCTAAAATCAATTTGATTTCTTCAGGTGACACATTTTGCAAACCCAATAAATCTTTGCCTTTTAGGCTAACTTGTCCCATGATTTCCTCCTAACTCACGTAACAAAAAAGACCTTTTGCCCAGGGCAAAAGGTCAAATAGTTTGCACAAAGAAGCCCCTATGGGCACTTCAACTATATTCCTTTCTCAGCCTCTCTGGACTAAATTAAAAGGTATTGTATTATGCAATGGTCTCTCGTACCATATATGCATTTTCTTTATTTATTGTACTGAATCCACCTTTGAAAGTCAATGTAAAACACAAAATTCATATGGATTTTAAAAAGAGGACAAGCATATAAAATTGCTTGTCCTCTCTATATTTAAACAGCTATTAATCCACTTCTATATCTTAAACTTTAATCTAAAATTTCTTTTTAGAAATTAAGGGTCTTAACCTAATGGATATAATCTTGGTGGGTTTTCTTCATCATTTTGCTGTTCATTTTGTGGAGTATATGGCATTTGATCTTGTTGCGGCTCATTCGCTACAGGATTTATCTGCACATATTGCTGATTTGGCGACAATTGAGGTTGACGTTGCTCACGACGACGTGTATTTTGAGATGCAGTCGGTCTAGGTTTTGTCAACTCATCAATGGATACAGCATTTGGAATAGTTACATTTGATGTATCCCCATGAATATCATCAAGTTCACTGAAGGAAGGAGTCCTCTTAGATGCTTGAGCAGCCTTACGTTCGGCTTCAAGTTGTTGACGGGCAAGTTCTGCACGACGACGAGCGCTCTCTTGTTGATCTCGAACACGTTGAATCGCTTCAGCACGCTCTTTTGCTTTACGCTCTATTTCAGCTTGAGCCAACGCTTGTTGACGGGCAGCTTCAGCTTTACGTTCTGCCTCTAGTTGCGCTTTATATCGTTCCTCAGCAAGGCGTCGTGCCTCGGCTGCTTGACGTTCTGCTTCAGCTCGTTCTGCAGCAAGTCGCTCTTGCTCTGCCTTACGAGCTTCCGCCGCTATGCGAGCCGCCTCTGCTTTACGAGCCTCTTCGGCACGTCTTGCTTCTTCTATGCGACGAGCTTCTTCGGCTCTACGCACTTCTTCGGCACGTTTAGCCTCTGCAGCAATGCGAGCTTCTTCAGCACGGCGCGCTGCTTCGAGTCGTTCCTGTTCAGCTCTACGTTGTGCCTCAAGTCTAGCTGCTTCTGCTTTCCGAGCTTCTTCTGCTCTACGTGCTTCTGCTTCTAAACGAGCTTGTTCAGCTTTACGCGCCGCTTCAATTCTCGCAGCTTCAGCTTTGCGTGCTTCCTCTGCTCGTTTTGCTTCTGCTGCTACACGAGCGGCCTCAGCTTTACGTTCCGCTTCAATTCGAGCTTCTTCTACTCTACGCGCTTCCTCCGCACGACGAGCCTCTTCTGCTTTTCTTGCTGCTTCCATTTGTTGTGCTTCCAAAGCAGCCTTAGCCTCTGCCGCTCTACGAGCATCTTCTTGACGCTTCGCTTCAAGAGCGGCTTGCTCAGCAGCACGTTGTGCTTCTAAAGCAGCTTTCGCTTCTGCTGCTTTACGAGCTTCTTCGGCACGTCTTGCTTCCAATGCTTCCTGCTCGGCTTTACGTTGTGCTTCTAAACGAGCTCTAGCCTCAGCAGCCAAGCGTTCCTCTTCGGCCTTTTTGGCCTCTAAAGCAGCTTTTTCTGCTGCTCTTTGCGCTTCAAACCGCGCCTTAGCTTCGGCCGCTTTTCTTTCTTCCTCCGCTTTGCGTGCGGCCTCAATACGAGCAGCTTCAATTCTACGTTCTTCTTCAAGACGTTTTGCTTCCGCTGCTAGTCGAGCTTCTTCTGCTTTACGAGCCACCTCTAGCCGATCTGCTTCCGCTTTTCTCGCTGCCTCAATACGTGCCATTTCAGCTTTACGAGCCGCTTCCGCCTTGCGAGCTTCCTCTGCTTTACGCTCTGCTTCGGCTTTTTCAGCCATCTTGCGCTCAATTTCAGCATGCTTGGCCTCTGCAGCCTTTCGCAACATTTCGGCTTTTTCTGCAGCTAGTCGAGCCTCTTCAGCTTTTTTACGAGCTAATGCTTCTTTCTCATCTTTTGCCTTTTTAAGTTGTGCTTCTTTTTTTACATCTGCTACAGCTTTATCGCTTAACTTTTTAGTTTCTTCATGAGCAATTATTTCTGCCCGTTTAGCTGGACTTTCAACAGTAGATTTTTTAGTATCTACGGACCCTTTATCTCCATCTTTACCACCTACAGGTCCTACAGGTATTTGTGTTCCCCCTTGAGTTGGGTTCCCTAAAATATCTTTAACATCTTTTGGTACATTAACAGCAATAGTTTGATGTTTTTGTGGATTTGCAAGAGATTCAGGAATCAACAAGAAACGAATTGGCAAATTCGATGCACCAGCTGGCATAAAGTTTAATGTTAATAAATCGCCCGCATTATAGTTCCCTAAAAGACGGCTATCTAATATAGTACCTTCCCCTAATGCGGAAATACCATCTGCACCACCAATGTGGTAAGTCCGTATATCTGTCTGCCCCCTTCTAGCACCTTGTTGATGCAATGTTTTTACCGTAAAGGAACCAGAATAAGGTCCCCCAAGAGGGTTAAAATACAGTCTAAACGGTTCATTCCCCTTTGTAGGAATTTTTAACGTATACGATACGCCATAGTTACCACGATCTCGAACAAATGCTTTATTTTGCATTTCGTCTACACCATTAATAAACGTATCTTCTCGGTCATTACCAATTTCTACAAAGGCACCACCTAAAGAGGTATCGAATGGTGTAGTAACCTCCATATTACGCTTAGCACCAGTATAAGTACCGCGTAATTGTATTTCATCAATAGGAAGGTTTTTCACCCAATGTGATGCATCTACAGGGTCCATCCCCATAGGCAACATCATGACACGCGCAAATATAGGCCCTTCTGTTTTAATATCTACAATACCCGTAAATAATGCATCTCGATTTACCGGTGTATTTTCTAAGTCACTAAAGATTAATTGGCGCCCTTGTGGTGGGATGCTAAGAGAATATAATGGTCTTGCATCTGGGCTTTCATTAAGAGGTTGCTCCAAATCCTTTCGAGACAAATCACGACCTGCTGCAAAATAATCAGGTGTAGCTACAGATTTTAATTGTCTCATGACATGTACTGAAGTTGGATAAGCCGTTTGGTTTTCTAAGACGATAGCAATCTTGTGAGGTAAATCCATTTCATTTACATGATAGAAATAGATACGACCATTACCATTAATTGTACCTGCACTTAACGTACCTCCTACAGGTCCTACATATTCAGGACTATCCGATAGGAGCAATGTATCCGTTTGAGACACCAACGATGGTGGCAACGGAGAAAACTGAAAATATCCAATTGATTGTAAATCTATATCACGAGCTTCTACATGGCCTGTAAGGGCAGCCATGGCGGCCATAGCCGCAGCTACACAATATCTTGATTTATAGGAAAACATATATTATTACCTCTATACTTCTTCGAGCCCCAACGGGTCATACGTAAGTGCTAATGCTTCAATCTTCTTTAGTCGATGGCCAATTCCAGATTTAGATAGTTCCCCCTCCATCAACTCTTCAAGCTCTTTTAAACTCGCTTCAGGATTCTCCCACCGAAGTCTTGCAACGACGCGCAACTTTTCAGGTAATTCTTCAATACCGATTTCTCTATCAATAATACGGATTGCTTTTACCTGACGAACTGCTGCATCCACAACCTTCTGTAAATTTGCCGTCTCACAGTTGACTTGACGATTAATTTGATTCCGTACGGTTTTCATAATCCGCACGTTTTCAAATTCCATAAGCGCCGATTGAGCACCCATGATTTGCAAACAATTTGTTACTGCATCCCCTTCTTTAAGATATACTACATACTCGTCCTTCCGCTCCGTTAGACCAGCGTGAATGTGAAAGAGTCGTAATACATGAATAATTTCCCTCGCAAAAGTCTCATTCCCCGTCATAAACTCAAGATGGTAATCACTTTGTGGTTTATTAACAGAGCCTCCCCCTAAAAAAGCTCCCCTTAAAAAGGCACGTCGTGCTTCCATTGATTTGAGCCAACTGCGAGGGATTTGTTCGGTTACAGGCCATAAAGCGAGATCCTCTAAAGCCTGTCTCCCCTCTATAGAAGGTTCCACAGAGAGCGTATACATATTTTTTTTACGCAGGTTTAAACCTTGTCGTACTAATACATTTGTAGGTAATTCGTATTGCTTTTTCAAAATACCAAGCAACCGACGAGCTACTGCATTATTAGCCGTAGCCAAACGAATGCCAACGGCACCTTTCATCCCCAAAATGATAGATCCGCTCATACGCAATAAGCAAGACGCTTCAATTTTCATGGCCACATCCGCATCACTAGAGGCTTCATATTGGCATAATTCATTTTTTACATCTTCTGCAAATGACATGGACATCCCTTCTCATTAATGATCATCTCGTTGAAGATAATATTCTAAGATATGCGGTTCAGTGTTAGATTGCATAGCATGAATGATATCCATAATAACTTTACCTAACCGTTCAGGATCGTGAACAGCTGGTTTTTGAGGATTAATTAAGGTAGCTCGTATAGTGCGGATTCCTTTGTCTTGTAACTTTTTAGTATCTAATACCAATGGTTCAGATCCTACAGCACTATATTGTTCAACCATTTGAATTGGCAACGGCCCATCATTGGCAAGAACAGTATCTATAATTCCTTCTCCGCCATGAGCAATTAAAGCCTCTACATGGTCATTTAATGTGTAGCCTGTGGTTTCACCCGGTTGTGTCATAACATTAGCAATATAGATTTTATTAGCCTTACTGGCACGTACATGAGAGGCCAATTTATCAGTTAGTAAATTTGGGATAATGCTTGTATATAAACTACCAGGACCTAAAATAATCACATCCGCTTCATCAATGGCACGTAATGCAGCCCCCTCTGGCTTAGGCAATGCTGGATCACTATAGATATGACGAATCCGTTTACCCGAGTGTGGTATATTACTTTCACCTTCTACAATAGTGCCATCTGTCATCTCTGCACGCAATTTAATGAACTCTGTAGAGGAAGGAATTACACGACCACGGACACGCAACAATTTACTAGCCGCTTCAAGAGCTTCTTCAATATCTCCATCGTAAACTTGAGCAAGCGCAGTGATAAAGAGATTACCAAAGCTGTGTCCAGAAAGCTCATTTTCCCCTTCGAAGCGGTAACGGAATAAGTTCTCCATTACCCCTTCTTGTTCAGCTAGTGATACTAAACAGTTTCTTAAATCACCAGGTGCTATCATTTGAAAATCTTCTCGCAAGCGGCCAGAAGAACCTCCATCATCAGCAACTGTTACAATCGCAGATAGGTTTGATGTATGTGATTTCAAACCACGCAATAAATTTGATAAGCCTGTACCCCCACCGATTACTACAATTTTAGGGCCCTTATCGAGTCGGATATTTTGAAAGATAATATCTGATACCTTGCTGTCAGGATTAGGTAGTACCGCACGAATAATCGTTTTTATAACTTTACTCGTACCGATGAGCATTAATACAGCGCCAATCGATAATACTACAGCCCCTACAGCAATGAGTACATTATAATTGTAAAAGCCCGTCATATTATAAGAAAAGGCAAGTACAATATCTTCAAGAACCGCAAGCCATTGATAGTTAAACATCAAGGAAATGCCAATAATTAAAAGGCCTACACCACAACTAAATAGGGCAAGCCAACGTTTTATATTTAGACCCGGAATTAGCCACCGGAACCATCCTTTTCGCAACATAATCCCCCCTACCTAGTTATCAAGTGTTATAATTTCATGAGGATTATAATCTTCTTCTACATTATTTTTCATCATATCTCTATGTTCAACAGTTACACGATATCCTTTTTCTAACAAGTGGGAGTATAGAGCCTCTGCCATAGCTACAGATCTATGCATACCACCTGTGCAACCTACTGCCACAATAAACTGAGATTTCCCTTCTTGTTCATAATTTGGTACAAGGAAGTCCATGGTATCAAAGTAACGTTTTTTAAATTCCTCGGTTACTTCAAAGGAATGGATATATTCATTCACTGCTTTCACACGACCTGTTTTATGACGAAACTCAGGAATATAAAATGGATTAGGTAGAAAACGAACATCCCATACCATATCTGCATCGAGAGGAATACCATACTTAAAACCAAAGCTCACTACAGTAATCGCCATACCATGAGCTTCATCAACTTGAGCAAAGCGCGTTTTTAAATACTCTTTCAAGCTAGCCGTCTTCATATTAGTGGTATCAATAATAAAATCTGCTTTATGGCGCACAGAGTTAAGAATTTGGCGTTCTTTTTTTAGCCCTGTTGTAATTAGCCCATTAGGAGCCAATGGATGACTCCGTCGACTTTCCTTATATCGACGAATCAAAGTCTCATCTGTAGCATCCATAAATACAATTTCAAAATCTACCTTCATATCTTTTAATGTATCTAAAGATGAAGAAAGAGCTTCAAAAAATTCGCCCCCCCGAATATCTACAACAAGAGCAACGCGATTAGTCCGTTCTCCACCTTGTCGGCAAATTTCACTTAATTTAGGAATCAGCACAGGGGGAATATTATCAATACATAAATACCCCATATCTTCTAAAGCTTGCAATACTTGAGTTTTGCCGGCACCTGACATACCTGTAACTATTAACAAACGAAATGCTTCCATAGTTTTACTCCATTATAAAAGATTATCTTTAATCCAATGGGCTACTCCATCGTCATTATGATGGCCACAAATTGTATGAGCCACAGATTTTACATGATCTGTAGCGTTTTCAACAGCTACAGAGTAACCTGTTTTACGTAGCATAGAAATATCATTTTCTGCATTACCAAAAGAAACGATATGTTCTAAACTAATATGATTATCTAAAGCTAGTTGTGTCAAAGCACGCCCCTTTGACACATTAAGGGCAACGATTTCTAAAAAGTCTTTTTGGCTACGAACTAGA
>OKLI01000292.1_pt1 | contig 11914 bp, 17 predicted proteins | sample 1612671 | NCBI WGS metagenome assembly OKLI01 (sample SAMN04436812, study PRJEB24849) | human gut metagenome | biome: human gut; feature: NICU; material: stool | host: Homo sapiens | place: USA: Saint Louis, MO | collected 2011-05-02 | reverse complement strand
CAATTTTACGACCGCACAAATAAAACTATATTTACGCGGTTGCTGGAAAACGGTGTTTGGAGCGGTTGGAGTGAGTATGTTAAAAAAGATAGCTTACAAACGACTGGCTGGATAACAATTGGCAACGGTTTTAAATATAAGCGGAAAGGTGATGACATAGACTTGATGTATAATTTTGCTTCTAATGGATTACAGAGATGGTCTGTTGGTAATATGCCATCTGGTTTAATACCTCAAGAGTTGATGTTTGCGATAACTGGATGGACACTTGCTCCAGACAAATCAATCCACTTACAAATCAATGCATCGGGATTGATTGAGTGTATAAATCCTGGCGCTTACTCAAATACTTACAGAGGTGTCGTGCACTGGTCAATATAACAGTCAATATAACAAAGGAGACGATATGTTTACAATTAACACAAAATTCCCACAAGTTCTTGAGGATAAAAGTATTATGGGAGTGACTGCAATTGTGTCAGTTGATTTACCACACGTGAAAGGTAACTTAACTTTTGATTTACCACCTGAGTCTGAAAATAAATCTTTTGCAGAAACGCTTGAAAAGTGTGAGCAGATATTTTACGACGAAAAGTATAAAGATAAAGCTCAGTCTGAAAAAATGACTGAACTAAGTACATCAACATCAACAGGCACACAAACACTTATCAATCTGATAAGTACGCTTTACGCAAAAGAGGTTTTAAAAGATGAAGATCTTATTGCTATTGGTTAGAATTTTTTTACAGGAAGAAGGGATAGATATGATGATTAAATTATTTGCGATTGACTTATATTATGGACGTATGGCTTGGTCAAGTTTTGTTAAAAAGGGATTTTCAGAGTTTATTAATAACAAAACAAAAGAGCAACTTGCAATTATGTGCGATGAAGAATTACTTGCTGAAATTTTAGCAAGTTAGTGAGGTGGTCGGATGACAGTAGAACAAGCAGAAAGAATCGCTCAATCACAATTTGTGTGGGCTATTCTCTTTATCTTGCTTTTTATGATTGTGGTTGGCTATCTGGTGCGAACGTCTGATAAGCGTGAGAAAAAGCTAATGGATTTCCATGACCAATCAAAATCAGAATCTAACAAACGTGAAGAGTGGCTCAAAGGTCACTTAGATAAAAATACAGAACAGTTACAGGACATTTCTCAGACCATTGGTGTTGTCCAAAAGGAGATGTCTTATATGAGTGATCGCATTGGTCGTCTAGAAAAAGAGGAGAAATAAGATGAACGAATTTACAACACAAATCATTACAGTATCAGTACCAATTTTTGGTATCATCGCAGGTATTCTCGCGCACGAAGTTAAAAAACTACTTATCAAAAAAGGAGGCGAAAAGGCTGTTAAAATCGCAGAAATTGTCGCTCGTAATGCTGTTGAGGCAGTTGAACAAATATCTGTGGAAGTTGGTATTAAGGGACAAGATAAGCTAACAGAAGCTAAAACCGCTGTTATTGATGGTTTATCGCAATATAATATTAATCTTACACAGACACAACTTGAAACTTTTATCGAAGCTGCGGTTAAACGCATGAATGATGAGTGGAAGAAAGGTCAATAATATGGTAATTAATATTGAGCAAGCTATCGCATGGATGGCATCTAGAAAAGGTAAAGTTACTTACTCGATGGACTATCGAAATGGTCCTTCATCTTACGATTGCTCTAGCTCTGTCTATTTTGCTCTACGCTCAGCAGGCGCATCAGATAATGGCTGGGCAGTAAATACAGAATATGAGCACGATTGGTTGATAAAAAACGGTTATGTTCTTATTGCAGAAAATACTAATTGGAATGCGCAAAGAGGTGATATTTTTATTTGGGGTAAACGTGGGGCTTCGGCTGGAGCTTTTGGACATACTGGTATGTTTGTTGATCCAGACAATATTATTCACTGTAATTATGGTTATAACTCAATTACAGTGAATAACCATGATGAAATCTGGGGATATAATGGTCAACCGTATGTTTACGCTTATCGTTACTCTGGGAAACAGTCAAATGCTAAGGTTGATAATAAATCAGTTGTATCTAAATTTGAAAAAGAGTTAGACGTTAACACACCGCTAAGTAATTCAAATATGCCATATTACGAAGCAACAATTTCAGAAGATTATTACGTTGAGTCCAAGCCTGACGTCAATAGCACTGATAAGGAGTTGCTTGTTGCTGGTACTAGAGTTCGAGTTTACGAAAAAGTAAAAGGCTGGGCAAGGATAGGCGCTCCACAGTCTAATCAGTGGGTAGAAGATGCTTACTTAATTGATGCAACAGATATGTAAACCAACAGAGCGACATAAATGTCGGTCTGTTAATGGTGTAACTTACACCGCAACTAAAAAAACAATTTAGGAGGTAAAGCTCCTTTAGATAAGACAAATACCCTCGCTTTTGCGGGGGTTGTTTTTTATTTTGAACAGATTTTTCAGGAGGTATTTAGGTGCCTTTTACTGGATGAAAAATATATTTTATTAAAAAGTTTAATTATATAAAGGGAAAATCATTGACAATAAGCTATATAAAAATATATAATGTATATATAAATATCAATGGCCTCCCTCGCATACGCGCAGACATGTTCTGATGGGGGGTTTTTTTTTGTGTCTAGAGTTTGCTTTCAATTAATTGTTTTAATTCTAATAAGTCTTCTTTTGTAGCATTTTTGTTAATAAAACTACGAGCAGTAGATCGTTTTGATAGATAGGTTCTATGTTCTCTATTGTTTTCTGCCCACTTTTTATTTGCTTTTTCTTGAGGTGTTAATTCTTTATCCATTTCAATCATCCTTATTAATAAAGTAAAATACAACTAAACAAATCGCGAAAATAATCAAATATTTCATATTTGTCTTAGATATGATATACTATCAGTAGTGGCAAGGGGCTTGAGCCCCAAACTACTACTAGAACCTTATTTGAATCTCCGTGGCCGGTTTTTCTTTTTAGGTTCTTTTTTTATTGCTGTGATTATGCTTGCTATACCAACCAACAGAGTTCCGATTGAAGTAAGCAAATCAGCAATTTCTGATATCCTCATATCTTCCTCCTTTCTATATATTAATTATAATACATGTACTATATAAAGTCAATACTTTTTTTTAAAATATTTATCTTTTTGTCTATCAGAACAGAAAAATTTAAAATTGTCTATTTTTAGGATTTTTTATCGAATAGATAAGTAGGAGGATGAAATATGTTATATATAGATGAGCTACAAGAAGCGATTGATAAAGGCTATATTTCAGGGAACACAGTAGCGATAGTGCGTAAGAACGGAAAGATATTTGATTATGTGTTACCACACGAAGAAGTGAGAGAAGAAGAGGTTGTGACAGTTGAGAGAGTGGAAGACGTTATGAGAGAATTGAAGTGAAAGGGTGCAAAAAAGGGGCAAAATAGATTAAAAATGAAACTACATTGAACTTTTTACTATTATAAACAACCATTAAATCAACGCTTGGACTATTATGAACTATTGTGTACAATAGTAGTAGATTCCGGCAGGGGACATATTCATTGCATGTAAATAGCGGTTTAGAGCTATTTTGCCCCAAATCCGCCCCAAATTTCTCTGATTAAGTTTATCGTTCCTATCTTTTTGTTCTTGTAATTGATGTGCGTAAACTTCTAAAGTGATATTTAAATTCTCGTGATCTAAAACTTGAGAGATGGAAATTAGATAGCTTGCAAATGTATGCCTGAGAGAGTGCACTCGTACCTCGCGACCAGTTATTTTTCGGATAGTTTTATTGACTGCATTATTTGAAAGTTTGTCGAATAATCTGTCGTTTTTATTTTTTGTAAATTCATGCAAAAAAAATAATGTATCATTGTCAATTGGTATATTTCTGATACTACTTTTGTTTTTTGTTGGCAGGTATCTTTGGTTGAAATGATAATCCCAAGTTTTATTAATTGATAAATATTTGTTAGTGTAATCAATATCATTAACTGTTAAACCTAAACATTCAGCGAAGCGCATGCCAGTTTTAGCGATGAGGTATAACGCTGCATACGATTGATGTTGTGATTTTTCTTTACAAATTTTTATCAAGCGTAAGTATTCATTGGTTTCAAGAAATTTTATCTCTATTTACGCCCCTTATTTTTTGCTTTAACCTTAGTGAATGAACAAAAATTTTTTTCTATATATCCCTCGTGAACAGCCATGGATACGCAGGCTTTTACATGTATGTTAAAACGCTTTACTGTATCTTGCACATGCGTTTGACTATAATGATTTATGACTTGTTGATATTTAGTGGAAGTAATATTGCAAAGTAATATATTTCCTATTATATGTTTATACGATATTCGATATTCCCACCCGTTGTCGCGTTTACGGAAATACGCCATTGATATACTCCACATTAGCTAAAGAACAGGGTGTTCAAGGCTACCTTGATGGAAAAGGCTCTCTTAGAGATATTTGTAAATGGTATGATATCTCAAGTCGCTCTGTTCTCTAAAAGTGGATAAAACGGTATACTAGTGGTGAAGACTTGAAAGCCACTAGTAGAGGATATAGCCGTATGAAACAAGGAAGGCAAGCCACATTTGAAGAACGTGTAGAGATTGTTAACTACACCATTGCCCATGGGAAAGACTATCAAGCAGCTATTGAGAAGTTTGGTGTTTCCTACCAACAAATTTATTCTTGGGTGCGTAAGCTTGAGAAGAATGGCTCACAAGGTTTGGTTGATAGACGTGTGAAAGGGTTGGAGAGTAGGCCTGATTTAACCGAGATTGAGCAACTTTAACTCAAGATTAAACAATTGGAGGAACGTAATCGTCTCTTAGAAATCGAGGTTAGTTTACTAAAAAAGTTAGAAGACATCAAACGAGGAAACAGACGGTAAGACTAGGTAAGCATTTAGCGGAGTTCCAAGTAATCAAGAATTATTACGATGAGGAATCTAATGTGCCTATTCAGGCCTTATGCCAACTCTTGAAGGGGTCTCGTTCAGGCTATTACAAGTGGCTCAATCGTCAAAAAACAGATTTTGAGACAAAAAATACAAAGCTAATGGCTAAAATCAAGGAACTTCGTAGACTCTACAATGGTATCTTAGGTTATCGCCGTATGACAACATTTATTAATCGTCAACTTGGGACAACTTAAAACAAGAAACGGATTCGTTGATTGATGAACATTCTGGGGATTAGTTCAGTCATTCGTCGTGTTAGCCATGCTTGTACAAAAGCTGGTGACAGATTTTACGAAGAAAATATTCTTAATCGTGAATTTACAGCCACAGCTCATAACCAGAAATGGTGCACAGATGTCACCTATCTTCAATACGGTCTGGGAGCTAAAGCTTATCTCAGTGCGATTAAAGACCTGTATAACGGTTCTATTATCGCTTATGAGATTAGTCACAACAATGAAATCCACTTGTTATGAAGACCATTAAAAAGGGGCTAGAGCTCAATCCAGGAGCCACACCTATCATCCATAGCGATTGAGGTAGTCAATATACTTCCAAAGAATACCGTTATATCATACAACAAGCTGGTCTGACCTTATCCATGTCCCGGATTGGCAAATGTATTGATAATGCACCAACTGAAAGTTTCTTTGGGTTTTTCAAGACTGAGTCTTACCACCTTAAGAAATACAACTCTTATGATGAGTTGGTCAATGATGTGGCACGTTATATCGAATTCTACAACACACAACGTTATCAATCAAAATTAAACAACCTGACTCCTCTAGAATTCAGGAATCAGGTTGCATAACTTATCTTTTATTATTTGACTGTCTACTTGACAGGGAGCCGTTCAGATTGCTTAACCTTTCTAAATTTGCTAAAATAGCTACAAGAAAACGAGCCATTTAATGCTTATTTCTTATACTGTCTTGCCTCACGCTCTCCTCGACCAAAAATTGAGCGTGAGGCTTTTTGTTTCATTAAACGATGATATTTCCATATTCATCAGTTTGTTTTCCGAGAGCCATCAAAGCTTCGATAAGGTCGATAATTCCAGGAATAAAGGTAATACTAAAAATAATATATAAAAAAACCTGGCCTATTTTTCCTGCGTAAAATTTATGCGCTCCAATGCCGCCCAAAAGAACGTTAATAAAACATAAACTACTATGTTAGCATAAGACTTTATTTTTACAACTGAATTTCATATAAATGGATTAGAGTAAGGGATAAAAGAAATTAGCATAGCTCTTTTGAAAATAAAAAAATTAATATAATATGGAAAAAATTTTATTTCATAAACGTTTCATAAAAGGTATGTAATCTAGTATTTAGGCAACACTATTTTGTCACTGGTGTCTAGTAACTTATAGATTGATAATTTTACTAGTAAACGTAATTCTTCGCTTTAAGAGTTAAATGTCTATTTATTGTAAGCTAAATTGGGAGGTGAACTTATGTAAAATTAGATAGGTACTGTCAAGTACGGGATGATTATTGAAACAGCCAGTATGCATCATAAAATCTGTATTGCTTAATAACTATTTCCTTAACCAGACATCAGTTCATTGTTTATCATCGCTACCCTAAGTCTAGTTTTTTCAATAGAGCATTAGGTAGTTTTTGATAATAAAACTATATAAACATGAGAATTAGATTTCGTATTGCATTCTTCATAATGAGTTATTTGAGATTTTCCTTTGAATAAATAGATACGAAATTCAGTAACTTCATATATAAACGGCTCTATCATTGAGATAGTTTGTCAAATGAAGAAATTTTTAATGGAAATAGTTTTAAAAACATTAGTTGTAGGCGATGTAAAAATATTAATCCAGTGGATGCAATAGTTGCGGAGTAAAAATAGAGAGGAGTAATTAGGAAGTGATAAAAAATGCTATAGCATATATTACCAGAAAAAAAAATAGAACACTTATTATATTTGCTATTTTAACAATTGTTCTTTCTTGCTTGTATTCATGTTTAACAATAATGAAATCAAGTAATGAAATAGAAAAGGCTTTATATGAAAGTTCTAATTCTTCAATATCAATTACAAAAAAAGATGGTAAATATTTTAATATTAATCAATTTAAGAATATTGAAAAAATAAAAGAGGTTGAAGAAAAAATATTTCAATATGATGGATTAGCAAAATTGAAAGATCTTAAAGTAGTTAGTGGTGAGCAAAGTATAAATAGAGAAGATTTATCTGACGAATTTAAAAATGTTGTTTCACTAGAAGCTACAAGTAATACTAAAAGAAATCTTTTATTTAGTAGTGGAGTATTTAGTTTTAAAGAAGGAAAAAATATAGAAGAAAATGATAAGAATTCAATTCTTGTTCATGAAGAATTTGCTAAACAAAACAAACTAAAATTGGGTGATGAAATTGATCTTGAATTACTAGATACGGAAAAAAGTGGAAAAATAAAAAGTCATAAATTTAAAATTATAGGGATCTTTTCTGGTAAAAAACAGGAAACATATACAGGATTATCATCTGATTTTAGCGAAAATATGGTTTTTGTAGATTATTCAACTAGCCAAGAAATATTAAATAAATCAGAGAATAATAGAATTGCAAATAAAATTTTAATGTATTCTGGTAGTTTAGAATCTACAGAGCTTGCCTTAAACAAATTGAAAGACTTTAAAATTGATAAGTCAAAGTATTCTATTAAGAAAGATAATAAAGCATTCGAAGAGTCTTTAGAGTCAGTGAGTGGAATAAAACATATAATTAAAATAATGACTTATTCGATTATGTTAGGTGGAATAGTTGTTCTTTCATTAATCTTGATTCTATGGTTAAGAGAAAGAATTTATGAAATAGGTATATTTTTATCTATTGGAACAACTAAGATACAAATTATAAGGCAATTTATATTTGAGTTAATATTCATATCAATACCAAGTATAATATCCTCCTTATTTTTAGGGAATCTACTATTAAAAGTAATTGTAGAAGGATTTATTAACTCAGAGAACTCAATGATTTTCGGTGGAAGTTTAATAAATAAAAGCAGTTTTATGTTAAACATAACAACACTTGCAGAAAGTTATTTAATATTAATAAGTATTATTGTTTTATCAGTTGTAATGGCCTCTTCATTAATATTATTTAAGAAACCAAAAGAAATATTATCAAAAATAAGTTAGGAGCAAATAATGGATATATTAGAAATAAAGAATGTAAATTACAGTTACGCAAATTCTAAAGAAAAAGTTTTGTCAGGAGTAAATCAAAAATTTGAACTTGGAAAGTTTTATGCGATAGTAGGGAAGTCAGGAACAGGAAAATCCACACTTCTTTCCTTACTTGCAGGACTTGATAAAGTTCAAACAGGAAAAATCTTGTTTAAGAATGAAGATATAGAAAAGAAAGGATATAGTAATCACAGAAAAAATAATATATCTTTGGTATTTCAAAATTATAATTTAATAGATTATTTATCGCCGATTGAAAATATTAGACTAGTAAATAAATCAGTAGATGAGAGTATCTTGTTCGAATTAGGTTTAGATAAAAAACAAATAAAAAGAAATGTTATGAAATTATCTGGTGGTCAGCAACAAAGGGTAGCTATTGCTAGGGCACTGGTATCAGATGCCCCAATAATACTAGCTGATGAGCCTACCGGTAACCTAGACAGTGTTACTGCTGGAGAAATAATTAATATATTAAAGGAATTAGCTCAAGATAGAAATAAATGTGTAATAGTTGTAACACATAGTAAGGAAGTAGCAGATTCTGCGGATATCATTTTAGAACTAAGTGGTAAAAAGTTGAAAAAAGTAAATAAAATGAATTTGGAGGTTGAATAATGATAAAAAATGCATTTGCTTATGTAACTAGAAAAAGCTTAAAATCATTAATTATTATATTAGTTATTCTATCAATGGCAACTTTAAGCATCATTAGTTTATCTATTAAAGATGCCACAGATAGAGCTTCTAAGGAAACATTTGCTAATATAACAAACAGTTTTTCTATGGAAATAAATAGACAAGTAAATCCAGGAACACCTAGGGGTGGAGGAAATGTAAAAGGTGAAGATATTAAAAAGATATCTCAAACAAACAGTATAGACTCCTATGTAAAAAGAATAAACAGCGTCGCAGACCTAGTTGATCATGATATAATTGAAACTCAAGATACACTTGCAAATCAATCACCTGAAAGAGCAAAGAATTTTAAGAGAACAGTTATGTTAACAGGGGTTAATGACTCAGCAAAAGAAACAAAATTTGTATCAGAAGCATATAAGTTAGTAGAAGGAAAGCATTTAGAAAATAAAGATAAAAATAAAATTTTAATGCATAAAGATTTGGCAAAAAAAAACAATCTCAAAGTTGGAGATAAAATAAAAATAAAATCTAATTTGTTTGATGCTGACAATGAAAAAGTTGCAAATGAAACTGTAGAAGTAGAAATTAAAGGTTTATTTGATGGTCATAATAGCGGTGGGGTAAGTGCAGCACAAGAACTATACGAAAATACACTAATCACTGACGTTCATTCAGCTGCTAAAGTTTATGGTAATACAGAAGATACAGCCGTATACCAAGATGCAACATTCTTTGTAAAAGGTGATAAGAATCTTGATAGTGTAATAAAAGATCTTGGGAAACTAGATATAAATTGGAGAGAATATAATTTGATTAAAAGTTCATCAAATTATCCTGCGCTGCAACAATCTATATCCGGTATCTATTCTATTTCAAACAAATTATTTGTTGGCTCATTAATATTTGCAGGAGTTGTAGTTTCATTATTACTTTTCTTATGGATGAATGCCAGAAAGAAAGAAATAGCAGTATTACTATCATTAGGTATATCTAAATTAGAAATTTTTGGTCAATTTATAATCGAGATGGTATTTATATCCATTCCCGCACTTCTTGGATCTTATTTCTTAGCTCAATATACAGCTGATAAGCTAGGGAATAATATATTGAATAAAGTTACTGGCGATATAGCTAAACAAATAGCTAGACAATCTGCATCTAGTCAATTAGGCGGGGGGGCAGAAGCTGAAGGATTCAACAAGACTCTTTCAGGTTTAGATATAAATGTATTACCTAAATTCATAATTTATGTAGTTATATTTATGAGTTTTGTACTTCTTGTATCATTGATTCTTTCTTCAATTTATACATTAAGAAAGAATCCAAAAGAGTTATTAATTGATAATAATTAAAATTTTCGGTGATTTATATCACCGAATGTTTTTTGACTTATAAAAATCAAATAATATACTGTATAATATTATGTATAGATTTAAATGGAGGTATCTATGAAAATATTAACTGTTGAAGATGATAAGTTGATAAGAGAGGGAATAAGTGAATACCTTTCAGAATTTGGATATACTGTTATTCAGGCTAAAGATGGAAGGGAAGCCTTGTCAAAATTTAATAGTGATATAAACTTGGTTATCTTAGACATTCAGATACCTTTTATAAATGGTTTAGAAGTGTTGAAAGAAATTAGAAAGAAAAGCAATTTACCAATTCTAATTTTGACTGCATTTAGTGATGAAGAATATAAAATTGATGCATTTACTAATTTAGTAGATGGATATGTAGAAAAACCATTTTCATTGCCTGTTTTAAAGGCTAGAATAGATTCTTTAATTAAGAAGAATTTTGGACATTTAGAGAAGTTTGAATATAAGAATCTTTCGGTAAATTTTAATAGTTATACAGCTAAAATAAATGATGAAAAAATAGATGTAAATGCAAAAGAACTCGAAATACTAAAATGTTTATTGGATAATGATGGACAAGTTTTAACAAGAATGCAAATTATTGATTATGTCTGGAAGGATAGCGAAGAGATCCCTTATGATCGAGTAGTAGATGTATATATAAAAGAACTTAGAAAAAAATTACAATTAGACTGTATAACTACTATAAGAAATGTAGGATATAAATTGGAGAGAAAATGAAGAAATTAAAAATATTCCCAAAAATGTTCATACAAATATTTTCTATTCTTGGAATACTAATTATATTAGTTCATTCATTATTCTTTTTTATCTTTCCTAAAACATATTTGGAGACGAGGAAAGTAAAAATCCACATTATGGCAGATGAAATTTCTAAAAATATGAATGGAAAAGAGTTAAAATATTTAGACCAAACTTTGGAGCTTTATTCTAAAAGTAGTGACATAAAGGTATTTATAAAAAAAAATAATAACAAAAATGAATTACAAATAAATGATAATATAAATGTTAATGTAAAAAGTGATAGTAATTCTTTAATAATTGAAGAAAGGGAAATTAAACTTCATGATGGCAAAAAAATACATCTTCAATTTGTTTCAACAGCTGATATGCAAAAAGACGCGAAAGACTTGAGCCTTAAGTTTTTACCATATTCTTTATCGATATCATTTCTTTTTTCCATTGTTATTTCTTTAATTTATGCTAAATCTATAAAAAACAATATACAAGAAATAACTATGGTTACTGATAAAATGATAAAACTTGACAAAGAAACAAGATTGAAAATTAGTTCTAATGATGAAATTGGACAACTAAAACAGCAAATCAATGACTTATATTGTGCTTTATTGAATACAATTAATGATTTGGAATTTAAAAATAAGGAAATTTTAAAGTTAGAAAAATTGAAATATGATTTTTTTAAGGGGGCGTCCCACGAACTTAAAACTCCTCTTTCCAGCCTAAAGATATTACTTGAGAATATGAAATATAATATCGGAAAATATAAAGATAGAGACTTTTATATCAGTGAGTGTATTAATATTGTAGATAACTTAACAAAGAATGTCTCGCAAATATTATCTTTTTATTCTATAAAAGACTTGAATAATGATGAAGAATATTTAAATGTTGGTGATACATTAGATGAAGTATTAGAAAAATACTCTATCTTAGTAAATCAAAAAAAAATAAATATTAATAAGGAATTATTAGACTATAATATTTATATAGGA
>OKLI01000268.1_pt1 | contig 12644 bp, 25 predicted proteins | sample 1612671 | NCBI WGS metagenome assembly OKLI01 (sample SAMN04436812, study PRJEB24849) | human gut metagenome | biome: human gut; feature: NICU; material: stool | host: Homo sapiens | place: USA: Saint Louis, MO | collected 2011-05-02 | reverse complement strand
AATGTTTAACATCTTCAGACAAATCAATGTTTTTAGACTTTAAGATTTCATTTTCGATTTTTAAGTCTTTAATCCTATTTTCTAATTCAGCTACTAATTTCAAATCTGGTCTATTTTCCAAAGTCAATCCTCCCTCTGTGCAATCTTAACTGCCTGTATTCTTCAATTTTTTTATTTCGACTAGGTTCGTCTAGAGCCATGATTTTTGCTGCATGTTCTTCTGACAAGCTGAAAAATGTTGTTAATGTTAGTTCCATCAGAACCTCTTACTTTCTGCATTATCTGGATATTTAAAAATATTGTTTTTTGCACCTTTGATTATGCGATCGACAAAAGCAGCATCGTAGATTTTCATAAGCTCAGCTCTACTAAAATTTGTATTAATGATAGTATTTGTCCGATTATCCAAAATATTAAATAAAAACGTATATGTCCAACCGCTAGCAGATTTAATGGTGTTACCTGTGGTTGACTCCTTGCCTAAGTCATCAAGTATCAGATAATCACAATTGATGAGAAGCTTTGACATTCTTTCTTGCGAATATTTGCTATTTTTTTTATCGTCATAATCGAATGTATCTTTGACTAGTCCGGACAACAAAGGTACCGAAACAAATATCACACTCTTTGATTGATTGTAAGATTTAAACATCTCGTTAATATTTTTAGCAATACTCATAGACAAGTGGCTCTTGCCAACCCCTGGAGGTCCTTGTAAGAGGGAGTTACCTTCCATTCCTTTAACATAATCTCTGGTGATTCGTTTGGCATAGTTTAGCGCTTTTGTATCTACAGCACTATGTTCCTTGTAGTTTTTCAACGTAGCACTAGCAATTTCCTTTGATAAAACGCTCTCTTTATAAAACACTTTATAACCCTTAGCTAGCAACGACTGGTTGTTGTACGCAATGTCAACCGCATTACTTTTCGATTGGATATACTCTGTTGTACATTGCCAACAAAATTCTGTTTCTCTATTGCCATGATTTGGCATTTTCCTAGCATAAATTGGCATCTCGTGCTTTTCGCATGTTTTCCCAGTATCTCTAATAATGCCATTCTCGAGCATGTTTTCTCTTGTCATTAACCCAAAAGCCATAGGTACCTCCTAAAATCCATATTTCGGGTCTGGTTTCTTCAATTCATCCAGTTCAGCTTGCGAGAACCGTTGCCCTTGTTGTTTTTGGTAATAATCCCCATTACTTGCCTCTGGCTGGTTGAGATAACTCTCAAACTTGCTAGCATTAAACAAGGTTGATGGTCTGAGATATTTTGCCATGTCGGAGTTCCCCCACTCGCTACACTTTTTATCAATTACGGTTTTAAAGTCATCTAGCGTATAGCCGTCTTTTAGTCTAGTTTTAACAAGATTAATGTTGCTATCCACAAACTTATAGTTAGAGTTTGTTTTTTGGTTGAGATAAGCTATTGGGATACGACAGTCAAAGTTTTTAGGGTTTCCTTTTTTAACTTGTTCAACATATTTCTCTTCTAACCAATTTGGAAAGAGATATTCAGTCGGGCTTTGCTCGACAATATATTCTTTCTCTTTATCTTTCTCTTTATCTTTCTCTTTATCTTTCTCTATCTCTATCTCTGTTGGAACTTTGTTGGAAAGCGGTTGGAATTTTTCCAACTCTGCTTGTTTTTTCTTGTATCTATTCCAGTTTGTTTCTTGCCCCAACAAAGCCTTTGCTTGCGGATAATGAGTATTACCGCCATCATCAACTTGAATGACTCCACATTTCACAAAATATGCTAAAGCCATATTTATCTGTTCTTCTGAAGTTTCAAGACGAAGAGCTAGTTCTTCTGCGTAATTATCAAAAGTTCCTTCGTAATCAATGATGCAATCATTCTCAATAGCTTCTAACATGAGCCTGATGTAAATAACAATCATTTCCGAACCGCCAGGGAAATTTCTTAAAAGCCTTTTAATAAATAAATTGTCAAAAAAATGCTTATCAAATTTCAGCCAATAATAGATTTTTGTTTTTGATTTCTGTGCCATTTATCCTCCCAACTTGTAGTCCACTAGTGTGATAAAGTAGTTCAACTTCGCTTTATCTCTTGTTTCTAGTTTGCTTTTGTCAATCTGTTTTAGTAAGTAGTTAACGCAGAATTTTTTAATCATCTTCTAGCATCAATCCCTCTAATCGCTTATCATAGCTAGACACAAACCACTCTTTTAATTGATTGTAAAGTTCTATTGCTTGGTCGTATTCCTCGGGCAATACTTCCTTATTTTGACTGTTACCAAAGACATTTAGGACAAGCAAACGAATATGGTTGTGTACGTCATGTGTTGTAATTTTGCTATAACTAATATCGTTGTCCACACCAAAAACTTTTGGTGTCTGATTGAAGACGTGTTTTTCTGGTTTATAAGCACGTTCACGATTTAATTTCTTGAGTACTTTTGGATATTTTTCATTGATTGGAATCAATTCATCATCAAAGCTGACATCTTTGAATAGCCCTTGCGGTGTGCGTTTTTCTTTCGCTTGTTTCATGCGTTCGGCTACTAATTCATTCAATTCTTCTTCAGTTAGTGTGTAAATTTTAGCCATATTGTTTTCCTCTTACTATTTTGTTATATTTAAAATAAAATACTTGGAGAAGTGTATGATTGATTACTATTCTTTATACAAAAATTCACTTGAAGCCATCGGATATCATAAGTTGGATACGGGTGTAGATTTACTTCAATACCTTATTGCAACAGAAGAAGGAAAAAGGATATATTCTCAATACCCTTATCGAGAAGTTGAAGAAATTATTTTTTACACCCTAGATTGTTTGATCCAACAAGATTTAGTTATTGCCACAGAAATGCCGAGATTAGATAGACGAATATATACAATTGACGGTCTGACACCAAAAGGCATGTATTTTCTTGGATATATCGGGCAGGTAGAAACCGAGGTTATCGAATGGCTTAATGAATTTGGAGTTTCGCAAAATCCAGAATCAATCTATAACGCTCTGAGATACATTATTTATTAGATTTATAGAAATGCTTTTTCTCCCAGTCCAATGTTTTATTAGCCATCTCAGCCTCCTTTGCCATATCCGCCATCTTAGGTGTTCTATGGTCATCAAAATCTGTAACTACTAGACTTAGTGTAATGAGTTTCTCTCCGCATCTCTCAGCTAATTTAGCGGTTTCTGGTCTAGCTCCAGTAAGTCGTATTCCATTCAAATAGACATTAAAATCTGTACAGACTACCGTTACTTTTTGATGATTTTCTAGTTTTGAATTATCCATTGTGTTCCTCCTATTTTTGGGTACAATAAAAACCCTTATCTAAACAACAAGGGCGCAAAAAATACCCTTGTCAGGTTGACTGAAAAGGGTACACATGATAATATATTTGTGTACCTGTTTTCAGGTCAGCTCCGTCTGTCGTGTTCTGTCGCCAAACAAGTGACACGATAGGCGTTTTTTCTATTCTTCAGACTCAACAAGCTCAATCCCACGCATGACAACTTCTGTTTTTGTCATGTTTTTCTTTTCAGCAATATTTTCTAAGTGTTGAAATTCCTTTTCGGTCATTCTTATCTTAAATTGCTTACTTTTGGGATTTTCGCTTTTGGGTCTTCCTAAAGTTGGACTCAAAAGCTTCCCTCCTTTCTTGAGTACACATTAATTATATATTGTGTACACAACAATGTCAACCCCTAAATCAAACTTTTTAATATTTTTTCAAGGTACCCTATTCAGTTGTCAAAGAACTATGTGTTTTCTACCAAACCTACTTACCAGGTAAACCATGCAGCTGGTTATATCTACGTGCATTAGCTTCCCAGCCATGTGTTTCAATCGTCCATTTTGGTTTTTCTTCCTGTTTTTTTGGTTTTGCAAAAATAAAATTAAATAGTTTCATGTTGTTTCTCCTCTAGCACTCCCCAGCGCTTATTGTTTCATTAAGTGTTTAATTTCGTTAACATCAGCAAGACAGTACATTTTGTCTTTACCGTTTTTAAAAGATTTAAGGCCATAGCTCTCCATGCGTTTTATAGTTTGCCATGAGTAGCCGTATTCATTGACGAGTGCTGTTTGGTTGACCCACCGATTCGCTAAATCTTTTTCTTGTATGAGCTCCTTAAACTCATCAAAAAGTTCTTCTGCTATCTGCTTTTTGAGTAGATCGTAAGTAAGTTGCGATTGCATGGATTTATCACCTCTTTCGTGGTATAATTAGTTAAATTATTTTGGTTAGTCACTGTTCCCGCAGTGGCTTTTTTTGTTTTATCTGAATTCGTTTAGGCTAATGTCTAAGACATCGGCGATTTTTTTCATTTTGTTAAACGAAATATCTCTTTTACCGATATTCATAATGGTGTTGTAGCTAATCCCTGTTTTCTCCGATAACTCTTTTTTACTCATTCCTTTATCAATGAGAATTTTGTTCAATTTTTTCTTCATAATACTTTTAAAAATCAACATATTGTGTTTTTAATCGTCTAAGATACACAACATATTGTGTTTTGTACCTTTCTGTTATATAATGTAGCTATCCTATAGGAAGGAGGATAAGGTATGATTAGTTCACAAAGAATTAAAGAGACGTTGGATAGACACGACGTGTCTGAATCAGATAAATTATCAGTAGCTTTGGCAGAGATACTCAATAAACATTTATCTGGCAAAAATCTCTCTGAAACTGTGCATGAACACGACAAACGTATGGCACGTATGCGTGGAGAAATCATGTAACTAGAAGCTCTCAGTTAATTCTGAGGGCTATTTTTTAGCAAAATCACGAAATTTTGAAAAATCTGTAATTTCAAACTTAATATTTTTTGTCGCTTCCTCTTTTTTTAGGTGCAAAACTTCATCATAGCAAGCGTTAATAAATTTAAAGTTTTCTTCCCCAAGTTCAGTTCTGATTTCTAAGTATTTGTTAAGTTGTTCATCTGTAATTTTTTCGTTCATGTTGTTTCCTTTCTAGTTCTAAGCGACATCATCACCGTTATTTTTATTTTCCAGTTCGATAATCTCTTTTTGTTTTGGTGTTTCACGAGTTTCAAATGGTGTGAATAAACCATAAGATAGTGATTTTAAATAACTGATAGCTTTTTCTGCTTCTGTATGTTTGATATGAGTGTACTTCGTCACATTGAAATGATGTTTTAATCGTGAATGCTGTACACGAATAAACTGTCCTTTCTTGCTAGCGAATAGATTTGCGCTTGGAACAACTTTTCTATTATCAAAATATTCTTTGGCGAATTCATAGGATTGACGACTGATAATGCTTTTAATTTCACTAGCTTCCACATCATCAATATGGACTTTTTTATCAATTTCAATTGCTAAAGAACGAACCTCTTCAACATCTTTCTTAATGGCTTCTTGAGAAGCTTTTACTTGTTTTTGAGAAGATAAGACTTCAATCATCATATCTTCAATCGTCATTCCTTTGACAACTTCAAGAGCGTCTTTTTCATTCATTTCTGATAATTCTTTACTCATTGATTATTACCTCTTCTACTGTTTTTCTATTTCCAGATGGAATAATTTTGTACATTTCATCGCACCAAGTTTGGACTGTGTTAACCATCTTGGTTACTTCCGTAACTGAATAATGTGCATTGACATTGTTGATAATTGGCTTAAAACGAAGTGGCGCCATTTTCGTATCGAAGAAGTTTTGCACGTCACTAATGATTGAGGACAGCTCACTTATCGAAGTAACAAGGTTCTCAAGTTTTTCTTTTTTGCCCTCGAGGTGACGAATCTGGTTTGTTACTTCAATAGCTCGTTGTGACTCAAGCTTTATTGTCGATAACTCAAGCTTTTTACTATCTAGCTCCCATTCAGCTTCTTCAAGTGTTGTGGAAAGCTCTTTATTTTTATCTAGTAAAGTCCGGTTAAGTTGCTTTGTAGATTCATAATCATCTGGAACTTTTTCGATTACGACTTCTTTTTCAACGACTTTAGCACTCAAGGCTTGTTCGGCTAGTCTCTCATTTTGTTGTTTTAACCGTTCTTTGTCAGCTTCTGCTAGTTTGAGTTGGCGTTCTAACTCTTTGTATTGCTTATGAGTTGTAATATCCCCATCAAAGACTTTTTGATTGAGTTCTGGATTGGCAGACGGCTTTGACATTTCTGATTGAAGCTTTTTTGGAAGTTCTTCAAATGTTTCGATATTCAATTGTTCGCTTTGCGAACGAATGAAATTATAATGATTAATGTACTCATAAGCTTTTGTTTTTCTAAATCCAAGGCTTGAATACCACTCTTCAAAACAACCATATCTATTTTTTGCCAAAACTTCTTGAGCTTTAACAAGTTGCTTACCTATTTCATAAGCGCTTTTGCTTTGAATTCCATAGATAATATTTGAACGCTCTTGTAAAAATTCTTGAGTTTCAAAATCAACAAGTGAATAGTCAAAATCATTTTGTGTTGTTATTTCCTGCATTTTTCTCCTTTCTAGTGTTGTGTTAGTTTTGTTCTATTTCTAAGAGTTTGCGTTTAAACCGCAATGTTTGGTAAAAAAATAATATCATCTAATGATATATCGAATATATAGGCAATTTGATAAGCCTTTGTAACACTTGGCTCTGTATTACCTCTTTCCCAGTTGCCCCATGTATCTTTGGAAACTTTCAAAGCTCTTGCAGCCTCTTCTTGACTCCAGTTTTTTGTTGCTCTTAAAGCTTTCAACGTCATTTTCGTCATTCCCCCACCCCCTTTCTAAAAGTTTGAATAATTGCTATAATATCCTCGAAATCTTAACGAAAGGAGGATAACGCTATGGATAAAAATGTTAAACAAGACCTTCTAAGTCTGATGTATATGTTGACTGAGGATGCAGACAAACAAATTATAATTTCAACTGCTGCTGGTACTTATGTCGGAAATTTTATACCAAAAGAAAAAAACGAAAAATATCACACAGTTTATGCAATCAGTAACAAATTACATCAAATTTCAGATACTGAACAAACTTCATCTGATTCTGATGTGATTGTCTTAGTTGATGTGACCTTGATTTCATCTTCACATCAAGAATTCAAAATGCCGTTTGTCTACTTATTTACAGACCAAATAATCGGTGTTTCGCTTGGGAAATATTCGATTGGTCAGTAATCTCTAGTTTCTCGGCTAACGTTTTGGAATCTATTGTTAATTCAATAGGTTCTTTTTGTTCCTTTAGATAATTGATTAGCTCTCTATTGAGCTCTAAACACTTACTGGTGATATGCTCGTGCAAATCAATTAATCTAATCAAAAACTCTTCTCTGTCTTTGTCCATTCCCCCACCTCCTTTCTGTGGTATAATTTAAATAAAAATGTGAGGTTGAAATGAATTTTTTTAATTTTTTATTGTGTGTTTTTAAGTTTACAAGTGAATATCTAATAAAAAATTGGATAGCTTTAATAGCTCTGTTTCTATCTTATTCAAACTACCGAAGAAATAACTTACAAGTCGAGTTAATTGCTGCTCCTGTTTCAGATTGGATTTTGAGCGTTATTTTAGACAACGGTGAAAGCATATATAATCCAAATGGTACATTAAGAGCTAACATTAAAATCATCAATCCTTCTAATGTTGATGTAAGCTACTTCGACTTGATTGTTTTTGATAAAAACAGAAAATATCAGCATTATTACCAAAAGCAAAATAATATAATTAACGATTTAACAGGTAGAGAGGCTATAGCCGCAGTACAGCCTGATGGCAATACAATCCTTATCGAGGTTCCAGAGGCAGATTGTGGAGTATTAAAAGCCCACAGTATGACAAGGATGGATTTAATCATACAAACATCTGAAATCACAGATAGACTCTTTGTTGCTTTTAAAGTAGCTAAAAAGAAAAAACTATTTAAAGCTAATAAAGCAGGATATGTTAATTCACCTTATCAATCATTTTCTGCGTCATTCCCTGTGGAATTATCAAAAAAACCGCACTACGAGGATATCCTAAAAGATTTGCATGAGTGAGAGCAGATTTTCTTGTGTGAAATATCTTGGAAGAACCTAGTACACCGTATTTAATTTTTTCCATGCCTTCCCTCCTTTCCACTCCTTTTGGGAGTTTTTATTTTGTAATAAACCAAGCGATCAGCCAAGTGATACCACCTAGCACTAACAGAGCTGGCAATAAGCCACCTTCAAATTCAATACTTGTTTTTTCTTTGCCATTACGACTAGTAAACGTGTGTTCTAGATCGCCAAACATTAGTTTTTTCCAATTCATTTTGTACCTCCTAAAAATGTTATAATCAACTTATCCTAGCAGAAAGGAGGATAAGCTAATGAAAATTTCTAATTCAAAAGATTTAGCTCTCGCTATTGTTGCTTCTTCTAGCCCTACTTTGTCTATCGAAGATAAAATCAAACTTTACGAAGACTCTTTAGAAGCTATTAAGCAACATAATTTACCTTTCATTGAAGCCGAAAAGCAAGAACAAATCAATAATGGTAAAGTTATAGCCGAAGCTCTTGAGCGTGGCGAGTCATTGTTTTGATAAATAGTCGCCAATTTCGAGGAACCCTTTAGCAAGTTCGCACCTTGTTAAGGGGTCTTCTGCGTTTACGAAATCTCGCAAAATTTGCATGTGCATATCTTTTAGCACTCCGATAAACTTTTCATTTTGCTCACTCATAACTTCTCCTTTCATTCTTGCGGAGATACAGCCAATGTGCTAAACTAAACTTACCCCTATTAGGGGTGGGGGAGTTTCACCCCCTATCCGATTACCTAGTAATCAGATGTTTTATTCTAAGCTTAAACCAAAGAATTTTGATTTCGACTTCTAGTTCTTTGTGTTTAGGCTTTTTGTTTAGCCTCGACTTCATCAGCTGTACCTCCTTTCGTTTTGCTTAATTCCTTAAGCTTGATTATATTATACTGCGGTTAAACCGCAATGTCAAGTATTTTTTTGCGTTTTTTTACGGTTTTTTTATTTTTTTATTTACTTTTTTGCGTTTTTGCCGTAATATATACATTATAAGGAGGTGCAAAAATGTCTTCAAAAAAATTAGAGAACAAAGAGATATTTTCTAAAAACCTTGCATTTTATATGGAGCGAAAAAGAGTAGACAGAAATACACTATGTGCAGACTTAGGACTGAAGTATACTACGGTTAGAGATTGGCTCAAGGGTATAACTTATCCACGAATAGGGAAAATAGAACTTTTGGCTGAATACTTTTCAATTAACAAGTCAGATTTGATTGAAGAACACTCTACTAATGGAGCAACTTCCAAAGTCAACTTTGATCCAAGGCAAGCAATTCTCTTATCTAACTATTCAAAACTTAACAACGTACGAAAGAATAAGTTGCTGGCTATATCTGAGACACTTTTATCTGAGGAACAAGGCAAAGTGATAAACTTGCAAGAGAAGATGGCAGAATACGGCTCCAGAAAACGTGTAAGTCTATCTGTACCCGGTAAAGTGTCTGCTGGTACTGGATATTGGCAAGAGGATGACTATGACACAGAGGTTGACTTCTACGCTGATGAAATACCAGATGAAAAAAACTATGACACCGTTGCGGTTGTTGTCGGTCACTCAATGGAACCAAAAATAAAAAATGGCGACTTTTTATTTATTAAGCTGGCTGATCAAGTTGACATTAACAAAATTGGTATTTTCCAAGTTAACGGTGAAAACTATGTCAAGAAATTAAAGAACGACTACCTCCAGTCACTTAATCCAAAGTATGCTGACATCACACCAGCTGAAGGAGATGATTTCAGAACCATTGGTGAGGTGGTAGATATTTATAGAGAAGGGTAGTCTGTGGAAAACTTGACGACATAGAAGATTTTAATGTTTATAGATTTATGAAAGCGTATAGGTTAAACACCATCTGCGATGAAGCGATGGTAGTAAATGAGTTTAAAAATTTAATTTAGGAGATTTATGATATGAAAAAACCTTTTTATAAAAAGTGGTATTTTTGGACACACGCTATACTACTATTAGTTTTAGGATTTTCGTTTTTTGTCATTTACAGATTGGCAGAGACTAATATTGTTAACGAGAAGAAAATAGCAAAATTAGAAAAAACTCAAGAAAATAAAACGACGTCAGGTATTAGGAAAACCATATCCGATTTTACCAGTCGTTTTGACGAAGAATTGTCTGTCAGAGCTATTAAATTTTATCTTAATAAAGATCAAGTTGTATCGTCTTTTGGTGATGAAGTTAAATTGGGTGGAGGTTACTTAACTATAAATAAACCAAATAATGACAAAACAAGAATGTTAGCAACAACAACAGATTTCAAAAATAAAATCATTGTGCCGATAGAATTCAAAAATACAACTGGGGAAACAAAAGGTTTTGATACAAGAGATATTTTCGCCTACAATGGAGATGAAACTATTTCTTTTGATTCAGTTATCAGCGAAAATTTAGATAATGACGGATATAGCGTTGTTGTAAAAGATGGAGAAACAGCAGCGGCTAGTATTGTTTTTGGGACAAACAGCAAGATTAAAGATATCAAAGTGAGATATAACTCAGGATTATGGAAATAAAAAAAGCCCCACGCTCAAATTTGGGAGGGTCTGAGCGTGGGGCGAATCTAGTATAAGAAACAACCATTAAAAAGGTCGTTTTCTTGTACCTAATTATATCATTTTTAGGAGGTGATGCCAATATCCTATCTCAAAATCAGCACTCCCCAGCGCAAAGAGAGAGGAAAAAACAATGATTGAAAAATACACTAAAAAAGATGGCACAACTGCCTATCGCTTAAGAGCATACCTTGGTGTTGATCCCATGACTGGTAAACAAGTCAGGACAACTAGGCAAGGGTTTAAAACAGAAAGAGAAGCTAAAAGAGCCGAGGTAAAACTTATTGATGATTTTCAGCGTCAAGGCGCTTGGAAAAGCAACGATAAAACTACATTTGACGATGTAGCCAAACTGTGGTTTGAGCAGTACCGAAATACAGTCAAACCGTCAACATTTCTGGTTAACCAAAACTACTATAAAACAATTTTAAAGCCACATTTAGGACAACTGCAAATGACGAAGATAACTGTCATGATTTGTCAAAAATTTGTGAATTGCCTATCTCGATATAGCGGTTATAGGCTTTATCTAAGTTTAGCAAACAGAATTTTTAAATTTGCTGTCAACTTAGGTATTATTGATAATAACCCCATGAGCAAGACGTTGAGATCAAAGTGCACTTACAAAAACATGGATACACTCACCAAAAAATATTACACAAAAGAGGAATTGAATGCTTTCTTGAGGATTGTGGAAGCTGAAGAAACTCTAGAGATGCGTCTGATTTATAGATTGCTGAGTTATGGCGGTTTTAGGATTGGTGAATTAATAGCTTTAAAAGATACCGACTTTGATTTCCGCAACAATACTATCAGCATTACAAAAACCATTGCTTATACAAAAGAAGGATGGGCTGTACAATCTCCTAAAACCAAAAAAAGCAATCGCACCATATCAATGGACGCTGAGACCATGACGTTAGCCAAATTATATATTAAGCAAAGTATCAAACCTTTACACGGATCGTTTAAATTGTTTAATTTTGCTAGCGACACCGTGAGAAAAAGACTGGACAGATTTATATTGAAGCATGGATTAAAAAGGATTACTCCCCACGGGTTTAGACATACCCACGCTTCGTTGTTGTTTGAGGCTGGGATTCCCGCTAAGATTGCACAAGAGCGGTTAGGCCACGCTAAAATAGCAATCACGATGGATTTATATACTCACTTATCCAAAAAATCAAAGGATAATGTTGCTGACAAATTGGCCGAACTCGTCGCTATTTAACACAAACGTAGTGGGGAACGTAGTAAGTCTGTTTTTAGACTTTAAAAAAGCCTTGATATCAATGATTCTGAGAGGTAATCTTATATTATAACAAAAAACAAAGGCTTTCACAGGAATATATCAGCGAACTTTCCCTATAAAAAAAATTCTGCAGCTATCTACTGCAGAAATAAAATCGATTAATCCGCTTTAAAAGCATTGAAAAAAGGTTGAATATCTCGTATGAATTGTTTCTTCCCCGCGAAACGTTCACCACTAATCAGTTTTTCAAATTTTTCTTTATCAATATCTGACAAAGTTTCTTCCACTTTTGTTAAAGTATCACGATAAGCAATATAGTCATCTAAAACTAGTCCTTTACTCTTAACATAGTGACTAACTTCACTGATTTCTTCATAAGGCATTTTATTAAATTGTCGCTTTTGACAATCTTGGTGTCTTAATACATCGTTTAAATAATTTGAAAATTTTGTTTTAAAGTAAATGAATAGTTTGCTTTCATTATCCAATAAATACGGATGCTCTTCAAGCAACCTAAAAAGTACAATACGTCCTTCTTGAATCCAATCATCATATTCCCAAAGTTGAACAAAATAATTTCTTCTCAGCTTCATTACGATTGGCTTTACTTTATCAAACAACTCCTCAAAATCTCTCAAAACAACTTATTCCTTTCTTAAACATATACTAAGTATAAAAAAAGTAAGGTGATAACAACATGACAATGGTGTCCTTTAAGGAAATGATTTTTTCCCAAAACACATTAATTGAGTATTATCAGACTATTTAGTAACTCATATTAGTTAACAATCGAGTAGAGGCTAATCTCTAGCCCCTCTCACACCACCGTACGTGCCGTTCGG
>OKLI01000255.1_pt1 | contig 12968 bp, 26 predicted proteins | sample 1612671 | NCBI WGS metagenome assembly OKLI01 (sample SAMN04436812, study PRJEB24849) | human gut metagenome | biome: human gut; feature: NICU; material: stool | host: Homo sapiens | place: USA: Saint Louis, MO | collected 2011-05-02 | reverse complement strand
ATGAAATAATGGATTGGTTTATTCTTTAGTACTAACTTCGTAGTAAATTATATAGTTCGCTAAATTGTATTTATCTACTATATTTTTGGAATAAACAATTTCCTTTTCTTTCTTCAGTAAATTATAAAAATCTACATCATTTTCGTTAGCTGATTCTATTTTGGTGATATCAGATTGTCTAACGATTCTTTTAGATCTGTCAAGGTATATAAATTTCCCTGATTTAGAATTAGTCTTTTTATTCACACCGACGTAAATTGAAAGTAATATACTTTTTCCAAAAACAGCATCACTGTGATTATGGTTTTCATCTTCTATAACTAAGAATACATGCTTTTTTGTAAAAATTTTTTTGATCATCGTTATTATTCCTTTATTAAATTTATTAAGTCTTCTTCATTTAAAAATTGAATTTTTGCACCATTTCCAACATATTCTCGAGCTTTTCGTTGTTTTGAAACTAGTCCGTTCACATCTTTATATTTATCATCTTGAACACCTTCGACTAAAATATCTGTTTTTGCAGTTACGTCACTTCTGATATAAGCTCCTTTCTTTCTAGTTAATATCATTAAATCTTGTTTTTCAGTGTCAAAATTACCTGTAAAAACAACATTTTTATCTTTTAAAATAGGGATTACACTTTCCACTTCTATTTTATTAATCTCAGATATTTTCATATGAATTTTTTGAAATCCTGAATCGAAAAGTTTAGTTGGAGAGTTAGAATATTTGCTAAATCTAATGTATTGCTTAGGCATATAATGTATTAATTTTAATACACTATAATGCTGATTGTTTTTAGCGAGTGATATCAACATCTTCGATAAAGCTAGCACGTCAAATTTAGCAGAATGTAATTTTTCTTTATCGATATCATATAAGCTACACAAATTTTCTAATTTAAAACTAGAGATTGCGTGGAAGCTTCTAAAGATATTTATACTATCGACATACATGAAGTTTGGAACAGGTAAGTCATAATAATTATTAGTATTTTTTAATACTGAAATATCAAAAAGTGCATTATGAGCAATAATTAAATGTGATTCTTTTAAAAGATAGAGAATTTCTTGGTAAATATCTGGATATTTAGGTGCTTTTAATATGACATCTTCAGGTATTTTATGTATTTTAGCGTTTTTCAAGTTATATCTATTATTAGGAGGATTAATATAAGATGAATAAACTTTTACTATTGATAAATCCTTAATTAAAGATACAGCAACTTCGCAAGGGCTGTTCATATGTTCATTCATAGTTTCAAAGTCTAAGACTGCAATATCATATTTTTTCATTTGCAAGTGCTCCTTTTATAAAATAACTTTTCCAATTAACCTCACACTTTCATTTCTATAAAAGTGTAGATCGTCGTAATCTTTATTTAGTGAAACTAGAGTCAATCTATCATCTTCAACAAAGACTTTCTTAACGTACGCTTCTTCTTCAATGATGAATATACCAATTTGTCCATTCTTTATATTGTGAGTTTTCTCCACAAATATGATTTCGCCATCTTTAAACATAGGTTCCATAGAATCACCATTTACTTTTAACGCTAAATCGTGTGTGGGGATAGGTCCTTTAACCATTTCAGTAAATAGCGTTTCATCGTGTAAACGTTCTCCTACACCAGCAGAGACGCAACCATTGACGTTAACTGGAGTTTTCTCCTGTTTATATGAATTAATATCTACAACGTTATCTCCTTTAGAATTCTGTTCTTCCAATTGTTCATTTGCATAGTTAAGTACGTTTTCTTGGCGGGGAGGTGTGAGTTTGTTGTATATGGAAGTGATGTCGTTATCGTCTTTGTATGTAGTATCTATGTCGCTTTTACCAACCTCGAAAACATCAGCTATCCTTTGTATAACGCCGTGAGAGGGGTTGGAACGTAAATTTAAATAATCGCTTAAAGTAGATGGTTTTATGTTAATGAGTTCAGCAAGTTTCTTTTGAGACATATTTGAATCGTTGAGAAATTTTCTAATGTTTTTGGCTATAATAATATTTCTTTCTTTGTTCATATTACTTACCTCCTTTTTTCTTATTATACGAAATTTTCATATCATAGTAAAGTTTTTTACGAAAAAAACGTATTTAATGTTGACAATACGAAAATTTCGTATTATATTAGGTTTACGAAAGGCGGTGACAACATGAAAACATTAAAAGAGTTGAGGACTGATTACGGATTGACTCAAAAAGAGTTAGGAGATTTATTTAAGGTCTCATCACGTACAATTCAAAATATGGAAAAAGACTCTACAAACATTAAAGATAGTTTACTTTCTAAGTATATGAGTGCTTTTAATGTTAAATATGATGATATTTTTTTAGGTAATGAATACGAAAATTTCGTATTTACGAATGATAAAAAGAAATCAATTATTTTAGCATTTAAAGAAAAACAAACATCTTAATAGGAGGGCACAGCAAATGGAAGCTCAAAACAAAAAAGTCATCTATTACTACTATGACGAAGCAAATAATAGACGACTATTATCAATTGGTAACTTAGATACCTATTTATTAGCAGATATCAAATCAAGATTTGGTTTATATAAAAAGGCAATCCCTGATTTAGATAATCTATACATTCAAATAGATGGTATCGAATTTAAATTATATTAAATTTTTGGAAATGCAAAGGAGCATAAACAAATGAACGCACTATACAAAACAACCCTCCTCACCACAATGGCAGTTGTGACGTGGAAGGTTTGGAAGATTGAGAAGCACACTAGAAAACCTGTGATTAGTATCAGGGCGTTGAGTGACTATCTAAACAACAAATCTTTAACCATACCGAAAGATGCTGAAAATTCTACTGAATCTGCTCGTCGCCTTTTGAAGTTCGCCGAACAAACTATTAGCAAATAACAACATTATACACGAAAGGAATGATAGAAATGCCACATGTATTAAACGTAACCGTTCCAATACCTGAAACACATGTACTTATCACAAAAGATGAATATGATGAGCTAATTGGTTATTCATTAGACCCTGTATGGAACATGAGTGACTTAAAGAAGAAATTAAAAATTGCATCTGATGAGACTATCAAGGACAGATTACTATTTCATCCTAGATTTGAAAAAGAACTAAGAGCGCAAGGAATTGTGCATTACCCAGATGAGAATTTTAATCGCTGGAGATTTAACGCAAGAAAGATGAATAAATTCGTCGATGAGCATTTCAATGAAATATATAAGGAGAGAATAAAATGAGCAACATTTATAAAAGCTACCTAGTAGCAGTATTATGCTTCACAGTCTTAGCGATTGTGCTTATGCCATTGTTGTACTTCACTACAGCATGGTCAATTGCGGGATTCGCAAGTATCGCAACATTCATATTTTATAAAGAATACTTTTATGAAGAATAAAAAAACTGCTACTTGCGCCAACAAGTAACAGTAATGTAATTAGAAATATAAACTTACGTTCAATATAAAACGAAACAAGGAGGAAGTCAACCATGACTAAAAACTATAAAGACATGACGCAGGAAGAATTAAGAGATTTATTGGCTGAAAAAATGGAGAATTGTTTGAAGTAGTGAATGAAATCAATAAAGAAACTGAATTTGCTGTTTTACTTTTTTCAACTGTAGGGGTTAGCAATGGAGATACTACATCATCGTCACATTGTGCGCTTGGGGATATTGTAGGCCTTGCTAATTTATTGAATAACGAAAATGATTACCACGATATCGCTAATGTTATTGAAATGTATAAATTAAAAAAATTCTCGGTATAGATGACGACAAGGAGGACTAAAACAATGTATTACAAAACGGGTGACGTATGTCGAAAAATATTTAATGTAGATGGCTTTGATTTTCAATTAAGAGTTAAGAAGCAAGCATATAGTGTCGAAATAGTCGTTTTAGATCATGAAGGAAATTCAATTAACGGGCTACTAGTTTCTGACAAGAACGATCTATACACAGCTTTAGATATTTTGAAACAAAGTATTTATGAATGGATTGAAAATAACACAGATGAACAGGACAAATTAATCAATTTAATCATGAAATGGTAGGTATAAGCATGAGAGATACAGAAAGAAATATATTGAATATTTTTAAGACGTTATTCGACGAATATACTTTGTCAAACCAACGAGCATTATTGGAAATTGAACGTAATCATCACGGATACTTATCGATTAATTTCTTGCACTATCACGACAGTTACAAAACAAACAATAAGCTTGTGCAGATACATGAAATCAATCCAGACAGCCATGAACGAATAAAAAATTTAATTATCGAGGTGCTAAGAGGTCATCGGAAGATTAAAAAAGGAGCATGAGGAAAGATATGAAAATAAATAAGTTAACTATATCGAACTTTGCTGGAATCAAAGAAGAAAAATTTAACTTTGACGGTAAAGATGCAAAAATATACGGCAATAATGCGACTGGCAAGACTACAACAGCAACCGCATTACAATGGCTGCTTTTCGATAAAGGTTTGGACGGATCAACCAAATCATTTAACCCTGTACCTTTAAACGAAAAAAACGAAGAAAATTATGAGTTAATTCCGACTGTTTTCGCAGAATTTGAAATCGACGGAAAAATTACGACTTTTAAAAAAGAGTCACATCCTAAATACACAATAAATCAAAAAACGAATCGCAAGGAATACTCACGAAGTCGAACGAAGAAACAATATATCAATGATGAATCAATAAAAGTAAAGGATTATAAAGCTCGTATTGATGAACTGATTGATGAAGATGTATTCAAGTTGATTACAAATCCCCAAGCATTTAATTTACTCGATTGGAAGAAACGAAGAAGTTTGTTATTTGAAATTGCTAAACCAATCAATGATGAGGATGTCATTAAAACAAATGATGATTTTAAAGAATTAAATAATATTCTTGGAGATCATGAAATTGAAACAAAGAAAAAGATTCTTACGGACAAGATAAAACAGATTAACAAAGATATCAAAGATATTCCGATACGTATTAACCAAACACAACAAAATAAGCAGGATGTACCGGAATTCGAAAATGATAGATACGCAATTATCAAACAAGAAATTGAGCAATTTGAAAATGAGCGTATAGATATTCAAAACGGTGCAGAAGAAATTAATTTGCGTAACCAATTAGCTGATAAACAATCAGAATTGAAGCGCATAGAAGACAATAACAGCGCAAGTAATGAGAACAAAATACATGCTTTAACAAATGAGTTACACGTTGAAAATGGAACGGTTGCGAACCTTAAAACAAGATTAAAGCAAAACAAACAACAAATCACACATGAAGAAAATAGACGTAATCAATTATTAGAAAATCATAAAGGATTAAAAAGTGATTTAGAAAAAGCTAAAAATCAAAAATTTGAATATCTTGATGACAATGTATGTAGTTGTTGTGGTCAACAGTTACCAGCTGAACAAGTGAATGAGGCAAGAGAAAAAGCATTGCAGAAATTCAATGCTAGCAAATCGAAAGAATTAGAAACAATACAAGTATCTATCAATCACATTATTTCAGAAGGCAAGAAAATAAAGCCAATCATCGAGAAGTTAGAGGATGACAATAATAATCTTCAAATTAAAATCAACGAAGCAGAAGAGCGTTCAGAGAGAATACAAAACAAAATTAATAAGTTGAAAACGACTCACGTTGATGTTACGCAAACTGACGAATACAAAGCAGTAATGTTAGAGATAAATGAGATTAATCAAAAACGCTCTAACATCAGGAAAACTATTCAAGATAAAGTTTCAGGAATAGATGACAAAATAAGCGAACTTACTCAAGAAAAATCAGAAATTGAAGTGTCAAGATCAATCGAAAAATCAAATAAACATCTAGATGATGTTATTTCTGAATTAAGAAATGAAGAAGACAGATTATTGGATGAAAAAGAAAAGTATTCACATGACCTTTATATCTTAAAAGAATTTACAACAACAAAAGTCAAAATGCTTACTGAAAATATCAATAACGAATTTGATATTGCTGAATTTAAGTTATTCAATACCTTAGTTAACGGCGAATTAGAAGAAACATGTTCCACAACGGTTAACGGCGTCGAATACGACAGCGGTTTAAATAACGCCTCAAGAATTAATGTTGGCTTAGATATCATCAATACACTGTCAAAACATTTTAAAGTTACAGCGCCAATATTTATTGATAATGCTGAATCAGTAACAGAGCTTATCAAAACAGAATCACAACAAATTCAATTGATAGTAAATGAACAAGATAAAAAATTAAGAATGGAGACTATATAAAATGACTGAAAATAACAAATTACAAACTATTGAACAACAATTAGTACAAGAAAAGAACGTATCTGACAACGTATTAAACAAAGTGAGAGTTTTAGAGTCACAAGGCAATTTGGAATTGCCAAATGATTATTCACCAAGTAATGCCATGAAACAAGCATGGTTACAAATCAGCCAAGATAACAAATTAATGAGTTGTAACGATACAAGCAAAGCAAATGCCTTATTAGACATGGTAACGCAAGGTTTAAATCCAGCTAAAAATCAATGCTACTTTATTCCTTACGGCAACAAAATGCAGTTACAACGTAGCTATCACGGTAATGTAATGATGTTAAAACGTGATGCAGGTGCTCAAGATGTTGTTGCTCAAGTGATTTATAAAGGCGATACATTCAAGCAAGAAATGGGAGGAACAGGACGTATCAAAGCGATTAAACACGAACAAGACTTCTTTAACATCGACAAAGAAAACATTATCGGTGCGTACTGCACAATCGTATTTAATGATGGACGAGATAACTATATTGAAGTCATGACTATTGAACAAATTAAACAAGCATGGATGCAGTCATCAATGATTAAAGATGAAAAAGCATTACAAAATTCTAAAACACATAATAATTTCAAAGAAGAAATGGCTAAAAAAACAGTTATCAATAGAGCTGCTAAACGTTATATCAACACATCAACAGATAGCAATCTTTTCAAATACGCACAAGAATCCGAACAACGTCAACGCAAAGAAGTGTTGGACGCAGAAGTTGAAGAAAATGCAAATCAAGAACAATTGGACTTTGAACAACCAGTTCTCGAAGAAGCACAATACACAGAATTAGAAAATGATAAGCCTATTGATGTATCTGACTTTGAAGAAATAAAAGAACCTGCAACAGAAAAAGAAAGCGAAGAAGAGCCATTTTAATTGAAACAATAGCAACTGGTTCAAGTGGTAACTGCTACGTCTTAAATGATGGACGTACTACGTTACTACTTGAGTCAGGTATAAAATTTGAACGTGTTCAAAAGCATTTTAAATATAAAACAAGACATATAGCAGGGTGTCTTATCACACACGAACATGGTGATCATGCAAAGTACACAAAGCAGTTTGTCGACAATGGTGTAATCAGCTATATGACTGCTGGAACACAACAAGCTATGAATTTTGAAAGTCATCGCTTATGCACGATTAAGGCAAAGCAAGAGCTGCGAATAGGCACATGGTCAATTCTACCGTTTGACATCGAACATGATGCTAACGAGCCTGTGGCTTTCTTATTACAAAGTACATTAGGTTATAAGGTTCTGTATGTTACTGATACAAAGTATTTGAAATACAAATTTAACGGCATTACGCACATGATGTTAGAAGTTAATTATATCTATGAACAAATGCAGGAAAACATAAAAAACGGCAGTGTGCACAGCACATTAGCAAACAGAATTATGGAGTCTCATTTTAGCTTAGAACATGCTATCGGAATGTTAAAAGCAAATGATTTAACTAGACTCGAAGAAATACATTTAATTCATTTAAGTAGTCAAAATTCAAATGCAAAATACATTAAAAGTGAAATACAAAAAGTGACGGGCGCGCCCGTTTATGTTGGAGGTTTATAAATGCTAAACAGAACAATATTAGTTGGTCGTTTAACTAGAGACCCAGAATTAAGAACCACTCAAAGTGGTGTAAATGTAGCATCATTCACATTAGCAGTTAACCGCACATTTACGAATGCACAAGGAGAGCGCGAGGCAGACTTTATTAATATCATCGTATTTAAAAAACAAGCAGAGAACGTTAATAAATACCTATCTAAAGGATCGTTGACGGGCGTAGATGGTAGGTTACAAACGCGGAATTATGAAAATAAGGAAGGTCAACGTGTATATGTTACGGAAGTTATTGCTGATAGTATTCAATTTTTAGAACCGAAAAACTCAAATGACACTCAACAAGATTTATACCAACAACAAGTACAACAAACACGTGGACAATCGCAATATTCAAATAACAAACCAGTAAAAGATAATCCGTTTGCGAATGCAAATGGTCCGATTGAAATAGATGACAATGATTTACCATTCTAATTTAACCGGTTTGAAAGTGAGGTGTGTATATGACTGGTTGGATAAGTATTGATCGCTCAATTCAAAATCATTGGCTATTTAAAGAAAAGAGAACATTTTCAAAGTTTGAAGCATGGATATATTTACTCATGGAAGCGAATCATTCAAAGGCAAAAGTGCCTATTGGAAACCAAATTGTAACCGTAGAAAGAGGACAAAGATTAACATCGATTTTGACCTTGTCTGACCTTTTTAACTGGTCACGATTTAAAGTGAAAACCTTCCTTGACTTACTCGAGAGTGATGGAATGTTAGAAGTCAAAACAACATCAAAATATACCCTTATAACCATTGTCAATTATGACTTTTATCAAAGTGAGCAGGGAAGGAACCAACATCAAAACGACATCAAACCAACATCAAAACAACATCAGTCAAACATCAATCCAACATCAAAACAACATCAAACCAACACAAACAATAATGATAATAAAGATAATAATGAAAAGAATGTGAATAATGAGAAGAAGAAGGCAGCTGCCATCGACTTCTTCCAAGATAACGGATTCGGTTTCATAACTCCTTACAATTTAGACGATTTAAATTACTATCTTGATTCATTTGAAAATGATTCAGATCAAATAGTTACCGCATCACTTAAAATCGCTAAAGACAGAAATAAAGTTACTTGGGGATATGCTAAAAGCATTTTGAATACATGGCTTAATGCAAACTTGAAATCTATTGAACAAGTACGTGCATTTGAAAAGCAACAACTGGAAAGCAAAAAGCAAACTAATAAACCTTATGTTAAACCATCGAAAGAAAAAACACCCAAATGGCTCACAGACAGCACGAGAGAAACGAAAACGCCGGAAGTAGATGAAAACCTTGAGAAAGACAGAGAAGCTTTTATTAAGCGTCTAAATAGCAAATGGGAGTGATTGAAAATGGATGCATTTGATAAATACTATCTATTTGATCATGACGGCAACAAAATGTTTTCAGTTACACCACATTTTAAAGATGGTCGGCATTTAGTTGTTGGAATAAAAGAAACAAAATTTAATGGTCGTCGTTGGTATTTAGACGATTATGAATTAAATACACTTATTGATAATGAACAAATGGAGTTAGGACACCAAACAAGCTTATTTGAATATATATGAGGGATTACATGGAGATAGAAATTAAATTTAATGAAGTGTTTAATGCGCCGATGGGGGTCGCCCCGTCCACGCTTTCGTAAAACAGGTAGATTTGTTCAAACTTACATGCCAACGTCTTACACAAAGCATAAAGCGTATATACAAGGGCAAATGCCTAAGTTAAATCTAGAGCGCGCACTAAAAATCGAATTAGACTTTTACTTTCCATTGCTTAAATCGTGGTCGAAGAAAAAGAAAAGCGAAATGGTTGGGCAGTATAAAGTGACTAAGCCGGATATCGACAACTTAATTAAAACGGTATTAGATGCTTGTAATGGCCATGTATGGAAAGACGATAATCAAATTACAGAAATAACTAGCTCAAAGCGTTATGGAATTGAGCCCAAAATAATCATACGAATAGAAGAAATATAAGAGGTGGATAAAATGGCGAGAAAAGCAAGAATTGTAACAATAAACGATAAACCTTATAGGTTCAGTAAATTTGAAATGGAATTAATAGAAAGTCACGGTATAACCGCTGGAATGGTTTCTAAGAGAGTAAAAGACGGTTGGGAACTACATGAAGCAATGGACGCACCAGAAGGTACGCGTTTAAGCGAGTACAGAGAAAAGAAAACAATAGAAAGACTGGAACAAGCTAGACTCGAACGCAAATTGGAAAGAAAGCAAAAGAAAGAGGCTGAGCTAAGAAGAAAGAAGCCACATTTGTTTAATGTACCACAGAAACATCCAAGAGGACGTTATGCGTGCTACCTGATGGAAAACGACATATTCGTGAAAGTTAAGAAGTAGATCATGACAGATAACGCACGCAAAGAATACCTAAATCAATTCTTTGGATCTAAGAGATATCTGTATCAGGATAACGAACGAGTGGCACATATTCATGTAGTAAACGGCACTTATTACTTTCATGGGCATATCGTACCAGGTTGGCAAGGCGTTAAAAAGATGTTTGATACAGCAGAAGAGCTCGAAACATATATAAAGCAACATGGTTTGGAATACGAGGAACAGAAGCAACTAACTTTATTTTAGAGGAGATATAAAAATGAAAATCAAATTTAAAAAAGAAATGACATTAGATGAATTAATTAAGTGGGCATGGGAGAACCCTGAATTAGTAAGAGGAGAGAAATTTTATGCGCAAGGCAAGAGTAATGAAACATATGTGTATTTCCATCTTTACGACGGAAGAAAGTGCATCTTAAGAGAATATATATCAGCCGATGACACTTTTGAAGTCGAATATGAAGAGGAAATCACGGAAGAAACTGTAATACCGAAGTTAGTAAAAATGTACAAAGACGGAAAAATGTCCGTTTACAATGACTATTCGATTAAGCGTTCTTTGCTTTATTCCCCTAAAGCATACTATATCTTAAACGACGACCTAACTATGACGTTAATCTGGAAAGATGGGGAGTTGGTAGAATGATGCAAACCTATAAAGTAAGTCTTTGTATCAAGTTCTTAGCGTCTAAATGTAATTATAAATTAAAAAAGCATTATTTTGTGCAAAGTACGAATGAGGAAGAAGCCACGAATACGGTATTAAAACTGACTCGTAAAAAGCTCCCATTCAAAACTGCAAGCATAGAAGTAGAAAAAGTGGAGGTAGTAGAATGATGCCTAAATATCGAGTGTGGGACGAATATACAGGAAGAATACACGATGTTGTAGGATTCGACTTCATCGAGAATGAAGTTCACTATGAAAACTACGCGGAAGCAGAAGCTTTAATACACGCAAGAGATTTCAAAGATGTAGAACTTATGCAAAGTACAGGACTTAAAGACAAAAACAACAACGAAATATATGCGGGAGATATAGTTGAGTTCAAAGATGGAGTACTCATGATAGCGGGCGACGATGAGTCTTTAGTAGATACAATTAATAGAGCAGTGATATCTATTGATATTGTAAATGGTATTCAATTAAAAGATTTTATGTTTGAGGGTGCACTCTCTGAAAATGATTACTTTGAGTATATAGACAAAAAATCCTTCCTTAGATATGACTGTGAGGTTAAAGGCAACATATTTGAATCATCTCATTTACTGGAGGTAACAGAATGAACTATGAAACAGGGTTCCAACTAGGTGTAATGGAAGCTAGGTTGAAGAAGATGAGAAAACAACGTGATGAGTACAAGAAGCAACGAGATGAGCTTATCGTGGATATAGCTAAGTTACGAGAACGTAATGAAGAGCTGGAGGACATGTGGCGCACACTCAAAAATGAATTGCTTGGAAGATACGAATTTTACCGTTTTAGACTTAACGAACTACAGCTTGAGAGCAATGCGAACAAGTCAGTAGCTATAAACATGGGAGCTAAAATCAACGCAAGTGCTATATTGTACCGAATGGACAAATTAGACGGAACAAATGAGTTCTACGAATTTTTAGGACAAATGGAGGATGACACTAATGAATAATCGCGAACAAATTGAACAATCAGTGATCAGTGCTAGTGCGTATAACGGCAATGACACAGAGGGATTGCTAAAAGAGATTGAGGACGTGTATAAGAAAGCGCAAGCGTTTGACAGACTACTTGAAGACATTAATAACTTTACTCAAAGTCCGACTAAAGGAGCGCTAGAACTAGATGAAGCAATAGGGATTATGGTAAGTCAAGTTATCTATGAATACAAGGAGGAACTGGAGAATGAAAAAATTTAATGTTCAAATCACATATACAGGCATGATTGAAGAGGCTATCGAGGCTGAAAGTTTAGAAGAAGCAGAATTTGAGGCTCATGATATTGCGAGAATGGAAGTGCCATTTGATTGTGATGAATTTGAAATTAATGTAGAGGTGGAACAGGAAAATGAATAACACATTAACAATTGATCAATTACAAGAGTTATTACAAATACAAAAGGAGTTCGACGATAGAATACCAACCAGAAATTTAAATGACACAGTAGCTAGTATGATTATTGAATTTGCGGAGTGGGTTAACACACTTGAGTTTTTTAAAAATTGGAAGAAACAACCAGGTAAGCCATTAGATACACAATTAGATGAGATTGCTGATTACTTAGCTTTCAGTTTGCAATTAACTTTGACTATTGTTGATGAAGAAGATTTGGAAGAAACTACTGAGGTTATGGTTGATTTGATTGAAAATGAAGTTACTTTTTAGAACAAATATATCCGATATATTTAGATTGTTTTAAAAAGGCTAAAAAGATGATTGGAGCTTATATTATTCCAACAGAACAGCATGAATTTTTAGATTTTTTTGATATTGAAGTCTTTAATAATTTAGATAAGCAAAGTAAAAAAGCGTATGAAAATGTTATTGGATTTAGACAAATGATTAATTTATCAAATAGAGTTAAGGCAATGGAAGATTTTAAGATGAGTTTCAACAATGAATTTAGTACAAATCAGATTTTTTTTAATCCTTCTTTTGTTATGGAAACAATTGCTATTATAAAT
>OKLI01000248.1_pt1 | contig 13134 bp, 10 predicted proteins | sample 1612671 | NCBI WGS metagenome assembly OKLI01 (sample SAMN04436812, study PRJEB24849) | human gut metagenome | biome: human gut; feature: NICU; material: stool | host: Homo sapiens | place: USA: Saint Louis, MO | collected 2011-05-02 | reverse complement strand
ATAATATTACATGTAACTAATTTAAAAATCGTCATTTCTTTTTTCAGTACAATGTTGTTGAAAAATATAAATTTAAAAGTTTTAAAGGGGGTAATTACAATGTTTGTATTAGGTGCAAATTTAGGTACTCATGCTAACACAAGCTGGCAGACTTATATTATGATTGCAATCTATTTTATTATTCTGCTAGTGATTGGTTACTATGGTTATAAACAGGCAACCGGCAATTTAAGTGAGTATATGTTAGGTGGGAGAAATATAGGCCCATATATTACTGCTTTATCAGCCGGTGCTTCAGATATGAGTGGTTGGATGATTATGGGACTTCCAGGGTCAGTTTATAGCACAGGTTTATCGGCAATATGGATTACGATTGGTTTAACTATTGGTGCCTATGTTAACTATCTAGTTGTTGCACCAAGGCTTAGAGTATATACAGAAGTTGCTGGAGATGCAATTACGCTCCCTGATTTTTTCAAAAATCGTCTTAATGATAAACATAATATCATTAAAATTATTTCTGGTCTTATTATTGTTATTTTTTTCACTTTATATACGCACTCTGGCTTCGTTTCTGGAGGTAAATTATTCGAAAGCGCATTTGGATTAAATTATCATTGGGGACTTATTTCAGTCGCAATTATTGTCATTTTATATACCTTTTTCGGAGGATATTTAGCTGTTTCTATTACTGACTTTTTCCAAGGGGTTATCATGCTTATCGCAATGGTAATGGTACCAATAGTTGCTTTGATACAACTTAGTGGATGGGATACATTCCATCAAGTAGCTGAAATGAAACCAACTAATATGGATTTATTTAGAGGCACTACTTTTTTAGGTATGATTTCATTATTTGCATGGGGATTAGGTTATTTTGGTCAGCCTCATATTATTGTACGATTTATGTCTATTAAATCTCACAAACTTTTACCTAAAGCACGACGCTTAGGAATAAGTTGGATGATTGTAGGTTTACTTGGAGCTGTGGGTGTAGGGTTAACTGGAATTGCTTTTATTTCGAAAAATCATATTAAAATGGACGATCCAGAAACATTATTTATTATAATGAGCCAAGTTCTTTTCCATCCTTTAGTAGGTGGATTCTTACTTGCTGCCATTCTAGCTGCTATTATGAGTACAATTTCTTCACAATTATTAGTGACTTCAAGCTCACTTACAGAAGATTTCTATAAGCTCATTCGCGGTGAAGAACATGCTCAGTCACATCAAAAAGAATTTGTACTTGTAGGCAGATTATCTGTGTTAGCTGTGGCCATTGTAGCTCTTGCTATTGCTTGGTCTCCTAATGACACTATATTAAACCTAGTCGGAAATGCTTGGGCTGGTTTTGGTGCAGCGTTTAGTCCACTTGTTCTTTTTTCTTTATATTGGAAAAAACTAACACGTGCGGGTGCGATAAGTGGTATGATTGCTGGAGCTCTCGTAGTCATTATTTGGATTGTCTGGGTTAAACCACTTGCTAATATTAATGAACTATTTGGTATGTATGAAATTATACCTGGTTTTATTAGTAGTGTAATCGTTACATACCTTGTTAGCATCTTCACCTATAAATCAAACTATTCTATTGAACAACAGTTAAATCAAGTTAAAACCATTGTTCGCGAAAAATAAATTAATTTATTGAATATCAAAAAGAGGCTGTGACACGACGTGTCACAACCTCTTTTTGATTAATTACTATAAATATGGACTTGTGGGTCTTTGTCATCTTTTGTTTTACTAATAAGTGCTCTTGAATTGTTACCATCTTTTATACGAATTTCGTAACTATCTATATTATCAAAATATTTCTTAGCTTGTTCTGTTACATATTGTGTAATTCCTATTGTTTCAGCTTGACCATAGTAATCGATTGGCAAATCAATCACTAGTTTATTAGGTTTCTTATCTACAAATTTCACTTTTCCAATTGCTTGAGTAAAATTAGAGAAATAAGATTGAAGATCATCATTAAATTGCTTAAAATTATTATTTAGATTTTTGTCATATTTTTCTGCTTCTGTTGAAGGTAAAAGTGCTGAAATCTCATCAATTTTATTCCATTTATTAATTTTAGTTTGTTTGTCATCAACAGTAGTATTAGCAATAAAGTGTCCTGGCGTAATTGCATCTTGACTCGATTGAACATATATTGCAAAGTGAATTGGAATATTTTTCAAATCTTTATTTGCTCTAAGGCGTGTAAGTAACTCTTGAGCCATTGCTTTACCTTGTTTTTCAATTTCTTTATTATCTAGCGATTTGCTATATGTTTCTCCATCTTTTTCTTTTTGATAATAATAGACACTATTCATAGCAAGACCAATTGTTATGCCTTTAATTGTTTTTCCTTTTGTATCATTTGTATCATAAAAATCTTGTTCTAAGATATTAGATAAATAAGCAGGAGAACTTTCTGCTATTTTTTCTGGTTTAGTTTCTCCATCATGTGATGGATTAAGACCTAAATTTTCAGTAGCTTTTTTTGATTCCTTTTCACTTTCACTCATATTATCAATTTCGTCTTTAGAATACTTGGGATTTAAATATGCGTTAACTGTATTTTTGTCTAAATACTGCCCATCTTGATATAAAAAATTATCAGTTGGAAATACAGACTTACTTAGATGTAATAAACCATTTTCGAAATCTTCACCGTTATAGCTATTAGCCATATTATCTTGTAATACTCCACGAGCTTGGCTTTCTTTAAATGGTAAGATTGTACGATAATTATCTCCTTGAACTTCTTGATCAGTGGCAACTGTTTTTACATTATTTGAATTTTGTTCTTGTTGCTTATTATTTGACTGACTATTTTTATCATTCCCATTGCCACACGCTGTCAATATCATAAGCGACGTTATAACTAATAATAATAACCGCTTCATTACGTTCTCCTCTATTCTGATATTTCATTTTGTTTTTCAATAAATTGTGATTCGGACCATATTTCTGTACCAAATTGTTCAGCTTTAGACAATTTTGAGCCAGCATCTTCACCAGCTATTACTAAATCTGTACTTTTAGTTACACTACTTGTTACTTTAGCACCTTGCATTTCTAACCATGTTGTTGCTTCTTTACGTGTCATTTGTTGTAATTTTCCAGTAAGAACAATAGTCTTATTTTGAAATTCTGGATGTCCTTCAATTTCAGAGGATTTAACACCTTTATATGTCATGTTGACATTTTTATCTTTTAATTTTTCAATAAGTGCTTTAATATCCTCATTATCTAGATACGTTACTACAGATTGTGCTAATTTATCTCCAATATCATGAATCGCTATCAGTTCTTCTTCTGTTACTTTAAGTAAACGATCCATGGTTTCAAATTTCTCTGCTAAAATTTGACTTGCTTTGGCGCCAAGATGTCGTATACCTAAACCAAATAATAAATGTTCTAAAGAATTTTGTTTTGCATGTTCAATAGCGCTTAATAAGTTTTCTACTTTTTTTGTACCCATTCGTTCTAAAGGCAATAAATCTTCTTTAGTTAAATAGAAAATATCACCTACATCTTTAATAAGTTGATGATGATACAGTTGCTGAATAATTTTATTTCCTAGTCCGTCTATATTCATCGCTTGTCGAGAAACAAAATGAATCAATCCTTCCACAAGTTGAGCTTGGCATTTTGGATTGATACATCTAAGCGCAACCTCTCCTTCAATACGCACTAATTCATGACCACAACTTGGACAATGCGTTGGCATACGGTATGGTTTTGCATCATTTGGACGACGGTCAATAATACTTCTTACGACTTCAGGAATAATATCTCCAGCTTTTTTCACTATAACGCTATCACCGATTCTAATATCACGTTCTTTAATTAAATCTTCATTATGAAGCGATGCTCTTGAAACTGTAGTACCCGCAACACGAATAGGTTCTAAAATGGCTGTCGGTGTAACGACGCCAGTACGTCCTATACTTAATTCAATATCTTTAAGTTCTGTGACAACTTCTTCGGCTGGAAACTTATAAGCTATTGCCCAACGTGGAGATTTTTGAGTAAATCCCATTTCGTCTTGTTGATCAAGATCATTCACTTTAATAACAATTCCATCAATATCATAAGATAACTGTTCACGTTGTTTAGTCCACTTTTTAATATATTCTAGTACACCCTCTATATCTTCTACGCGTGCACGTTCATGATTAGTTTTAAAACCTAAACGATCTAATTCATCTAATGCATCACTTTGAGTAGTAGCGTTAAAATCTGTAAAATCATTTACACTATATAAAAAGACACTTAGTTTACGTTTAGCAGCTAATTTAGGATCTAATTGTCTTAAAGAACCTGCTGCTGCATTACGTGGATTAGCAAATGGTTGTTCTTCATTTTTTTCTCTCTCATCATTCAATCTCATAAAGGAACGACGTGGCATATATGCTTCTCCACGAACTTCGACATTTAAAGGTTCTTTAATTTTAAGAGGAATCGCATGAATAGTACGTAGATTTTCTGTAATATCTTCTCCTGTGGTACCATCTCCTCGCGTTAATCCCTGCACAAATCGTCCATCTTCATACTTTAAAGAAACTGCTAAACCATCAATTTTTAGCTCACACATATATTCCACTTTACCAATATGTTCTCGAATACGTTCATCAAAACGTCTTAGTTCTTCTTCATTAAAAGCATTACCTAAACTAAGCATAGGTGTTTCGTGATTTACTTTTTCAAATGATGATTGAGCTTCTCCACCAACCCTAACTGTTGGAGAATCGTCAGTTTTTAGTTCAGGATGTGCATTTTCAATGTCAATTAATTCACGTAATAATTTGTCATATTCACTATCAGGTACAGAAGGATTATCTTTTATATAATATTCGTAACTATATTGATTTAATAAATCATGCAGTTCATTGACACGATTTTGAATGTTATCCATTTACTAATCCTCCTTTTTTTCGATAGGCGCAAATTGAGCTAATAAACGCTTAGGACCTTCAGATTTAAATATAATATCTAATTCAACAGAGCCATTTTTTTCACTTACATTACTCACCATACCTTCGCCCCATGATTTATGTGTCACTTTATCTCCTACCTTCCAATCTGAAGCAGATACTTGTTTTTTAGTAGAAGTCGTACGTTTACTAAAACCACGTTTTGACGATGTAGTTGACTTAGAAGTGATTGTTTGTCGTTTTGATTTTGCTGGTGTTTCTAATAATTCTTCAGGAATTTCTTTTAAGAAGCGTGATGGTAGATTTGCTTGTGAACGTCCAAATAACATACGAGAAGTTGCATGTGTAATATATAACACTTCTTCTGCACGTGTGATGGCTACATAACAAATTCGTCTTTCTTCTTCCATCTCATGTTCGTCATCACTTTTAATTGCTCTAATATGAGGGAAAAGTGATTCTTCCATACCCATTAAGAATACAATTGGGAACTCTAATCCCTTTGCAGAATGCATGGTCATTAACGTTACACCACTATCAATTTGTGCTTCATCAATATCTGCGACAAGTGATAAATCAGTTAAAAAGTTAATCAATGATTGTTCTTCTAAAGGTGTATCTTTTTCATAGTCTTTAGGTACAGACATAAATTCATCAATATTTTCAAGACGACTACGTGATTCAATTGTTTGTTCATGTTCTAACATTTGACGATATCCTGATTTTTCAAGTATTTCCTCAACAATCTCACTAATTTCTAAAAATTCTTGTTCTTTAATTAAGTTTTGAACCATTTCATAAAATTGTATACATTCTTGAGTTACTTTTTTAGAGAGCCCTATAAAATCCACTTCTCCTAATGCATCAAACATACTAATATTGTTATCTAGTGCATATCGTTGAATTTTATCAACTGATGATGGTCCTATCCCTCTTTTAGGAACATTAATAATTCTTTGAAGACTAATATCATCATTACTATTTGCTACTATTCTTAAATAACTTAATAGATCTTTGATTTCTTTACGATCATAGAACTTTTGGCCTCCAACCATCGTATAAGGAATATTTGATTTCATAAATGTTTCTTCTAACACACGTGATTGTGCATTTGTTCGATACAAAATTGCCATATCATTATAGTCTTTTCCAGACTTACGATGTTTAATAATTTCACGAACTACATATTCTGCTTCGTCACGTTCAGTCATCGCTTCATAATATTTAATCTTTTCTCCACCATTATTTGCAGTCCATAACCCTTTAGGCTTCCGTTCAGTATTATGTTTAATCACTTCATTTGCAGCTGTTAAAATGGTTTTTGTTGATCGATAATTTTGTTCTAGGAAAATGGTCTTTGCTTCAGGATAGTCTTCCTCGAAAGATAATATATTTTGAATATCTGCACCACGCCATCCATATATTGATTGATCAGAATCACCTACAACACATAAATTTTTAAATTTACTTGCAAGTAATTTAACAAGTGTATATTGTGCTTTATTTGTATCTTGATACTCATCTACATGGATGTATTGAAATTTATTTTGATAGTATTCTAATGCATCTGGTACACGTTCAAATAAACGAATCGTTTTCATGATTAAATCATCAAAATCCAATGCTTCATTTCTAGACAGTTGACGTTGATATCCACTATATACTGTTGCAACCATTTGTGAATGAAAATCATTTGCTTCTTTCATCGCATCTTCGGGCGTTTTCAATTCATTTTTTAAATTACTGATGGCACCAATAAACATTCTCGGTTCAAAACGTTTACTATCAATATTTTCATTTTTAAGTACATCTTTAATTACAGATTTTTGATCAGTTGGATCAATAATGGTAAAGTTGCGTTCAATTCCAATACGATCTGCATCTCTTCTTAAAATCTTTACACACATTGAATGGAACGTTGACATCCAAATCACTTGAGCTTCTTCACCAACCAAGTGTTCCACACGCTCTTTCATTTCTTTTGCAGCTTTATTAGTAAAGGTAATAGCTAAAATGTTATACGGAGACACATCTTTTTCATCTAATAAGTAGGCTATGCGATGTGTTAACACCCTTGTTTTACCTGAACCTGCGCCAGCCATGATAAGCAGAGGACCTTCTGTCGTTCTAACTGCTTCACTTTGTTCTTTATTCATATTACTTACTAGAGCATTCATTATTTCGACTCCTTCTTTATTTTTACAGTTTTTAAAGCTTTTTTAATATCTGAGTATATAATATTACCTACAATAATTGTATCGGCATAGTTTTTCATTTCTTTAGCTTCAGTTAAAGAACTAATACCGCCACCATAAAATAATTGTGTATGGGTTAACATTTGGGAAGCGGCTTTTACAATATCTTTATCTCCATATGTACCACTATATTCTAAATACAAAATTGGCAACTTATACATTTCTTCAACGAGTTGAGCATAAGCTTCAATATCTTCAACATCTAACTGAGTATTTGATTGTGTCAGTTTGGCTACTTTACTATCTGGATTAAGAACGACATACCCTTCAAGCATCACTTCTTCAAAATTAATCATATGACCATATTGTTTTAATGCTTTATGAAGCAAACCATTATGATACGTCACATCATTACTATTTAATATTGAAGGTATAAAATAAAAGTCAAAGCCAGGCATTACGCTATCTAAATTTGAAACCTCTAGTACTAAAGGTAATGGATATCTTCTAACTCTACTCATAAGATGAATGACATTATCTTCAGTTACATCGTCTGTCCCACCAATCATGATGGCATCAGTATCTGACATACATAAGGCTTCTAAATTTTCGTCGCTAATCTCTTTGGCAGGATCAAGTTTAAATACATGCTGCCACTTTCTAATGTCATACATTATCCATAACTCCTTCTTTTAACATACACTAAATTATAGCATTTTTACCTTTGCAATTCTAAATCAATACACTAAGTTTATACTAGTATAAATTGTAAAAATTATATTCACAAAAAAGAGACAATTGCTATTTTTAGCTAAGCAATTGTCTCTCTTTATTTATTCTTTTGTTTCAACATTTAATCTATCTAAAATCATTGTATACGCATCATTACCCCATTGCAGTGAGCGTTTAACTCTAGATATCGTAGCTGTTGATGCACCAGATTTCTTTTCTATAGTTGCATAAGTAAAACCTTGCTTTATCATTTTAGCAACTTGAAGTCTTTGAGATAAAGATTGAATTTCATTGACTGTACATAAATCATCAAAGAATTGATAACATTCTTCTCTATCTTTAAGTGTTAAGATAGCATCAAATAATTCATCCAATGCTTCTCCTCTTAATTTTTCAATTTGCATCTCAAGCAACCCCTATTTTCAAATTAAATATAACTATATTTTAACGCATTAATTAATTAAAGTGTAGTTATTTCAATTGAAAATACTAAAACTATATTAGTAAACTATTCTAAATTAGCACGTTTAAAAATGGTATCAACTTGGTTCAAATGATGTTTTGGATCAAAACACTCGTCTAATTCTTCTTTAGATAAAACATTTGTAATGGTTGAATCTTGTTCTATAAGTTCACGGAAAGGTGTTTTAGTTTCCCAAGATTTCATTGCTTTAGGTTGTACTTTATCGTATGCTTCTTCACGAACCATACCTTTATTAATCAATGCAAGTAAAACGCGTTGTGAGAAAATAAGACCAAATGTTTTATTGATATTATTTCTCATATTATCTTCAAATACTGTTAAACGGTCGATAATATTAGTAAATCTATTTAAAGCATAATCTAATACAATTGTTACATCTGGTAACATAATTCGCTCTGCAGAAGAATGAGAAATGTCTCGTTCATGCCATAATGGGACATTTTCATAAGCAGTCGTAATATAACCACGAATCACTCTTGAAATACCTGTAATATTTTCTGAACCGATTGGATTACGTTTATGCGGCATTGCTGATGATCCTTTTTGACCTTTTGCAAATGCTTCTTCAACTTCTCTCGTTTCAGTTTTTTGTAAATTACGAACTTCTACAGCAAATTTTTCTAATGATGTCGCAATTAACGCTAAAGTTGCAATGTAATAAGCATGACGATCACGTTGAAGTGTTTGAGTTGATACAGGGGCTGTGTCAATTCCGAGATGTTTACAAACGTAACTTTCAATTTCAGGAGGGATATTGGCAAATGTTCCTACTGCACCACTCATTTTCCCAACTTCAATTTCTTTACGTACCTCTTTAAAACGTTTTAAATTACGTTTCATTTCTGTATACCATAATGCCATTTTTACGCCAAAAGTAGTTGGCTCAGCATGAACACCGTGTGTACGACCCATCATTAATGTATATTTGTATTTTTTAGCTTTTTCTTCAAGTACTTTAATAAAGCGTTCAATATCTTTTTCAATAATTTCATTAGCTTGTTTAATTACATAACTTAATGCAGTATCTACAACATCTGTAGAAGTTAATCCATAATGAACCCATTTACGTTCTTCTCCAAGTGTTTCAGATACTTGTCTTGTAAATGCTACTACATCATGACGTGTTTCTTGTTCAATTTCTTTTGCACGATTGACATCAACTTTAGCATTTTCACGAATTTTTTTTACGTCGTCCTTAGGAATATACCCTAATTCGCTCCAGGCTTCACAAGCAAGAATCTCAACTTCTAACCATGCTTCATATCTATTTTGGTCTGTCCAAATACTAGACATTTCTTCTCTTGAATAACGTTCAATCATTATTAAACTCCTATCTTATGTAATTATTTTTATAAAAAGCTGTACATTAAATCGATTTTAAGTAAAATAGTTCGTATTTAACTCTATATTTATAGTTTAACAGATTCTATACTAAAAGTATAAAGATTTTTTATTCTAATTGAATATAGGTTTACGAACTTTATAAAAATATTAAAAGGTCTCTGACTTCTAAAGTGTCAAAGACCTATATATGAGCAGTTATTAAATGTCGTTTTCGATTTTCTTACCAACAAATTGAATATCTTGTCGTAATATCTTTATATTTCCTTGTTTATCTTCAAAGTACACAGGTTTTTCAATACGTCTGACTGGCATGTATCCTTCTTTTCTCATACGTGCAATACAATCTGAAATAGTTTCATTTTCATTTACCTTGAACTTCACTATGTTCCACAACACTTTCTATTTCTTCTACTTCATATGCTTTTACTTTCTTAGTTCGAACACCTTTAGTCCAGAATCCACCGTGAATGGCTCTAGGTTCATACGCAATGATAAATGCTTTTTCATCTAAACTACGAACAGTTTCCATTAATTTTCGTTCATAACGTCTAGGTGTTAAAATTTGCATTACCATTCGACTTCCATCTCTACCATGTGCTTCATAGTGAGTAACACCATAACCTAAATTTCGTAACTCTTTAGGTAAATCGAGCTCATATTCTGAAGATGTTACGTTTACAACTGTATAGCCTAACGCAAGCTTTTCTTCAATTTTCATTCCAACAATGATACCTATTGAGAATCCAAAGGCATATGCAATAATATTTTGAATTTGATCTAAACTAGACATCACTAGCCCTAATCCAACAACATATATTAAAACTTCAAAAAAACTTACTACTGCTGCCATATAACGATATCCTTTTAACGTTAAAATTGTGCGCATTGTAAGAAATGTAACATAAAAAACGTTAATGATGAATATCGCTAATACCATTATCCATGGATTTGACGTTATTACTGACATATTATTCCTCATTTCATTTAACTAAAATTCGAAATAATTTTATCAGTCACAAATAATTTTGTCACTAAAAACTAATAGTAATTAAATCATTTAATTATTAACGTATTCATTTATTCTTTTGCATGTGAATGTTTAGGCCAAGTATAGCGAGTATATGCCAATTCTCTTTTATGTGCATTTTTAACATAATGATTCTCTATCGTTGTTTTTGCATCACTTGGTACTTCTTTGCCCTCTAAGTAGTCATCAATTTGATTATAAGTTACCCCTAATGCTTCCTCATCAGGTAATTGAGGTTTATCATCTTCTAAATCAGCAGTAGGCACTTTTTCATATAAATGTGATGGCGCTTCTAAATATTCCAAAAGCTGTCTACCTTGGCGTTTATCCAGTCCAAAAATAGGTGCAATATCAGCAGCACCATCACCGTATTTAGTATAAAAACCTGTGATATTTTCAGCTGAATGGTCCGTTCCTATAACAATACCACTACGATTTGAAGCAATAGAAAATTGTACTTTCATGCGCTCTCTTGCTTTTTCATTTCCTCTTTGGAAGTCTGTAAGTTCAATACCCGCTTCTTTCAATGATGCTACACTTTGATCTACTGCCGGTTTAATATTAACTGTAATCACTTCATCAGGTTGAATAAAATGAAGTGCATCTTCTACTTCATCAGCATCCTTTTGTTTACCATAGGGAAGTTTAACTGCTATAAATTGGCATTCTCTTCCTTCTTTACGGAGTTCTTCAACTGCTAATTGCGCTAATTTACCAGTGAGTGTAGAATCTTGACCACCAGATATACCAAGTACTAATGACTTAATAAATGTATGTGATTGAACATAATTTTTAATGAATTGGATAATCTCACGAATTTCTTGTTGACTATCAATATGTTTCTTTACTTTCATTTCTTTTACTACGATATCTTGTAAATTAGTCATTGTCTTCCTCCATTTCCTTAACATGTTCTGTCACTTCAAGAATGCGCTTTTGTTTATTATTCCAACAACTTGTGCTTAAATCTACTGGATATTCTTGTGGATTTAAATAACGTTTATTTTCTTCCCACAATTGTGATAATGATTGTTTTAAATAATCTTGAGTTTCTTTTTCACTTGGTAAGTCATAAACTAACTTACCATTTTCGAAAATTGAATGATGTAAATCAACCGCTTCAAAATGCTTAACATGTTTCATTTTATAAGTATGAACTGGATGGAACATCTTTAATGGTTTTTCTTTATTAGGATTTTCATGTTCAAGCGTGATATAGTCACCTTCAGCCTTGCCAGTTTTAGTATTAATAATACGATATACTTTTTTCTTACCAGGCGTAGTAACTTTTTCCGCATTATTTGATAGCTTGATACGATCTACATATTCACCTTCATTATTTTCAACAGCGACAAGCTTATAAACTGCTCCTAAGGCTGGTTGATCATAACCCGTGATCAATTTAGTCCCTACACCCCAAGAATCTACTTTTGCACCCTGTGCCTTTAAACTGGTAATTGTTTGCTCATCTAAATCATTTGAAGCAATGATTTTTGCGTCTTTAAAGCCTGCATCATCAAGCATACGACGAGCTTTTTTCGATAAATATGCAATGTCACCAGAATCTAATCTTATACCTATAAAATTAATGGAATCTCCTAATTCTTTTGCAACTTTAATTGCAGTTGGTACCCCTGATTTTAAAGTGTGGAACGTATCTACTAAAAACACACAATTTTTATGTCGTTCTGCATAAATCTTAAATGCTTTATACTCATCACCATATGTTTGAACGAGTGCATGAGCATGAGTTCCGGAAACTGGAATATCAAATAATTTGCCTGCTCGGACATTACTTGTTGAATCAAACCCACCAATATATGCTGCACGCGCTCCCCAAACTGCGGCATCAATTTCTTGTGCACGTCGTGTACCAAATTCCATTAACGTATCTTGTGGTGCAACTTGACGAATTCTACTAGCTTTCGTTGTAATAAGCGTATGAAAATTTACAATATTAAGTAAAATCGTTTCAATAAGTTGAGCTTGAATTAATGGCGCTTCTACTCGTAATAATGGTTCATTCCCAAAACACAATTCCCCTTCTTGCATCGCGCGAATATTCCCTGTAAATTTCAAATTTTTAAGATATTTTAAAAAATCATTTTTATATCCTATTGATTGTAAATATTCGATATCAGAATCACTAAAATGGAAGTTTTCTATAAATTGAATCATCCTTTTTAACCCATTAAAAACAGCATATCCACTTCCAAATGGCATATTTCTGAAATACAAATCAAACACTGCATTTCTTTCATGAATACCGTCATTCCAGTAACTTTCTGCCATATTTATTTGATATAAGTCATTATGTAACATTAAACTATCATCTTCGTAACGATACATCCTCATCTCTCCTAACAACCTTTTTGTATATTTTATCACAATTCAGTAATAGTGAGTATTTTCGATAATAGT
>OKLI01000243.1_pt1 | contig 13404 bp, 16 predicted proteins | sample 1612671 | NCBI WGS metagenome assembly OKLI01 (sample SAMN04436812, study PRJEB24849) | human gut metagenome | biome: human gut; feature: NICU; material: stool | host: Homo sapiens | place: USA: Saint Louis, MO | collected 2011-05-02 | reverse complement strand
CCTGAAATTGCTAAAACATTCCTTGTCTTCATAAATAATCTCCTTCAAATATAAACCATTTCCTGCCGCAGTTGGACCTGCTAAATCCCGATTTTTAGCCTGTAAAATTGTTTTGATTTGGCTAATAGGCATGCGTCCATTACCAATTTTTAGCAGGGTACCAACCATGTTACGCACCTGTTTATACAAAAAACCATTTCCTGTAAAGGTAAAAATTAAAAGATTTTTAGACGCTTCAAACTGAATTTTCGCATCAAAAATAGTACGTACTTTATTTTCTACACTCGTACCTGAAGCAGTAAAGCCTGTAAAGTCATGGGTACCTACTAAATCTTTAATAGCTTCTTGCATAAGCTCAATAATGACAGGATAAGGGTAATGTGTTGCATAGTTTCTCATCATAGGATTTTTCGGCCTACCAATATCTACTAAAAACTCATAAGTTTTAATGTGTTTATCATATCGACAATGAAAATCATCAGACACTTGCTCTACTTTGACAATATCAATATCGTCTGGACACTGTGTATCTAAACCAAAGCGTAATTTTTCTACATCACGCGCCTGTGGTAAATCAAAATGAATAACTTGTCCATAAGCATGAACACCAGCATCTGTGCGACCAGCACCATGGATTATCACATCGTTCCCGCTATTTAGGCGCTTAAGAGTTCTCTCAATTTCTTCTTGAACTGTCCTACAATTTGGTTGTCTTTGGAAGCCTGAAAAAGCTGAACCATCATAAGAAATCTGTGCCTTATACCTTGTCATGGGTTTATTTTACCACCTTTCATTTATGAAAACTATAATATCTATTTTAAACTGTCCCCCTACAATTATACTACAACGATCCCAAGAACTGCTTTAAGCAGGAATCATTTTTTACTTGTAAGAGAGATTGATGCGATTTTTGACAAAAATAATTTTCCAAAGTATCGCCGTATTGCCGTAATATTTTGAAGTTATCGAGTTTCGAACAATCAAATAATACACTATCGTGATGTAAACTATATGGGGGTAGATTAGGCTGATCAGCTAAAATAGATTTTGAATTTGCAAGGTCTTTCTGATAACGATATTTCAAATATTGACTATTCTTACCATAAAGGCCACTTTCAATATAAAGCGCTAATGCTTTTTGTAAAATCAGATTAGTATCATAATCCATCAACTTCTTGTAAGCCATAAATGTTGATTTTAAAGCTTGTGGTAAACAAATCGCAGCTAATCTTAAAGCAGGGAAAATAGCCTTTGAAAAAGATTTTAGATAAATAACACGCCCGTGAGTATCATAATAATGTAATGGTGACTGACTTGCAAAATCAGACATATAGTCATCTTCCACAATATAAACATCATACTTCTCTGCCATCTCTATTAATCTTTTCATCTCTACCGGATTATAGGATGTTCCCAAAGGATTATGCATGCGAGGTATAACATAAAAAAACTTAATTGATTGTGTCTGGAAAATCTCCTCTAAACGCTGAAAATCAATTCCATGAGTACCTCGAGAAATAGTTTCATAGGGTAAATTTTGTGTTTTGATTAGTTCAATCATACGAGGATAGGTCGGTTCTTCTATTAAAACTCGAGATTTTCGATTTGGAAAGGTAACCTGTGTCAAAATAAATAATGCCTGTTGAGTACCAGCTGTAATAACAATATCATCAAGAGGAACATAGACCCCTGTTTCTTCCATTAATTTAGCCACCGCTTTACTTAAATCAAGAAGACCTTCTTGACGATAGTAATAATTGAAAAGGTAATCTTCCCTACCAATAAGGGTCTCATTCAAACACAATCTAAAATCATCATAAGCTATATTTGCAATCTCAGAGTTTGGTAAACTAACCCCTTCTTCAACTTCCTCTTCATGAGAATCAAAGACGTAATAGCCTGACCTAGGCTTTGCATAGACATAATTATCAAAACGCAATTCCATCAAAACTCGTTGCACTGTATCCTTGTTACAGGAAAATTGATTAGCTAACTGTCTTATAGATGGTAGGCGATCTCCTGGAGCCAACTTACCATTTTGTATAGAAGCTATCAAATATGAGCGAATCTCTTCAACTTTGGTTACCATAAAAATTGTCCCCCTACAATATTAGATTCATTGTACTGTAAAATTTAGGTTCAAGCAATCCCTCTAGCAATAACTACAAAAAAGTCTAGAATACTTTCGATTCTAGACTTTTATTTTTTAATCAACATCTAAAGCATCTTTGACTTTATCAAAGAAACCCTTCTTCTTCGGATGTACCATCTTATCTCCACTTGCCTCTGCAAAAGCGTGCAATGCCTCTTTTTGAGCATCATTCAATTTAGTAGGAGTTACGATGTTAACAGTAACATGCTGATCACCTTGTCCACCCCCTCGAAGTTTAGGGGCACCTTTTCCGCGAAGACGGAACGTTTTTCCTGTCTGAGTACCAGCAGGAATTGACATTTCTACCGCTCCATAGACAGTAGGTATATCAATTGTATCACCCAAAGCAGCTTGGACAAAGCTAATATTCAAAGTATAATAAATTGTTGATCCATTACGCTCAAACTGTTGGCTTGGGAGAACGTTAATAATAACAAAGAGATCACCATAAGGACCACCATTGAAGCCAGCTTCACCTTGTCCTGTTAAACGAATTTGTTGCCCAGTTTCAACTCCTGCAGGTATTTTAACTGATACTTTATGCGTCTTCTTCTCATGACCAGTTCCATGACATGTTGGACATTTCTCTTTGATTTCTTGACCACTACCCTGACAAACATCACAAGTCACTTGGCGACGCATTGTTCCTAGAGGTGTTTGTGTATCAACATTAATCACACCCGAACCATGACACTTTTGACAAGTCACAGGGCTAGTACCTGGCTTAGCTCCACTTCCTGAACAAGTATGACATGATGACTCCCGATTATAAGATACTTCTTTTTCAGCTCCAAAGATAGCTTCTTCAAAACTTAAATTAACACGATATTGTAGGTCATCTCCTTGACGTGGTGCATTAGGATTGCGCATCCCTCCTCCACCAAAAAAGCTTGAGAAGATGTCTTCAAAACCACCAAAGCCACCACCATCGAAGCCACCAAAACCGCCACCGTCGAAGCCACCAAAACCGCCATTTGCCCCAGCAGCGCCATATTGATCATAGGCAGCGCGTTTTTGTGTATCACTCAAGGTTTCATAAGCTTCTTGAACCTCTTTATATTTTTCCTCTGCTCCCGCTTCCTTATTAATATCTGGATGGTATTTCTTAGACATCCTACGGTAAGCTTTTTTTATTTCGTCCTGAGAAGCATCTTTTGAAACGCCAAGACGATCATAAAATTCTGTATTGTTCATTATCTAATCCTTTATATTTTGTTCATATACTACACTTGAAGAGATTAACAATTATTCTTGCCCAGTTACAGCTCTAAATAGTTAACATACATATGACACTTAATAAAACAGACGGAGCGAGGCGCCCCGCCTATTTATTATTAATATGTTTTTATTTAGTGATAGCGAAATTAGCTTATGTAATCTGAAACTTATCTAGATTATTGAGCAACCCCTATCACGAAGAACTTTACTATGCTAGTATAGTTTTCATGCTTATATTCAAATGAATCTGAACAATATTAATAATTATTTCTCAGTGAATTCGCCATCTACCACATCATCACCCTTGCTTGATGAATCAGCTGATTGTGCACCTTCAGCCCCTTGAGCTGCTTGTTGTGCTGCAGCCGCTTGTTCGTAAAGTTTAACTGCAAGAGCTTGTGCTTTTTCGTTAAGAGCTTCAAGTTTAGCTTTCATGTCGTCAAGGTTACCTAATTCTTGAGCTTTTTTCAACTCATCAAGTGCTGATTGCGCTGCATCGCGTTCTGTATCAAAGCCTTTGCCTTCAGTTTCTTTAATAGTTTTTTCTGTTGCAAAGATGGCTTGGTCAACTTCATTTTTAAGATCAACTTCTTCTTTACGTTTTGCATCTGCTTCAGCATTTGCTTCAGCATCTTTCATCATTTTATCAATTTCTTCATCGGTTAATCCTGAATTAGATTGGATAACAATGTGTTGTTCTTTTTGAGTACCGAGATCTTTAGCTTTAACAGATACAATACCATTTTTATCGATATCAAATGTTACTTCAATTTGTGGGATTCCACGAGGTGCAGCTGGGATATCAGTCAATTGGAAGCGACCGAGTGTTTTGTTATCTGCTGCCATTGGGCGTTCACCTTGAAGAACATGGATATCAACGGCTGGTTGGTTGTCTGCTGCTGTTGAGAAGACTTGTGATTTAGATGTTGGGATAGTTGTGTTACGGTCGATCAATTTAGTGAAGACACCACCCATTGTTTCAATACCAAGTGACAATGGTGTTACGTCAAGAAGTACAACATCTTTCACATCCCCAGTGATAACACCACCTTGGATAGCAGCACCCATGGCAACCACTTCATCAGGGTTAACAGATTTATTTGGTTCTTTACCAGTTTCAGCCTTTACAGCTTCAACAACTGCTGGGATACGTGTTGACCCACCAACGAGGATAACTTCATCAATTTCTGACAATGACAAGCCTGCATCTGAAAGAGCTTGACGAACTGGAGTTTTCGTACGTTCAACAAGGTCACGAGTGAGATCGTCAAATTTAGCACGTGATAAGCTCATCTCCAAGTGAAGAGGACCAGCAGAACCAGCAGTGATGAACGGTAATGAAATTTGAGTTTGAGTTACACCTGAAAGGTCTTTTTTAGCTTTTTCAGCAGCATCTTTCAAGCGTTGAAGAGCCATTTTGTCTTGAGAAAGATCAATACCATTTTCTTTCTTGAATTCTTCTACCAAGAAATCAATAATTTTCTGGTCAAAGTCGTCACCACCAAGTTTGTTATCACCTGCTGTTGCAAGAACGTCGAAGACACCATCACCTAATTCAAGGATTGATACGTCAAATGTACCACCACCAAGGTCAAAAACTAAGATTTTTTCATCCTTGTCAGTCTTGTCCATACCATAAGCAAGTGCGGCTGCTGTTGGTTCGTTAACGATACGTTCTACTTCAAGACCTGCAATTTTACCAGCGTCTTTAGTTGCCTGACGTTGTGCATCGTTGAAGTAAGCTGGAACAGTAATAACTGCTTTTTCTACTTTTTCTCCAAGATAGTCTTCAGCATAACCTTTAAGGTATTGAAGAATCATTGCTGAAATTTCTTGAGGAGTATATTCTTTACCATTTGCAGAAACTTTTTCAGAAGTTCCCATCTGTGATTTGATAGAGATAACAGTATCTGGATTTGTTACCGCTTGACGTTTTGCAGCATCACCCACGATAATTTCACCATTTTTGAATGATACTACTGAAGGAGTTGTACGATTGCCTTCTGGGTTAGCAATGATTTTTGATTCAGTCCCTTCAAGAACTGCTACTGCTGAGTTTGTTGTACCTAAGTCAATACCAATAATTTTAGACATGTTAATACCTCTTATTTTATAATACTTTATTACTTTTTATTTCAATTTATCTTAGTAAGCACTCGAATTATTTTACTTCCAATTCTAAGCAATCACTATAGTTTAATCAGCAAGCTGAATAGCTTCTAACTTGCTATCTAGTTTACTGTCATTACGGACAAAAACGAAAACTCATTTACCTTAGTTATAGACAACTACCATCGCTGGTCTTAGCAGACGCTCGTGCAATTTATATCCCTTTTGAAAGACTTCTGCAATGCTATCGGCTGGATGTTCATCATCGGCTGGGAGGGTCTGAACTGCCATATGAAAGTTGTGGTCAAATGAGTCGACTTCTACTTCTTCTACGCCTTCTTCCTTTAGTGCTTGAATAAGGCTATCACGAGTCATTTCTAAACCTTTTTTAACATCATCTGTCAACCCTTCAACAGCCAAGGCACGTTCTAGATTGTCAAGCGATGGTAAGATTGCTTTTGCCAGATCCTGAGAACGATAGCGTTGAAGTTGTTGACGTTCTTCACTAGAGCGACGCTGTATATTCTGCATTTCTGCATGAGCACGCAAGTATTTATTTTCAAACTCATCAGCACGCTCGTTTGCGAGTTCTAACTCTGATTTTTCAGGAATTTCTTCAATAACTTTCTCAACTGTCTCTTCAGTTTCAGTGGCTTCCACTTCTTCCTGTAAATCGTCTTTTTTAATTTCTTCTGACACTGAGTGCCTCCTTTTAAATAACTTATTGAATACTGCCATTATCAGTGAACTTCATAATGGTTAGAATTTAGGTATCGATAATAATCACCTAATTTAGCAGCCAATACCTTTCCGATAATGTTTACCAAACTAACAGACCTACGATAATCCATATCAATAGGACCAATCAAACTCAGGAGTCCAAATCCACGGTAAGGAATCAAAAATTTGTGAGTTAAAACTGACACATCTGCAAGTGCGGCTTCTTGACTATCTGCCACTTGGACAGAAGCCATCTCACCCTCTTTCAGACTTTGCCTCAAAGAAATTGCTACTTGCTGCTCATTATCCAAAAACTGATACGTTGATAGATCTGAATACGTTAAAGAATTTACCTTGCCAGCTACAAATACCGTTTCCAGAAACAGCTCTGAAAAAACATAATCAAATAGTTGTAAAACATTATCCGTAGTTACAAAATACTTCTGAACGATCTGAGGAATTTCTGTCCTCAACTTATAATGAATATCCATGACACTACCATCCAGCAAGCGCTCCTCTACGATAGCTTTAAATGCTATCAAGTCACGTGTCAAAAAGTTTCTTGGAATAGCAAACTGCACTGTCACTGGCTTAGATTCATCTAAAGTCATGACTGCTAGAGCATCATGGTTGCTAAGCTGAACAACATCAAACCCTGTTAAACGTTGACGAGCTGGCTCCACATCTAAAATAACGGATGTATAGCCCGTCATCTCCGATAAAATATGACTAGCTTTTTGAAGCATGTCTTCTAATTTGAATGCTTCAAAATCAAAAGCTTTTATGACATGATAAATATCTTGCTCATCAATACTATCTAGTCTAAGGGAGTGCTCTACAAAATACTTAAAACCAGCTGGACTCGGCATCCGTCCACTAGAAGTGTGCGCTTTTTCCAATAACCCCAACTTCTCTAGTTTTGCCATATCATTACGAATAGTGGCGCTACTAGAATCAATCGTTCTCTGTAAAGCTTTAGACCCTACTGGTTCATGAGTTTGTGTAAATAACTCAACGATTAAATTCAAAATATCATTTTGACGTTGTGTAATCACAAAAACATCACCCCTATCGGTCTTTTTGAAATTAGCACTCTTACACATCGACTGCTAACTATGATTTTATTATACTCCTTTTTAAAAGATAGTCAAGGAAAAACATCAAAAATTAGCACTCTTATTCAAAGAGTGCTAACATCACTTATCATATCTTGTTAAATCATACAAATCAATGATTTCCGTCATTTTTTTAGCGTACTTTTTGTCATTATCAAAACCACTATCTTGTAATTTTTGCACTAAAGTTTTTGGATTTTTAACAGACACCATTATAGTATACGAATCTTTTTTGCCTGTCGCTCCAGATTTTATATGAGCAAGGTAATCATACATTGAATACTTCCAAGATTTATAATGAGTAAATTGCTTTTCCTGTTTTTTTCCTGTACTACTATCATTTAAGGTAATTGAGGGCGTTCCTGGTTCTGCAAGCAAACCAAACAGATTATGATACTTATTAGCTAATATTTTCTCTCCGAAATCAGAATCCAAAGCCGCCTGTGCAATAATAAATGAAGGACGAATACCGTACGACTTTCCTAGATCTTGCGCATCTGGCACAATTTTTTGTATAAATTCTTCTTTGGTGTAGGTAACACTCTGCCTAGAATTAGCATCTACTTTTCCCTTATGGTTTAAAAGCGGAAAAAGAATAAAGAAAAAGAAAATAAAAGTAACAACAATAAAATTTAGCAAGGAAAAACGTTTCCTCATTGGTTATTCTCCTTTAATAAAGTTATGTATTCTTCTAATGTTAAATGATGTTTGGCCATATATTTTGCAGACTCTACCCCAACATAGCGGTAATGCCAATCTTCATAACCTACCCCTGTTTCTGCTGTTTTACCATCCGGAAACCGTAAGACAAAACCATATTGTGGAGCTATCTTTTTCAACTGACTGACTACTCTAGGATCGCTCTCATTCAAAGAATCTACAGTACTCATATCCATCGCTAATCCAGTCTGGTGTTCACTAGCACCTGCAGGCTGAGAGTAAGTTTTTACCAACTTTTCTGCTTGTTCCTTCGTCAAATTAGGGTTACTAGTCATTTCTTGAGTAACATAAGAATTGAACAACTTCTCCTGATAGGCAACACTACGATAACCCGAAATTAAATGTTCTCGTGAATCAATTGCTCTAGCAGCCTCTAAAAACTGAGTAGCTTGCTTCGTAATACGTTTATCCAAATAAATATTTTCAACAGGCACCACATCTGGACTTAATTCTTCATGTTTATGGTCACGATTGACCAAAATCAAGTTCCAATCTTTTGATGATACAGCTGGTAATCGTAATTTCTTATTTCTTTTTTGAGAGGATGTCTTTTTTATATCCTCATTCCTCAACTTTTGAGATGATGATTGTTGACTGTTAGGCTTCAATAAAGCAAAAAGACTAAAGCATAGTATCGCAAGTAGAACACCAACTAAACTGAATCGGATAATTTTATTTTTTTTCATTGCAATGTTTTTTCTAAAATTTCTCTTCCTTTTTCTCGATAGGACATATCCCCAATAGATTGAATAGAAAATGTTCCATCTTCAAAATCAACGACTGAGACACTACCATTATCTAAGCCTAAACTACGAGGGGTACTATGGTCGATTAACCATAAAAAAGTCGCAATAGTCATCCCATGACTGACAACAATCGCATTACCTCCCCCAATATCCTCTATTTTTTTAGCTATAGCAGTGAAGCCTGACAGAATACGGTTACTCAATATTGCCCACGGTTCTGCCCAGCCAGCCGTATCAACTTGACAAATCAAATTAGCAATTTCTTCGTGTGTCAAATGGCTCATATCTCCGTTTGAAACTCGAGGCAGAACGCCATTAAAAAGATCGCCATCATATCCTCCATCCAAACTACCAAAGCACCACTCGCGGATTCGTTTATCTCTCGTATAGGGAATATTTTCTTGTTGCACTTCCCTGAGAATAATTTCCATAGTTTGTAAAGTACGTCCACTATCACTTGAAAAAGCCTCTTTAAAACTAATATTTGAAGCCTTTAGTCCCAAACCAAGCTCTTTAATCCCGAGTTCTCCAAAAGTAGTTAAAGGAGTATCACTCCACCCCTGAGCGCGACCAATTGTATTAAACATTGTTTTACCATGACGAGCGATATATAAACGAACTTTACTCATACTGACACCTCACAAGCATTTTATTATATTATAACAAAAAAGAACCTTAATATGGTATCATTTGCTATCATTGCCCAATCACTTGATAAATCAACATTTTACAACCTTACATTATCTGGTCAATTACACTGATTTTAAAAACAACGTAGTAAATAACGTAGTAATTTTTGCGCTGGGGAGCATCTGATTTTTGGACTTGGAAAAGTCTTTTTTTATTTATCTAATTCCATCAACACTTCTTCCACTTTTTCCTCTGTCGCAACTTCCCACAATCTTACAGGCTCACCAGGTAACACATAATCAAATATCTTTCCGTTCTTACGCACAACCATCACTGTATCACTGCTGATATATCCTTTTTCAATCGCTTCTTTAAACTCATCTATATATAACATATTTTATCCTCCACTTATCTATTCGATAAAAAATCCTAAAAATAGACAATTTTAAATTTTTCTGTTCTGATAGACAAAAAAATAACCGCTCATTTAATGAGCGGTTAATATTTATTTCAGTTTTTCTTTGACAGCATCTACTGCCTCTTCAACAGCATCTTTAGCATCATCTGCTAGTTCTTTACCTTTAGCAATTGTTTTTTCGACAAATCCTTTTGCTTCTAACTCTTTATCACCGGTTAGCTTCCCTGCACCTTCTTTAAGACTGCCTGACGCTTGTTCAACTTTTGCTTTTAGCTTTTCTTCCACTAAAGACAATACCTCTAGATTCCAAAAGTTCAACTTGTTCTCTGTAACTTTTGTGTTGAAAATTTTCCGCCATGAAACACCCTCAATTTTTTAGCAAAAAAACCCCCCATCAGAACATGTCTGCGCGTATGCGAGGGAGGCCATTGATATTTATATATACATTATATATTTTTATATAGCTTATTGTCAATGATTTTCCCTTTATATAATTAAACTTTTTAATAAAATATATTTTTCATCCAGTAAAAGGCACCTAAATACCTCCTGAAAAATCTGTTCAAAATAATAAACAGCCCCCGCAAAAGCGAGGGCATTTGTCTTATCTAAAGGAATTTTACCTCCTGTTTTATACTTGTGTGGCATTAGCTAAATACTTATCTTCGACCCATTGGTCAGACTGAGAAGCGTTAATACGTGACCATCCATTTACTTTTTCGTAGACTCTTACGCGAGTTCCTGCTTTGATAAATTCTTTATCAGAACTACTTGCGTTTGGCTTAGACTCTACATAATAGTCTGTGCTAAGGGTTGCTTCGTAGTAAGGTACATTTGAGTTGTCTAATTTAGTGTTAGTATCTAGCTTTTGATTAAAAGTAAGCTGGCTTTGTGGTTCTTGTGGTTTGTCAATCTTAGGTATATCAACTTTGCTACTATCATCTGCTAATAATACAATATTTTTATCTAAACCACCTGCTACTCCTACACTTGTAAACTGCCACCAGCGCACACCATCCATTGAAGGGAAGAACTCCCAAAGTGGGTCTTTTCGTACTTCATAATCTGGATAACCAGCTATCCAAATACTGTTTGGGTACTTAGCTATAATTTGTTGATAATCAATATTATTAAGCGTAAAAGGTTTGTAGCTGTAATAAATAGGCTTATATCCAGCGTTTGCAATTTTATCCATAAACGCAATAACTGCATTAGTGTTAGCTTGTTTGTCAGCACTTGCAGAGTCTTCGTAGTCAATGACTAGGTAAGAAACTTTTTTACTTGGTAAATTGGACAAAAATAAATCTGCTTCTCGTTGTGCTAAGTTGATATCTCCTCCAAATCGTCCGAAGTGATAATAACCAACAGGGTCACTAGTATTAGCTTGTTGCTGATGCCTGTCAGACAGCCAAGCGAGCGACTCAGATACTTTGATAATCGTTTTAGTAGTGCCAGTTTGCTGACAAGTAGCAGTTAAGTCTGCTTGTTGATAAGCTGATACATCAATAAAATAATCGCCTTTATTTAGTCCTATATTACCTGTAACAGTAACTGCATTTTTAAAAACTTTTGGTCTAAACGCAGTTGGGTATGTTGCGGAGTATGGGATTTTTACAAGATTGTATGCGCCATTAGCACCGCCTTGATTTTGCCCCAAAAACCAGCCATATCCGCCTCCTGCATCGCTGTCAAAAATTGCTACATGACTGTAAGGCGTTACACCGTCAACAACCATAAAAATAGCAACATCACCAGCTTGCATAACTTCCACTTCATCAAAATAGTTTAAGATACCATTTTCGTGACGTTGCTCCCATATATCCCTTGCGTATCCTGTATTTGTACAGTTTGCGTATGGCAGTCCTAGATACTTACAGTAATCTGCGTAGCCATCCCAACATTGTGCACCGAAAGACCCATCAATATCATAAGCGTTACCATTTGACCTGCTTTTATATTCTTGATAAGTTGCCATTTACTCCTCCTTTCCAAAAAGTAAATAAATCGGATAAATAAAAAAAGCAATCACTGCAAGCGGTATGTACAGTATTGCTATCGCTAGTACCATTGCTATTTTAGTGATTGCTCGCATGTCCCCTCCTATTTTTTTGGCTCGTGGTAATTCAATGCTTGTTCGCTATCTGATACTCCTTGTGTAGTAGGGTCTGTAACAATACCTGCAATAACAAGTACTGAAAACACACTATTAACAACTACTAACAATTTATTACCTAAATCACTAAGTTCAAGTGTATAACCAAAAACATTTGCAACTGCTTGTACAACTAAAAATATTGCTGGAATAATTGCTGACCAAAATGCTTTGTTTTTAATTCTTACTTTCCAATTAATCATGTTATTTCTCCTTATTAAATAATGTTTTGATTTGCTCTTTATTGATGATAATATCATCCTCGACACGACCTAAACGCTCCTCGTGACGATCAATAACAGCTTTTGTAATCTCTCGGTCTCTATCTATATTTTTGAGCTCGTATGCTAGTTCTTTGAGTGAGTCCTTGAGCTGAGCCATAGCAATCTCGTTAGCTTCCATTGCTTTTTTAAAGGGATTAACAATAAATCCCCACAAACCGAGTATTGATGCAATAGCGCCACAAATAGCGCCGATTTGAATAACATCCATCGTTCATTCACTACCTCTCTAGCTTGCAAGGATGCGGTCAAGCGTTTCTTTGTCGCACATTAATGTTAATTGCTCTTTAACTTTTGTGTTAATCAAATCCGAAAAACCACATGCTACATATTCTTTCCATGTGAGATTCTCGTTAAATAAATTAATTGCAAATAGTTTAATCATCATATCTATCCCTTCTTTCTTATAAAAAAATCTAATTAATAACCATAAGATCTTCATCTGTTAGATTTCCTTTTTTATAAAGTATTTCAACCAGCTTCATCGTTGATTGCAGACCAGCTTTTGACGAGCTGTCTAGTTTATTTAGTTTTTCTGCTTGAGCTTTATCTTTATACTTTTCGTCGTAAAATATCTGCTCACACTTTTCAAGTGTTTCTGCAAAAGATTTATTATCAAAGTCAACTGGTAAGTCAAAAGTTAAGTTACCTCTTACGTGAGGTAAATCAACTGCCACAATTGCATTAACTTTTGCAATGCTTTTATCTTCTAACATTACAGGATATTTGTTTAAAATTTCCAATAGTTTTCCTCCTTTAAATTGTCCACTGAATTTGACCTTTTACGTTAACAGTCCATTTTGACGGATTAAACCACAGAATACGACCGTCTGCGCTCACTTGAACATTTAAAACATTGAGTTGTATAGTCCAAGCCGTTACTGCAAACATCATGTCGCTAGGTATCAAATTCGTAGGCATAGAGCCAACCGTCAACTTATCTATGCCATTCGTCGCAAAGTTGTACTTAACGGTGACTGTACTGCCTGTCTGCCTATAACTAAAACCATTGCCGATTGACTGCCAGCCTGAGTCTATCGTTGTAGGCAAGCTATCTTTTTTAGCGTACTCACTCCATGTGCTCCAAGCACCGTTTTCCAGCAACCGCGTAAATATAGTTTTATTTGTGCGGTCGTAAAATTG
>OKLI01000223.1_pt1 | contig 14473 bp, 6 predicted proteins | sample 1612671 | NCBI WGS metagenome assembly OKLI01 (sample SAMN04436812, study PRJEB24849) | human gut metagenome | biome: human gut; feature: NICU; material: stool | host: Homo sapiens | place: USA: Saint Louis, MO | collected 2011-05-02 | reverse complement strand
ATCTGTTGGTAATAAGAATTGAATGCTGAGACACGACCTCCACAAAATAATTTTACAGGGTAAAATTTTTTAATTTCAAAATTATTCCCTACACAGGGAATTATAGCAAAAATAATGCTTATCTTCAAGCTTAAAATAGCATTATTTAGCACAAGTTATATGTCAAATCTGTCATAATGACATATCGTTTTCAGAAAAAACATGAAAACAACATGTAACTTCCAAATTGAAGAGAATTTTTTAAAAAATACGAATAGTAGTATAGGGGAGACGCTAGGGCGAAGTGATGGTATAATAGAAAAGATAGAAACATTTTAGAATAAAAGAGGAATTATGATGACAAAAATTCGTGGATTTGAACTTGTATCAAGCTATATCAATCAGGATTTGCTGCCAAAACGGGAGACAGCGCATGCGGCCGGCTATGACTTAAAAGTGGCCGAGCGCACGGTCATTGCTCCTGGGGAAATCGTCCTCGTGCCAACTGGGGTCAAGGCTTATATGCAAGCGGGTGAGGTGCTTTATCTTTACGATCGCTCGTCCAACCCTCGCAAAAAAGGCCTGGTCTTGATCAACTCTGTTGGGGTTATTGATGGAGACTACTATGGCAATCCAGGAAATGAAGGCCATATCTTTGCTCAGATGAAAAACATTACTGATCAGGAAGTTGTCCTTGAAGTTGGCGAACGCGTGGTTCAGGCTGTCTTTGCTCCTTTCTTGATTGCGGATGGAGATGAGGCGGATGGCGTGCGGACTGGTGGATTTGGGTCAACAGGGCACTAAGATGAAGATTATCTTTGTCCGTCATGGGGAGCCAGATTATAGTATGCTTGATAAACTTGAAAATCCGCAACTCTATAGTGGTTTTGGTCGTGATTTAGCACCATTGACAGGAAAAGGTCGCAGTCTGGCAAAAGAAGTTGCTAAAACTGCATGTTTTGGAAAGGCAGAGATTATTATTTCATCGTCTGTGACGAGGGCTTTAGAAACAGCACATTATATAGCAGTTGAAACAGGATTGGACTTATTTGTGGAGCCATTTTTTCATGAGTGGCGTCCAGACTTAGATGGCACTAACTCTGATTTAACTAGTGTATTGGTAGCTCATGAATATTATCTAAAACATCAAGGAGGTTTATCTGAAGATTCTCCTTATCGCTATGAAACTGATATAGAGATGCGTCATCGTTTTTTAAGAGCTTTGGGAAAATATAAAAATTATAAAACTATTATCATTGTAACTCACGGAATGCTCATGCGCCAGTTTGTGCCAAATGAGAAGATTGATTTTTGCCAAGTGATTGAGTGTGAGATAGAGATTTAGAAAGAGGTTTATCATCGCAAAGAAAAAAACGACATTTGTCTGTCAAAATTGTGCTTATAATTCACCCAAATACCTAGGGCGCTGTCCTAACTGTGGTTCTTGGTCTTCCTTTGTCGAGGAGGTCGAGGTCGCAGCGGTCAAGAATGCACGGGTATCCTTGACGGGTGAAAAGACCAAACCCATGAAACTGGCGGACGTGAGCTCCATCAATGTCCATCGGACCAAGACCGAGATGGAAGAATTCAACCGCGTCCTTGGTGGCGGTGTGGTACCAGGGAGTCTCGTCCTTATCGGGGGAGATCCTGGGATTGGGAAATCAACTCTGCTCTTACAAGTCTCAACCCAGCTGTCTCAAGTGGGGACAGTTCTCTATGTCAGTGGGGAGGAGTCTGCTCAACAGATTAAACTCCGAGCAGAGCGTTTAGGTGATATTGATAGTGAGTTTTATCTATACGCCGAGACCAATATGCAGAGCGTGCGGGCAGAAGTGGAGCGCATCCAGCCTAACTTCCTCATCATCGACTCGATTCAGACCATTATGTCTCCTGAGATTTCAGGGGTGCAGGGGTCTGTTTCTCAGGTGCGTGAGGTGACAGCTGAGCTCATGCAGCTGGCCAAGACCAATAACATCGCTATCTTTATCGTAGGCCATGTGACCAAGGAAGGAACCTTGGCAGGTCCTCGGATGCTGGAGCACATGGTGGACACGGTGCTCTACTTTGAGGGTGAGCGCCACCATACCTTCCGGATCCTGAGAGCGGTCAAAAACCGTTTTGGTTCCACTAATGAAATCGGGATTTTCGAGATGCAGTCAGGCGGGCTGGTTGAGGTCCTTAATCCGAGCCAGGTCTTTCTAGAAGAACGTTTGGATGGGGCGACTGGATCGTCCATCGTTGTGACAATGGAAGGGACTCGTCCGATTCTAGCCGAGGTGCAGGCCTTGGTGACTCCGACCATGTTTGGTAACGCCAAGCGGACGACGACTGGGCTTGATTTCAATCGAGCCAGTCTCATCATGGCGGTGCTAGAAAAACGCGCAGGCCTCTTGCTTCAAAATCAGGATGCCTACCTCAAGTCTGCTGGTGGTGTCAAGTTGGATGAGCCAGCTATCGACCTAGCCGTAGCTGTAGCCATTGCTTCCAGCTACAAGGACAAGCCAACTAACCCGCAAGAGTGTTTTGTTGGAGAGTTGGGCTTGACAGGAGAAGTTCGCCGGGTCAACCGAATCGAACAACGGATCAATGAAGCTGCTAAGCTCGGTTTTACCAAGATTTATGTTCCGAAAAATTCTCTGACGGGGATCATGACGCCGTCGGGGATCCAGGTGATCGGAGTGAGTACATTGTCTGAAGTCTTGAAGAAAGTATTTCAATAGTAGAAAAGTCTTAAACGGGAAGTTTAAGACTTTTTTTCAGATGTGACAGATGACAGGAGGTATCTCCTGACAGAAAGGATCGGATGTGGTAAAATAATAGATGATTTGAATTTCAAAGGAATAAAGGAGAGACCATGTCTTATTTTGATAATTTTTTAACAGCTAACCAAGCATATGTGGCGCTTCATGGAGACCTCCGTCTTCCGATTAAGCCCAAAACAAAAGTCGCCATCGTGACCTGTATGGATTCCCGTCTTCACGTGGCGCCTGCGCTAGGTTTGGCTCTTGGAGATGCCCATATTTTGCGGAATGCTGGAGGGCGCGTGACAGAGGACATGATTCGGTCTTTGGTCATCTCCCAGCAGCAGATGGGTACCCGTGAAATTGTGGTCTTGCACCATACAGACTGTGGTGCTCAGACCTTTGAAAACGAGAGCTTCCGTCAGTATCTCAAGAAAGAACTGGGAGTGGATGTGGGAGATCGAGATTTCCTTCCCTTTCAAGACATTGAAGAGAGTGTCCGTGAAGATATGGAGCTTTTAAAAGCTTCCTCTTTGATTCCAAAGGATGTAGTGATTTCGGGAGCTGTGTATGATGTCGATACTGGTTTGATCTCAGAGGTGAAATAGAAGAGGTGTCAAATTGATACTTCTTTTTTTGGTATGTTAAAAAATCGTCTATTATAGGAAAAAAAATAAAAAAAAGTGCTAAATTTCCTACTGTTTTGTAATATGCTAAAAGAAAATAACGAATTATATTTTTTTAGTACAACAAATTGACACTATATGTTTCTTTTGATAAAATTCAAAATAGGTCGTAAGATCAAAAAAAACAAGGAGATCCAACGGGATGAAGGATATTTTCAATAGACGCCAGCGCTTTTCATTGCGAAAATATAGCGTTGGGGTTTGTTCAGTTCTTTTAGGAACGGCACTCTTTGCTGCAGGAGCTCAATCTGCATCAGCGGATGAAGCAACAGTAGCCCCTGAATCTGCGGGAACAGCAGCTTCAGAAGCAGCACAACCTGCTACAACAGAGTCAAGTCAATCAGAAGCACCAGCTGCTTCTAAGGCATACGGGGAAGGGGCATCAGTTCCAAAAATTGACCGTTCTGGGACTGCTGCTGCAACTTCAGAAACACCAGCTCCAGCAACTAAAAAAGCTGAAGTAGCTGAGAAATCAGATGCTACAGAAAGCAAGGAAGCTAAAACCGAAGAAGCAGCAAAACCAGCTAAAGCTGAAACTAAAAAATCTGAAGAAGCTCCAAAAACGACAGCGTCATCAGAAACAAGCAAACCTGTAGAGAAGAAAAAAGAGTCAAGCTCTAAACCAGCTTCTACACCAGCTGCTACTACAGAAAAATCTACTGCAACTCATGCTGCAACAAGTGAAAACTCAGAAGCACCAGCAGCAAGTGAAGCACCAGCAGTAACAACTACTTTTTCAGCTACTGTAAATCCAGCAGCTCCAATCACTGGTACGCAAGCAGAAAGTTCAGCAAGTACAGATGCGGCTGCGGCTGTGGCAACTGCTAATGAAGAACGTACAAATGCAGGAGCTTTAGCAGTAAGTAGCCGTCGTCGTAGCCGTCGTGCTGTTACTGATGAAGCTGTAACTGGAGACCACAACTCTAACCCAGTAGCGGTAACTACTTACTTAAAAGATGGGGAAAAAGTAACTCCGGAAATCAAAGATGCTAACGGTGCAACTGTAAGATCTCAAACAGTACCATCTGGTTACTCTGCTAAAGAAGGAGATTTGTACACTTACAGTATCGTAGATCTTACTAAGTTTAATGAACGTTATGGTAGAAATTATTATACACGTGCGTACAAGAGATTTGATGAATCTACAGAAACTATAGTAGAATTAATTGATAAAACTACTGGTAATGTACTAGAAACTAGAACTGTTAATGCATCTAGTGGTGTTCAAAAATTCACTACTACTACAGCAGCGTCTAATGGAGAATTAACTTGGCAAGTTGAATACGATAAAGGAGAAGGTGCTGGACCTGGGAAAACTAACCAACCATTTATTCAATTGCAGTATGAAGTTGGTGCTCATATCCAAGCTTTTGTAGCTTCTGGACATAACCTTACTCCAGATGAGCAAAAATTATACGATGCTGTTTATGCTGCTCGTAGATCAACAGATATTATTAACGTTGTAGAACCAGCTTACAATGGGCGTTCAATTACTGAAACTAACGCTAAAATTCCAGTGTCAGTTGACAAAACAACTTACTATAGAGTAGTTGATAAAAATAACCCAACATTTAACGCTAATAAAACAGATAAAACTGTTCAAGACTACGTACCAAATGGTAATGAAGTAGACTTAGCTAGATACACTCTTAAAGCTATGGAAGGCCAAAGCTTTACAGCATCTGGAGAGCGTCAATTCGATGGATATAAACTTTATCAAACAGCTGATGCGAACGATAAATCAGGTTTTGTAAGCCGTCCTTATACAGTTGGTACTAAATTCATGGATGCGGACCGTTATGGTATTAAACGTATTAAAGAAATAGTAGGTGAAGATGGAACTGTAGTAGTTCGAGTTTACTTACTAGATCCAAAACAACAAAGCAAACGTTCTGATGGTACATTAAGCACAGATGGATATATGTTACTAGCAGAAACTAAACCTATTAAACCAGGTGATTACAATAAAGAAGATTTAGTAGTTAAGAAATCACCTCTTAACACAATTGCTTTCACTGGTACTGACGGTGTTAATCATCCTAATGGAGTAGAAGTTGATTTTGGTTTCCAAACTGCAGCAGGATATACACCTAAGAAAACAGTATTTGTACCATTCTTAGGGGATGGTATTGGTCACTCTTCACCAAATTCACAGTTAGAACGTGGTGTAGGAGGTATTGGTGTAAATGTTGACTTATTAAACTCACTAACACCATATAAACAACCAATTTACTACTATGTAAAACAAGAGCCAGTTGAAGTAATTCCAGAAGTTGAAAAACAACTTGAAGGACGTGTATTAGCAAATGGTGAGTTTACATTCAAACTAAAAGAAGTACAACCAAACAAATCAATCTCAGCTCATGAAGAAACTGTAACTAACAAAGCAGACGGAAAAGCTACATTCAGCAAATTAACATTTAACAAAGCGGGAACTTACACTTACACAATCACTGAGACTCCAGGTTCAGATGCAAACGTTGAATACGATGCAATGACAGTAACTATGACTGTTAATGTAACTGAGAACGCTCAAGGTGATTTACAAGCTACAGTTAAATACAGTGCTGAAGGTGGATTCAAATCAAGTGCTGATGATAAAATCTTCAACAACTACGTTGTAGCACCTGTTAAAACTAAATTCGACTTCACTAAGAAATTAGCTGGGCGTGAACTTAAAGACGGAGAATTCAAATTCGTTCTTAAAGATGCAAACGGACAAGAAGTTGAAACAGTAACTAACAAAGCTGATGGAACTGTAACATTCACTGAAATCTCATTCGACAACTCTAAAGTTGGTACTCACACTTATACTGTAGAAGAAGTTGTTCCTGCAGCTAAAGAAGCTGGTATGACGTATGATACTATGAAAGCTACTATTACTGTAGAAGTTGCTAAAAATGGTCATGCATTAACAACTGTAACTAACGTAGTTTCTACAGGTGGGGTAGATGCGAATGGTAACGCAACTGATGGAACAGCGGATAAAGAGTTCAACAACAAGATCACTCCTCCAGAAACTCCTGAGTTCCAACCAGAAAAATTCGTTCTGAACAAAGAAAAATTTGACATCACTGGTACAAAACTCGTTGACGACGATGATGAGTTGACAGATGAGTATGCAGATACAAATGCAAACCCATATGCTGACAAAACTACTAACAACGAAGCAGAAAACATCAATACCAAGACTGTTGAACGCGGTGAAAAATTAGTTTACCAAGTATGGTTGGATACTAAGAACTTCACTGACAAGAACAACATCCAAGCTGTAGGTATCTCTGATACATACGATGCAGATAAATTGACTGTCAACACTGCTGATATCAAAGCATATGACAGCGTAACTGGTGAAGATGTGACAGCTAAATTCGACATCAAGGTTGAAAATGGTGTCATTACTGCAACTTCTAAATCTTCTATGAACAAATCTTTAGGTGATGCTGATAACACTCAAGTTATCGACACAACTAAATTTGCATTTGGTCGCTACTACAAATTCGATATTCCAGCAACTGTTAAAGATTCAGTAGCAGGTGGAGTAGACATCGAAAACAAAGCTAACCAAATCGTTCACGTTTACAACCCAGTAAGCAAATCTGTAGAAACTCCAGAAAAACCAACTCAAAAACGTGTGAACAGTGTCCCAATCACTGTAGAATTCAACTTCACAAAACGTTTGGAAGGTCGTGAGCTTAAAGCTGGCGAATTTACATTCGAGTTGAAAGACAGCGACAATGTTGTGATTGCGACTGCAACCAACGATGCAGCTGGTAAGATCTCATTTGCTCCAGTGTCTTACACAAATAAAGCTGGCGAAACTGTCACTGCCCTTAAATACAAGAAGGGTCAAGAAGGTACATACACTTACTCTGTAACAGAGGTGAAAGGTACAGACGCGACTGTCACTTACGATACAATGAAGGCAGAAGTAACTGTAACAGTATCTCACGACGGTACAGCGAAAGCATTGATTGCTAACGTAACTGAACCAGCTGACAAAGAGTTCAACAATACAGTAACTCCTCCAACAGAACCTAAGTTCCAACCAGAGAAGTATGTATTGAATACAGCTAAATACTCAATCACTGATAACAAACTTCTTGATGATGACGCTGAGTTGACTGATAAATATGGTGAAACAAATACGGATCCATATGTTGATAAAACAAACAACAACGAAGCAGAAAACATCAATACCAAGACTGTTAACCGCGGAGATAAGATCTACTATCAAGTATGGTTGGATACAACTAAATTCTCAGCAACTAACAAAGAAAACGTTCAATCAGTAGGAATCACTGATGACTTCGATGAAACAAAAGTTGATGTCGTTGCTTCTGAAATTAAAGCTTACGACTCAGTAACTGGTAACGATGTAACAAACAAATTCGATATCAAGGTTGAAAATGGTGTGATGACTGCAACTCTTAAAGATGGCTTTACGAAGTCATTGGGTGATGCAGAAAATACTCAAATCATTGACACAACTAAGTTCTCATTTGAACGTTACTACAAATTTGATATCCCAGCAACTGTTAAAGCTGACGTTGCAGGTGGAGTAGACATCGAAAATACTGCGGCTCAAGTAGTCAACTACTACAACCCAGTAAGCAAGACAGTTGAAAAACCAAGCAAACCAACTGAAAAACGTGTAAACTCTGTACCAATCTCAATTGAATTCAACTTCACTAAACGCCTAGAAGGACGTGAATTGAAAGAGAACGAATTCAGCTTTGTATTGAAAGATTCAAATGGTAAAGAAGTTGAAACTGTAACCAACGACAAAGATGGTAATGTGAAATTCTCAGCTCTTACATTCAAGAAGGGTCAAGAAGGCGTACACAACTACACTGTTGAAGAGGTTGCAGGTACAGATGCTACTGTGACATACGACACAATGAAAGCAACTGTAACCATCACAGTTAAACATGACGGAACAGCTAAAGCTTTAGTAGCTACACTTGGTGACATCGCTGATAAAGAGTTCAACAATACAGTAACACCACCAACTGAACCTAAGTTCCAACCAGAGAAATTCGTTCTTAACAAAGAAAAATTTGATATCACTGGTTCAAAACTTGCTGACGATGATGATGAGTTGACAGATGAGTATGCAGATACAAATGCAAACCCATATGCTGACAAAGATACCAACAACGAAGCAGAAAACATCAATACCAAGACTGTTAACCGTGGAGATAAGTTGGTTTACCAAGTATGGTTGGATACAACTAAATTCTCAGCAACTAACAAAGAAAACATCCAATCTGTAGGAATTTCAGATGACTACGATGAAGCGAAGTTGGAACTTGATTCTACTAAGATCAAAGCTTACGATTCAGTAACAGGCGCAGAAGTAACAGATAAATTCGATATTACAGTTAATAACGGAGTAATCACAGCAACTATTAAAGCTGGCTTCACTAAATCTCTAGGAGATGCAGAAAATACTCAAGTTATCGACACAACTAAATTTGAATTTGGACGTTACTACAAGTTTGACATTCCAACAACAGTGAAAGCTGATGTTGCTGCTGGTGTAGATATTGAGAATACTGCAGCGCAAGTAGTCAACTACTACAACCCAACAACTAAGAAGGTTGAAACTCCAGAAAAACCTACTCAAAAACGTGTCAACAACGTTCCAGTACCAGTAGAATTCAACTTCACTAAGAAATTAGAAGGTCGTGAACTGAAAGCCAACGAATTCAGCTTCGTGCTTAAAGATTCAGAAGGTAATACTCTTGAAACTGTAAGCAACGACGCTTCTGGTAACGTTAAGTTCAAAGCTCTTGAATTCAAGAAGGGTCAAGAAGGCGTTCACAAGTATACAGTTGAAGAAGTCGCAGGAACAGATGCAACAGTATCATACGATACAATGAAAGCAGAAGTAACTGTAACAGTATCACACGACGGAACAGCTAAAGTATTAGTTGTCAACGTAACAGATGCTCCAGATAAAGAATTCAACAACCGTGTAACACCTCCAGAAGAACCTAAGTTCCAACCAGAGAAATACGTTGTTTCTAAAGAGAAATACGATATCACTGGTGACAAGCTCGTTGACGATGATAGAGAGTTGGCAGACAAGTACGCAGATACTAATGCGGACCCATATGCGGACGATGCATCAAACAACGAAAAAGAAAACTTGAACACCAAGACTGTGAACCGTGGCGACAAGTTGGTTTACCAAGTATGGTTGGATACAACTAAATTTGACGCAGCTAACAAGGACAACATCCAAACAGTAGGTATTTCAGATAACTATGATGAAGCTAAATTAAATCTTAATGCGGCTGACATCAAAGCTTACGACTCTGTAACAGGTGCAGAAGTAACAGATAAATTCGATATCGCTGTCAACAACGGTGTGATCACTGCAACCCTTAAAGATGGCTTCACTAAGTCACTTGGCGATGCAGAAAACACACAAGTCATCGACACAACTAAATTCGCATTTGGACGTTACTACAAGTTCGACATCCCAACAACAGTGAAAGCTGATGTACCTGGTGGTGTAGACATCGAAAATACTGCGGCTCAAGTAGTCAACTACTACAACCCAACTACTAAGAAAGTTGAAAAACCAAGCAAACCAACTGAAAAACGTGTCAACAACGTTCCAGTTGAAGTGGAATTCAACTTCACGAAACGCTTGGAAGGCCGTGAGCTTAAAGCTAACGAATTCAGCTTCATGCTTAAAGATTCAACTGGTAAAGAAGTTGAGACTGTAAGCAATGATGCTTCTGGTAACGTTAAGTTCAAAGCTCTTGAATTCAAGAAGGGTGACGAAGGCGTACACAACTACACAGTAGAAGAAGTTAAAGGATCTGACGCAACCGTTACATACGATACAATGAAAGCGAATGTAACAGTTACAGTGAAACACGATGGTACAGCTAAAGTACTTATCGCGACTGTAGGCGAAATTGCGGATAAAGAATTTAACAACCGTGTAACCCCTCCTGAAACTCCAGAATTCAATCCAGAAAAATATGTTCTAAACGAAAAAGAATTTGATTTGACTGGAACTTCATTATTAGATGATGATAAAGAGTTGGCAGACAAGTACGCAGATACCAATGCGAACCCATATGCGGACGATGCATCTAATAACGAAGCAGCGAATATCAATACTAAATCAGTTAAACCAGGTCAAAAACTTGTTTACCAAGTATGGTTGGATACAACTAAATTTGATGCAAACAACAAAGACCATATCCAATCAGTAGGAATCTCAGATGACTACGATGAGGCTAAAGTTGATGTAGATGGTTCAGCAATCAAAGCTTATGATGGTAAGACTGGTGCGGATGTAACAGCTAAATTCGATATCACTGTGAACAACGGTGTGATTACTGCAACTCTTAAAGATGGCTTCACTAAGTCACTTGGCGATGCGGAACACACACAAGTCATCGACACAACTAAATTCGAATTCGGACGTTACTACAAGTTTGATATCCCAGCTACAGTGAAAGCTGACGTTAAAGGCGGAGTAGATATCGAAAATACTGCGGCTCAAGTAGTTAACTACTACAACCCAACTACTAAGAAAGTTGAAAAACCAAGCAAACCAACTGAAAAACGTGTCAACAACGTTCCAGTTGAAGTGGAATTCAACTTCACTAAACGCTTGGAAGGTCGTGAACTTAAAGCCAATGAATTCAGCTTCGTTCTTAAAGACAAAGATGGTGTAGTGGTTACGACAGTAACAAATGATGCTAACGGAAACATCAAATTCACTCCAGTTAAATATACTAATAAAGAAGGAAAAGAAGTAACCGCTCTTGAATTCAAACGTGGAGAAGAAGGTACCTATATCTATCATGTAGAAGAAATCCGTGGCACAGATTCTAGCGTTGTATACGATAAGATGGTTGCAACTGTTGGTATCGTGGTGAATAAAGCAGGTAAGGTATTAGTAGCTACTACTAAGTTGCCAGAAGATACAGAGTTTAATAACACTGTTATTCCGCCAACACCACCAACACCACCAACACCACCAACACCGCCAACACCGCCAACACCGCCAACACCGCCAACACCGCCAACACCGCCAACACCACCTACAACTCCTCCAGCTCCAGCACTTCCTGAAACTGGTGAAGAACAATCAGCATCTGCCGCATTGTTAGGTGCTGCACTTGGTATGGTTGGCCTTGCGGGACTTGCAAAACGCAAAAAACGCGAAGACTAAAATTGAGGTGACATCGACAAACTTGTTGATGAGGTGACAATTTTAGATCCAACAGGAAGAGGCTTTGCTCGAAAGAGCAAGGCCTCTTTGTTTGTTATTGAAAAAACTAAGAAAAAATGACCTATTTATATATAGAGAGAAATACATGTTTAAAAATGTTTTAAAAAAATGTACGTATTATGAAAAAATATGATAAATCGCTTAAATTCAAAGAGAATCAGCATTTAAATTGGGAAAAATATAGGAGAATCATATATTTTTGAATATATGATTCAAAATTGTTGACATTACTAGGTAGTGAGAAGTACAATATAAAGGTATCATGGAAACATGAAATGAAATTATAGGAGATTTTTGGGAAATGAAAGATATGTTTAATAGACGTCAACGTTTTTCATTGAGAAAATACAGTTTCGGGGTATGCTCAGTATTGTTAGGTACGGCATTATTCTTAGCTGGAGCACAGACTGTTTCTGCGGATGAAAATGAGACTAGTACGGATGCAGTTTCAGCAAACGCAGTGGTTCCGACAACTGCCGATACAAGTACTGGAAATACAGAGGCACCAACTGCTTATGCAGCAGATGCAGCTCTTCCAACAAGTGGAGGTTCTTCTGTAGAAAACCCAAGCGAACAAGGGAATTCAGAAGCTGGTTCAGCTAACCGGTCTGCTTCAGATTCGGAAACACCTCGCGTTCGTTCGCGTCGTGACACCTCTTCTCAACCAGCTGCAGCAGAAGCTTCAAAAGAACTGACTGCATCTATCGAAGCTGGTGATGAGTATGTGACTATTCGTACAGATGCGGCTGCGACTGTTACTGTCACTGTGGATGGTCAAGCAGTTTCTATCAGTGGTTCTAATGGGGTTTATACCTTTAAACGCCCTTCTTCAGGTGGAACTGTAGTAGCAACTGTAACCGATGAATCTGGAAAAACAGTCACCAAACAATTGAATGTTTCTCCAACTACGGTGAACGGCGTTATTAAACCTACTGATTCATCTCTGACCATTGCAAATAAATTTGACTCTACAGGGATTACGACTGATAAAGAAGCTCCTTATGTTGTGAAGAATGCCGGAGTAGAATTTAATAAGGTCAATGCAGATGGTAGCATTTCCTTGACAGGAACTTCTTGGACACGATTAGCAGGTGGATGGGCTAAAGATAAAGCTTTCCCTCTTGGCGCTCATATGATTATGAACTTCCAAAATCCAACCTTCTATGAAAATATTGAAAAAATCACAATCAAACCAACGGCATCAGGGAGTGCACAAAGCTTTACACGACATGAAGATGGTTCAGTTTGGTCAGTTCCAATTGCCAACAACACTGTAGCTTCAGGTGGTATTGGGGCAGCTTATGACCACCCAATCACAATTACCTTGAAAAATGGCAAGACCCTAAACGATCTTGGACTTGCCAATACTCCATTGTCATTCTCATCTGCATGGATTACAGGTAAGGATTATGGAAGAGTTATTCCAAACAAATTAGTTCGTGAAAGTATTGACAACTCATGGTTTATCGCGGCAGGTAATGAGAAAAAAGAAGCTTCTGATAATGGTTTAACAAATGCCTTTACAGGTACACCTGGTACTGGTGTGAATACTCAACCAACCTTGAAAGTGCTTCCACGCTTTACAAGTGATGGAAAAGCAGATTCAATTGAATTGGTCTATACCATGAAAGTTTCAGCGGCTATGGGTGTCATAAACCTAGGTTCAAATACTTTCCAATCTGTCCCATACATTGAACAAGTATTGCCTAAGAGTCTTTTGCCATACCTAGACTTGAACGAAACATATATTTATAAATCTGATGCAGATGGTTCTGCTGTCAGTGGCGTTCAAAAAACTAAAGTTGTGATGGATGCATCAGGAAAACTTGATACACGTAAGACAGATGCCATTAGTATTGCCACAAAATCAAACCCATCACAAAGTGATGTGGATAAAGTTCGTAATTATATCGATAAGAACATCCTTGGAACAGCTTCAGGACAACTTGGTTCATATACTATTTCGTATAAATTTAAAGATACAATTGATTCAGTTGAATTAGCTAAGAAATTGAACGAAGAGATCAAGAAAAACAATGGTATGCTCCTCTTTGAACAGTGGATGGAACGTGGAGTCAAACCAAACTTGAATGCTATTCAACGTAGTTGGAAGGGGAACACTGAAGGTGTTCATCAAGGTTCATATGCCAATGCTTTCCTTGATACGAACCTATTGACTGTTAATGCACCTAAAAATCAAACTTATGATGTGACTTACAGTAAATCTGAGGTAACTGCTGGCGATACAACTCAACCACAAATTCCACTTGTACGTGATGTTGAAGGCAAGGAAGTACCTGTTCCTTCTGGTACAGCTTTCAAAGCTGGAACACTTCCAGCTGGAATTGATTCTGTTTCTGTTGATGAAGATACAGGGGCGATTACAAGTAAGACTTCTGCTAATGCTACACCTGGTTTAGTAAATGTGCCTATGCTTGTCACTTACCCAGATGGTACAACTGAAACAGTTAATGTTCCAATTGAAATCAAAGCTAAGGAAACAGACGCAGATAAGAACACGCCAACACCTAAGGACCAAACAGTCAATGTTGGTGAAACTCCAGATCCTAAGAAATCAATTGGTAACGTAGATGATCTCCCAAGTGGCACTACAGTTGAATACAAGACACCGGTTGATACAACAACCCCAGGTGATAAGAGTACAACCGTCGTTGTGACATACCCAGATGGTTCTAAGGATGAAGTTCCAGTAACTGTTAAGGTAGTAGATCCACGTACCGATGCGGATAAGAACACGCCAACACCTAAGGACCAAACAGTCAATGTTGGTGAAACTCCAG
>OKLI01000183.1_pt1 | contig 16126 bp, 29 predicted proteins | sample 1612671 | NCBI WGS metagenome assembly OKLI01 (sample SAMN04436812, study PRJEB24849) | human gut metagenome | biome: human gut; feature: NICU; material: stool | host: Homo sapiens | place: USA: Saint Louis, MO | collected 2011-05-02 | reverse complement strand
TCCTCTTTCTATGCTTTAATTGCCAGTTTTCAGCTTTCAAGCGTTTCAACTGTTTTTTAAGCTCTATGTTTTCTTCCGCTTCTTGTAAATAATCAGTCATCAACTCGCTGTATCTGCTTTGCCAATAACGAGTAGACTCGTATAACTCTTCGCTCATATTTAATCTTCCAAGATGTGCGATTTAAAAGACCATCTGCTATCAAGTCTCCGATTGACGATTAATTCAGGTTTTACATCAAATTCCATTTCGATGTATTCCATCAAGTCTTCGTCTGTATAGTCTTTAAATTCGTTGTAAGTCTGCCTTAGCGTAGGCTCTTCGCTGTCTCGTAAATAGTCAATTGTAAATATAAAAGCATCCCTAAAATTACCGTCAAACGTTACAAGTTCGCCATTAATCCTAATTTCTACCATACGAGCTACCTACGAATTTCTCTAGTCTATCTTTGATAAAGTCAAACATTTCTCGCAACTCATTGTTTTCTTTTCTTAGGTTGTTATTATTAACCATAATATCCACTATAGAACTATCTTTTTCGAAGCATTTATATTTTAAATGTTTAACATCTTCAGACAAATCAATGTTTTTAGACTTTAAGATTTCATTTTCAATTTTTAAGTCTTTAATCCTATTTTCTAATTCAGCTACTAATTTTAAATCTGGTCTATTTTCCAAAGTCAATCCTCCCTTTTAGTATTCTCAACTGTCTATACTCTTCAATTTTTTTATTTCGACTAGTTTCATCTAGAGCCATGATTCTTGCTGCATGCTCTTCTGACAAGCCGAAAAATGTTGTTAATGTTAGTTCCATAATTTCATTCTTTCGTCTTCCATTCCTTCAAATTCCATGATATGGCTTTTATCACAACCTTTTCGTATACGTGATGCAATTCTTTCTCCATACGTCTGTCTAATTTCAGCTGGTGTAAGATTTGTCGTGATGATTGTATTTGTACGCTTGTTAAGTAAGCTATATATAATACTTGTCGACCAATCGCTAACCTTTTCAGCACCTAAATCGTCCAAAACTAGATAATCAACCTCTTTTAATTTGTCCAACCAAAACGCCTCTTTACTAAAGTCTCGCTTTATTTCTGATAACAAATCAGTAACGTTTACAAGTAGTCCTAGCTTCTTCGTCTTATCTGACAGTCCTCTGATAATGCTGTAAGCTAGATGACTTTTGCCTCGTCCAGCTTTACCAGTCATGATAATGTTACCCTGACCTCCTTTAAACCAATCGTTAGCCATTGTTTTAGCCCAAACAAGCACTTCTTTATGTTTGATTGTGTCAGTTCTAAAATTATCAAACGATGCGTTTTCCAGTTCGCTATCCATGATTGATAACCTTTTTAGATAGTACAGCCGTTTGTTTTCGAGTTCTCTCTCATATTGTTTTTGAACGTGTAAATCGTTTTGATTTTCCAAATCTTCTTTGTGGCATTTAGGGCAAACTGTCAAACCAGTTTTAAGGATTGTGATATAGCTACAGTCATGCTTGTCACAAATTGTCTCTTCTTTTTTGGTATTTTTTTGATAGGACAAAGCGATTTTATCAAGCGCATTCTCATCACCAAGTATCATACTCACTTACCTCTTCTTGCTTAGATTTCCTAGATTTCTCTTTAGCTTCTATTTGCTCAATTGTCGTGATGTTGTCATCTCTCCAGTTACGTAAAATACCTCTAACATAGTTAAGATTAGTTTTTCCTTGAAGCTTAGTTCTTTTGATAGCTTCCTTAATTAAGTCATGATTATTTTCTTTAATCATCGTACGAATAGTTTCAATTTCCATAGGAGACAACAACCGACCAAATTCTTGTTCCGCTATACTATATATATAGTTAGTAGTTGTCTGATTAGAAGGCACTAAGTTTTGGTTATTTAGTATTGATATATTAGTATTGATATTATTAGTATTGATTCCCTGTAAATTATTCAGGTCTTGACCTGTAACTTTTACAGTTCCGTGCTGTAAATTATTCAGGTCTTGACCTGTAACTTTTACAGTTCCATTGATATATAAGCGGTTGGGTTTGTTTATACCCTGTCTGACCTCGTTTAATAAGCCGAAATTAGACAGTTCTTTTTTAGATTTTATGATTGTTTTTTCTGAGCATTTAAGTAGTTCCATAAATTGCTCGTTTGTAAAGTACATATAAACCTTACCGTCATCATCAAACCACTTATTTTCCACAGATAGTGTTCTGCGATCAAACAACAACATATAAATTAATTTTGCTTTATCGCTCAGAACGTTATATGGCTCTTTTAACAACCACTGCGGAAACTGATAAAATTGGTTGTTTTTTACTTCTTCAATATGCATCATTCATCGCTTTCAAAAAAATTTTCTTTTAACATGTACGCCCTCTATTATTACGTTCAATCATATTGTCGTAACGTCGTGCATTAGCTTCCCAGCCATGTGTTTCGATTGCCCATTTTTGTTTTTCTTCCTGTTTTTTTGGTTTTGCAAAAATAAAGTTAAATAAGTTTTTCATTTTGTAATTTTCTCCATTCTTCAAATTTTTTAACTTTTGTTGAACGACCGCCAACCTTGTCAATGTATTTGCGATAATTTCTGTCTTTGTACATCTTTCTTAGTAATCGCTGCGTTTGGTCAAATGACTTTCCAATAAATTCGGATAAGTCGTTATCATTAAGCCAAAGCTCTTCGTAAGGTACTTCGATACCGCTTTTAAGTTTTGCTAGCATATTGTTTCCTTTCTGTGATATAATTAAGTAAATTAAGTTAGTTAGCGACTGTTCCCGCAGTCGTTTTTTGTTTTATTTAAATTCATCTAAGCTGATACCTAGTCCTGTAGATAACTTGACCATGTTCGGCCATGACAGATGTTTAATTCTCCCACTTTTTAAATCACTAAAGTGGCTTTTGTTAATCCCTGTTAGTTTTTCTAATTTATTCATATTGAGATTTCTCTCAAGCATTATTTTATTGATTTTTTCCCACATAATATTTCTCCAAAAATCAACATATTGTGTTCAAATTTTATTTATATAACAATATGTTGTGTCTTTCGTTCCTTTCTGATATAATTTATTTGAATATGACCTCTCACCGTTGTATTCAAAAATTATGGAAAGGAGGATAACGCTATGGATAAAAATGTTAAACAAGACCTTCTAGGTCTGATGTATATGTTGACTGAGGATGCAGACAAACAAATTATAATTTCAACTGCTGCTGGTACTTATGTCGGAAATTTTATACCAAAAGAAAAAAACGAAAAATATCACACAGTTTATGCAATCAGTAACAAATTACATCAAATTTCAGATACTGAACAAACTTCATCTGATTCTGATGTGATTGTCTTAGTTGATGTGACCTTGATTTCATCTTCACATCAAGAATTCAAAATGCCGTTTGTCTACTTATTTACAGACCAAATAATCGGTGTTTCGCTTGGGAAATATTCGATTGGTCAGTAATCTCTAGTTTCTCGGCTAGCGTTTTGGAATCTACTGTTACCGCAATAGATTCTTTTTTATTTCCGCTATACGGATATTGTTTTGGTCTCATATGGTTCTCCTTTCTGTGGTATAATTTTTAATAAAAACGAGGTTTACTTATGTTAGACATTGATACACAATTTATAGACGCAATCAGTAAAATACTATCTGACTATGTTTCTCATTCTGAAATAACACGAATGGGCGAAGTTTTAGGTTATCCTCAAAACGACCAAAATTCTGGGTTTAACAAGCACAAACGGGTGCACAATCTCATGTCTGATATATTAAATAGGACACAGAATACAGATAATATAAAACTTGTGATTGAATACGTCTGTAACCCTTTGAGGTATATCAATGAAGCTTCGGTTTTTGAACATTTAAAAACTGCACTCAACATTCCCCTTTCTCTGAAAGGATTGACTATATCAGATAACGGACGAATAATTGGTACAACTATCTCAAAAACATTACCAGAAGCCAAAAAACGTTTTGAAACACTTGATAGTAGACTGAGAGAACTAAAAATCCATTCTCAAGTTTTAAGATTTTGTACCCAAGAACTCTTACAAGAAAACTATTTCCATGCCGTCTTTGAAGCAAGTAAAGGGATTTTCCACCGTATTCGTCTACTAACAGGCTCATCAATGGACTCAGCTAGTCTGATAGATCAATGCTTCAAACTCAAAGAACCTATCGTTATCATAAACGGTAACAAACTACAAACGCTTAACGAGCAGAGCGAGTACAAAGGATTGAAAAATCTATTGCTCACAATTGCTCACCTTTATCGCAATTCAAAAGCCCATAAACTCAAGTATTACAATCCAGATAGTATCAACGATGCAATTACCGCATTAACACTTATGTCCCTCGCTCACAATCTCCTTGACAACTGCACTAATACTAGGAGACTTGATTAGCAACTTGTAAAATTCTGCTGTCACCTCAGCTAATCTAATCGCTTCATCATCAATTGGGCTATTGTAGTCTTCTAGATGATGAAGTTTTTTCGTTAGTTGCTCAGATAAGTGCTCTGTTTGTATGAATATTGACTTTTGAAGCCCTGAAATAGAACTCATCAACTCCATTTCATTATGGCTTAAAATTTCTTCCATCCCTTCTCCTTTCTAAGCTACATCGCCTTTTTCTAAACTGGCAGATATTCCTGGTTAAGGAATTTATTAATAAAGTATTGTTGCCCTTTACCAGTAACTTTTGGGGTTACATTTGTTGTAGTGTGACCGTCAGAGTGATTGATGGCTGTTTTTTTGAGTTCAAACAATCCAAGTTGCATACTTTTTTGCGTTGGCTGATTCCAAGACTCACCACGGCGACTGATTAGGTAGCCGTTGGCTCGTAACCACTGAAATAGCTTATTCTGACCAATATTGATTCCATTCTGTTTCAGGATTTTAGCTAGCTCACCAATCAGACAAGATGATTTGCTAGCACTTACAGCGTCCGCAAACAGCACTTTAGGGCGGTCAGCCTCGATTTGTGCCTCTAGTTTGTGGACTTTCTTATCTGCTATGAGCAAGGCTCTAGCCATGATTTTCTCAGGACTATTGAAGTCTTTTTCAACCTGGATGAAGTATTTGCGGACCTTTGCCCCTTCATCTGTTTTAGAAATCATTGCTAAGTTTTTAGCAGCATCTAAAGATAAAGCATAGTCCTGTACTTCTCGGACAGCTCCGTTATTAACAACCGTAGTTCCGACTACACTTGTAAAATCATATCCTTCTTCAAGAATTTTGAAGTTTTGTTCTGCCCATTGGCTAAAGCGTGTTTTAACTTTCAAACCTTTGTGCAAATCTCTAGCGCTTACGATAGGTTCTTGATTGTCATTTAGTGTAATATTGATTAGTTGATTCATGTAGTTCCTTTCTAGCGTTATACACTTGAAGTGTAGTTTTGTTTTAAAAAAATAATATCGTCAATTGATACGTTAACAACTTTACAAAAATTAATAGCTTTATCGATACGCATTGGAGTTTTATAATTCTCGTAGCTAGCATATGTATTCCTATCTACACCGATTTTTCTAGCTATTTCTTCTTGCGTCATTGACACTTTGGCTCTTGCCATCTCTAGTGTCATTTTCGTCATTCCCCCACCTCCTTTCTGTGGTATAATTGAAATAGAAATTGTGAGGTATTATTATGAGTAAAAAATCTTGTTTCGTAGTATCTGCTATCGGTGAGGAAAGTAGCGAAATTCGGAACCACTCAGACAGTGTTTTAAATTATATAATTAAACCTGCATTGATCGAAAAGTATCAAGTGACCAGAGCTGACGAACTGTATCATTCAGATAGGATTGACGATAAAATATTTGATGCTTTATCCACAGCAGACTTGGTAATTGTTGATATAACAGGAAATAACCCGAATGTCTTTTTAGAACTTGGGTTTAGAAAAGCGTTGAACTTACCTACTATTTTCCTTAGACAAAAGACTGATGAAGATATCCCTTTTGATATTAGAACTATAAATACCATTCATTACGATCTCAAAAACTCTGAAAGTAAGGTTGTGCTTGATTCTGTCCAAGAAACAATTAGACGAATTCAAAAAACAGAAGAAAACATTGATTTTTCTATAATCCATGAACCAAACGACCAAAGTGCTTCAGTGCAAGATATTATCCAATTAAAAACTTCAATTAACAACATCTATGATGCAATTGAAAATTTATCTGATAAAATAGAAAATAATTCTACTCAAAAAAGACCAATGACTCAGGAAGACTTAATTATGATGGCTTTTCAAGAGCCAGAAAAGTTAGAAAAGATTTTTGAGTTACAAACAAAATACCCTAATGCCTTTAACAGCCCTTCGAACGCTCTAAACGACTAATTCGCTCCTCAAGGCCTTTGATATAACCTCTTAAGAATGAGATTGAGGTTGTATTTTCTTCTTCGTTCTGTTCTATTTTTTGAACTTTTTCTTCAAGATTAATCATTTTTCTGACCCCTCTCCTTTCCACTCCCACTTGGGAGTTTTTATTTTGTAATAAGCCAAGCGATCAGCCAAGTGATACCACCTAGCACCAATAGCGCTGGCAATACGCCGCCTTCAAATTCAATACTTGTTTTTTCTTTGCCATTACGACTAGTAAACGTGTGTTCTAGATCGCCAAACATTAGTTTTTTCCAATTCATTTTGTACCTCCTAAAAATGTTATAATCAACTTATCCTTAACGAAAGGAGGATAAGCTAATGGCTAAAAATCAACATGTCGTACCTAACCCTAATGGCGGTTGGGATATAAAAGGTGCAGGCAACAGTCGTGCGACCAAACACACAACAACCCAAGCCGAAGCTGTCGAAATCGCTACTGGTATCGCTAAAAACAATAGCAGTGAAGTTATTATCCATGGCAAAAATGGACGAATTCGCGAACGTAACAGCTATGGTAACGATCCATTCCCACCTAAAGGTTAGTCATAATTAGGGGTTAACCTAATCACGTATCCATCAGCAGGGGTTGCTTCCGTCAAAGTAACTTCTGCTATTTTTTTGCCATCTTCTGTCTCTACGACAAGTTTTGTGTAGCGCTTAGAGTTCAATATAGATTCTTCCACATCTACTCTCCTTTCATTCTTGCGGAGATACAGCCAATGTGCTAAACTAAACTTACCCCGTTAGGGGAGAGGGCTTCTTAGCCCTCTTGGTATTGTCACCACTCTATTGAGTAGTGAATCCTAAGCTTAAACCAAAGAATGTGAATTTCCAACTCGACTTCTTTGTGTTTAGGCTTTTTGTTTAGCCTAGATTTCATTAGCTGTACCTCCTTTCGTTTTGCTTAATTCCTTAAGCTTGATTATAGTATACTACACTTGAAGTGTACTTGCAAGTGTTTTTTTGCATTTTGCTAAAAAAATATTGCATTTATTCCACTTGAAGTGTACAATATTGTTAAACATATAATAGTAAAGGAGCAAAAGATGGCTAACTTATCGGATAATATAAAATATTTCAGAAAACAAAATAAGCTAACCCAAAAAGAGCTAGCTAGAAAGTTAAAAATAGCTCCAACAGCCATTTCAGCTTGGGAGGTGGGCAGAAACAAACCTCTAATGGATAATATAGAACAAATGGCTTCTATTTTCGGAATACCAAAATCGAAGCTTTTAGGTGACGAAATATATAAAATCCAAGAAACCGCATCACCAGAACTTATCCCATCTACCCTACAAAAAATAAACTCTACTTCTTCTCAATTAGAACACAAGCGACAACTAAACGTGCTTGATTATGCCGAAACACAATTAGAACAACAAAATACAGTAGAAGATAGTAAGAATACAGTAGTAGAATTATTCTCTTACAACTACTACGACCACGCAGCTTCAGCTGGTACAGGGCAGTATCTAAATGATGTACAAGTAGAAACAATTGAATTACCAGTCGATTATGACGCTGATTTTGTCATACCGGTTTATGGCGATTCTATGGAACCAGAGTATCACTCTGGGGACTATGTGTTCGTTAAGCTATCCGTAGAGCTCGTAGATGGCGATATAGGCGTTTTTGAATATTACGGTGACGCTTATATCAAACAGTTGCTTATAAACAATGAGGGAGCGTTTTTACATAGTCTAAACGATAAATATAGTGATATCCAAATCGATAGAGATAGTGATTTTAGGATTATCGGCGAGGTTGTGGGGAGTTACAAGGAGAATTAATATGCTGGAAAAAGTTGAACGCTTAATCTCGGAAATTAATAGAATACACCTTGTTTATTCGCAAGATTATTTTGAAACTGGGAAAGTTGAAAAGATTAATCTAAAACATACCTTTTCAAAAGTACCTGTTCAAGCGATTTTAGATTACCGCTTGAATTTGCACGAATCCATCAATGATTATTTGATGAAAGCCGATGTCAAAGATATCCCTTACGTCTATCGTGTCAAAACATCAGAAAGTATCTTAGACAAAATTGAACGTTTTTCAAAAAGGCAAGATGGTTATCCTGTAAATTCTATTCTTAATGACATTTTTGGCGCTCGTATCATTTTATCTTCTGAGGATATTTCACAAGTGATGGAGCAACTCGATGAATGGAAAGATAAGTTCGATTTAAAAAACTGGTATTTACGAGATAAAGATAATTACACAGGAATACACGTTTATTTCAAGAATAAGAGCAACCACTACTATCCTTGGGAGTTACAAATTTGGGATGAGAAAGATGTTGATCAGAACATTGAAAGCCATAAATTATTTAAACGTCATTTTGTATAACGTGCCATTTTACCCCAGTCGAAATGTAAATAGGAAAATTAATAACTATGTGTAATATCTGAACCACGTTAAAAGCTGAAATCAAAATCAGGAGAATTAAAAATGGGATTTTTTGCACAGCGTTGTCCTTACTGCCAAAGTACAAAAGTACAATTTATGAACCAAGACCGTAAAGGTTTTAATGGTTGTGTCGGTTGTATCGGATTTTTAATTGCTTGGCCGTTCTTATTGCTAGGTTTGGTTGGGAAAAAGGGTAAAAACAACTGGCATTGCACAAATTGTGGAAGAACGTTTAAGACAAAATAAAAAAAGCCCCACGCTCAAATTTTGGCCAAGGAGAGCGTGAGGCAAATTCTAGTATAGTAAAAACCTGCTTTTTGGGAGGGGTTTTTACCATACCTATTTTAACAGAAAATGAGGTATAAAACAATGTGGATAGAGGAGCTAGCCAACGGGAAATTTAAATATATCGAAAGATATACTGACCCTCTAACAAATAAGTACAAAAAAGTATCTGTGACACTAGATAAAAATTCTAGTCAAGCTCAGAAAAAAGCTGGTTTAATATTGCAGGAAAAGATTGAAGATAGGCTCGCTATCAGAAATCACTCAGAAATGACTTACGGAGAACTTAAAAAGGAATATCTAAAGCAATGGATACCGACCGTCAAAGACTCCACAAAACGTGGTTATTTAGTATCTGACAGTCATATAGCAACCGTGTTACCAGATGATACAATTATCAACAAGTTGACTAAACGTGATATTAGACTAATCATTGATAAACTATTAAAACACAATTCGTATCATGTTACGCATAAATGTAGAAAGAGATTGCATGCCATATTTTCTTATGCGATACAAATGGACTATATGACAAGTAATCCGACGGAGAACGTCTTAGTTCCCAAACCAAAGGATGATTACAAGCCTGAAAAGGTGCTTTATTTAACATCTAACGAGGTTTACGACCTGTGCAATAGAATGATAGACAATGATGAACAAACGCTCGCAGACATCGTTTTATTCATGTTTTTGACGGGTGTACGGTATGGAGAATTAGCTTGTCTGACTTACGACAAAATAGATTTTGAAAATAAAGAAATTCTGATTAATGCAACTTACGATTTTAACACACGAGAAATCACTACGACCAAGACCAAAAAATCAACACGCAAAATATCTGTATCAGATAATATTTTAGATATCGTCAATAAACAGAAAAAGACAAGTTCATTCGTCTTTCCAAATTCGAACGGTGTACCGATTTTAAACGCATACATCAATAAGCGATTGAAAATTTACGGAGATTATCACACGCACTTATTTAGACACTCGCATATATCATTTTTAGCAGAAAAAGGGATACCGCTAAATGCGATAATGGATAGAGTTGGTCACAGCGATCCAAAAACAACATTATCTATTTACAGTCACACAACTGTAAATATGAAAGAAATTATAAATAAACAAACTGCCCCTTTTGTGCCCTTTTTAAAACCGGAATAAAACAAAAAGCCTTTAATACAAAGGCTTTTGACGTTATTTACATGTCCCCTGCCGGAATCGAACCAGCAATTACTCCTTAGGAGGGAGTTGTTATATCCATTGAACTAAGGGGACCTAGTAAAAAAACTGCCCACAGGCAGATTTTTTACGTCTTGGTTGTCCAGTTTTAAAACATAGTTACTATCCTCAAACAACCAAGCATTTTTAAAATCTGATCATCAAAATTAACGACGGATTTCTTTAATACGTGCAGCTTTACCTTGCAATGCGCGTAAGTAGTAAAGTTTAGCACGACGTACTTTACCATAACGAACAACTTCGATTTTATCAACACGAGGAGTGTGAATTGGGAATGTACGCTCTACACCGATACCACCAGAAATTTTACGTACTGTGTACATTTCTGAGATTCCTTGACCTTTACGTGAGATAACAACACCTTCAAAGATCTGAATACGTTCGCGAGTACCTTCAACAACTTTAGCGTGAACACGTACAGTATCACCAGCACGGAACTCAGGGATATCAGAACGAAGTTGACCTTCTGTCAAACTTTGAATTAATGGATTCATTTTTATTCTCCTTCTCTTACTAATCTTAAGTACTTGTCTCAGCGGATTAGCCGTTTTTTGTGCGTCCATTACACACTCTCACAATTCTACCAAATTTTAACCTACTTGTAAAGCTATTTTATCTAGAAGAACAAGGTGTCATCCTTTAGAATAGTTATTTGTATATTATTGAAATTTGATTTACTGTTTCTAGGTTAGCTTTTTTCTGATTTTTGAGAGTTTAATTCATTTAATATTATATGATTTTTTAAACTACGTTTTCTATATTAGCTTTCGTGTCACCTGACTCTTTCCCATAAAGTTGAAATCCACATCAACTTTTTATCTTCTAATGCATTTCACCATCGCGACTTAAATGCTTGTAGACATTATCCTAACCTAAGTTCTTACACATTCAATTGGATTTTACAGTATTTTAATGACAATCATAAAATCAATTTCTTTGAAGAAAATTATATTAGCCACATAATTTTTGCATTCATAAAATTTACAAACTTCATTTTTATAAACTTTAAGAGAATAAAAAAGAGAACGGAATATTCCGTTCTATAAACTGATAAACTCTTTTAAAACTCATCACTAACTATCTAGATTGAGCACCATAAATCGTATGAGCATGTGATATGGAGTAAGCAACAAGACATACAATAACAAAATAAGGAGTGTTGGCAAAGCCAAAGACTTCGCCACCTATTAAGATAGGACCTAACAGAGTATTCGTTGCACTCCCAAAAACGCTAGTATAGCCTAAAGCAGCAACTAAAATAACTGGCAAACCTAAAATGGGCGCAATAATCACTCCTAAACTTGCTCCTATTGCAAATAAGGGAGTTACTTCTCCTCCCTGATAACCTGCAGCCAAAGTAATAACTGTCAAACACAATTTTAACAACCAATCATAATCATAAAGATTCTTATTAGTGAAGCTAGCCTCAATTAGATTTGTTCCCAGTCCTGAATATCGTCCAAAATGGAAGATAAACAATAAAAAAGTAGCTAACAATCCAAGTGTGAAAATCCGTTTATATGGGTTTAGTAACCTACTAGAAGCAATTAATTTAGCTTTAGCCAATAAATAAGCAAATAAATTGCCACACAGACCAAAACATAGTCCTAAAACCAATAATTTTAGAATAATATCTGGTGTTAACGCCATTGATGTTGCTATACTATGAGAAAATTTTTCTAAACCTAAAGAATGTGAGACGAAATTTGCTGTCAGAGCAGCAATTAAACTTGGTAATATATACGAAACCATTAAACGACCTACTACCAAAACTTCGATCGCAAAAAAAGTAGCAGCTAAAGGAGTCTGAAATAAACCAGCAAAACCTGCTGCCATTCCCATTACTAGGAAAAGTTGAGAAGCGTTTTGTAAACGGCAATATTTTTGAAAGTAGTGTGAAACGGTAGCCCCAATCTGTACAGCAACCCCCTCACGACCTGCACTACCACCAAATAAGTGGGTTAACCAAGTTGTTAATATCACGAGAGGAACAAGACGTTTCGGAATAGTCTCCTCATTACCATGACCTACTTCAAATACCAATCCCATCCCTTTAACACTCTTACCCCCAAATTTTTGATAGACAAAAACTATAAATAAACCAACAATGCTAAGAAAAGGGAGTAGGTAAGCTATATAATCACTTCTAAAGGCTGTCAGGAATAATAGAACACGTCCAAAGACTGCTGTAATAGCCCCAACCACACCACCGATTAGTAAGCTAAACCCTAAAACAAGTACGTACTGAGCATAATTATCAAATCGTTTAATCACCGTCTACAATATTCTCCTTTTGATAAACACGAGATTCTGTCATAATGTCTTTGAAAGTTGCTCGTATCACATCGTCAAATTGATGATTTTGGACTTTCTTCAATACATTGTTAAGCACTTCGTTTTCACGATTATTATCTAAAACTGGAAGTCGGTGTTTCTTTTTAAATGCTATGACCTCTAAAATTAGACCCATTCTAGTTTCTAAAAGGCTTACCAATTGCTGATCTATTTCATCTATTTCTTGACGAATCTCTTCTAATTCCATATCTATATCTCATATTCTAGTTACAAAAGATGGTAAAAAAGTTAAAAAGACGACTCGTGTTCGTCTTTTTGGTAGCTTAGTTAAGTTTAGAAGCAATTTCTTCAGCAAAAGCTTCTAAGTTTTCAATGTCTTCGTCTTCTGCCGCTAAATCAACTTTAACACAATCAGCACCTTTTTGTGCTCCTGTTAATGCGAATTGAGCCTCGAACTCATCAACAGATTTGCAGAAGTAATCATAGAAAGTATCACCTGAACCCACTACGCCGTAAACTTTACCAGATAAATCAACTTCTGCTAAATCTTCATAAAAGTCCACGATTTCATCTGGTAAATCTCCATCACCATATGTATAAGTGGCAACAATTGCAATGTCAGCATCTTCAAAATCTGCAGCATCAACCATCGTACACTCTTCTACTTCAACATCTAGACCCAAGTCACGTAATTTATCAGCAACAATGTCAGCAATTTCTTCAGTATTTCCGGTCATGCTAGCATAAACAATCTTTGCTAAAGCCATATCTTCCTCCACTTGTAAATTACCACTATTCTATCATATTTTTAAAGAATCGTGAAGGTTACTTTAGATAGCTGTCATAGTTTTCTTGTAGCTTATGTAGTAAAGTATCTTTCTCTGAATCACTTGTAAAGGAGGCCTTCACAGCGTTTTGATTAAAAACAAGAAAGTCTTCTATTTTCGTTCCAAAATAAGTTACGAAAAGACTATATTCTTTCGTCAAATTTGTATCGGAAACAGTACGATTATCTGTATTAATTGTAATCTTACCTCCAGCATCATAAAGTTCTTGATAAGGAAAACTTTGAATACTTGAGGCTGCTTTCGTTTGTAAATTGCTAGTTAAACACATCTCTGCTACAGCATCTTCTTCGACAAATCGCTTTATTAAAGCCCTCTGTCCTGTTAAAGCTGTCACATGTCCCATACGCTTAATCCCTAAATTTAAACTATCCGCAATATGCTTAGCACAACCACACTCACCTGCATGTAAAGTCATCGGGTAACCTGAGCGTTTTACTTCCTGAATAAGATCTACTAAACTATCTGTTGGATAGGAAAATTCATCACCTGCAAAATCAAAACCTACCAGGCCTTTGGGAGCCAAATCAACAATGTGTTTAATAATTTCCTTGGTCGTTTTATGAGACGATTGGCGCATACCGCAGACAAGGGCGCGTGCAACGATATTAAATTCTTTCTGAGCATCTGCTAAACCTTCTAAGACTGCAAAGACTGTATCACTTGCGGTTAAACCTTTATCCATAGAGAGTTCTGGCGCAAAACGAATTTCAATATAAATAACATTTTCTAAAGCTGCCTGTCTAGCAACATCATAAGCAGCAAAACGTAATGCTTCCTTCGTTTGAAGAAGCGGTCTGATAAACTCAAACGTTTTAAGGTAATCTACCAAGCTTTCTGTTTGAGCTGGAGCTATAACATATTTTCTTAATTCTTTATCACTATTTGGCAGTATTATATCAGCCATATTAGCCAATTTTCTAATAGCTGGTAAAGAAAGTGAGCCATCTAGATGACAATGCAACTCCGCCTTAGCCAATTCTTTTAATACTGCTTGTGTCATAATTTATCTCCTATTAAAAAGCATTTTTACTATATTAACAAAAGTTAGCTAAAAAGCAATACATTTACAAAATATTATCATAAAAAAGATTGTTAGTTAGCAGTATCCGAATTTTATAAAAAAATAACATACCATCATATAAAAATAAACAAACATTGCGGCCGCTATCTTAATTTCTTTCCTCAATAAAAGATTTAAGCTATAATATAGTCAACAATATAGCCTTGTTCTTCACTAAAAGACAAAACAGTTAGGTAGGTAAAAAATGATTATTTTTCAACAAATTCTTGATAAAATCAAAGAGTACGACACCATCATTATCCATCGACATATGAGACCAGACCCTGATGCTCTTGGTAGCCAAATCGGCTTAAGGGATATCATCAGGCATAATTTCCCAAAGAAAAAAGTACTTGCTACTGGTTTTGACGAACCCACACTCGCTTGGATTGCTAAAATGGATCAAGTGACCGACCAAGACTATCAAGGCGCTCTTGTTATTGTTACAGATACAGCAAATACCCCTCGCATTGATGATGAACGTTATAAAAAAGGTGACTTTTTAATTAAAATTGACCATCATCCAAACGATGAAGTCTATGGAGACCTCTCTTATGTAGATACTAACGCCTCTAGTGCAAGTGAAATTGTGACAGACTTTGCTCTTTCTTGTGATTTGTTGTTATCAACAAGTGCAGCAAGAGTTCTATATAATGGTATTGTAGGAGATACAGGACGCTTTTTATATCCTGCTACCACAAGTAAAACACTGAAGATTGCTAGCAAACTTCGTGAATTTGACTTTGATTTTTCTGCAATGGCACGTCAAATGGATTCCTTTCCTTTCAAAATTGCAAAATTACAAGGCTTTATTTTTGAGCAACTTGAAATTGACAAGAACGGCGCTGCATGCGTTACTTTAACACAAGAAGACTTAAAACGCTTTGATGTAACAGATGCAGAGACTGCTGCAATCGTTGGTATACCTGGAAAAATTGATATTGTAGAAAGTTGGGCAATTTTCGTTGAACAAAGCGATGGGCATTATCGTGTGCGCCTACGTAGTAAGTCACACATCATTAATGAAATAGCTAAACGTCATAATGGAGGCGGCCATCCTTTAGCCAGTGGAGCTAATTCTTATAGTTTGGAAGAGAATCAAGCTATTTACCAAGAAATCCAGGAAGTACTTTCTTTATAATTTTACTTTTTTTATCAAAACACTTGTCAAGGCTATTCTTATTTGATAGAATAGAGTGGTTAATAACTATGACTCAGACGAGTTATGGCAGAAAGGAAATTTTTAAAGATGAAAAAAGACATCCATCCAGATTATCGTCCAGTTGTTTTCTTAGATACAACTACAGGTTACAAATTCCTTAGTGGTTCAACTAAATCAACTAAAGAAACAGTAGAATTCGAAGGTGAAACTTACCCACTTATCCGTGTGGAAATCTCATCAGATTCACACCCATTCTATACAGGACGTCAAAAATTCACTCAAGCAGATGGACGTGTGGACCGTTTCAACAAAAAATATGGTCTCAAAGACGCAAACGCTGCTCAATAAGCATAGCATTAATTTTAAAAGCACTTCTAATAGAAGTGCTTTTCAGATTGAAGACAAAGTCCTCAGAAGTTATACTTCTGGGGATTTTTCTTG
>OKLI01000164.1_pt1 | contig 17345 bp, 15 predicted proteins | sample 1612671 | NCBI WGS metagenome assembly OKLI01 (sample SAMN04436812, study PRJEB24849) | human gut metagenome | biome: human gut; feature: NICU; material: stool | host: Homo sapiens | place: USA: Saint Louis, MO | collected 2011-05-02 | reverse complement strand
AGGAAGGCTTATAGCCGCAGAACAAACCACCCGTTCACACGGGTGGTTTTGATTTGAGGGTCAAAGTTACCTGACAACACACGCAATCACACGCAGTACTCATTATCTTTTGCTTAAATAGCTTAATCATATTTTATGAATAGTTAAAAACAGGTTAATGTGAATATCTGAATACAGCTCCTATAATATGGGTGTATGGTTCAAATTACGTAATAAAACAATCTAATTATAATATATTGGAGCATACAACTATGAAAATGAAAAATATTGCAAAAATAAGTTTGTTATTAGGAATATTAGCAACAGGTGTAAACACTACAACGGAAAAACCAGTTCATGCCGAAAAGAAACCTATTGTAATAAGTGAAAATAGCAAAAAATTAAAATCGTACTATACTCAACCTAGTATTGAATATAAAAATGTGACAGGTTATATCAGTTTCATTCAACCAAGTATTAAATTTATGAATATCATAGATGGTAATTCTGTTAATAATATTGCTTTAATTGGCAAAGATAAGCAACATTATTATACGGGTGTACATCGTAATCTTAATATATTTTACGTTAATGAGGATAAGAGATTTGAAGGTGCAAAGTACTCTATTGGGGGTATCACAAGTGCAAACGATAAAGCTGTCGACTTAATAGCAGAAGCAAGAGTTATTAAAGAAGATCATACTGGTGAATATGATTATGACTTTTTCCCATTTAAAATAGATAAAGAAGCAATGTCATTGAAAGAGATTGATTTTAAATTAAGAAAATACCTTATTGATAATTATGGTCTTTACGGTGAAATGAGTACAGGAAAGATTACCGTCAAAAAGAAATACTATGGGAAGTATACATTTGAATTGGATAAAAAGTTACAAGAAGACCGTATGTCCGATGTTATCAATGTTACAGATATTGATAGAATTGAAATCAAAGTTATAAAAGCATAACACATATACTTGATGACGAAATAAGTTGAAATTGAAATAGAGAGGTTAAGTGACGATTAAACGTTGCTTAACTTCTTTTTAATGCTTAAAAATCATTTCAAAGGCACATAGAAGCGCTATATTAATCTCAAAAGCACTCATTATTTTTTGCTTAAATTACTTAATAATACTTCAATAATTGTTAAAAGGGGTTTAATGTGATTATCTTAGTACGCCATCTATAATGATGTTGTATGATTCAAATTACGTAAAAAGACAATCGAATATAATATAGATTGGAGCATACAATTATGAAAATGAGAACAATTGCTAAAACCAGTTTAGCACTAGGGCTTTTAACAACAGGCGCAATTACAGTAACGACGCAATCGGTCAAAGCAGAAAAAGTACAATCAACTAAAGTTGACAAAGTACCAACGCTTAAAGCAGAGCGATTAGCAATGATAAACATAACAGCGGGTGCAAATACAGCGACAACACAAGCAGCTAACACAAGACAAGAACGCACGCCTAAACTCGAAAAGGCACCAAATACTAATGAGGAAAAAACTTCAGCTTCCAAAATAGAAAAAATATCACAACCTAAACAAGAAGCGCAGAAATCGAATAATATATCAACAACGCCAGTGCCTAAACAAGAACAATCACAAACGACAACCGAACCCACAACGCCGAAAACTAAAGTGACAACACCTCAATCAATAAACACGCCACAACCAATGCAATCTACTAAATCAGACACACCACAATCTCCAACCATAAAACAAGCACAAACAGATATGACTCCTAAATATGAAGATTTAAGATCGTATTATACGAAACCGAGTTTTGAATTTGAAAAGCAGTTTGGATTTATGCTCAAACCATGGACGACGGTTAGGTTTATGAATGTTATTCCAAATAGGTTCATCTATAAAATAGCTTTAGTTGGAAAAGATGAGAAAAAATATAAAGATGGACCTTACGAAAATATCGATGTATTTATCGTTTTAGAAGACAATAAATATCAATTGAAAAAATACTCTGTCGGTGGTATCACGAAGACTAATAGTAAAAAAGTTGATCACAAAGCAGAATTAAGCATTACTCAAGAAAATAATCAAGGCACGATTTCACGCGATGTTTCAGAATACATGATTACTAAGGAAGAGATTTCCTTGAAAGAGCTTGATTTTAAATTGAGAAAACAACTTATTGAAAAACATAATCTTTACGGTAACATGGGTTCAGGAACAATCGTTATTAAAATGAAAAACGGTGGAAAGTATACGTTTGAATTACACAAAAAACTGCAAGAGCATCGTATGGCAGATGTCATAGAAGGTACAAACATTGATAAAATTGAAGTGAATATAAAATAATCATGACGTTCTCTAAATAGAAGCTGACATCGGTAAAACAAGAAGTTAAGTGACAATGGTTTACATGTTGCTTAGCTTCTTTTATTATGCGCAATGATGTAAAAAGACGAATATTCATTTGTTTGTAAAAGTGGCATTTCTATGTCTTAAAAGTGACGAAACCTCAAATGTGCCAAGTGTTGAATCACATCAAAATCAGTTTTATTTAACGAACATTATGGATTTCTTAATTTACTTAACGATGATTCAAATATAGTTAAACAAGGTTTAATGTGAATGGAGCAATACGCCATCTATAATAAAGCTGTATGATTCAATGAATGTAATCGAACAAATCTAATAATTACGAATGGAGCATACAACTATGAAAATAACAACAATTGCTAAAACAAGTTTAGCACTAGGGCTTTTAACAACAGGTGTAATCACAACGACAACGCAAGCAGCAAACGCGACAACACCATCTTCAATTAAAGTGGAAACACCGCAACCAACACCAAATGCGACAACACCGCCTTCAACTAAAGTGGAAACACCACAACAAGCAGCAAACGCGACAACACCATCTTCAACTAAAGTGGAAACACCACAACAAGCAGCAAATGCGACAACACCATCTTCAACTAAAGTGGAAGCACCAAAACAAACACCAAATGCGACAACACCGTCTTCAACTAAAGTGGAAACATCGCAACCAACACCGAATGCACCAACACCGCCTTCAACTAAAGTGGAAACACCGCAATCGCCAACCACAAAACAAGTACCAACAGAAATAAATCCTAAATTTAAAGATTTAAGAGCGTATTATACGAAACCAAGTTTAGAATTTAAAAATGAGATTGGTATTATTTTAAAAAAATGGACGACAATAAGATTTATGAATATTGTTCCAGATTATTTCATATATAAAATTGCTTTAGTTGGTAAAGATGATAAAAAATATGGTGAAGGAGTACATAGGAATGTCGATGTATTTGTCGTTTTAGAAGAAAATAATTACAATCTCGAAAAATATTCTGTCGGTGGTATCACAAAGAGTAATAGTAAAAAAGTTGATCACAAAGCAGGAGTAAGAATTACTAAGGAAGATAAAAAAGGTACAATCTCTCATGATGTTTCAGAATTCAAGATTACTAAAGAACAGATTTCCTTGAAAGAACTTGATTTTAAATTGAGAAAACAACTTGTTGAAAATCATAATCTGTACGGTAACGTTGGTTCAGGTAAAATTATTATTAAAATGAAAAACGGTGGGAAGTACACGTTTGAATTGCACAAAAAACTACAAAAAGATCGCATGGCAGATGTCATAGATGGCACTAATATTGATAGCATTGAAGTGAATATAAAATAATCATGACATTCTCTAAATAGAAGCTGTCATCGGAAAAACAAGAAGTTAAGTGACAACGGCCTACATGTTGCTTAGCTTCTTTTGTTATGTTCGATGATTTGAGAACCCGAATTTTCGATGGGTCCATATATGACGTGGAAGAGTCCTGAATTTATCTGTAAATCCCTATCTATCGGGTGTGGAGCACAACGGGATCAGTTTTATTTAACGAACATTATAGATTCCTTAATTTACTTAATAATGATTCAATGATTATTAAACATGGTTTAATGTGAAAGGACAAATACGCCAATTATAATAAAGCTGTATGATTCAATAGACGTAAGCGAACAAATCTAATAATTACGAATGGAGCATACAACTATGAAAATGACAGCAATTGCGAAAGCAAGTTTAGCATTAGGTATTTTAGCAACAGGAACAATAACATCAACGCATCAAACTGTAAATGCGAGTGAACATGAAGCAAAATATGAAAATGTGACAAAAGATATCTTTGCCTTAAGAGATTACTATAGTGGCGCAAGTAAGGAACTTAAAAATGTTACTGGTTATCGTTATAACAAAGGTGGCAAGCATTACCTTATCTTTGATAAAAATAGAAAATTCACAAGAGTACAGATATTTGGTAAAGATATTGAAAGATTTAAAGCACGCAAAAATCCGGGATTAGACATATTTGTTGTTAAAGAAGCGGAAAACCGTAATGGCACAGTGTTTTCATATGGTGGTGTCACTAAGAAAAATCAAGACGCTTATTATGATTATATAAACGTACCAAGATTTCAAATCAAGAGAGATGAAGGTGACGGTATTGCTACGTACGGTAGAGTACACTACATTTATAAAGAAGAGATTTCACTTAAAGAACTCGACTTTAAATTGAGACAGTATTTAATTCAAAATTTTGATCTGTATAAAAAGTTTCCTAAAGATAGTAAGATAAAAGTGATAATGAAAGATGGCGGCTATTATACGTTTGAACTTAATAAAAAATTACAAACAAATCGCATGAGTGACGTTATTGACGGTAGAAATATTGAAAAAATAGAAGCCAGCATTAGATAATTCAATGAAATATGGATAATGTAAAATATGGATAGTATAGAGGAGTTAGGCAACATAAGTTGCTTAGCTTCTTTTTTGTGTTGGCGAGATGAAAATGAGAAGCGGGTTCATGATCAAAATTTTGGAAAAACGGTTGATACCTATAGTCGCGCGTTGTCCTTTTAGTGACATGAAACAATGTGGAAAACATAATTAAATTGAGGGAAAGTGTGAATAGTTAAAAAATTAGCATTGTGTTATAAAAAATAATTAATACTGTTAGGATTTCATTAACTAACTTAACGTTGGTTCAAAAATAGTTAAAAAGAGGTTAATTCATAGCGCAGTATCTCACTTATATAATGATAGTAGATTGTTCGTATTACGTAATTGAATTAATCATATAAAAATATATTAAGACAAAATTTATAAATAGATTGGGAGAATAGTACTATGAAATTAAAAACGTTAGCTAAAGCAACATTGGCATTAGGCTTATTAACTACTGGTGTGATTACATCAGAAGGCCAAGCAGTCCACGCAAAAGAAAAGCAAGAGAGAGTACAACATTTATATGATATTAAAGACTTACATCGATACTACTCATCAGAAAGTTTTGAATTCAGTAATATTAGTGGTAAGGTTGAAAATTATAACGGTTCTAACGTTGTACGCTTTAACCAAGATGGTCAAAATCACCAATTATTCTTATTAGGAGAAGATAAAGAACAATATAAACAAGGACTTCAAGGTCAAAATGTCTTTGTGGTAAAAGAATTAATTGATCCAAACGGTAGACTATCTACTGTTGGTGGTGTAACGAAGAAAACTAACCAATCTTCTGAAACTAATACACCTTTAGTAGTTAATAAAGTGTATGGAGGAGATTTACATGCATCAATTGACTCATTTTCAATTAATAAAGAAGAAGTTTCACTGAAAGAACTTGATTTCAAAATTAGAAAGCAATTAGTTGAAAAATACGGTTTATATCAAGGTACGACTAAATACGGTAAGATCACTTTCAATTTGAAAGATGGAGAAAAGAAAGAAATTGATTTAGGTGATAAATTGCAATTCGAGCGCATGGGTGATGTGTTGAATAGTAAGGATATTAATAAGATTGAAGTGACTTTGAAACAAATTTAAAGTAAGTAATCAATGACTCTAAAGTAATAAATTTGAAGCAGCTTAACGATGAAATGTTGAATAAATACGTACATCCTCCAAAAAGGGGCGTATCTAAATCAACAGTGTCGTTAGGCTGTTTTTCTGTTTTATAACGCAGGGTATGAGCATACTAAAAATTCACATTACTTCTGAAAGTGGTGTCCATTGAATATTAATTAGAACTTCATTAACCATGATTTAAGTTTAATTAAACGAGCGTTAATGTCAGTCTGTCTCAATGCCCTTTATAATAAATGTGTATTATTCAAATTACGTAATAAAAGCAATCCAATATATGAAGATTGGAGCATATGAATATGAAATTTACAGCGATAGCTAAAGCGATATTTGTATTAGGAATATTAACAACAAGTGTAATGATAACAGAAAATCAATCGGTTAATGCAAAAGGAAAGTATGAAAAAATGAACCGTTTATATGATACAAACAAGTTACATCAATACTATTCAGGACCTAGTTATGAGTTAACAAATGTTAGTGGCCAAAGTCAAGGTTATTATGACTCTAACGTTTTGCTTTTTAACCAACAAAATCAAAAGTTCCAAGTGTTTTTATTGGGAAAAGATGAAAATAAATATAAAGAAAAAACGCATGGCCTCGATGTCTTTGCGGTACCAGAATTAGTAGATTTAGATGGTAGAATATTTAGCGTTAGTGGTGTAACGAAGAAAAACGTAAAGTCAATATTTGAGTCTCTAAGAACGCCGAACTTACTAGTTAAAAAAATAGACGATAAAGGCGGTTTTTCGATTGATGAATTTTTCTTTATTCAAAAGGAAGAAGTATCATTAAAGGAACTTGATTTCAAAATAAGAAAACTATTGATTAAAAAATACAAACTGTATGAAGGGTCAGCTGATAAAGGTAGAATTGTTATTAATATGAAAGATGAAAATAAGTATGAAATTGATTTAAGTGATAAATTAGATTTCGAGCGTATGGCAGATGTCATTAGTAGTGAACAAATTAAGAACATCGAAGTGAATTTGAAATAATCAATGATATATAGAATAAAAGCTTAAGAAGCGGTTTAATAACTCCATGTTTAATGATATTGATACGTGTTTTAATAATAAAAACATATCGAACATTGACTACGTTATTAAGCTGCTTTTTTGTACACTTTATAACGAATAGCTTAAGATTTAAAACTAATCGGAATGAACAATGATTCACCAAAAAATATTTATGCTGCTATTAAAAATCAGTTAATACGAATGTTAAAATACGTTTGATTTTCATTAATAATGATTCAAGTTTATTTAAATGAGCGTTAATGTCAGTCTGTTTTGATGCACCTTATAATAAAGACAGATAGTTCAAATTACGTAATAATAACAATCCAATATATCAAGATTGGAGCAAATAAATATGAAATTTACTGCATTAGCAAAAGCAACATTAGCATTAGGAATATTAACTACAGGTGTGTTTACAGCAGAAAGTAAAGCTGTTCACGCGAAAGTAGAACTTGATGAGACACAGCGCAAATATTATATCAATATGCTACATCAATACTATTCTGAAGAAAGTTTTGAACCAACAAACATTAGTGTTAAAAGCGAAGATTACTATGGCTCTAATGTTTTAAACTTTAACCAACGAAATAAAGCTTTTAAAGTATTTTTACTTGGTGACGATAAAAATAAATATAAAGAAAAAACACATGGCCTTGATGTCTTTGCAGTACCTGAATTAATAGATATAAAAGGTGGCATATATAGCGTTGGCGGTATAACAAAGAAAAATGTGAGATCAGTGTTTGGATTTGTAAGTAATCCAAGTCTACAAGTTAAAAAAGTTGATGCTAAAAATGGCTTTTCGATAAACGAGTTGTTTTTTATTCAAAAGGAAGAAGTATCATTGAAGGAACTGGACTTTAAAATAAGAAAACTATTAATTGAAAAATATAGATTGTACAAAGGAACGGCAGATAAAGGTAGAATTGTTATCAATATGAAAGACGAAAAAAAGCATGAAATTGATTTAAGTGAAAAATTAAGTTTTGAACGTATGTTTGATGTAATGGACAGTAAGAAAATTAAAAACATTGAAGTAAATTTAAATTAGTTCGAGTTAATAGCATAATAGCTTAAGAAGCGACTTAACGACAAAATGTGAATTGACATCCGTGTCCTTATATAAGGAACTGTGTTAAATACATTATTGTTGTTAAGTTGTTTTTGTAATTCAAAGAGCAGAACAGCATAACAAAAGTAGTTGTAGTAAACGATGCCCTAGTAAAACACCTAAATGAAATAATGAAAGTCATTTAACCTGAACATTAAAATATATTTGTTTTTCATTAAGAATAATTCAAGTATATTTAAATCGAGGTTAATTATCGTATGAAATGATGCACGTTATAATAATAATGTATGATTCAAATTACGTAATGAAAACAATCCAATATATTAAGATTGGAGCAAATAAATATGAAATTTACAGCATTAGCAAAAGCAACGTTAGCTTTAGGAATTTTAACAACTGGAACTTTAACAACAGAGGCTCATTCCAGTCATGCAAAACAAAATCAAGAGTCAGTAAACAAACATGACAAGGAAGCATTATACCGATACTACACTGGAAAGACTATGGAATTGAAAAACATTAATGCTTTGAAGCATGGTAAAAATAACTTGCGTTTTAAGTATAGAGGTATGAAGATTCAAGTATTGCTGCTTGGAAATGATAAAAATAGATTTCAACAGCGTAGTTATAAGGGCTTAGATGTGTTTTTTGTTCAAGAAAAAAGAGACAAGCATGACATATTTTATACTGTTAGTGGTGTAATACAGACGAATAAAACATCTGGAGTTGTCAGTGCCCCAATATTAAATGTTACAAAAGAAAAGGGTGAAGATGCTTTTGTGAAAGGGTACCCTTATTATATTAAAAAAGAAAAAATAACATTAAAAGAGTTAGATTTTAAGTTGAGAAAGCATCTAATCGAAAAATATGGACTTTATAAAACAATTTCAAAAGATGGTAGGGTTAAAATTAGCTTGAAAGATGGCAGTTTTTATAACCTTGATTTAAGATCTAAATTAAAATTTAAATATATGGGGGAAGTCATAGAAAGCAAACAAATTAAAGATATTGAAGTTAACTTAAAGTAAATAATTACGAATAATAAAAAGTAATTGAAGTGGCTTAACGATGAAAAGTAAATTGATACGCATACCTTATAAAAAGGATGCATCAATCGATATCGTCGTTAAGCTGTTTTGGTTTATCCTATCCCAATCTCCATGAATATAAAAATTTCCACAACCAACCTCAAAATTCTCCACATCGCGACATAACCAAATGTTATAATAAATCTATTACACAAAGAGATAAATTACTTATTCAAAGGCGGAGGAATCACATGTCTATTACTGAAAAACAACGTCAGCAACAAGCTGAATTACATAAAAAATTATGGTCGATTGCAAATGATTTAAGAGGGAATATGGATGCGAGTGAATTCCGTAATTACATTTTAGGCTTGATTTTCTATCGCTTCTTATCTGAAAAAGCAGAACAAGAATACGCAGATGCCTTGGCAGGTGAAGACATCACGTATCAAGAGGCATGGGCAGATGAAGCATATCGTGAAGATTTAAAAGCAGAATTAATTGATCAAGTCGGTTACTTCATTGAACCGCAAGATTTATTCAGTGCGATGATTCGTGAAATTGAAACGCAAGATTTCGATATAGAACATCTTGCGACGGCAATTCGTAAAGTTGAAACATCAACACTAGGTGAAGAAAGTGAAAATGACTTTATCGGACTGTTCAGTGATATGGACCTAAGTTCAACGCGACTAGGTAACAATGTCAAAGAACGTACTGCGTTAATTTCCAAAGTTATGGTTAACCTTGACGATTTACCATTCGTTCACAGTGACATGGAAATTGATATGTTAGGTGATGCATATGAATTCCTGATCGGGCGCTTTGCGGCGACAGCAGGTAAAAAAGCAGGCGAGTTCTATACACCACAACAAGTATCTAAGATACTGGCGAAGATTGTCACAGACGGTAAAGATAAATTACGTCACGTATATGACCCAACATGTGGTTCAGGTTCATTATTGTTACGTGTAGGTAAAGAAACGCAAGTGTATCGTTATTTCGGACAAGAACGTAACAATACCACATACAACTTAGCACGCATGAATATGTTATTACATGATGTTCGTTATGAAAATTTCGATATCCGTAATGATGACACGTTGGAAAATCCAGCCTTTTTAGGACATACATTTGATGCGGTTATTGCGAACCCACCATACAGTGCGAAATGGACAGCAGACTCAAAATTTGAAAATGACGAACGATTCAGTGGTTACGGCAAGCTTGCGCCAAAGTCTAAAGCAGACTTTGCCTTTATTCAACACATGGTACATTACCTAGATGATGAAGGTACCATGGCCGTTGTACTCCCACATGGTGTCTTATTCCGTGGGGCTGCAGAAGGCGTGATTCGTCGTTATTTAATCGAAGAAAAGAACTACTTAGAAGCCGTGATTGGCTTACCAGCGAATATTTTCTATGGGACAAGTATTCCAACATGTATTTTAGTGTTTAAAAAATGTCGCCAACAAGACGACAACGTACTATTTATTGATGCATCCAATGATTTTGAAAAAGGAAAAAATCAAAACCATTTAAGCGATGTCCAAGTCGAACGTATTATAGACACATATAAGCGTAAAGAAACGATTGATAAATATAGCTACAGCGCGACATTACAAGAGATTGCCGATAACGATTACAACCTAAATATACCGAGATATGTTGATACATTCGAAGAAGAAGCCCCGATTGATTTAGATCAAGTCCAACAAGATTTGAAAAATATCGACAAAGAAATCGCAGAAATCGAACAAGAAATCAATGGATACCTGAAAGAACTTGGGGTGTTGAAAGATGAGTAATACACAAAAGAAAAATGTGCCAGAGTTGAGGTTCCCAGAGTTTGAAGGCGAGTGGGAAGAAAGGAAGTTAGGGGATCTTATAAAAGTTAATTCTGGAAAAGATTATAAACATTTGGATAAAGGCGATATACCAGTCTATGGTACTGGCGGTTATATGACAAGTGTTTCAGAACCACTAAGTGAAATTGATGCTGTTGGTATTGGGAGAAAAGGGACTATAAACAAACCATATTTGCTTGAGGCGCCGTTTTGGACGGTGGATACATTGTTTTATTGTACACCTGAAAAAGAAGCAGACATACTATTTATATTAAGTTTATTTAGAAAAATAAATTGGAAATTATACGATGAATCAACAGGTGTGCCAAGCTTAAGCAAGCAAACCATTAATAAAATAAATAGACTTGTCCCTACAAATAAAGAACAACAAAAAATAGGCGAGTTCTTCAGCAAACTCGACCGACAAATTGAATTAGAAGAACAAAAACTTGAATTACTTCAACAACAGAAAAAAGGCTATATGCAGAAAATTTTCTCACAGGAACTGCGATTCAAAGATGAGAATGGTGAAGATTATTCGGAGTGGGAAGAGAGAAGATTTGCTGATATATTTAAATTTCATAATAAACTAAGAAAGCCAATTAAAGAAAATTTAAGAGTAAAGGGTTCTTATCCATATTATGGTGCTACAGGTATTATTGATTACGTTGACGACTTTATATTTGACGGGAATTATTTACTTATTGGAGAAGATGGTGCAAATATTATTACTAGAAGTGCACCCCTAGTGTACTTAGTAAATGGAAAGTTTTGGGTAAATAATCATGCTCATATATTATCTCCTTTAAATGGAAATATACAGTACTTGTATCAAGTTGCAGAATTAGTTAATTATGAAAAATACAATACTGGAACTGCTCAGCCTAAATTAAACATTCAAAATTTAAAAATTATTAATGTTGTAATTTCAACGAATTTAGAAGAACAACAAAAAATCGGAAGCTTTTTAAGTAAACTTGATCGTCAAATCGATTTAGAAGAACAAAAACTCGAATTACTTCAACAACGAAAAAAAGCCTTACTTAAATCGATGTTTGTTTAAATCTGTAAGAGTTTATTTTATAGGAAATGGTGATGTTTTATTACTCGATTAATAAGTGATTTTTAATTATTAAAGCTACAAAATTAAAGTAAATTAAAAACGAACATTAAATTTAGACACTGTGAAAGCCCAGTGTCTTTTTTGTGTCGAAATTGTGTACAGAATAAGTAGATAAATAAAGATTAAGTTGAGATAAAGTGTTATTCGTAAATAAAAGAGAGTAGATCGATAGGAATTGAATGATATTAGTTAACTATTTATTAAATTACTTAATAATGATTAATTTTTAGTTAAAGTAAGTTTAATGTGAAGCACGACCATTGCTCATTATAATGAATGAGGATTGTTCGTATTGCGTAATAGAATAAATCAAATAGACTAAAAATTGGGAGCATAGAATTATGAAATTAAAAAATATTGCTAAAGCAAGTTTAGCACTAGGGATTTTAACAACAGGGATGATTACAACTACTGCTCAGCCAGTAAAAGCAAGCGAGTACAGCGATTTAAGAGCAGTATCAAATGATACATTTAATTTAAAAACATATTATACTGGTCCTAACTTTAATTATAAAAATTTAAAAGGTTATAAAGAAGGGAACAAAGTTGAATTTGTAGATGAGATTACTCACCAATTAAATGTAATTGATTTGAAAGGTTCAGATAAAGAAAAATTAAAAGATATGATAGATGGTACTCTGTTTGATGTGTTTGTAGTTAGAGAAGGAACAACTAAAGACGCTACTAATTATTCAATAGGTGGAATTAGTAATCCGAATAGTGAAAGCTATATAGATACACTCAAAAATGTAAATCTAAAAGTTTCAAAAAAAGTAAGCTCAAATTCAGCTACAGTAGCATCATCGCATTTTGAAATTAATAAAGAAGAAATTTCATTAAAAGAATTAGATTTTAAATTAAGAAAACAATTAATTGATAATCATGATCTTTATAAAACAGAACCTAAAGACAGCAAAATTACAGTTACTATGAATAATGGAGACTATTACACATTTGAATTAAATAAAAAGTTACAAGAACACCGCATGGGTGATGTAATCGATGGTACTAAAATAAAAGAAATTAATGTTGAATTAAACTAATAATATTCGAGGGAGTAAATCATGAGGGAAAATTTTAAATTACGTAAAATGAAAGTCGGTTTAGTATCTGTTGCAATTACTATGTTATATATCATGACATATGGCGAAGCAGAAGCATCAGAAACTAGTGATGCTATTGGAAATCACAATGTGAATAAAACAGAAGAATCTGAAACTGCGTCACAACTTGTTCAAAATAATAAAGAAATAAATGCGGATCAAACAAAAAAGAATACTGTCAAATTGGATCCTATCAAGCCAGGAGATCAAAAAGTCACAGGTACTACATTACCAAATCAATTAATTTTATTAAGCATAGACAAAAAAGATGTGAGTTCATTTGATAGTGGAAATAGTGAGCTAGTGATGTCAAAGGAAGATGGAAAATTTGAGTATGACTTAAACGGAAGAAAAATTGTCCATAACCAAGAGATTGAAGTAACTTCATCTTCAACGGAAGGTTTATTTGACGATGAAGAGGATGAAGAAGTGGAAGAAGCTACAACTGAAAAAGCTGGTACTGAGGAAGAAAGTACAGAAGCTAAAGCTACATATACTACGCCTCGATATGAAAATGCCTATAAAGTGCCTGAAAAGCAATTAGATAAGAAAAATGGACATCATCAAGTTTTCATCGAACCAATTACTGAAGGTTCAGGTATTATTAAAGGTCATACTTCTGTAAAAGGTAAAGTTGCACTTTCTATTAATAATAAATTTATTAATTTTGAAGAGAGCGTTAAGGGCGGTGTTAGTAAAGAAGATACTAAAGCTAGTTCAGATGGTATCTGGATGCCTATTGATGAAAAAGGCTACTTTAACTTTGATTTCAAAACGAAACGTTTCGATAATTTAGAGTTAAAAGAAGGTAATGATATCTCATTAACATTTGCGCCGGAAGATGATGAAAATGCATTAAAACCTTTAATTTTCAAAACTAAAGTAACAAGTTTGGAAGATATTGATAAAGCAGAAACTAGATATGACCATACTAAAGTCAACAAAGTGAAAGTTTTAGATAATGTTAAAGAAGATTTACATGTTGATGAAATATATGGAAGCTTATATCATACAGACAAAGGTAAAGGTATTCTTGATAAAGAAGGTACTAAAGTAATTAAAGGAAAGACTAAATTCGCGAATGCAGTAGTGAAGGTAGACTCTGAACTAGGTGAAGCACAATTATTCCCTGATTTACAAGTAAATGAAAAAGGTGAATTTAGCTTTGACTCACATGGTGCTGGTTTTAGATTACAAAATGGAGAAAAATTAAACTTCACAGTGGTTGATCCTATTACAGGTGACTTGTTAAGTAATGAGTTTGTTTCTAAAGAGATTGATATTGAAGAAACACCTGAACAAAAAGCGGATCGTGAGTTTGACGAAAAACTTGAAAATACACCTGCATACTACAAGTTATACGGCGATAAAATAGTTGGTTTCGATACTAATGATTTCCCAATCACTTGGTTCTATCCATTAGGTGAAAAGAAAGTTGAACGTAAGGCACCAAAATTAGAAAAATAATTAATAAAATAAAACAGCTTAATGATGTAATGAAACTAGTGAGTTAATCACTGACTTCTACGTCATTGAGCTGTTTTTTTGTGCTTTGTTACAAAGCGTTATTGAATTTATTTTACGTGTTCATATTTTGAAACATCAAAGCCGTCCTGCTTGGCTTTGTTGATAATGTCATTGATTGAATGTAGTCCTTTATCGGCGAAGTATGATCTTAAGTTGTCTTTTGTAGCTTGGTCAGCATTCTTATCTAATAACACATCGATATAGCTTAATTCATGTTCTAAGAAGTTTGCATCATCATGTAGTACGAGACCATTTTGAGAATACACTTTCGCATCTGCTTGATTACCATATCCAACAACGCCAGTTGCTAAAACACCTACCATTGCCGTAGCTACTAAAACCTTTTTAAATTTCATATCTATCACTCCTCTAAAAATTGTAACTCCATCATAACACTGAATATTAAGAAAATTACGTTTATTAAGTCGATTTAATGATATTTAATAAATAGTTAAAGTGACAAATATTGCTAAAAAGCAATTAATCTTTAGTGCGATGCTTATGGATTTTCCTACTAAAACCTTGATTACAAAAAGGGTTTAAATCAAATGAAACAATAATAAAAAATAATGCAACATAATAATAAGTACAAATTTAATTAAGAAATTAAATTGATTGTATATGTATATTTTGGTAACGTAAAAGAGAAACATACAAAATAATTAATTATTTATATGAAAAGAGAATATAAATGAAGTATAAAACAGAGAGACGTGAAACGATGGGATATTTAAAAAGGATTGGATTGTACATAAGTATCTTGATTTTAATAGTTATTGTAGCAGGTTGTGGTAAAAGTGATGAAACAAAAGAAGATTCCAAAGAAGAACAAATTAAAAAGAGCTTTGCGAAAACGTTAGATATGTATCCAATCAAAAATCTTGAGGATTTATACGACAAAGAAGGATATCGAGATGGCGAATTTAAAAAGGGAGATAAAGGGATGTGGACGATATACACAGATTTCGCTAAAAGTAATAAACCGGGTGAATTGGATGATGAAGGTATGGTTTTATTTCTTAATAGAAATACAAAGAAGGCAACAGGATATTATTACACGAGCAAAGTTCATGATGAATTTAATGAAAAAGAGCATCAAAAAAAATATCATGTTGAACTTAAAAATAATAAAATAGTTCTTTTGGATAATGTAGAAGACGAAAAACTTAAACAAAAAATTGAAAATTTTAAATTTCTTAGTCAGTATGCGGATTTTAAAGATTTAAAAAATTATCAAGATGGAAGTATAACAACTAATGAAAATGTACCGAGCTATGAAGCAGAATTTAAATTGAATAATAGTGATGAAAATGTAAAAAAACTTAGAAAAGTTTATCCAATTACAACAAAAAAATCTCCAGTATTGAAATTACATATAGATGGTGACATAAAAGGAAGTTCAATTGGATACAAAAATATAGAATTTAATTTTTCAAAAGTAAAAGACGAAGAAACAGCTGTAAGAGATTTTGTGAATTTTGGACCATCTGATGGAGTTAGCTAAAGATAATTAGATGTAGAAATAATTCTAAAACAGAGAGACGTGAAACGATGGGATATTTAAAAAGGATTGGAATGTGTATAAGCCTGTTGATTGTAATCATTTTTGTAACATCTTGCGGTGGTGGTAATAAAATCACTGGAGATTCAAAAGAAGCACAAATTAAAAAGAGTTTTGCTAAAACGTTAGATATGTATCCAATTAAGAATCTCGAGGATTTATATGATAAAGAAGGATATAGAGATGGTGAGTTTAAAAAAGGCGATAAAGGGACGTGGGTTGTTAGATCTGAAATGATAATTCAACCAAAAGGTGAAAGTTTAACTTCAAGAGGCATGATATTATACATGAATAGAAATACTAGGACCACAACTGGTTATTTTTCAATAGAAGAGATAGATTCAAGAAAAAGTCTTGATGAAAGAGAAACAGAAAAAAAGTATCCTGTGAAAATGAAAAACAATAAGATTATTCCAAATGAGGAGATAAAAGATGAAAAGTTGAAAAAGGAAATTGAAAACTTTAAGTTTTTTGTGCAATATGGCAGTTTTAAAGGAATAGAGAATTATGAAAACGGTGACATTTCCTACGATTCTGAAGCTCCTATTTATTCAGCGAAATATCAACTGAAAAATGATGATTATAATGTTAAAGAATTACGAAAAAGATATGATATTCCAACAGAAAAGGCGCCCAAATTGTTGTTGAAAGGTTCGGGGGATTTGAAAGGGTCTTCAGTTGGATATAAGGAAATTGAATTTATATTCCTAGAAAATAAAAAAGAAAATATATATTTTTCAGATGGATTAAACTTAATTCCAAGTGACTAAAAATAACACAAAGGTTGATAGTGCTCAACAAATATTAACATGATAGAGAGAAGTGAAAAAATGAGGAATTCAAAAAGAGTAGTATTGTACATAAGCATTATGGTGTTGAGCATTTTTATAATTGGTTGTAATAGTTCAAGCGAGAATGCAAAAAAATCAAAAGAAGACTCAAAGGAAGAACAAATCAAAAAGAGCTTTGCGAAAACGTTAGATATGTATCCAATCAAAAATCTTGAAGATTTATATGACAAAGAAGGATATCGAGATGGCGAATTTAAAAAGGGAGACAAAGGGACGTGGGTTGTTAGATCTGAAATGATAATTCAACCAAAAGGTAAAAGTTTAACTTCAAGAGGCATGATATTATACATGAATAGAAATACTAGGACCAC
>OKLI01000162.1_pt1 | contig 17443 bp, 19 predicted proteins | sample 1612671 | NCBI WGS metagenome assembly OKLI01 (sample SAMN04436812, study PRJEB24849) | human gut metagenome | biome: human gut; feature: NICU; material: stool | host: Homo sapiens | place: USA: Saint Louis, MO | collected 2011-05-02 | reverse complement strand
AGGCGACTTTATAAGCCAGCATCGAAAAAATCCCCACACTACTGCAATAGTGTGGAGATTGGTGCATTCATTGTTAATCATTTTCGTTATCTAGATTATAACACTGGTTAGTATAGGAATGCAAAATAGTTTATTGATTACTAACTAGTGAGTGATCTTTAATAAAGATACTATTTCACTAGAGGGAATGCCTATCTTAAACATTATAAAAGATTTATGAAGTTGAAGAACAAAATTGGAGATATTAAATATATTATCTTTTTGAGGGTATTCGGATTTTATGGTGGAAAAGTTGCTTCCACTTTAAACATCATGTCTGATTCATTTTCTTGTGGTGGTTCTATTGTTTTAAGATCTGGTAGTAATAATAAGTCTGACATATTGTTCATCCTTTACTACTCTGTGGTGTTATAGTATTAAATATAGATTTGATATTGAAATTATCATTGCTAATTATTTTACTAACATCAATCTCATAAAGCATTTATATGATTGAAAACAAAAAGCCTATCATTCACTATCCTACAATAAAAAGGGTTATCCCATAGTTACACGGGATAACCTTACAATTATTAAATTATGCAGTTGCACAGCTACAATCTTTGCACTCGCAAACTTCATCAGTACAGTTGTCTACACATTCTTGACTACAGTAAACTTTTCCTGCTTCTTCTACTTTTGTTTCCCCAAGAACACAATTACAGTTCGGTCTCGCACATTTTTCCATACTAAACTCCTCCTTATTATTTAGGTAAATCTTCGGTTAAACACCAACCTCGATCTAATAGACTAACGACGCAATTATCAACAATTCGGTACCGAATAAAATTGGCTTCACGAATACTGCAAACGATGCCTTTATCAACCAATCGTTGAAGTTGGTTAGAAATGGCTTGAGGTTTCATTTCAAGCTGTTCTGCCACCTCGCTAACAGATGCATTTGGAGTTCGAAGCAAGGTATGCAGTATTCTAAGCCGTGTCCCATTAGAAAGTATTTTAAAGGTCTCACTTAAACTTTCAGCGTTCTCTGTATCTAATAAGGGACGTTCCGTTAGTTTTGGTTTTGGTGTACACCAGTTTTCAGACATTATTTCCTCCTCCATTTCACAATTACAATATATAGTGTAATTATTCATATGTCAAATTGCATTTCTTTGGATTATTCTACATTAGTCAATGGAATATCACTTGCATTGTTTTTAGTTCTTATACCTTCTTTTTTCCATTGATATCTACGAAGGAACATTGCGTTTGCAATGATAATCAAGGCACTTCCTTCATTTAGGATTAAACCAGTTGTAAGGCCCATTAACCCAGTCAATGCATTCACAATAAGAAAGGCTACAATTGTTAGTGAAATGATGATATTTTGGCGTATTTTAGAAACTGTTTTTTTACTTAATTTGAGCATATACACCAGTTGTTCTAAATTGTCTTGCATTAAGGAAATATCTGCTGTTTCTAATGCCACATCCGTTCCTTTAACACCCATTGCGATACCTACATCTGCCTGTGCCAGTGCAGGTGCATCGTTTACACCGTCACCTACCATTGCAACGTGTCCATACTGCTTTTGTAATTCTGTAATTGCTTTAATCTTATCTTCCGGTAGCAATTCAGCCCGAATCTCATCAACACCAAGCTCTTTACCGATTGCTTCACCTGTTAGTTGGTTATCGCCCGTAAGCATAACAATCTTTTTCACACCAGCAGATTTTAAACGTTGAATCGCTTCTTTTGCATTTTCTTTCGGTCTATCAGCTACTGCGATGAGTCCTAGTACAAGATCGTCAGTTCCTAAAAGCATAACTGTCTTCCCTTGTCCTTGAAGTTTCTCAATTTTACTTAGTTGTTTTTTTGTTATTTTTACATTCAATTCTTTAAACAATCTTGGATTTCCAATATAATAACTGACTCCGTTAACAATTCCTTTTGCTCCCCGTCCTGCCAAGGTATCAAAATCTTCAACATTTGGAAGGGAAATTTTCCTATTTGAAGTTTCTTGTAGAATTGCTTCGGCTAAAGGATGCTCTGAACGTGTTTCAAGTGCTCCAGCAAGTTCTAGTAGTTCCTTATTTGAAAGGTTAGATACAGTAACAACATCCGTAACAGATGGTTCCCCAACCGTCAATGTTCCAGTTTTATCAAATGCAACAACTTGAGTACTACCTGCTGACTCCATATAAATACCGCCCTTTACCATAACCCCATTTCTAGCAGCGGTTCCAATTCCAGTTACAACAGCAACAGGAACTGAAAGTACGAGAGCACAAGAGCAGGAAACTACTAACACAACTAGTGCCCTATAGAACCATTCATCGAATGGTTGATTAAAGAAAAGTGGAGGAACAGTTGCCATAATAATAGCTAAAACAAACATAAATGGAGTATAAACAGCTCCAAACTTCTCACTAAAACGTTGCCCTTTCCCTTTTTTCATTTGAGATTCCTCGACCAAATGAATGATTTGGGCTAGAGTTGTATCCTGAGCAAGTTTTGTTACTTCAATTTCTAATGCACCACTACCGTTTAGTGTAGCAGCAAATACCTCATTCCCTAGTTCTTTTATTACAGGGATGGATTCACCAGTAATGGAAGATTGGTCGGCTGTTGACTTTCCCTTTACTACAATACCATCAACAGGTATTTTTTCACCTGGGCGAACTAGAACTATATCACTAATCTCTACTTCCTCGGCTAATATACGGATTTCGCTTCCATTCCGCAGAACCGTTGCTTCGCTTGGAGCGAGTTCGACAAGTGCTCGAATGGAATCTCTGGCTTTATTCGCCGCATACGACTCCATTAGTTCTCCTAAAGAGAAAATGACCACTAGCATGGCAGCTTCTTCCAGTAACCCTAAATAAATGGCTCCAAGCACTGCAACGATAAGCAATGTGTTAATGGAGAGGGTTCCACCTCTCAATTCATTCCATCCACTTTTTGCTGGATATATACCCCCTACCACGATTGCCATCCCATACAAAGCGGTTGCCCATGTTTCTGGTAGACCAAAAGATAATTCAGAAATAAATGTAAAGGCGGTGATCATGGCGGAAATGATTAGCAATACGGTCCTTGGTTGTTTCCACCATTCTTTTCTATTCATGTTGAGTTCCTCCCTCAAGTTAACTCTCCACTCGGAATCTATCATTGCATGTATACAATTAAGTAGAGATTTCTTATCAGTTATTTATTTTGTAACAGGGTGCCCGACTTTCTTCAACCTAGTTTCAATTTCTTCCATTGTTAATTGAGACGTATCATAAGTTACAGTCAATTTCTCGGCAAAAAAGTTGGATTCTGTTTTTTCAATTCCCTTTAACTTTTTCAAACCTTTTTCAACTGTTTTAGCACAAGATGGGCAATCTAATCCTTCAACTTTTAATACAACAGTTTCCATTTTTTTATTCCCCCCCAACAATTTTTATACACAATTACATTATATAGTGTAATAGTTTTTGTGTCAAGAACCTGAAGTTCATATATGAGCATCTTTTTATCAGTACATTATAACGCCTTAATAAGATAAAATATAATTCCCTCTTGTTTGACTACCTACCCGTAATCACCCGTGTTTGATTTATAATTTTGTGGTATTATTATTTTTCCTTAGCATTCCACCAAACAATCCGATTTAACCACTATTTTTTTCGAATTATCAAAATGCTAATTCCACTATATATTCCGAAGACCCATTTTTAATAAGTCAACTAGATAATGTGCAATAAATTTTGGCGTATACATTAACTTTACCCTTATTACTACATGGGGCGTTCTGAAATGAACATGCCCGAAATGAATATGGAGCAAATGCAACAAATGATGATGGAACAAAAAATTAAACAAAAACTAGGCTACTTATCCCCTGTAAAATACAGAGAATTAGCAGCCTAGAACATAGTGTTTTTATTAAGTTCCCATTTTAAGGGTTCAGTGCCTATCATCTATGGGTTATTATTTTTAGTTTATTTGAGTGCTTTATTTCCAATATCTTTACGATAAAATAGTTGATCACTCTTAATTTTTTCTACATTTCCATAAGCATCTTTTTGTGCTTGTTGAATAGTTTTTCCTTTTCCAATGGCTAATACAACTCGTCCGCCAGATGTAAGAAATGTATCATTTTCTTTTTTCAAACCACTAACGAAATAATGGTTATTTAATTCAAAGCCTGAAACCTCTGCACCTTTATCATATGACCCAGGATAGCCTTTCGAAGCAAGCATTACTCCTACCACATAATCGTTAATCCATTGAAAACGAATAGGTTCTTTACGGTCTAGAGCAACGATTTGTGCCATCAAGTCACTTTCTAGACGACTTAACAATACTTGCGCTTCTGGATCACCAAATCGTGCATTAAATTCAATAACTTTAGGACCTTCCTTAGTTAAAATTGCACCTATATAAAGTAAACCAAAATAGTCATAACCCTCTTCTTTTAACGCTCTAGCAATTGGTTGAGCAATATCTTTGTTTGTACGTTCTAAAACGTCATTTGAAATATGAGGAACAGGACAATAAGCGCCCATCCCACCAGTATTAGGACCTTCGTCATTATCATAGGCACGTTTATGATCTTGAGCAATACAGTCAAAAGGAACTGCATAATCACCATTAATGAATGTCATTAATGAGAATTCTTCTCCTTCAAGAAATTGTTCAAAGACAACTTTTCCATCTTCTTGTGGATATAGCACTTCTACCGCTTCAATTGCTTCATCTCGTGTATTAGCAATAATTACGCCTTTACCAGCAGCTAACCCATCCTTTTTGACTACAATAGGTAATTCGCAATCATTTACATAATTAAGTGCTTCAGTTTTATTGTCTATTTCTTTATAATCAGCAGTTGGAATATCATATTTTTCCATTACCCTTTTAGCAAAAGATTTAGAACCCTCAATTTGGGCTGCTTCTTTATTAGGACCAAAGACTTTAACATGATTGTCTCTCAATTTATTAGATAAACCATCTATCAATGGTTGTTCTGGACCAATAATCACCCATTCTATATGATGTTGGTGAACAAATTGTAAAATAGCCTTATGGTCGGTTTCAGCAATTTCAGTGTGTATTTCAGCTAAATGAGTCATTGCATCATTTCCAGGAATAGCATAAAGTTTTTCAATAAGTGGCGACTGATGTAATTTTGATACTAATGCATGTTCACGACCGCCTGCACCTATAACTAAAACATTCATTTCTTTTCTCCCTCTATTCTCTCAATTATTTTAAATTAGTGTTTAAAATGACGCATACCAGTAGTAACCATAGCAATACCATGTTTGTTAGCCATATCAATCGAATCTTGGTCTTTAATTGAACCGCCTGGTTGAATAATAGCTTTAATACCATGTTTTGCAGCAAGTTCAACAGTATCATCCATTGGGAAGAAGCCATCAGAAATCATTACTACATTGTCATTTATTTCAATTGCGCGCTCTAATGCAATCTTAGCTGCACCTACTCTATTCATTTGTCCTGCACCAATTCCAACTGTCTGTTTATTATTACTTAAAATGATTGCATTACTTTTCACTGATGGAATAACTTTCCATCCTAGAAGCATTGCCTCCCACTGAGCATCGGTAGGTTCAACGTCTGTAACAACCTTCATTTCTTCTTTAGACACTTCGTAATTATCTTTATCTTGAACCAAATATCCACCTGAGACTGAAACAAATTCTTCTTCACGATTATCAATTGTCATATCAATTTCTAATAAGCGAATATTTTTCTTTTGAGTTAAAATATCTAAAGCTTCTTTATCAAATTTTGGTGCAATGACAACTTCTAAGAAAATAGAATGTAACGTTTCCGCTAAATCTTTGGTAACTGTTCTATTGAGTGCAATGATCCCACCAAAGATAGACTGATTATCTGCATCATACGCATGTTTAAATGCAGTTTCAATATCAGTGCCAATACCTACACCACATGGATTCATGTGTTTAACTGCAACGGCAGCTGGTTCTTTAAATTTTTTCACTAATGCTAATGCTGAATCTGCATCTTTAATATTATTAAAACTCAATGCCTTACCATGTAATTGTTTCGCACCAGCAATAGTATGTTTACTATTAGAAGTACGAACAAAACGTGCTGATTGTTGAGGATTCTCACCATATCGTAATTCTTCACTATCTCCTTTGAAGAAACTTACAATTGCATGATCATATTCATTTGTATGTTCAAATACTTTAATCATTAATGACTTACGGTATGATTCATCAAGTCGATGTTCTTTAATTCGTTGAATGACTTCATTATAATCAGATGGATGGACAATGGTTGTTACATGTTTAAAATTTTTGGCTGCAGCACGTAACATAGTTGGACCACCAATATCGATATTTTCAATTGCATCATCTTCAGTTACATCTGGATTAGCTACAGTTTGTTGGAAAGGATATAAGTTGACCACAACCATATCAATTAAATCAATGTGTTGTTCTGATAATTGTTCTAAATGTTCAGGTTTATTACGATCTGCTAAAATACCACCGTGTACTGCTGGATGTAACGTTTTTACACGACCATCCATAATTTCAGGGAATTGCGTCAACTCTGATACAGATTTAACAGTTACATTAGCTTCTTCTAAAGCACGTTTTGTACCGCCCGTTGAATATAATTCATAATCTAATTGCGTTAATGATTTAGCAAATTCCACGACTCCACTTTTATTTGAAACACTAATAATTGCTTTTTTCATGATTAACTATGCTCCTTATTTAATAACTTTAGCTATTACACTTGGATAAAGTTCATATTCTAATTGTTTCACACGTTCTTCTAACGCTTCTTTTGTATCGTCCGGTTTTATATCACATTTTCGTTGTTCAATTATTTCTCCCGTATCCATTCCACTATCTACATAGTGAACTGTTGAACCTGTTTCCTTATCCCCACTATTAAATGCTTGACCAATTGCATCTTTCCCCTTGTACTTTGGTAATAATGAAGGATGAATATTCAATATTTTACCTTCATAAGCATTTAATAAGTCTGGTCCCACTAATCTCATATAACCTGCTAAGATAATCCACTCCACCTCTTCACTATGAAGAAGTTGAATTAATTTTTGTTCATATTCTGCTTTGTTTTCAAAGTCTTTAGGTTCATTAATATGAACCATCACTTTCAACTGTTTTGCACGCTCAATGCAATAAGCATCGTGATGATCTGTATACAAAGAAGTAATTTCTATATTATTAAGGTGCCCCTTATCAACTTTAGATACAATATTTTCGAAGTTACTTCCTGATCCAGAGGCAAATATAGCCACCTTAGTCATATCTATACCCCCTCAAGATAAATCGGTGCATCATTACTTTTAACAATTTCCCCTATTTGATATGCAGCAATATCTTGTTCTTTTAAGATATCAAGTGCTTTAGATACATCTTCTTTATTTACAATGACAGTATAGCCTATGCCCATATTAAAAACGTTATACATTTCACTCGTTTCAATGTCAGCTTGTTGTTGTAACCATTCAAATACTTTTGGTGTTGGGAAGGATTGTGTATCAATTTTAGCTGCTAACCCGTTAGGTAAGCCTCTAGGTATATTTTCATAAAATCCGCCACCAGTAATATGATTCATGCCTTTGATTTTAACTTTTTCTTTTAAAGTTAAAATAGGTTTCACATACAATTGAGTCGGAGCTAAAAATGTATCAAGATAAGTACTTCCATCAAATGAATCATTCAAATTAATTCCGGATTCTTGAATTAACTTTCTTACTAAACTATACCCATTAGAATGAATTCCATTAGAAGCTAAACCAATGATAATTTGTCCCTCTTCTACTTCAGATCCATCAATATATTCATCTTTTTCGACTGCCCCTACAGCAAAACCTGCTAAGTCATATTCTCCTTCGTGATACATTTCACCCATCTCGGCTGTTTCTCCACCAATAAGAGCAGTATGAGTAGCTTCACAACCATCACTCACACCTTTTACAATTTGCTCTATCACTTCCGGAACAACTTTATTTGTTGCTATATAATCTAAAAAATATAGCGGTTCTGCGCCCGTTGTAAGAATATCATTTACACACATGGCAACTGCATCAATACCAATCGTGTCATGCTTATTATTATCAATGGCAAGCTTTAATTTTGTTCCTACACCATCTGTACCAGAGACTAATACTGGCGCTTTCATATTAAGCTGGGATAAATCAAAAGTCGCACCAAATCCACCTAATCCACCAAGTACTTCTTTACGCATTGTACGTTGAACATGACTAGACATTCTTTCTACCGCTTCATAACCTGCATGAATATCAACACCTGATTGTTCATAAGCTTTAGACATGTATATTTCCCTCTCTATCAAAATAATGTTTATGATTATCAATATATTCTTTTTGACGTGTACTTAAATTATTTAAATAGTTTTCTTCATAGTCAAATAGACCTGCTGGATAATCTCCTGTAAAACTTTCTACACATAATCCACTATATGGTGCATCAAAATCTAATCCAATTGATTCTATAAGACCTTCAACACTTAAATATGCAAGAGAATCTGCACCAATATACTCACAAATTTCTTCTGGAGATTTACTAGCAGAAATCAATTCAGCAGTAGTAGACACATCAATTCCATAAAAACTAGGGAACATAAATTCTGGAGAAGCTATACGTACATGTATTTTATTTGCTCCAGCATCTTTAAGCATTTTGACAATACGTTTACTTGTTGTTCCTCTTACAATAGAATCATCAACTAAAATAATGTCTTTACCTTCTACAATATCTTTCACTGCCGATAGCTTAACGCGTACTCCTTGTTCACGTAATTCTTGTGTAGGTTGAATAAAAGTTCGTGCGACATATTGGTTTTTCACAAGCCCCATTTCATAAGGTAATTGAATCTCTTCAGCATAGCCACTAGCTGCAGATAATGATGAGTTTGGAACACCGATAACCATATCTGCTTGAGCCGGACTTTCTTGAGCTAATTTTTTACCAGAAACTTTACGAACTGCATGCACATTTTTTCCAGCAATTGTTGAATCTGGACGCGCAAAGTAAATATATTCCATTGCTGAAATAGCTGTGTTAGTGTGACTTGTATATGATTTTACTTCAATGCCATTGTGATTAATGACAACATACTCTCCAGCATGAATATCTTGAACATATTCTGCTCCTAGCACATCTATGGCACATGTTTCACTAGCTAAAATGTATGTTCCATCTTGCATCTTACCAACTACTAGAGGACGAATCGCATTTGGATCAACAGCACCATACAAAGCGTCTTTAGTCAATATTGCGAAAGTAAATCCGCCTTTAATTTGTCGTAAACTTTCTTTTAGCGCCTCTTCAAATGTAGGAGCTTTACTACGACGAATTAAATGCATAATCACTTCAGTATCAGAAGATGAGTGGAAAATGGCACCATGTTTTTCAAGGTACTGTCTTAAAGTTTGTGCATTAATTAAATTACCATTATGACAAATTGCGACACTCATATCGTAGAAATGATATAAAAATGGTTGGATATTTTCGATACCTTTATTTCCTGATGTCGCATAACGAACATGTCCAATAGCATGATTGCCATCTTTTAGTTTATTAAGTTGTGGTTCTTTAATGGCTTCAGTAAGTAAACCTAAACCACGTTCACCCTTTAGAGTATCTTCATCAGAAACTACAATCCCTGCACCTTCTTGCCCTCTATGTTGTAAACTATGCAATCCCATATAAGTTAACTGAGCTGCTTCTGAATGATTCCAAATGCCAAAGACACCGCATTCTTCGTTTAATCCACTGTAGTTAAACATTCTGAAATAGCTCCTTCCCAAATTGCTTTAATATCTGAGACTTTTTCTGTAATTGTAGATGTAGTATTAGATACTTTAAATTCATCAACATCTGTTAATTCACCAATTTTAATAGCTCCATCTACATCTAGTGTTTGTCCTTCTTTGACTGCAACGACATAACGTCCTTGTGTTTCACTAAATAATTGTGCATCAGAGAGTTCTACTTTTGCTTCTAATCCTAAATTATAATAAGCACTTATTTTAGCAAGCGTAATAAGTAAACCGCCTTTACCTACAGTTTGTACATGAGAAGCAATTCCATTTCTAATAGATGTTTTTATTGCTTCGCCTTTTGCCACTTCATCACCTAAATCAATTTCTTCATACTCATGATTGACTTTACTATATAAAAGTTTTTCAATTTGACTTCCACCAAAATCATTTCTTGTTTCTCCTACAAGATATAATGTATGCCCTGTTTCTGGATGGAAATCATTTAAATATTGAATATCTTCAATGAGTCCTACCATTCCTACTACTGGTGTAGGGAAAATAGAAGTTCCTCTAGTTTCGTTATATAAAGAAACGTTTCCTGATACTACCGGTGTTTTTAATACTTCACAAGCTTCTGCCATTCCTTTTGTAGAATCAATCAATTGTTGGTAAATTTCTTTCTTTTCTGGAGAACCATAATTTAAACAGTCTGTCATAGCTAATGGTGTTGCGCCTACAGCAATTAAATTTCTATAAGCTTCTGCCACAACCATTTTCCCACCTTCGTAAGGTTGATTAAATACATATCGAGCTTCACCATCAATGGTTGAAGCAATGGCTTTATTTGTTCCTTCAACTCTTACTACAGATGATTGTAGTCCAGGTTTAATAATGGTATTAGCACCTACTTGTTGATCGTATTGTTCATATAAATAATGTTTCGAAGCAATTGTTGGATGCTTTAATAATTTCTTAAATACATCTTGTACATTGATCTCACTATAATCATTTTTTGAGGTATTATATTCTTTTTCTTCACCTTCTAAAATATAGACAGGTGCTTCATCAGCTAGTGCATCAACAGGAATATCTGCATACACTTCATCTTCGTATTTAAGAACGAAGCGGTCAGTATCCGTTACTTCACCAATTACTGCACTATCAAGTTCATGTTTATCAAATAAGTCCAAGAACTTTTGTTCTGTTCCTTTTTCAACAACAAGTAACATTCTTTCTTGTGTTTCAGATAACATCATTTCATATGGTGAGATTCCTGGTTCACGTGTTGGGACTTGATCTAGATACAGTACTAATCCACTACCGCCTTTAGCAGCCATTTCTGATGAAGAAGAGGTAAGACCTGCTGCTCCCATATCTTGGATACCTACAAGTTCATCAAATGTGATTGCTTCAAGTGTGGCTTCCATTAATTTTTTACCTACAAATGGGTCACCAATTTGTACTGAAGGTCGTTTACTTTCACTTTCTTCAGTTAATTCTTCAGATGCAAATGTGGCACCATGAATACCATCACGTCCAGTTTTAAGGCCTACATAAATGACTGAATTTCCTTCACCTTTAGCAGTACCTTTTTGTACCATATCGTGATCGATAACACCTACACACATTGCATTGACAAGCGGATTTCCATCGTAACGTTCATCGAATTCGATTTCTCCTGCTGTAGTTGGTATACCAATACAATTACCGTAACCACCAATACCACGGACAACGCCTTTTAATAAACGTTGATTTTGTTTTACTGATAATTCACCGAATCGCAAACTATTTAGTAGGTTAATGGGTCTTGCTCCAATCGATACGATATCTCTGATGATACCTCCTACACCAGTAGCTGCACCTTGATAAGGTTCGATTGCTGAAGGATGATTGTGAGATTCTACTTTGAAAACTACCGCTTGATTATCACCAATATCTACAACTCCAGCACCTTCACCTGGTCCCATAAGGACATGCTCGCCAGTTGTCGGGAATTGCTTTAAGAAAGGTTTAGAATGTTTATAAGAGCAATGTTCACTCCACATGACTGAGAAAATACCTACTTCTGTAAAGTTAGGCTCTCTTCCTAAAATCTCACGTACCTTATTATATTCTTCATCACTTAAACCCATGTCTTGATATAGTTTTTCAAGTTTAATTTCTTCAATACTAGGTTCGATAAACTTAGACATTTTGTTCCCTCCAACTATTTACCATTGCTTCGAATAATTTAACACCACTGTCTGTACCAAGAAGTGTTTCAAGTGCTCTTTCAGGATGAGGCATCATTCCACATACATTGCCTGCTTTATTTACAATACCTGCAATATGTTCATGAGACCCATTCGGGTTATCTTCATATGTTAAAATAATTTGATTATTTTCAACTAATTCATTGTACATATCATCTGTACAATAATAATGTCCTTCTCCATGTGCTACAGGATAAACAACAATTTCATTTTCTCCATATAAATTAGTAAAAGGAGTTTGATTATTAACAATTTTCAGTTTTTCATTTCTGCTAATAAATAGATGTGAATCATTATGTAATAAGGCGCCGGGTAATAGTCCTATCTCAGTTAAAATCTGGAATCCATTACATACACCTAAAACGGGCTTACCTTCACTGGCAAAACGTTTCACTTCGCTAATAATTGGAGCGACACTTGCCATAGCCCCTGAACGTAAATAGTCACCAAATGAAAAACCACCTGGAATTAATACCCCGTCAAAACCTTTTAAAGATGTTTCACGATAATCTACATATTCAGCTTCTGCACCTGTTTTAATAGCCGCATTATACATATCTCTATCACAGTTAGATCCTGGAAAAACGAGAACTGCAAATTTCATATTATGCATTCTCCTTTTCATCAACAATTTTATAACTATATTCTTCAATAACCGTATTAGCAAATAACTTTTCGCTTAATGTCGTAATAATATTATTTACTGCTTCATCTGTAGCTTCATCAACAGTCATATATAATACTTTACCTACTCTAATGTCATTAACTTGTTTATAACCTAAGTCATGCACAGCACGATTTAATGCTTGACCTTGTGTATCCAATACCTGTGGTTGTAATGTAATGTGAAGTTCAATTGTTTTCATTATTTTAGTTCCTCCAATTTATCCAAAAATGTTTGATACGTATCTATTAAAGAACCAGTATCATTTCTATATACATCTTTATCGAAATTCGTATCTGAATATTTATCCCAAATACGACAAGTATCTGGTGAAATTTCATCCGCTAATAAAATATCACCATTTTCTGTTTTTCCAAATTCAACTTTAAAATCTACTAATCTTAAATCCATTTCATTCATTAATTGAATTAATACTTTATTAATATTTTTAGCCATATCTTTTAATGCCTTAATTTCCTCATCATTAGCAATATGAAGTAATTTGACATGATCATCAGTAATCAATGGATCATTTAAATCGTCATTTTTATAAAAGAATTCTACAAGTGGTTCATCAAATACATGGCCTTTTTCAAAACCTAAACGTTTCGTAATAGAACCTGTTGCAATATTTCTTACAACTACTTCTAGTGGTATAATCTTTACTTCTTTAACTAATTGCTCAGTTTCAGAAAGCTGTTTAATAAAATGGCTTTCAAGGCCATGTTTATTTAAATATTCGAAAATAATTGAAGTAATTCGATTATTTAAACGTCCTTTCCCTTGCATCTTATCCTTTTTGGCGCCGTTACCTGCTGTGACTTCATCTTTGTATTCAACTCTCAACTGATGTACTGTTTCAGTTGAAAATACTCTTTTTGCTTTACCTTCATAAAGTAATGACATTGATTATTCTCTCCCTTTAAATTGTTTCAACATTTCATTTTCAGTTTCATTAACATTATTTGTAAGAATGGTCATATGCCCCATTTTTCTATCCGATTTTCGTTCTGTTTTTCCATAGATGTGGACATGCCATTCAGGATGATCTCCAAATTTATCTTCTAATAAGTCTAAATCGCGTCCTAGTAAATTCATCATCACAGCTGGTTTTAAAATTTCAATCTCTTGAGGTAAATCTTGACCAGTTACTGCTAAGATATGTGTATCAAATTGAGAATAATCACATGCTTCAATCGTATAATGTCCAGAGTTATGTGGTCTCGGTGCAATTTCATTTACATATAAGTGATTTGATTTATCAATAAAGAATTCCACGGTAAAAGTACCAACAAAGTGAACTTTTTCGATTATTTTATCTACTTCTTTTCTCGCTTCTTGCTCTTTATCGCATCTAGCTGGAATAATAGTTTTAAATAGTATTTGATTACGATGCTCGTTTTCTTGTAGTGGGAAATAAGCAATTTGTTTTTGATTACCAATCGTTACAGTTAAAGATACTTCTCGATCGAGATCTAAAAATTTTTCTGCCACACATTCATGTTTTGAAACAAGTACTTTAGCTTCTTCAACATTGGAATCATTTTTCACTAAAATTTGTCCTTTACCATCATATCCACCAAAACGTGTTTTTACGATAAATGGATAACTTAATGTTTCAATTGCTTGATTCAAATCTTTTTCATCTTTTAAAGATACATAAGGAACAATTTTCGTACCTGCAGATTCTAATGTTTGTTTTTCAGTTAAACGATCTTGTAATAATTCAATTGCTTGATAACTTTGAGGAATGTTAAATTGTTGAGTTAGTTGCTTAAGTTGTTGAGCAGATATATTTTCAAATTCATAAGTAATCACATCTGATTGTTGACCCAATTTGTTTAAGGCTTCTTCATCATCATACTCTGCCGTGATAAAAACATCTGCTACTGATTTACATGGACTATCTGGATTAGGATCTAAACACGCTACATTAAAGCCCATTTTTTGGGCAGATTGTGCCATCATCTTACCTAATTGTCCTCCACCAATAATACCAATTGTTGCTCCGAACTTTAATCTATTGAAGTTCATCTTGCATTTCGCCTACCTTATCTACTAAAGATTGTTCATATTGTTCAAGATGTTTACGAACTGAATCATTTCCAATACTTAAAATTCTCGCTGCTAAAATACCAGCATTTTTAGCCCCAGATTTACCGATTGCCGTTGTAGCAACAGGAATTCCACCAGGCATTTGAACAATAGACAATAGTGAATCTAGTCCTTTTAAACTTTTAGATTCAATAGGTACACCGATAACAGGTAACGTTGTCATTGAAGCAACCATCCCAGGTAAATGTGCTGCACCACCAGCGCCAGCAATAATAACGTCATAACCGTTTGTACGTGCTTCACTTGCAAAATCAAACATTAACTTTGGCGTACGATGTGCTGACACTACTTTCTTTTCATATGGTATTTCAAATTGTTCTAACATTGCACAACTTTCTTGCATAATCTTCCAGTCTGAGGAACTACCCATAATGACTGCTACTTTCACTTTGTACACCCTTTCAAAGTTTAAAATATAAATCTTATTAGTTGTATATTACACGTATAGCATACCAAGTATAAGATTTAATTTCAATCAAAAATCGAACTTTATCTATGTTTCTTAACTTAATTTACGCTTTTTAGCTAAAATTTGACGTTTTTATACCTTTAAAGTTAATCTATAGACAGATGTTTAATAAACAAGGAGGAGTTTTTTGTGGTTGCAAAAATTTTAGATGGGAAACATATTGCAAAAGATTATAGACAAGGGTTGCAAGACCAAGTTGAAACTTTAAAAGAAAAGGGATATACACCAAAATTATCCGTTATTTTAGTTGGGAATGATGGTGCAAGTCAAAGCTATGTTAATTCTAAAAAGAAAGCTGCTGAAAAAATAGGGATGATATCTGAAATTGTTCATTTATCTGAAGATACTTCTGAAGAAGACGTATTAAAAGAACTAGATCGTTTAAATAATGATGATTCGGTAAGTGGTATTTTAGTCCAAGTACCTCTTCCTAAACAGGTTAGCGAACAAAAAATTTTAGAAGCAATTAATCCAGAAAAAGACGTTGATGGTTTTCACCCATCAAACATTGGTAAATTATACATTGATGAACAAACGTTTGTTCCTTGTACACCATTAGGAATTATGGAAATTTTAAAACATGCAGATATCGATTTAGAAGGTAAAAATGCTGTCGTAATTGGCCGAAGTCACATTGTAGGTCAACCCGTGTCTAAGTTATTATTACAAGCAAATGCGACAGTAACAATCTTACATTCACGTACTAAAGATATGCATAGCCATTTAAAACATGCAGATGTTATCGTCAGTGCAGTAGGTAAACCTGGATTAGTTACTAAAGACGATGTAAAAGAAGGCGCAGTGATTGTGGATGTAGGTAATACTCCTGATGAAAATGGCAAACTAAAAGGTGACGTTGAATTTGAAGAAGTAAAAGAAATTGCAGGTGCTATTACTCCAGTACCAGGCGGTGTAGGTCCTTTAACTATTACGATGGTTTTAAATAATACATTATTAGCTGAAAAAATGCGTAGAGGCATTGAATAATTTAAATTCAAACGTTTATTATTAAAAAAGAGAGAGACATAATTTCAAATTAATTATGCCTCTCTCTTTTTTTAATAATATATTACATTTATACTGAAACACTTAATTTTGGAACAAATGTTTCATAATGAATATGTTCTTGGCTTACGCCTATTTCTTTTAATACTTCAATCACTGATTGAATAAATTTAGCACTTCCACAAACATATACTTCACTATCATTATTCACATAATTTTCAAGAGTTTCTTTAGTTAAATAACCTTTAGCTTGTCTATCATATAATTCATATTTCGCGTTGTCGTAGCGTTTTGAAATATCTTTTAAATGAGAAGTGAATGGTGTATCGTTAACGTCTCCAGTTACTTGAATAAACTGTGCATGACTTCCATTTTCAGCTACTTTATCAAACATTGAAACAAGTGGTGTGACACCAATACCCGCACCAATAAATACTTGTGGTTGATTTTGGTTAACCACACCAAATGGACCTACTGGAGCTGATAAGTTAATATCATTTCCTTCTTTTAATTCATCATGTAAAATAGTTGAAACTTCACCTTCATGGTCTGTAGATACATCACGTTTGACAGCAAAAGTTAAATGATTGTTATCGCCACTAACAATTGAATAGTGACGTTTTGCACGATAAGGCATTTTTTCACTACTTACATCAACTGTAATATATTCTCCTGGTGTAAATTGACTTAAATCATATTTATCTGATACTACAGTAAAGGATTTAATATCAGATGAAAGTTGGTCAATTTTTTCTATTTTAAATGGTTGGAAACCTTCCCATAACATTTTACTATAAATATCTTTTTCAACTTGAATAAATACATCAGCAATTTCTTGATATGCTTTTTTCCAAGTTTGAATAATAGGATGACTATCTTCTAATCCTAAAACAGCTTTAATTGCTTCAATTAAGTTTTCTCCTACGATATCATATCCAGCTGGTGGTACTTGCAACGCACAATGTTTATATGCAATTTCTTTAACAACTGGCAAAATATTTTCTAAATGCTCAATATTAACTGCAGCTGCTAATACACTTTGAGCTAAAGCAGTAGATTGGAATCCTTTTTGTTGGTTAGTTTGGTTAAACATATTTTTATATTTGAAGGAGATTATTTATGAAGACAAGGAATGTTTTAGCAATTTCAGG
>OKLI01000158.1_pt1 | contig 18012 bp, 22 predicted proteins | sample 1612671 | NCBI WGS metagenome assembly OKLI01 (sample SAMN04436812, study PRJEB24849) | human gut metagenome | biome: human gut; feature: NICU; material: stool | host: Homo sapiens | place: USA: Saint Louis, MO | collected 2011-05-02 | reverse complement strand
GACGACGAAATCGAATTCTAACGAATTACCGATTTCTGTCCCACTCTCTTTCTTTATTCTTGGATCATGGCCAGGAGATCCTCTCCTGTAGTGGTTGGAAGGATCCGGACTCGTTTGAGGGAATAGAGTCCATCTGCGGAGCTGGCTAGTCCATTTTTAGTGGTGAGGCCTAATTTGTAGTCAGCTTTCTTGGCTTGGTCGATCGTGACCTGGCTGTAGCGACCAGATGGGTAGACGATAACGCTAGTATTTTGATCCAGCACCTTATCTAGCAGGCGTTTAGAAGCAACTAGCTCATTCTTTTGGGTCTCAAGACTGGAATTGGCTAGGTCTGGATGATTGACCGTATGGCTTTCAAAGGTCAAGCCAGCACTTTTCATCTCTTTGATTTGGTCAAAGGTCAGGACATTTTCTTTTTCCTTTTGGGTAAAGTCCGTGATGATATTATTGGTGGCGGTCATCTTGTATTTCTTAAGAAGCGGATAGACGATGGTATAGAAATCCTCGACGCCATCATCAAAGGTCAACCAGACATATTTCTTTCCTTTTGGCACTTCATTTTTTGCGAGGATCCGATAGGCTTCCTCAGGTGTCAGGGTGTAGTAACCCGCTTTTTTCAGGGCCTTTAGTTGGCTTTCAAAGGTCTCTGGATCGACAATCAGATTGGCATTGGCAGCTTCAGACTCGGCCATATTGTGAACGGAGTGGTACATGAGGATGGGCAGTTTGACCGGCTTTTTCATCCGAGTCCACTCGATAGAGGAACTGTGTTCATCTAGCGAGCGCGTTATGGCAGTGCCACTTGTATTTCCGTCATTCGGCTGAGTGATCCGTTTGATCAGAAGAAAGCTACAAATAAAGATACAGACCAGTAGGAGGGCATTGATTCCAAGTAGGGCTTTGATTTTTTTAGGTACTCTTCGTTTACTCATAGTGTCACCGTTTTCATTATTTTCTTTATTGTACCACAAATTCTATGTTCTTTTCCAGAACTTGCTACAGGCAGATCCTGTCATGAAAATTCAGAATTTTTAAGGCAATTGGCTGTCAAACGCTCAAGTTTTTGTTATAATGGAGCTACTATAGAAAATTCAAGGAGTCAATAGGATGTCTGTTAAGATTGCCTTACTAGGATTTGGTACTGTTGCAAGTGGCGTACCATTTTTATTAAAAGAAAACCATGAAAAAATCACCCAGGCAGCTCAAGATGAAATCGAGATCGCTAAGGTCTTGGTTCGAGATGATGCTGAAAAGGAAAAATTGCAAGCTGCTGGTCATGACTACAACTTTGTGACCAATGTCGATGAGATCATTGAAGACAAGGACATTGCCATCGTGGTCGAATTGATGGGTCGTATCGAGCCAGCTAAGACCTTTATCACCCGTGCGCTGGAAGCGGGCAAACATGTGGTTTCTGCTAACAAAGACCTTCTTGCCGTTCATGGAAGCGAGTTGCTAGAGATTGCTAAAAAACACCAAGTGGCTCTTTATTATGAAGCTGCCGTAGCTGGTGGGATCCCAATCCTTCGGACCTTGGTAAATTCACTAGCTTCTGATAAAGTGACCAAAGTGCTCGGTGTGGTCAATGGAACCTCCAACTTCATGATGACCAAAATGGTTGAAGAAGGCTGGACTTATGAGGATGCTTTAGCAGAAGCGCAACGTCTTGGTTACGCTGAAAGTGATCCAACCAACGACGTTGAAGGAATCGATGCTGCCTACAAGATGGTGATCTTGAGCCAATTCGCCTTTGGGATGAACATCCAATTTGATCAAGTGGGTCACAAAGGGATCAGCCAGATCACTCCTCAAGATGTCTCAGTCGCTCAAAGCCTTGGATATGTCATCAAGCTTGTCGGATCCATTGTTGAAACAGAGTCAGGGATTGCAGCAGAAGTGACACCAACCTTCCTTCCAAAACAACACCCACTTGCTGGCGTGAACGACGTTATGAATGCGGTCTATGTGGAATCCATCGGTATTGGTGAGTCTATGTACTACGGACCAGGTGCTGGTCAAAAACCAACTGCGACAAGTGTCGTAGCCGACCTCGTTCGCATTGTCCGTCGACTAAAAGAAGGAACAATCGGTAAAGCCTTCAATGAATACAGCCGCCCTCTTCAATTGGCTAAACCAGAAGACGTGAAGAACAATTATTACTTCTCAATCAAGGCACCAGATGCGACTGGTCAAATCTTGCGTCTTGCGGAAATCTTTAATGCAGAAGGAGCTTCCTTCAAGCAAATCCTCCAAGAAGACTCAGATGGTCAATTTGCAAGTGTCGTCATCATTACTCACCAAGTTAACCAAACACAATTCAAGAACTTGGTTGAAAAATTGGATTCAGAGGCGAATTTCGAACTCTTGAATACCTTTAAAGTCTTGGGAGAATAAGCATGAAAATTATTGTTCCAGCAACCAGTGCCAATGTAGGGCCAGGATTTGATTCTGTTGGGATTGCCGTGACTCGCTATTTGACCATTGAAGTCCTTGAACCAGCTGATGCTTGGTTCATTGAGCATGATCTAGGAGCAGGGATTCCTACAGATGAGAAAAACCTCTTGCTCTCAACAGCTCTTTCTGTCTCAACTGATATGCAGCCCCATCGAATCAAGATGACCAGTCAAGTGCCTTTGGCGCGTGGTCTTGGATCTTCAAGCTCGGTCATTGTCGCAGGGATTGAATTGGCCAACCAATTAGCCAACCTCCAGCTATCAGATGCTGAGAAATTGCGCATCGCGACCGAGATCGAAGGTCATCCGGATAATGTAGCTCCAGCTATCTTTGGGAATATGGTCATTGCGAGCTACATCGGTGAAGATGTCCAATATGTCACGGCTGACTTCCCAAGCTGTGACCTTGTGGCCTTTGTACCGAGCTACCAATTAAAGACCAGCGATAGTCGAAATGTCCTACCGAAAGAATGGTCTTATAAAGAAGCTGTTGCAGCTAGTAGCGTAGCCAATGTCGCTATTGCAGCTCTCCTCAAGGGAGATTTGCTGACTGCTGGTCGCTCCATCGAGTCAGATCATTTCCACGAGCGCTACCGTCAATCTCTTGTCAAAGAGTTCCCTCAGGTCAAAGAGGTAGCACATGCGCATGGGGCCTACGCCACCTATCTGTCAGGAGCAGGCCCAACAATCATGAACCTCATAGCGCCAGAGCATACAGCAGCCTTTGTCGCAGCTCTCGAAAAACTCGGGCTAGATGGTCAGATTTTCCAACTTAAAATTGACACATTTGGCGTTTGTGTTGAGAAATAAACCTCAATGTAACACAAATGAAAGAAGGATGTATACGAATGTATATGTCCTTTTTGCTTCTCCTATGGTAGAATGGAAAATGTATGGGGAAAAGCTCAAGCTTTCCCGAAAGTTTAGGGGGAAACATGAAACCAGAATATTTATATAGTATTGCTACCGATCTTGGACTGCAATTTGATGGCGAAGCCCGTGTGATGTACGGGGAGCGTGAGGGCTTCTTGTTAGTCATTGAAGGCGCTCAAACCAAGAATGTATTTACCATTTCACTCAGTGTGAAACAAGGTTCCGAAGGAGACTTGATCGAAGATAGTGAAATTCTTTGGAATGAATTAAAAGAACAATCAAAAGCCATTAATTCTATCTCTTCTGATGGTTACTTGACCTCGATCGTTGTCAAAGGTGGAATGACCAAAGGGAAGGCTGTCGAAACCTTATGGACAGCTATCCAAGATATTGTTGATTTCTTGCTCAACCACCAATTTGTGCAAGTGAATGCGGAAACGGGTGAGGAAGGACCAATTGGTCTGTATCAAATTGGAGATGCGATCTTTTTAATCGACGATGCAACCTTTAGAGCCTACCAAGCCGAAGTGCAAGATACAGTTGAGGCTTATGATGCACGTGAAGAAAACTTCCTTTTGGGGATCGTAGGAGCCGTGATCGGTGTGATCATCGGTGGAGCTGTTGCTCTCTTGGTAGCGCGTCTTGGCTATGTATCTGTTTTAGCAGGGGCTGCCCTCGGTTATTGTACTATCAAAGGTTATGAGATCCTTGGTAAGAAATTGACTAAAAAAGGTGTGGTAGTTTCAGCTATTTTGATGGTCTTGACGGTCTTTTTGGTCAACCAATTAGATTATACTTTGGCGCTCATGAGTGAACTGGATTTGCCATTTGGTATGACCTGGACGCTTCTCAATGAAGCGACATTCTCAGGGGACGTCCCAGATAAATTTTACTTGAATCTAGGATTGCTAGCTGTCTTCACTCTTGGTGGTGCTTGGATTTCGGTCAAATCAGCTCTGGATGGACAAAAGAATCGTGCCATTGCTCGTAAAATTGCATAATGAATGATAAAAGGAAGGCCTGAATATTATAGGTCTTCTTTTGTTTTTTAGGGTCGAAAAATAGTCAAAAATTTGGTATAATAGTTTGTATTTTTATAGAGAGAGAACAGACAGAAAGATGAATGAAAAAATGAATCAAATTCTTGAAGGGATTGATATCCGTTTTCAAGAACCTTTAAAACATTATACCTTCACAAAGGTAGGTGGGAATGCTGAATTTTTAGCTTTTCCTCGCAACCAATACGAATTAAAACGCATCGTCCAATTTGCCAACCAAGAGCAAATCCCATGGATGGTCCTGGGCAATGCGTCCAATATCATTGTCCGAGATGGGGGCATTCCGGGATTTGTCATTATGTTTGATCGCTTGCGTGACATCAGTGTGGATGGTTATGTGATCGAAGCAGAGGCAGGAGCTAAACTCATCGACACCACCCATGTGGCCTTGCACCATAGTTTGAAAGGCTTCGAGTTTGCTAGTGGCATTCCAGGCAGTGTCGGTGGCGCAGTCTTTATGAATGCGGGAGCCTATGGGGGAGAGATCGCGCATGTCCTCGTATCCTGTAAGGTCTTGACCAAAGATGGGGAGATCGAAACTCTGTCAGCGGGTGAACTAGCTTTTGGCTACCGTCATTCTAAGATTCAAGAGACAGGTGCTGTCGTCATCTCTGCCAAATTTGCTTTGTCACCAGGCAATCACGAGGCGATCAAGCAGGAGATGGATCGGTTGACCCATCTTCGTCAGTTGAAACAACCCCTTGAATACCCTTCTTGTGGATCAGTCTTTAAGCGTCCTGTCGGTCATTTTGCAGGTCAATTGATCAGCGAAGCAGGTCTGAAAGGCTATCGAATCGGTGGTGTGGAAGTTTCTGAAAAGCATGCCGGCTTTATGGTCAATGTCGATAATGGAACAGCTAAGGACTACGAAGATTTGATCGCCCATGTCATTGAGGCAGTAGAAGCTCACTCAGGCGTCCGTTTAGAACCAGAAGTTCGTATTATCGGCCAAGCCTAAGAGCTTAAGTATTGAAGAACAATTGATATTGAACCATCGATAGCATCAGTCGGAGAGGGGGTGAGTGCCTATCGATACCGTAAATAGGTGGGGCAGTCTAGTAAGTCCCCGAGAGGTATTGGTGGTCTGACAGGTTTTCCTGTCAGCCGCTGCATTTTCGTTTGAAAAGCAGTTTGCTAATCGTAGTAAAGAAGGAATTTATGTGAATTGAAAAAACCAATTATTGAGTTTAAAAATGTTACAAAGGTCTTTGAAGATAGCGGAACCGTTGTCCTAAAGGATATCAATTTTGAATTGGAAGAAGGGAAGTTCTATACCCTGCTCGGTGCATCTGGATCAGGAAAATCAACTATCCTTAATATCATTGCCGGTCTTTTGGATGCTAGCTCTGGAGATGTCTACCTTGATGGGGAACGGATCAATGATGTCCCTACCAACAAGCGGGATGTCCACACCGTCTTTCAGTCCTATGCCCTGTTTCCGCATATGACGGTCTTTGAAAATGTGGCTTTTCCCCTTCGTTTGAAGAAGGTAGACAAGGCTGAAATCGAGAGACGAGTAACAGAAGTCCTCAAGATGGTGCAATTGGGAGGCTTTGAGAAACGTTCCATCCAAAAACTTTCTGGTGGGCAACGCCAGCGGGTAGCGATTGCACGGGCCATTATCAATGAACCGCGTGTGGTTCTTTTAGATGAGCCCTTGTCTGCACTTGACTTGAAACTTCGGACAGACATGCAGTATGAGTTGCGGGAATTGCAACAACGCTTGGGGATTACCTTTGTCTTTGTTACCCACGACCAAGAAGAAGCCCTTGCCATGAGTGACTGGATCTTTGTCATGAATGAAGGAGAGATCGTCCAATCTGGTACTCCCGTGGATATCTATGATGAACCGATCAACCACTTTGTAGCGACTTTTATCGGTGAATCTAACATTCTAGATGGTCGCATGATCGAGGACTACTTGGTTGAGTTCAATGGCAAACGCTTTGAAGCCGTCGATGGTGGGATGCGTCCAAACGAACCAGTTGAAGTCGTCATTCGTCCTGAAGACTTGCAAATCACTCTTCCTGAAGAAGGCAAGCTCCAAGTGAAGGTGGACACCCAGCTCTTCCGTGGTGTGCATTACGAGATCATCGCCTATGATGATTTGGGAAATGAGTGGATGATTCACTCCACTCGTAAGGCCATCGTGGGAGAAGTCATCGGGCTAGACTTTGAACCAGAAGATATCCACGTTATGCGTCTCAACGAAACAGAAGAAGAATTCGATGCGCGGATCGAAGAGTACGTTGAAGTGGAAGAGCAAGAAGCTGGTTTGATTAATGCCATTGAGGAGGAAAGAGATGAAGAAAACAACCTCTAATCTATTTATCCTCCCCTATTTCTTGTGGATTTTTCTCTTTGTCTTGGCTCCTGTAGTCATGATCATCTTTCAATCCTTTTTTAACGTTGAAGGGCAGTTTTCACTTGAAAACTACAAAGAGTTCTTTACTTCGCAAAATCTGACCTATTTAAAGATGAGCTTTAATTCGGTCCTTTATGCCGGAATCGTCACCCTGGTGACGCTCTTGATCTCCTACCCGACTGCTTACTTTTTGACGTTGCTCAAACACCGGCAGTTGTGGTTGATGTTGATCGTCTTGCCAACCTGGGTCAATCTCTTGCTCAAGGCCTATGCCTTTATCGGAATCTTTGGTCAAGACGGCTCTATTAATAGCTTTTTAAGCTTTCTCGGAGTCGCTCCCCAGCAGATCCTCTTTACCGATTTCTCCTTTATCTTTGTAGCCAGCTACATCGAGTTGCCTTTTATGATTTTGCCAATCTTTAATGTCTTAGATGACTTAGATCCAAACTTGATCAATGCCAGCTATGATTTGGGAGCCAATCGTTGGGATACCTTCCGTCATGTGGTCTTCCCCTTGTCCATGAATGGAGTCCGTTCAGGTGTGCAGTCTGTCTTTATTCCTAGTCTGAGTCTCTTCATGTTGACACGGATGATCGGTGGAAACCGCGTCATTACCTTAGGGACTGCGATTGAACAGCACTTCCTGACAACACAAAACTGGGGAATGGGTTCTACCATCGGAGTTGTTCTGATCCTTGCCATGCTCTTTACCATGTGGGCAACTAGAGAAAGGAGAGAACGATGAAAAAAGTATCTCATTTCTATCTAGGCTTCGTCTTTCTGATCCTCTATCTTCCCATCTTCTATTTGATCTTTTATGCCTTCAATAAAGGGGGAGATATGAATGCCTTCACAGGCTTCACGCTTGAGCATTTCAATGAATTGTTCGCAGATAGTCGCCTGATGCTGATCTTATCAGAGACCTTCCTCTTGGCCTTCTTGTCAGCCTTGATTGCGACGGTGATTGGAACCTTTGGAGCCATTTATATTTACCAATCGAAGAAAAAGTTAGAAGGTCCTTTGCTCTCCATCAACAACATTCTTATGGTAGCGCCAGACGTTATGATCGGGGCCAGCTTCTTGATTCTCTTTACGACGGTGAAGTACCAGCTAGGTTTCTTATCTGTTCTGGCTAGTCACGTGGCCTTCTCGATTCCCATTGTGGTCTTGATGGTCTTGCCACGACTCAAGGAAATGAACCGGGATATGGTCAATGCGGCCTATGACTTGGGAGCTACCCAAGTGCAAATGCTCAAAGAGATCATGTTGCCTTATCTGACACCAGCCATTATTGCTGGCTACTTTATGGCCTTTACCTATTCGCTTGATGACTTTGCCGTGACCTTCTTTGTAACCGGAAATGGCTTTACAACCTTGTCTGTAGAGATCTACTCACGTGCGCGTCAAGGGATTTCTCTCAGTATCAATGCCTTGTCCGCCCTTGTCTTTCTCTTTAGTGTGCTCTTGGTCATCGGTTATTACTTTATTACCCGTGAAAAGGAGGAAGCAGCATGAAAAAACTTTATTCATTCCTAACTGGGATTGTCCTTGTCATTCTGGTCCTCTGGGGAATTAGCCACCAGATCGAAGCGAGCATGAATACCAAGAATAGTGACAAGTTGGTCATCTACAACTGGGGAGATTATATCGATCCAGAATTGCTAACGGAATTCACCAAAGAGACAGGGATTCAGGTGCAATATGATACCTTTGATTCCAACGAAGCCATGTATACTAAGATCAAGCAAGGGGGAACCACCTATGATATTGCGATTCCTAGTGAATACATGATTGCTAAGATGATGGATGAGCATCTGGTTGAAAAGTTGGACCAATCAAAGATCAAAGGGATGGAAAATATCGATCCAAAACTCTTGAACCAATCGTTTGATCCGGGCAACCAATATTCAGTGCCTTATTTCTGGGGTACCTTGGGGATCGTCTACAATACCAAGATGGTCAAAAATGCTCCGGAACATTGGTCAGATCTCTGGCGTGAAGAGTACAGAAATGACATCATGATGTACGATGGTGCGCGTGAGGTCATGGGAATTGGTCTCAATACCTTGGGCTATAGCCTCAATGAAAAGGATCCAAAGAAATTGCAAGAGGCAGTAGATAAACTCTACACCTTGACACCAAACATCAAAGCTTTGGTGGCCGATGAGATGAAAGGCTATATGATCCAAAATAATGCAGCTATTGGGGTTACTTTCTCAGGAGAAGCCAGCCAAATGCTCGAAGCCAATAAGGATCTTCGCTATGTCGTTCCAACTGAAGCCAGCAATCTTTGGTTTGATAACATTGTCATTCCAAAAACCGTGAAAAATAAAGAAGCAGCATATGCCTTTATTAACTTCATGCTTCGTCCTAAAAATGCTTTGAAAAATGCTCTTTATGTCGGCTACTCAACGCCAAATAAAAAAGCCAAAGCCATGTTGCCAAAAGAAATCCAAGATGACCAATCCTTCTATCCAAGCGATGAAACACTGGACCATTTGGAAGTCTATCAGCAATTAGGCAAGAAATTGCTTGGAGTCTATAACGATCTTTACCTTCAGGTCAAGATGTATCGGAAATAATACAAAAGGAACCTTCGGGTTCCTTTTTGATTGCTGCATAAAGTCTCTAACTAGTGAGTTGGATTGAGATTCAAATGAAAGATGCTATAATAGTAAGGAAAGTGACTGGCCCATCCAGTCATGAAAGGAAGGATTGGAGAAGAAGAGATGAAGAGACGACTGGAACTATTTTTGATTATTTTGTTACCGATACTAGGACTGGTTTTTCTTGGCGGAAAAATCATGAATCTGACCAAAAGACCAGAACAGAAGATAACAACCACTTCTTCAAAGAAAGTCGTACAAAAATCAGAAGAAGAAATAAAAAAAGAACAAGAAGCATATCTCAAAGAGCATGAGCAAGAAATCGTCGATTTTGTAAAGTCTCAAAATCCAAAAATTGAGTCAGTTCAGATTAATTGGGATGAAACTCAGAAGAGTGATGGTGGACTTACAACTCCCGAATATTATATGAATGTTTTTGGGCGAATTAATAATATCGAGAACTCAGGATGGGGAGTGGATATTCCAATTAATGATGATCAGTCAATTAACATGCGAGAAATGTTTATGCTTCATGAACCTACGATTGACGGAAAGCCTATTTCCTAAGTAAGTACAATGCATTTTGAAAAAAATTGGTTTAGAGAAAGATAGCACATGATAAAACAAACGGCGTTTAAATTAATCACTACCTTAGCTCTCCTTGCAAGTATAGGAGGATGTACCATAAAATCAAAAGAGCAAACAAAACAAGCACCCATTGCAACCCCTTCGACAACCAAGGAAGACAAAAAAACCATTAAACAAAAACAGCTCACATATCTGAAAGAACACGAGCAAGAGATGACAGCCTATGTTAAAGCTCATAATGCTAACATTACGCAGGTGTCTTATGACTGGGACAGTATTAAAACAGTTGTAGGAGGTAATGGAACGCCTCAGGGAGGTGACGAAATACTATTAGTTTATGGTTATGCCAATGGAAGTGATCTAACAAATTTTAGCCTGAATTTTACGTTAGACGAAAATAAAATGCCTAAAATAGATTCAATTGGTTCAGACAATTTGTATCGGGTAGAAAAGAAATGATCCGTCCGTTAGACAATGAGAGATGCAATAGAGGAATCACTTTTAAACGAAATAAAATTATGAGAAAACAAATAAACAATTTGATAATCGCACTTGCTTTCATTTCAACACTTGGATGTCTAGTAGGATGTGTGAAGAAAGAACGTGAAAAGAGCAGACAAGCGCAGACTGTCACCTCTTCAACCACAAAAGAAGATAAAGAAGCCATTAAACAAAAGCAGCTAGCCTATTTGAAAGAACATGAAAAAGAAATTGTTGATTTTGTGAAAGCTCAAAATCCAAAAGTCGAATCCGTTCAGATTGATTGGAACAGTATGCAAATTGAAGAGTCTGGAAACGGAACGCCTCAGGGTGGTGGATACAATTTATCTATTTCTGGTCAAATTAATCAATTAGAAAACACAAAATTCTCCGTTGATTTTTACCTAGAAGATCAAAATAGCATACCAACTATCAAAAAAATGGGCATGCTTCATGATATCTATATCGAGGAAAATGGAGGCTGGAAAATTTTTTCTTAAGTAAATAGAAGTAAAAGTGTTATGAGGTAACAAGAAAATTAACATGAAATGTACACTTAAGTTATTAGCTTTAATGCTTATTTTCACAAGCATTGGAGGTTGTACTGTAAAACAAAAAGCGCATACGAAACAAGCGCAAACTGTCACCTCTTCAACCACAAAAGAAGACAAAAAAGCCATTAAACAAAAACAGCTCGCTATTCTCAAGGAACATGAGCAAGAAATCGTCGATTTTGTTAAAGCCCAAAATCCGAAAGTTGAATCCGTTCAAATATATTGGGATGAAACTGAGTGGGGCGTGGCAGGAAATGGAACACCTCAAGGTGGTGACGAGATGATTCTCATTTTTGGCGGATTTAATCAAAATCCTGAATCGAGTTGGCGAGTTGATTTGGTTGTGGAAGATGGAAAGATTAATTTAAAGACGATGTCTCTGGGACAAAACTTAAGCATAGATTAAGAAATTTTCGAGTGACTCAGTTGAGAGATCAATTAAAAGTGTGTAGATTGGAGGGAATTGAATGAAGAGACAAATGGAACTATTTTTGATTATTTTGTTACCGATACTAGGACTGGTTTTTCTTGGAGGAAAAATCATGACCCTGACCAAAAGACCCGAACAGAAGATAACGACCCCATCTTCAAAGAAAGTCGTACAAAAACCAGAAGGAGACATAAAAAAAGAACAACTGGACTACCTAAAAGAACACGAACAGAAGGTTATTGATTTAGTCAAAGCACAAAATTCAAAAGTTGAATCCGTTCAGATTGATTGGGATCAGACACAATGGGGTGATGGTGGACTGACAACTCATGAATATTATATGAATGTTTATGGACGTATAAATCATATTGAAGAATCGGGTTGGAGAATAGATATTCCAATTAATGATGACAATACATTGAATCTAGATGAGATGTATATAGGATCCGACATTGGAATAGGGGGTAGATTATTTGAGTAATTGGAATTTGAGCAGTTTTGACAATCTATATTCTTCAATAGCTGAATCAGCTTACAGATATAGGCCCAAAAACTTTCCATATGAACAATTGGATCAAATCCAGGAAGAGCGTTCAAAGCTCAAATGGGAGTATGACAATGAGATAGATGCTTTCTATAAAAATCAGAAAAAGCTGGAATCGAAAGCCCAAAAAAATCAGTAAGGTTGTCCTTACTGATTTTTTAGTTAGATCCAGATGTGGCTGTATCTGCTCCACTGTCTGTTGCTGTGGAGCCTTGGTCTTGTGCGGCAGATGAACTGGTTTCTGTAGCAGATGAGCTATCGGTTTCTTTTTGTGAACTTGTTTCTGTATTGCTTGAATTGGTTTGTGTATTGGTGTTAGCATCTGTATTGGTAGCGCTTGAGTCAGATCCCTTATCGTGAACCACGACGACGCTGGTGCTACTAGATGGTTTGTCTTCTGTTTTTTGATTGTCTTTATTGAGCAGGCTCATAATGGTAAAGGAAGTGACGATAATCCCTAAGAGACTGGCAATCGTAGCTACAACGGTTTGAAATACGGACAAACCTTGTTTGACTTTCTCACCGCGAGATGGTCTTGTATCTGCTTTTTCCTCAGGTTTTTGGTTTTTGTTACTTCTTGAATATTGTGACATGTTCATTCTCTTTCTATCAAAAATTGTTTTTTAACACTTTCCTATTATAAGTCATTTTCTGAAAAATGTCTAAAAAGAACTGAATTTTATAGAGTGATTTTGCCGCATCTCTCTTTATCAAATCCTTGTCCCAAGCGGTCAGAAATGATAAAATAGAAGTTACGTAAAAAGAAAGTGATGGATGCGTAGGACATGATCTATTTTGACAATTCAGCAACGACTAAACCCTATCCAGAAGCTCTTGCGACTTATACAGAAGTAGCGACTCGGATCTGGGGAAACCCTTCTAGTTTGCACAATCTAGGTAGTCAAGCGACTCGTATTTTAGAGGCTTCTAGAAAACAGATTGCAGAGTTAATTGGCAAGAAAACTGAGGAAATTTACTTCACGTCTGGTGGGACCGAAGGGGACAACTGGATCCTCAAGGGTGTAGCCTTTGAGAAAGCTCCTTATGGCAAGCATATCATTGTCTCTGACATCGAGCATCCCGCTATCAAGGAGTCCGCTGCTTGGTTAAAGACGCAAGGATTTCAAGTGGATTATGCTCCAGTGGATGCGCGTGGCTTTGTCAAAGTGGATGCCTTGTCTAGTCTTCTCCGTCCAGATACGACCTTGGTCTCTGTCATGGCCGTCAACAATGAGATTGGCTCCATCCAGCCCATCCATGAAATTGCGGCTCTCCTAGAGGATCGTCCAACGATTAGTTTCCATGTCGATGCGGTTCAAGCTTTAGCCAAGGTAGCAACAGAAGTTTATCTACCAGAGCGCGTGGACTTTGCGACCTTCTCTAGTCATAAATTCCATGGTCTTCGTGGAGTTGGCTTTGTCTACATCAAAGAAGGCAAAAAGATCACACCCCTCTTAACGGGTGGAGGTCAAGAAAAAGAAATGCGCTCGACAACTGAGAATGTGGCAGGTATCGCAGCAACCGCAAAAGCCCTACGCTTAGCTATGGAAAACCAAGAAGCTTTTGCCAGTAAGACCCAGCAGATGAAAGAAGTGATCCGTAAAGAATTGGCCAACTATCCAGATGTCACTGTCTTTTCTGGTGAGGATCACTTTGCCCCTCACATCTTGACTTTCGGGATCAAGGGAGTTCGTGGTGAAGTAGTGGTCCATGCCTTTGAAGAGTTTGATATTTACATCTCGACCACCAGTGCCTGCTCGTCCAAGGCTGGAAAACCAGCTGGAACCTTGATTGCCATGGGAGTGGACAAGAGCATCGCTCAGACAGCAGTTCGCCTCAGTCTCGATATTGAAAATGACATGAGCCAAGTCGAGCAATTCTTGACCAAGTTCAAACTGATTTACGAACAAACACGAAAAGTACGTTAATTTTAGAAGGAAATCAATATGACCTTAACCTATTCAGAAATTATGATTCGCTATGGAGAGCTTTCTACTAAAGGGAAAAACCGCATGCGTTTCATCAATAAACTTCGCAATAATATCCAAGATGTTTTATCTATTTATCCGGCTGTCAAAGTGACAGCGGACCGCGATCGGGCCCATGCTTATCTACATGGGACGGATTATGAGCCGGTGGCAGAATCCCTCAAGCAAGTTTTTGGAATCCAAAATTTTTCACCTGTTTACAAGATTGAAAAATCAGTACCAGCCTTAAAAGCGGCAGTGCAAGGGATTATGAAGGAGATATACAAGGAAGGCTTGACCTTTAAAATCTCAAGTAAGCGGAGTGACCATACCTTTGAGCTCGATAGCCGTGAACTCAATCAAACCCTAGGTGGAGCTGTCTTTGAAGCCATCCCAACGATTCAGGCTCAGATGAAAAAGCCAGATATCAATCTGCAAGTCGAAATCCGAGAAGAAGCAGCCTACATCTCTTATGAAACCATCAAGGGAGCAGGAGGTCTTCCAGTTGGGACTTCTGGGAAAGGGATGCTCATGCTATCTGGTGGGATCGACTCTCCAGTAGCTGGCTACTTAGCCTTGAAGCGTGGGGTGGATATCGAGGCGGTTCACTTTGCGAGCCCCCCTTATACCAGCCCAGGTGCCTTGAAAAAAGCCCATGACTTAACACGGAAGTTGACCAAGTTTGGGGGCAATATCCAATTTATCGAAGTGCCCTTCACAGAGATCCAAGAGGAAATCAAGGCAAAAGCACCGGAAGCTTATCTCATGACCTTGACCCGCCGCTTTATGATGCACATCACAGATCGTATTCGCGAGGTTCGCGGTGGTTTGGTGATTATCAACGGTGAAAGCTTAGGACAAGTGGCTAGTCAAACCTTAGAGAGTATGCAGGCCATCAATGCGGTAACCAATACACCAGTTATCCGTCCGGTGGTGACCATGGACAAGTTGGAAATCATCGATATTGCCCAAGAGATTGATACCTTTGAAATCTCTATCCAACCGTTTGAAGACTGTTGTACCATCTTTGCACCAGATCGTCCAAAGACTAATCCGAAACTCAAAAATGCAGAGCAGTATGAGCAACGTATGGATGTGGAAGCTTTGGTGGAGCGTGCGGTAGCAGGCATCATCGTAACAGAGATCACACCAAAAGTAGAAAAAGACGAGGTTGATGACCTGATTGAGGATTTGCTATAGGAGAGACTGGGCGTATCCAGCCTCTTTTTCTAACCAACTTAAAGGAGACAAGATGAAAAAAATTATCGTATTAATGACAAGTTTGCTTCTGTTGACAGGCTGTGTCAAAGTATCGTTTACTGGCCCGAAAAAAGAAGAGAAGACTAGCCAATCAAGCAGTAGAAAAAAAGAACCCCTCACATTTGTCAGGGCCGAGCAGTATAAAGACCAGGACAACGAAGTCTTGGAAGCGTCTGAGAAATTTATCAAGGAACATCCAACGCTTGGAGAAGCTGGAAAATTATTTGTCTTTTTCCCAGGATATACCTTTGGAAATGAGGAAAACCGCTTCGCCTTGTTCTTTATTGTGAATCGTACCACCACAACCATCGATCGTGATGGATCCTTTGTCCTGAATTTGGAATATGATGGAGAGCCACTTTTTAAAGATGTCACAGTTGACTATGAAGTGAGCGAATCGGGTGTGTTAAAACCCAATACTGCTGCAGCGATTCCGATAAAAATTACTAAGGAACAAGAAGAAAAAATGAAGGGGATGAACGATTCGTCTAAAGCCAAAATGAGCTTCAATGACTTTAAATTTAAGGATAAGTAGATGAAAGCCGGTTTTGAATGCGATCTTAAACTATAAGATACAAAAAATAGATTTTTCAAAGAAAATTCGCTTTCAAAGCGCAAAAATACTTGTCTTTGTTTGATAGAAGTGATATACTTAGAGAGTTGACTATGCACATGCCTGTGCAACCGCTCGAACATCGTCGCTCATTTCCATGAGAGTAAGTGGTTCGTCCCACGATGCTAGGCGAGTCTTCACAAAAATACGGGGAAACCCAAAAATACATAGGAGGTGCATAATGAGCACATACGCAATCATTAAAACTGGCGGAAAACAAGTTAAAGTTGAAGTTGGTCAAGCAGTCTACGTTGAAAAATTGAACGTTGAAGCTGGTCAAGAAGTTACATTTAACGAAGTTGTTCTTGTTGGTGGTGAAAACACTGTTGTCGGAACTCCACTTGTTTCAGGAGCTACTGTTGTTGGAACTGTTGAAAAACAAGGAAAACAAAAGAAAGTTGTTACTTACAAGTACAAACCTAAAAAAGGTAGCCACCGTAAACAAGGTCACCGTCAACCTTACACTAAAGTTGTCATCAACGCTATCAACGCTTAATTTTTAGGAGAACACATGATACAAGCAGTCTTTGAACGAGCCGAAGATGGCGAGCTGAGGAGTGCAGAAATCACTGGGCACGCTGGAAGCGGTGAATATGGCTTTGATGTCGTGTGTGCATCGGTTTCGACTCTAGCCATTAACTTTGTCAACTCTGTTGAGAAATTTGCAGGCTACGAACCGGATCTAGAACTAAACGAAGAAGAAGGTGGCTTTCTTCGGGTCACAATCCCGACAGATATTCCACCACATCAAAGAGAAATGACCCAACTATTCTTTGAATCATTTTTCTTAGGGATGGCAAACTTATCGGAGAACTCATCAGAGTTCGTCCAAACAAGAGTTATCACAGAAAACTAACATGGAGGAAAACAATTATGTTGAAATTGAATCTTGCTAACTTGCAACTTTTCGCCCACAAAAAAGGTGGAGGTTCTACATCAAACGGACGTGATTCACAAGCAAAACGTCTTGGAGCTAAAGCAGCTGATGGACAAACTGTAACAGGTGGATCTATCCTTTACCGTCAACGCGGTACTCACATCTACCCAGGTGTGAACGTTGGACGTGGTGGAGACGATACTTTGTTCGCAAAAGTTGAAGGCGTAGTACGCTTCGAACGTAAAGGTCGCGATAAAAAACAAGTTTCTGTTTACCCAATCGCAAAATAAAAAGGTTTCCTTAACCTTTTTATCCCGAGCCTTGAAATATTAAGGTGAGGAAGCTAGAAATAGCATAAATGAAAGCTTTCCGGATTGACGGAAGGCTTTTTTCTTTTATCTATTATAAAAATATCATGTTTACTCTTGTTAATATAATGTTTGAATTTGTGTTTTTTGAAAAATGTAGTATAATAGAGACAAATATAGTAGGAATGGAAGTAGTACCATGAAAGATAGCAGACATGTTGAAATTCTTCAGGAGCTGGATCGAAAAAGTGTGGTATCGGTCAAAGAGCTCAAGGAACTCTTTGGGGTGACAGACATGACCATTCGTCGCGATCTGATCGATCTTGAAAAACAAGGTCTTTTAGTTCGTGTACATGGTGGGGCCCACAAAAAAGTCAAAGATAGTTTATTAGAAGCTTCTCACAGTGAGAAAAATCTGATCAATATTGATGAGAAACGATCCATTGCCAAAAAATGTGCGGAGTTGATCGAAAATGGGGATACCGTCTTTATTGGCTCTGGTACAACAACAGACTTTATCGGAGATTATTTGGAAGGGAAAGAAATTAGCATCGTTACCAACTCCCTGCCTATTTTTGAGAAGCTCAAGGATTTCCCGAATTATGACTTGATCTTAGTTGGTGGCCGCTACCGGGTAAAGACACAAACCTTTGTCGGTCAATTTGCCAATAAACTCTTGAAAGAAATCAAGGTTTCTAAAGCCTTTATCGGGGTGAATGGAATCGATGGCCATAGTGTCTCCACAGCTAATGAAGAAGAAGGAAATGGCAATGCCATTATTCTGAACAATGCGATAGAGAAATATGTGGTAGCTGATAACAGCAAGTTTGATAGTTATTCCTTCTACAGTTTCTATCGTGTGGAAGATCTAAATGCCATTATTACCGATGATAGCATCCCAAAGAAGATCAAAGACAAATACGCCTTGTATACGAAAATCATTTAAGATCAAGAGGCTGGGACAAAAGTCCTAGCCTCTTGATTATTTTTGGATTGTCGAGCAAGACGCAGTGGTTGAGTGGGCTCTACTACGCTG
>OKLI01000143.1_pt1 | contig 19475 bp, 11 predicted proteins | sample 1612671 | NCBI WGS metagenome assembly OKLI01 (sample SAMN04436812, study PRJEB24849) | human gut metagenome | biome: human gut; feature: NICU; material: stool | host: Homo sapiens | place: USA: Saint Louis, MO | collected 2011-05-02 | reverse complement strand
GTTTATGTTGGAAAGTTTATATAGAAAAATACAGATAGTATTAATATTATTAACAGCAGTTGTTTGTTTTAATGGGTTATTAAATACTAATGTAACGTTAAAATCGAATATAAATATTTTTGTTTTTAGTGGCATATTGTTATTGGCTTTTATTTGTTGGGCTTATGTTAAACTTAACAAATTTAAGTAATGGATGGGCAATGGATTAGAAAAGCAATGAGAAATTTTAAAATATAAAGTGCAAGTATTCAACGACAGTAAGTGTCTGAGATATATAAAGGTCCTAGGCTCGTTTGCTACGTTTAGACAAATACTTAAGACGAAGAATGTTAAGAGAAAATTAAAGATAAAATAATATCTGTCATACAATAATATTGTTATACTACTAGAGACTGATTTATTAGCATGATTACATGTTAATGTTTCTTTACTTAGTAATTAACTTTATAATGTAAGAATAATTATCTTCAGCCAAAGAAAGGGATTGATGATTTGTCGTTTCATCAAGTAGAAGAATGGTTTGAGATATTTCGACAGTTTGGTTATTTACCTGGATTCATATTGTTATATATAAGAGCGATTATTCCAGTATTTCCATTAGCACTCTATATTTTAATTAATATTCAAGCCTATGGACCTATTTTAGGTATATTGATTAGTTGGCTTGGATTAATTTCTGGAACATTTACAGTCTATTTGATCTGTAAACGATTGGTGAACACTGAAAGGATGCAGCGAATTAAACAACGTACTGCTGTTCAACGCTTGATTAGTTTTATTGATCGCCAAGGATTAATCCCATTGTTTATTTTACTATGTTTTCCTTTTACGCCAAATACATTAATAAATTTTGTAGCGAGTCTATCTCATATTAGACCTAAATATTATTTTATTGTTTTGGCATCATCAAAGTTAGTTTCAACAATTATTTTAGGTTATTTAGGAAAGGAAATTACTACAATTTTAACGCATCCTTTAAGAGGGATATTAATGTTAGTTGTGTTGATTGTATTTTGGATTGTTGGAAAAAAGTTAGAACAGCATTTTATGGGGTCGAAAAAGGAGTGACATCGTGAAAAAAGTTGTAAAATATTTGATTTCATTGATACTTGCTATTATCATTGTACTGTTCGTACAAACTTTTGTAATAGTTGGTCATGTCATTCCGAATAATGATATGTCACCAACCCTGAACAAAGGGGATCGTGTTATTGTAAATAAAATTAAAGTTACATTTAATCAATTGAATAATGGTGATATCATTACATATAGGCGTGGTAACGAGATATATACTAGTCGAATTATTGCCAAACCTGGTCAATCAATGGCGTTTCGTCAGGGACAATTATACCGTGATGACCGACCGGTTGACGCATCTTATGCCAAGAACAGAAAAATTAAAGATTTTAGTTTGCGCAATTTTAAAGAATTAGATGGAGATATTATACCGCCTAACAATTTTGTTGTGCTAAATGATCATGATAACAATCAGCATGATTCTAGACAATTTGGTTTAGTTGATAAAAAGGATATTATTGGTAATATAAGTTTGAGATATTATCCTTTTTCAAAATGGACGATTCAGTTCAAATCTTAAAAAGAGGTGTCAAAATTGAAAAAAGAATTATTGGAATGGATTATTTCAATTGCAGTCGCTTTTGTCATTTTATTTATAGTAGGTAAATTTATTGTTACACCATATACAATTAAAGGTGAATCAATGGATCCAACTTTGAAAGATGGCGAGCGAGTAGCTGTAAACATTATTGGATATAAAACAGGTGGTTTGGAAAAAGGTAATGTAGTTGTCTTCCATGCAAACAAAAATGATGACTATGTTAAACGTGTCATCGGTGTTCCTGGCGATAAAGTAGAATATAAAAATGATACATTATATGTCAATGGCAAAAAACAAGATGAACCATATTTAAACTACAATTTAAAACATAAACAAGGTGATTACATTACTGGGACTTTCCAAGTTAAAGATTTACCGAATGCGAACCCTAAATCAAATGTCATTCCAAAAGGTAAATATTTAGTTCTTGGGGATAATCGTGAAGTAAGTAAAGATAGCCGTGCGTTTGGCCTTATTGATGAAGATCAAATTGTTGGTAAAGTTTCATTTAGATTCTGGCCATTCAGCGAATTTAAATATAATTTCAATCCTGAAAATACTAAAAATTAATATGAAACAAATACAACATCGTTTGTCGGTTTTAATACTGATAAACGATGTTTTATTTTGTCAGTACCACAATAAAAGCTAAGTTCGAAATGAACTTATAATAAATCAATCACAATCACTTTGTGTTAAAATATGTGTCAAAGGAAGTGAGGGTTTGTCATGACATTACATGCTTATTTAGGTAGAGCGGGAACAGGTAAGTCTATGAAAATGTTGACCGAAATAAAACAAAAAATGAAAGCAGATCCGCTTGGAGATCCAATCATTTTAATTGCGCCAACTCAAAGTACATTTCAATTAGAACAAGCCTTTGTCAATGATTCGGAATTAAATGGTAGTTTAAGAACAGAAGTGTTGCATTTTGAACGATTAAGTCATCGTATTTTCCAAGAAGTTGGTAGTTATAGCGAACAAAAGTTATCTAAAGCTGCAACGGAAATGATGATTTATAACATTGTTCAAGAACAACAAAAGTATTTAAAACTTTATCAATCACAAGCAAAATATTATGGGTTTAGTGAAAAATTAACAGAACAAATTCAAGATTTTAAAAAATATGCAGTAACGCCTGAACATTTAGAAAGCTTTATTGCTGATAAAAATATGCAAACTCGAACTAAAAATAAGTTAGAGGATATTGCTTTAATATACCGAGAGTTCGAACAACGCATTCAAAACGAGTTTATTACGGGTGAGGATGCATTACAATATTTTATTGATTGTATGCCGAAATCAGAGTGGCTAAAACGTGCTGATATATATATTGATGGTTTTCACAACTTTTCAACGATTGAGTATTTAATAATCAAAGGATTAATTAAATATGCGAAGAGTGTCACAATTATATTGACGACAGATGGTAACCACGATCAATTCAGTTTATTTAGAAAACCATCGGAAGTGTTACGACATATTGAAGAAATAGCAAATGAACTCAATATTTCTATTGAACGTCAATATTTCAAGCAATTATATCGCTTTAATAATCAAGATTTAAAGCATCTTGAACAAGAATTTGATGCACTTCAAATCAATCGAGTGGCATGTCAAGGTCATATCAATATTTTAGAATCTGCGACTATGAGAGAGGAAATAAATGAAATTGCACGACGTATCATCGTTGATATTCGTGATAAGCAATTACGATATAAAGATATTGCTATTTTATATCGTGACGAGTCTTATGCTTATTTATTTGATTCCATATTACCGCTTTATAATATTCCTTATAACATTGATACAAAGCGTTCGATGACACATCATCCGGTCATGGAAATGATTCGTTCATTGATTGAAGTTATTCAATCTAATTGGCAAGTTAATCCAATGCTACGCTTATTAAAGACTGATGTGTTAACGGCATCATATCTAAAAAGTGCATACTTAGTTGATTTACTTGAAAATTTTGTACTTGAACGTGGTATATACGGTAAACGTTGGTTAGATGATGAGCTATTTAATGTCGAACATTTTAGCAAAATGGGGCGTAAAGCGCATAAACTGACCGAAGATGAACGTAACACATTTGAACAAGTCGTTAAGTTAAAGAAAGATGTCATTGATAAAATTTTACATTTTGAAAAGCAAATGTCACAAGCAGCAACTGTAAAAGACTTTGCAACTGCTTTTTATGAAAGTATGGAATATTTTGAACTGCCAAATCAATTGATGACGGAGCGAGATGAACTTGATTTAAATGGTAATCATGAAAAGGCGGAAGAAATTGATCAAATATGGAATGGCTTAATTCAAATCCTCGATGACTTAGTTCTAGTATTTGGAGATGAACCAATGTCGATGGAACGTTTCTTAGAAGTATTTGATATTGGTTTAGAACAATTAGAATTTGTTATGATTCCGCAAACATTGGATCAAGTTAGTATTGGTACGATGGATTTGGCTAAAGTCGACAATAAGCAACATGTTTACTTAGTTGGAATGAATGATGGTACGATGCCACAACCAGTAACTGCGTCAAGCTTGATTACAGATGAAGAAAAGAAATACTTTGAACAGCAGGCTAATGTCGAGTTAAGTCCAACATCAGATATTTTACAGATGGATGAAGCATTTGTTTGTTATGTTGCTATGACTAGAGCTAAGGGAAATGTTACATTTTCTTATAGTCTAATGGGATCAAGTGGTGATGATAAGGAAATCAGCCCATTTTTAAATCAAATTCAATCATTGTTCAACCAATTGGAAATTACTAACATTCCTCAATACCATGAAGTTAACCCATTGTCACTAATGCAACATGCTAAGCAAACCAAAATTACATTATTTGAAGCATTGCGTGCTTGGTTAGATGATGAAATTGTGGCTGATAGTTGGTTAGATGCTTATCAAGTAATTAGAGATAGCGATCATTTAAATCAAGGTTTAGATTATTTAATGTCAGCATTAACGTTTGACAATGAAACTGTAAAATTAGGTGAAACGTTGTCTAAAGATTTATATGGTAAGGAAATCAATGCCAGTGTATCTCGCTTTGAGGGATACCAACAATGCCCGTTTAAACATTATGCGTCACATGGTCTGAAACTAAATGAGCGAACGAAGTATGAACTTCAAAACTTTGATTTAGGTGATATTTTCCATTCCGTTTTAAAATATATATCTGAACGTATTAATGGCGATTTTAAACAATTAGACCTGAAAAAAATAAGACAATTAACGAATGAAGCATTGGAAGAAATTTTACCTAAAGTTCAGTTTAATTTATTAAATTCTTCAGCTTACTATCGTTATTTATCAAGACGCATTGGCGCTATTGTAGAAACAACACTAAGCGCATTAAAATATCAAGGCACGTATTCAAAGTTTATGCCAAAACATTTTGAGACAAGTTTTAGAAGGAAACCAAGAACAAATGACGAATTAATTGCACAAACATTAACGACAACTCAAGGTATTCCAATTAATATTAGAGGGCAAATTGACCGTATCGATACGTATACAAAGAATGATACAAGTTTTGTTAATATCATTGACTATAAATCCTCTGAAGGTAGTGCGACACTTGATTTAACAAAAGTATATTATGGTATGCAAATGCAAATGATGACATACATGGATATCGTCTTACAAAATAAACAACGCCTTGGATTAACAGATATTGTGAAACCAGGCGGATTATTATATTTCCATGTACATGAACCTAGAATTAAATTTAAATCTTGGGCAGATATTGATGAAGATAAACTAGAACAAGATTTAATTAAAAAGTTTAAGCTGAGTGGTTTAGTGAATGCAGACCAAACTGTTATTGATGCATTGGATATTCGTTTAGAACCTAAATTCACTTCAGATATTGTACCAGTTGGTTTGAATAAAGATGGCTCTTTGAGTAAACGAGGCAGCCAAGTTGCAGATGAAGCAACGATTTATAAATTCATCCAACATAACAAAGAAAATTTTATAGAAACAGCTTCAAATATTATGGATGGGCATACTGAAGTTGCACCATTAAAGTACAAACAAAAATTGCCATGTGCTTTTTGTAGTTATCAATCGGTATGTCATGTAGATGGCATGATTGATAGTAAGCGATATCGAACTGTAGATGAAACAATAAATCCAATTGAAGCAATTCAAAATATTAACATTGATGATGAATTTGGGGGTGAGCAATAGATGACAATTCCAGAGAAACCACAAGGCGTGATTTGGACTGACGCGCAATGGCAAAGTATTTACGCAACTGGACAAGATGTACTTGTTGCAGCCGCGGCAGGTTCAGGTAAAACAGCTGTACTAGTTGAGCGTATTATCCAAAAGATTTTACGTGATGGCATTGATGTCGATCGACTTTTAGTCGTAACGTTTACAAACTTAAGTGCACGTGAAATGAAGCATCGTGTAGACCAACGTATTCAAGAGGCATCGATTGCTGATCCTGCAAATGCACACTTGAAAAACCAACGCATCAAAATTCATCAAGCACAAATATCTACACTTCATAGTTTTTGCTTGAAATTAATTCAACAGCATTATGATGTATTAAATATTGACCCGAACTTTAGAACAAGCAGTGAAGCTGAAAATATTTTATTATTAGAACAAACGATAGATGAAGTCATAGAACAACATTACGATATCCTTGATCCTGCTTTTATTGAATTAACAGAGCAATTGTCTTCAGATAGAAGTGATGATCAGTTTCGAATGATTATTAAACAATTGTATTTCTTTAGCGTTGCAAATCCAAATCCTACAGATTGGTTGGATCAATTGGTGACACCATACGAAGAAGAAGCACAACAAGCGGAACTTATTCAACTACTAACAGACTTATCTAAAGTATTTATCACAGCTGCATATGATGCTTTAAATAAGGCGTATGATTTGTTTAGTATGATGGATGGCGTCGATAAACATTTAGCTGTTATAGAAGATGAACGACGTTTAATGAGGCGTGTTTTAGAAGGTGGCTTTATTGATATACCTTATTTAACTGGTCACGAATTTGGCGCGCGTTTGCCTAATATAACAGCGAAAATTAAAGAAGCAAATGAAATGATGGTCGATGCCTTAGAAGATGCTAAACTTCAGTATAAAAAATATAAATCATTAATTGATAAAGTGAAAAGTGATTACTTTTCAAGAGAAGCTGATGATTTGAAAGCTGATATGCAACAATTGGCGCCACGAGTAAAGTACCTTGCGCGTATTGTGAAAGATGTTATGTCAGAATTCAATCGAAAAAAGCGTAGCAAAAATATTCTGGATTTTTCTGATTATGAACATTTTGCATTACAAATTTTAACTAATGAGGATGGTTCGCCTTCAGAAATTGCTGAATCATACCGTCAACACTTCCAAGAAATATTGGTCGATGAGTATCAAGATACGAACCGAGTTCAAGAGAAAATACTATCTTGCATCAAAACGGGTGATGAACATAATGGTAATTTATTTATGGTTGGAGATGTTAAGCAGTCCATTTATAAATTTAGACAAGCTGATCCAAGTTTATTTATTGAAAAGTATCAACGCTTTACTATAGATGGAGATGGCACTGGACGTCGAATTGATTTGTCGCAAAACTTCCGTTCTCGAAAAGAAGTACTGTCAACGACAAACTATATATTCAAACATATGATGGATGAACAAGTCGGTGAAGTAAAATATGATGAAGCGGCACAGTTGTATTATGGTGCACCATATGATGAATCAGACCATCCAGTAAACTTAAAAGTGCTTGTTGAAGCGGATCAAGAACATAGTGATTTAACTGGTAGTGAACAAGAAGCGCATTTTATAGTAGAACAAGTTAAAGATATTTTAGAACATCAAAAAGTTTATGATATGAAAACAGGAAGCTATAGAAGTGCGACATACAAGGATATCGTTATTCTAGAACGCAGCTTTGGGCAAGCTCGCAATTTACAACAAGCCTTTAAAAATGAAGATATTCCGTTCCATGTGAATAGTCGTGAAGGTTACTTTGAACAAACAGAAGTCCGTTTAGTATTATCATTTTTAAGAGCGATAGATAATCCATTACAAGATATTTATTTAGTTGGGTTAATGCGCTCCGTTATATATCAGTTCAAAGAAGACGAATTAGCTCAAATTAGAATATTGAGTCCAAATGATGATTACTTCTATCAATCGATTGTAAATTACATTAATGACGAAGCAGCAGATGCTATTTTAGTTGATAAATTAAAAATGTTTTTATCAGATATTCATAGTTACCAACAATATAGTAAAGATCATCCGGTGTATCAGTTAATTGATAAATTTTATAATGATCATTATGTTATTCAATACTTTAGTGGACTCATTGGTGGACGTGGAAGACGTGCAAATCTTTATGGTTTATTTAATAAAGCTATCGAGTTTGAGAATTCAAGTTTTAGAGGTTTATATCAATTTATTCGTTTTATCGATGAATTGATTGAAAGAGGCAAAGATTTTGGTGAGGAAAACGTAGTTGGTCCAAACGATAATGTCGTTAGAATGATGACAATTCATAGTAGTAAAGGTTTAGAGTTTCCTTTTGTTATTTATTCTGGATTGTCAAAAGATTTTAATAAACGTGATTTGAAACAACCAGTTATTTTAAATCAGCAATTTGGTCTCGGAATGGATTATTTTGATGTGGATAAAGAAATGGCATTTCCATCTTTAGCTTCGGTTGCATATAGAGCTGTTGCCGAAAAAGAACTTGTATCAGAAGAAATGCGATTAGTCTATGTAGCATTAACAAGAGCGAAAGAACAACTTTATTTAATTGGTAGAGTGAAAAATGATAAATCATTACTAGAACTAGAGCAATTGTCTATTTCTGGTGAGCACATTGCTGTCAATGAACGATTAACTTCACCAAATCCGTTCCATCTAATTTATAGTATTTTATCTAAACATCAATCTGCGTCAATTCCAGATGATTTAAAATTTGAAAAAGATATAGCACAAGTTGAAGATAGTAGTCGTCCGAATGTAAATATTTCAATTGTGTACTTTGAAGATGTGTCTACAGAAACCATTTTAGATAATGATGAGTATCGTTCGGTTAATCAATTAGAAACTATGCAAAATGGTAATGAAGATGTTAAAGCACAAATTAAACACCAACTTGATTATCAATATCCATATGTAAATGATACTAAAAAGCCCTCAAAACAATCTGTTTCTGAATTGAAAAGACAATATGAAACTGAAGAAAGTGGCACAAGTTACGAACGAGTAAGGCAATATCGTATCGGTTTTTCAACGTATGAACGACCTAAATTTCTAAGTGAACAAGGTAAACGAAAAGCGAATGAAATTGGTACGTTAATGCATACAGTGATGCAACATTTACCATTCAAAAAAGAACGCATATCTAAAGTTGAGTTACATCAGTATATCGATGGATTAATCGATAAACATATTATCGAAGCAGATGCGAAAAAAGATATTCGTATGGATGAAATAATGACATTTATCAATAGTGAGTTATATTCGATTATTGCTGAAGCAGAGCAAGTTTATCGTGAATTACCGTTTGTAGTTAACCAAGCATTAGTTGACCAATTGCCACAAGGAGACGAAGACGTCTCAATTATTCAAGGTATGATTGACTTAATCTTTGTTAAAGATGGTGTGCATTATTTTGTAGACTATAAAACCGATGCATTTAATCGTCGCCGTGGGATGACAGATGAAGAAATTGGTACACAATTAAAAAATAAATATAAGATACAGATGAAATATTATCAAAATACGCTTCAAACGATTCTTAATAAAGAAGTTAAAGGTTATTTATACTTCTTCAAATTTGGTACATTGCAACTATAGTATTTTGATTTTCAAAAGAATAAAAAATAATTTCGATTAAGTGCAAAGTCCTTGTAGCAGAATGAACACAACTCATTTTCAAAATTGTCTTACTTATTTATTTGTTATTTGATAACGAAAAAAGTTATAATGTGAATTAAGATAAAGATGAGGAGTTGAGAATGAATGAAATTCTTATCATTCAAGTATAATGACAAAACTTCATATGGCGTTAAAGTAAAACGCGAAGATGCTGTATGGGATTTAACACAAGTATTTGCTGACTTTGCAGAAGGAGATTTCCATCCTAAAACATTGTTAGCTGGTTTACAACAAAATCATACTTTAGATTTTCAAGAACAAGTACGTAAAGCAGTTGTAGCAGCAGAAGATAGCGGCAAAGCTGAAGACTATAAAATTTCATTTAATGATATTGAATTTTTACCACCAGTAACACCTCCGAATAATGTGATTGCTTTTGGTAGAAATTACAAAGATCATGCGAACGAATTAAATCATGAAGTAGAAAGATTATATGTATTTACAAAAGCAGCGTCATCTTTAACTGGAGATAATGCAACAATTCCAAATCATAAAGATATTACTGATCAATTAGATTATGAAGGTGAATTAGGTATTGTTATTGGTAAGTCTGGTGAAAAGATTCCAAAAGCATTAGCTTTAGATTATGTTTACGGCTATACAATTATTAACGATATCACTGATCGCAAAGCACAAAGTGAACAAGATCAAGCATTTTTATCAAAAAGTTTAACTGGCGGTTGCCCAATGGGTCCTTATATCGTTACTAAAGACGAACTACCATTACCTGAAAATGTAAATATTGTTACAAAAGTTAACAATGAAATTAGACAAGATGGTAACACTGGCGAAATGATTCTTAAAATTGATGAATTAATAGAAGAAATTTCAAAATATGTTGCACTACATCCGGGAGATATTATTGCAACTGGTACACCAGCAGGCGTTGGTGCAGGTATGCAACCACCTAAATTCTTACAACCAGGTGATGAAGTTAAAGTGACTATTGATAATATTGGAACGCTGACAACTTATATCGCTAAATAATTATCATTTAAAAAGCTAACCAGTCTTTATATAGATTGGTTAGTTTTTTTCTTGCTTTTCTAAAAAGGTGTTAAAGATCATTGTTTATAATGTTACCATTTTGAGACGAAAGTGAAATGTTGATATTAAGCAGTAGTTGATTATTTTACAGCAGATGCACAATATTCTAATAAGTAATAAAATGTCATGTTCTTCCTCACAAATATAGAAGTGTGGTAAAATATGTATTTGTGTATGAATAAATAATGATTAAATTATAAGAAAGTGGGTATTTATCCCACGAAGTTTTAATTTAATAACTAAAATTATTAAAGTGGGGGAATTAATATGTTACATTTACATATTTTAAGTTGGGTATTAGCAATCATTTTATTTATCGCTACATACTTAAATATTTCAAAAAATCAAGGTGGTACGCCATATTTCAAACCATTACATATGGTACTACGATTATTTATGCTGTTGACGTTAATTTCAGGATTTTGGATATTAATTCAGTCATTTATGAATGGCGGGGCAAATCATATGTTGCTTACATTGAAAATGCTGTGTGGTGTTGCAGTAGTTGGATTGATGGAAGTGTCGATTGCTAAAAGAAAGAGACATGAACAAAGTCACACAATGTTTTGGATAACAATTGCATTAATTATCATCACAATGGTATTAGGTGTCATTCTACCGTTAGGGCCTATATCAAAATTATTCGGTATTGGCTAATTGATAAGACATATAGTATATGACATAAGGCATTGACAATTATTAGTCCAAGACCTTATGTCTTTTTTTGATTCTAAAAATGTTTAAACAAAAAAATGGACTGGATAGTAATACCAGTCCAACATAATTCTAACCTAGACAATTAAGATTAGATTGAATCGCATGATTCATTTATTTAGCTTTGTAACCAATCATATTGATTAAATCTTTAGGGTGACTATATGGTGGTGCATAAGCCACTTCAAACTCAGTTAACTCATCTACAGTTAGCTGGTTCATCATTGCCATCGATAGTACATCAATACGTTTATCTGCGCCTTCTTTTCCTACTGCAGCTGCTCTTAAAATCTGACGGTTTGAAGTGTCATAATATACTCTTAAGTGTAAAGGGGAATTTCCTGGGTAATAATTCGCGTGTGCACCTTGAGTGACTTCCACCATTTTATAGTCAAATTGCTTTAGTTCGTTTGGTTTAACGCCGACACTAGCAAATGTATAATCAAAGAACTTCACAATATTGTTGCCTAAGAAGCCTTTGAATTCAATAGTGTCATTTCCAGCAATTTGTTCGGCAACAATACTTGCTGCACGATGAGCGCCCCAAGCTAAAGGAACACTTGCCGGTAGATCGACATGTCGATAATGTGATGTTGCAATATCGCCTATTGCATAAATGTTTGGAACATTTGTTTCAAATTTATCGTTTACCGGTATGAAACCTTTTCGATCAAGTTTGATATTTGAACTTTCGATAAATTTTGAATTGGGGTGAGTACCGACACCTTCAATAATCATATCGTAATGTTCAACTCTTCCTGATTTAAATGTAATTTCATTTCCATTGATAGCAACAATTTCCTCATTTAAACGGTATGGAATCTCTCGCTTATCTAATTCATCAAGTATAGGTTGATTCATGTCGGCATCCATTAATTTATTTATCTTATCAGATCGATGAATTAAAGTAGGGTGTAAACCACGTTCATAAAGATTTTCAAGAACTTCTAATGAAACATACCCTGCACCTACAACCAATACTTTATCAACTTGATTTGCTTTGATGAATTGATCGATAGCATCAGTGTCTTCTAAATTTCTAAGTGTAAATGTAATATCACTTTCAAAGCCAAGGCTATGTGCACTTGCACCAGGGCTTAAAATGAGTTTATCGTATGATTCTTCAAATTGTTCGTTGGTCTTTCTATTTAATACAGATACAGTTTGTCTTTCATCATTGATTGCAATAACTTCATGATAAGTTTTTACTGTAATTTGCTTTCTATCATAAAATTTTTCAGGTGTATATGCTAAAGCATATTTTCTATCTTCAACAACTTCGCCAATGACATAAGGCAATGCACAATTAGCAAAGCTCATATCACGATCTTTTTCAAAAATAATAATGTCACTTTCTTTATCTAAACGTCGAATTTGGCTGGCACATGTAGCACCGCCAGCGACTGCTCCGACTACGACTATTTTGGGCATCGTAACTTACCTCCTATTGTTTTAAAATATTATAAAATGATTAGTTATAAATTAACAGTAATATCTAATATTTAAATTAAAGAAATCATTCAAATATCGACCAATGCCATCTTCATTATTGTTGAATGTAATATTGTTCGCTACATCTTTAAGTTCTTGCAAACCATTTTCCATAGCAACACCATGGCGGGCGTACTCAATCATTTCTATATCATTATCTTCATCACCGAATGCAATAATATTATTTCGGTCAATATTTAAAAATTGTCTAACTTGTTCAATACCTCTTGCTTTATTAATACCAAGTTTTACAATTTCAATGACAGGGAATGGTGCGCCCCAGCGTCGATGCTCAATATGATCGGCATAAAAATGAGTAAGCATATTTTTTATTTCAGGTATTTTACTTTCTTCGGCTTCAATTAAAATTGAGGTAGGGGATTCTTTCAAGTGGACAAGTAAATTACCAGTTTGAATTCTTGGATTACCCATTGAAAAACCTTCAAATAATCTTGGATCATGATTGTTAATGAAAACATAATCTTTCACTTCTGCAATAATATTCGATACTTGATATTGTTGTAATCCTTGAATAATATTTTGTGCGATGCCTAAATCTAAAATTTCATGGCAAGTTTTGAAGTTTTTATCTTTAGGGTGATGTACGTAAGCGCCATTAAAATTAACAATTGGTGTCGTTAAATTTAATTCATGATAATACATTTGACTTGCACGATAAGGTCTGCCAGTCGCAATCATAATTTGGTGTCCACGTTGTTGTAATTCATTTAATACTTGTTTAGTATATGATGAAATTTCTTTGTTATCGTTTAATAATGTTCCGTCTAAGTCTAGACATATTAAATGTGGTTGCATATCTCTCTCCTCATAAGTTGCTTAGTTCATATAGATACATCATAGCATTTTATTGGCGTTTTGTCGGATATTTGATATATTATGAATAATATGACATTAAAGAGGTGATATGGATGGAAGAGGCATTGAAAGATAGTATCTTAGGTGCATTAGAAATGGTAATTGACCCTGAATTAGGAATTGATATCGTTAATTTAGGTTTAGTATACAAAGTAAATGTTGATGATGAAGGCGTATGTACAGTTGATATGACTTTAACATCAATGGGATGTCCAATGGGACCTCAAATTATTGATCAAGTTAAAACAGTATTAGCAGAGATTCCTGAAATTCAGGATACTGAAGTGAATATCGTATGGAGTCCACCTTGGACAAAAGATATGATGTCACGTTACGCTAAGATTGCACTTGGTGTGAGCTAACATAAACTTGTATTGCTTGTAGAAATTGGAAATCCAATTGGGGCTCCGCGTCCAACTTGCATTGCTTGTAGAATTTCTTTTCGAAATTCTCTGTGTTGGGGCCCACTCCCCAACTCGCATTGCTTGTAGAATCTCTTTTCGAAATTCTCTGTGTTGGGGCCCCGCAGTCAATATAACATTGTAGAGTATAATTCATTGTGAATAAGCTCCCTTCAAAGTAGACATTGAAAAATGAAAATTTTGAAGGGAGCCTTATTTACGTTCTAGGTTCTGATTTTATTTTGAAAATTTATATTTAACTTGTTTCAAAAAATATGAACTAAGACAGTGACACGCACTTCTAAGAGTGCACAATTCATTTCCTAGTTGAATATTTTCTTTAAAATTTCTATAATAAATTGAATTTATATTACAGTTATATTACAATGCATAATACTTCATAGTTTTTAAGTTGCCGAGTTGCATTACAAATTGGATTTCGAAATAAGAATCATCATTGGTAATTTTTTAATTTAACAGTATTTTAGTCAATATGATTTTGATGATGTCGTAATTCAATAATATACATATGCATTTCAATATTCTTTTAAACAGCATAACTAAATTTAATTAAGCATCTAAGAAGAACAGTTTTAAAAGGGAAGAATGCAAAAATGAACAAAACAAAGGGTTTTACAAAATATAAGAAAATGATATATATGCCAGGGCTCGATGGTTTGAGGGCAATCGCTGTTCTAGGAATTATTATTTACCACTTAAATAAGCAATGGTTGACAGGTGGCTTTTTAGGTGTAGATACATTTTTTGTGATCTCTGGTTATTTAATTACAAGCTTATTACTCAAAGAGTATGATGACACGGGTATCATTAAATTGAAAAGCTTTTGGATACGTCGTTTAAAACGTTTATTACCAGCAGTCATAGTTTTATTAATGGTTGTAGGGACAGCAACCTTATTATTAAAATCAGAAAATATCATTAGGGTTAAACATGATATTATTGCTGCGATATTTTATGTATCAAACTGGTGGTATATAGCAAAAGATGTTAATTATTTTGAGCAATTTTCATTTATGCCATTAAAGCATTTATGGTCTTTAGCAATTGAAGAACAGTATTACATATTTTTCCCAGTTATTTTGGTTACATTATTGTTAACAATTAAAAAGCGATACAAAATAGGATTTATTTTTTGGGGAGTATCTATAATTTCTTTAGGGTTAATGATGTTTATCTACAGTATTAATGGGGATCATTCACGAGTGTATTTTGGAACAGATACAAGATTACAGACATTGTTACTGGGTGTTATTTTAGCTTTTTTATGGCCACCGTTTAAATTGAAAAATGATCCACCTAAAGTTGTAAAATATATTATTGATAGCATAGGTAGTTTATCATTTATAGTACTTATATTATTATTTTTCATTATTAATGATGAGACGAATTGGATATATGATGGTGGTTTTTATTTAATATCCATATTAACGTTATTCATTATTGCCAGTGTCGTTCATCCATCTACATGGATAGCGAAGATATTTTCAAATCCAGTGTTAGTATTTATCGGGAAAAGGTCTTACAGTTTATATTTATGGCATTTTGCAGTAATTAGTTTCGTACATAGTTACTATGTAGACGGACAGATACCTGTATATGTGTACTTTATAGATATAAGTTTAACAATTATATTTGCAGAGCTATCATATCGCTTTATAGAAACTCCATTTAGAAAAGAAGGTATTAAAGCTTTAAATTGGCGACCTTCTTATATACCACAATTTATAAGAATGGCAATTGTAGTAACCTTGTTAATTCCATTTATGTTGATTTTAGTAGGTGCATTCAATAAATATGGTAAAGACATTATAGGAGAAAAAGCGAATAGCTTTGATACCACTATTGAAGATAATTATTTAATGCGGATAGCACCAATTGATAACATTCACATTGATGGCTTAGTAAGTGAGAAGAAAAAGGAATCTTCCGACGTATATAATAATATTAAACCTCTTTTAATCGGTGATTCAGTAATGGTTGATATCGGTGAGTCATTTAAGTCATCAGTTCCTAAGTCTAGAATTGATGGAAAAGTAGGGCGTCAATTGTATCAAACCTTACCTTTAGTTAAAGCGAATTATTCACAATATAAAAAATCATCTGATCAAGTCGTATTAGAATTAGGTACAAATGGCGACTTTACTGTCAAACAGCTCGACGATTTACTTAATCAATTTGGAAAAGCCAAGATTTATTTAGTTAATACACGTGTTCCAAGAATTTATGAGGCAAATGTAAATCGATTATTAGCTGACGCGGCGAAACGAAAGTCCAATGTCACATTAATTGATTGGTATAAGCGATCACAAGGACATAGTGAATATTTTGCACCAGACGGTGTACATTTAGAGTACAAAGGAGTCCTAGCTTTAAAAGATGAAATATTAAAAGCACTTAAAAAGAAATAACATATGTTTAATAAGTCTAGTTAATGTGTAACGTAACATTAGCTAGATTTTTTTAATTCAAAAATTTATTTACAAATATTAGGAAATTTAAGTGTAAAAGAGTTGATAAATGATTATATTGGGACTATAATATAACTAAGGTCAAAGAAAGTCAAAGTCAAAATTGCAACTTGACCAACTCTACAAATTAGAGGTGAAATTAATGGATATAAATAAAATGACATATGCAGTTCAAAGTGCTTTGCAACAAGCAGTTGAACTGAGTCAGCAACATAAATTACAAAATATAGAAATTGAGGCAATTTTAAGCGCTGCCTTAAATGAAAGTGAAAGCTTATATAAAAGTATTTTAGAACGAGCAAATATTGAGGTAGATCAATTAAACAAAGCTTATGAAGACAAACTAAACACCTATGCATCTGTAGAAGGTGACAATATACAATATGGTCAATATATTAGCCAACAAGCAAACCAATTGATAACTAAGGCTGAATCATACATGAAAGAATATGAAGATGAATATATTTCAATGGAGCATATTTTACGTTCGGCAATGGACATTGATCAAACAACAAAACATTATATAAATAATAAAGTAGAAGTTATCAAAGAAATTATTAAAAAAGTAAGAGGGGGAAATCACGTGACATCACAAAATCCAGAAGTTAATTACGAAGCATTAGCTAAATATGGCCGCGACTTAGTAGAAGAAGTTAGACAAGGTAAAATGGATCCTGTTATAGGAAGAGATGAAGAAATTCGAAATACGATTCGTATTTTAAGTCGTAAAACTAAAAACAACCCTGTGCTCATTGGTGAACCTGGTGTTGGTAAAACTGCAATTGTTGAAGGATTAGCGCAGCGTATAGTTAAGAAAGATGTGCCAGAATCATTATTAGATAAAACTGTTTTTGAGTTAGATTTAAGCGCATTAGTAGCGGGCGCTAAATATCGTGGTGAATTTGAAGAGAGATTAAAAGCAGTCCTAAAAGAAGTTAAAGAGTCTGATGGTAGAATTATATTATTTATTGATGAAATCCATATGCTTGTAGGTGCTGGTAAAACAGATGGTGCCATGGATGCAGGCAACATGCTAAAACCAATGTTAGCACGAGGAGAGTTACATTGTATTGGTGCAACAACTTTAAATGAATATCGAGAATATATTGAAAAAGATTCGGCATTAGAGCGTCGTTTCCAAAAAGTAGCAGTTAGTGAGCCTGATGTTGAAGATACAATTTCAATTTTACGTGGTTTAAAAGAACGATATGAAGTGTATCATGGTGTGCGTATTCAAGATAGAGCCTTAGTTGCTGCCGCTGAATTGTCTGATCGTTACATCACTGATCGTTTTTTACCAGATAAAGCGATTGATTTAGTTGACCAAGCATGTGCAACAATTCGTACGGAAATGGGATCAAATCCAACTGAATTGGATCAAGTTAATAGACGTGTTATGCAATTAGAAATTGAAGAAAGCGCACTTAAAAATGAATCTGACAATGCGAGCAAACAGAGATTACAAGAACTACAAGAAGAGCTTGCCAATGAAAAAGAGAAACAAGCAGCACTTCAATCTCGTGTAGAATCAGAAAAAGAAAAAATAGCAAATTTACAAGGAAAACGTGCGCAACTAGATGAAAGTAGACAAGCGTTGGAAGATGCACAAACAAATAACAATTTAGAAAAAGCAGCTGAACTACAATATGGAACAATTCCTCAATTGGAAAAAGAACTTAGAGAATTAGAGGATAATTTCCAAGATGAGCAAGGTGAAGATACAGATCGAATGATTCGTGAAGTTGTAACAGACGAAGAAATTGGCGATATTGTCAGCCAATGGACAGGCATACCAGTTTCAAAATTAGTTGAAACAGAACGTGAAAAATTACTTCACTTAAGTGATATCTTGCATAAACGTGTTGTAGGCCAAGATAAAGCGGTTGACCTGGTTTCAGATGCAGTAGTTAGAGCAAGAGCAGGTATTAAAGATCCAAACAGACCTATTGGTAGTTTCTTATTCCTAGGTCCAACTGGGGTAGGTAAAACTGAATTAGCTAAATCATTAGCTGCATCATTATTTGATTCTGAAAAACATATGATTCGTATTGATATGAGTGAATATATGGAAAAACATGCAGTATCAAGATTGATAGGGGCACCTCCAGGATATATTGGACATGATGAAGGGGGTCAATTAACTGAAGCGGTTCGTCGTAATCCATACTCAGTTATTTTATTAGATGAGGTTGAAAAAGCGCATACTGACGTCTTTAATGTATTATTGCAAATTTTAGATGAAGGCCGTTTAACTGATTCTAAAGGACGTAGCGTTGATTTTAAAAATACTATTATTATTATGACAAGTAATATTGGATCTCAAGTTTTATTAGAAAACGTAAAAGAGACTGGTGAAATTACAGAACCAACAGAAAAAGCTGTTATGACAAGTTTAAATGCATATTTCAAACCAGAAATTTTGAATCGTATGGATGACATCGTATTATTTAAACCTTTATCTATTGATGACATGAGTATGATTGTAGACAAAATATTAACGCAATTAAATATAAGATTACTAGAACAACGAATCTCAATTGAAGTTTCTGATGATGCTAAAGCTTGGCTAGGTCAAGAGGCTTATGAACCTCAATACGGTGCAAGACCATTAAAACGTTTTGTACAACGCCAAATTGAAACACCATTAGCACGTATGATGATTAAAGAGGGATTCCCAGAAGGTACAACTATTAAAGTTAATTTAAATTCAGACAATAACTTAACGTTTAATGTTGAAAAAATTCATGAATAAAATTGAACCAAGAATGTGATGATTAATCGCATTCTTGGTTTTTTAGATTTGAAATTTATTATAATTGTTCATTGGCAATATACTTTTTAAATGGCAGTGTGTCAATAGAAAAATGAGAATTTCTTAAATTTTTTTAATAAATATTA
>OKLI01000136.1_pt1 | contig 19876 bp, 20 predicted proteins | sample 1612671 | NCBI WGS metagenome assembly OKLI01 (sample SAMN04436812, study PRJEB24849) | human gut metagenome | biome: human gut; feature: NICU; material: stool | host: Homo sapiens | place: USA: Saint Louis, MO | collected 2011-05-02 | reverse complement strand
AAAGTCCATGTCATAATAAAAGAAAATGGCAAAAGAAATATATAAACAAACCTTTACTTATTCATTTAGAAGGTATCAAAAACCGTTAACAATCAAAACAACAACATCTATTAATGTAGAAGGGTGGTTGTTTTTAAGGATAAAAAGGGCATAATTTATAATCTGAGTTAAAGTACTAAATTCATATTATAAATATGCCAATAACAATGAATAAAATTTTTAATGGCAGTAAATTAGTAATATTTAAAAGTCTTCTGAAGTATAGAAAAAATGTATTACACATAAAATCAAATGGAAGTGAAGACATTGCTTTGCGACGTTGAAGTGGTTAATAAAAACTCAAAATATAGAATTATTAAATATAATGATGAATATTTGATGATCGATTTAGTAAGTACCTGGTTAACTTTATTTCTTCCGATGATGAATTGGTTAATCCCTAAAAAATACGTGAAGATTAGTAAAAAAGAATTTGACGATTTAAACATTGTTAAACCTACTAAAAATAGAGCTTTTTGGTCAGCTGTAGGTGGCTCAGTTTTATTTGGAGTTACGTTCAGAAAGTATACTCATTTGCTCGATGTCCAACTAGAAAAAAGTTTAGTTATTACCATATGTTTTATAACATTCTTAAGTATTTTAATCTTTTTTATGAAATTAAATCAAAAATTAAAATTAAAAGTTTTTAATAAAAATAAAGAACATAAAGAAAAAGTTATGCTACTACCTACTTTCAAACATTTTTGTTTTGTAATATTTTCTTATTTATTTTCGGGATTTTTTTCAATAATGAGTCTATGCATGTTAATAACTTTAGATTCACAGAACATAATAGTATTTATTGCTTGGATTATAATGACAATGCTTTTCTTTCTAGTGAATATGGCTTCGATAGGTAATAAAAATGTTCATGTCATACTTAAAAAGCATTAGCAAACGCTAAATTCAAAGTCAACTGAGTTATAACAGAAACTATAAAAATCCGCATATTATAAAGGATATCAAACAATAATATTTTAACTTAGCAATATATTCAATATTCTAAATTCATGAGATTAGCTGATTAATTGTTTGAACTTAAAAAGGTATGAAGTGGGCGAGATAAAAATGTTATGTGAGTCCTGGAATATAAATAAGAACCCGAGATATAAAATTATAAAATATAAGAACGAGTATTTAATGATTGATGTAACTAGTTCTTGGATTTTCTTTTTCATTCCAATGCTTAATTGGGGTGTACCTAAGAAATTTGCTAAGATTAGTCAAAGTGAGTTTGAAGAATTAAATACATTTACACCGAAAAATAGTAGCTCAGCTGGATGGATAGCAGGTGGGGGATCAGTTTTATTGGCAGTATTGACGAGAAAATATATACAGTTGTTAAATATACAAATTAATCAAATTGCTGTGAATATTTTATGCTGTCTCGTACTTTTGGGGGTTTTCCTTTCAGCTTTATATATTAATTCGAAATCTAAGTTAAACGTTTATGATAGAAATAACTGTGATGAAAAGATAATTTTAATACCAACTTTTAAAAATTTATGCTTAATGCTTCTTTCGTATATTATTTTTGGTGGTATAAGCATACTTGCTTTTTATATGTTTATCACAGAAGGTATTCAAAACATCATTTTATTTATTACTTGGATTATGCTTGTAATAATGTTCTTACTTAGTAATGTAGCTTTGGTAGTCAATAAAAAAGTATATGTTATAAAAAGGTAGAAAAATGACTAACAATATTATGTTAACCGTTCTTCAAATAAAGATTACTAAGTAAAAGTAGGAAGTGATAAACAGTGCTTTGCGAATCTAGAGTCATTAATCAAAACCCTAAATATAGAATTATTAAATACAATAATGAATATTTCATGGTTGATTTAGTAAGTACTTGGATTGCTTATTTTTTGCCCATGATTAATTGGTTTATTCCCAAAAAGTACGCGAAAATTAGTAGAAAAGAATTTGAAAGTTTAAATATTGTCAAACCCGCTAAAAATAATACTTTCTGGCCTGTTGCAGGATTTGCAGTGTTATTAACAACCTTAACAAGAAAATATATTTATTTGCTTAATATCCATTTAGAAAAAGAAATAGTTATATTAACATGCTGTATGATACTTCTAGGTGTTTTCGCATTATTTATATATATAAATACAAAATTGAAGTTACATATTTTTGATAAAAATAAAAGTAATAACGAAAAGATCATATTAATACCTACATTTAAAAATATTTGTTTATCTTTTTTTGCTTATATATTTTTTGGTGGATTGTCAACAATGGCTCTGAGTATGTTAGTAACTTCATCCCCTCAAAATATAATAGAATTTCTTGCTTTAATTGGCATGACTGCATGCTTCTTTCTACTGAATATGTCATCGGTTTTAGATAAAAATATTCATGTTATTTTAAAAACAAATAAGTAGTAAAATTGATTAACTTAGGTAGTATCGGATACTTAAATGTTGGTCCATAAAAAGCAATGATTTTAAATCGAGGAGCTATCTTAGAACAGGGAAATAAAAAAGCCAAAGTTATAAAAAGCGAATTAATAACTAATTATATTATGTTAGCCACTCTTCAAATAAAAAATAATTAGAATAAGGTGGAATTGATAATCAATGCTATGCGAATCTAAAATCATCAATAAAAACCCAAAATATAGAATTATTAAATATCATGATGAGTACTTAATGATCGATATAATAAGCACTTGGATTAGTTTATTTTTTCCATTTATTAATTGGTTCATCCCAAAAGAATATGTCAAAATTAGTAGAGAAGAGTTTGAAAATTTAAATATTGTTAAACCTGCTAAAAAGAATGTTTTTTGGCCAGTTGCAGGTATCTCTGCTTTATTCGCAGTTACATTAAGAAAGTATACACATTTACTTGACACTCAACTTGATAGAAAATTAGTTATTGCCATATGTTGCATCACATTTATAGGGATTTTAACATTTTATGTACGCCTAATTAAAAAATCATCTTTAAATATTTATAATACTAAAAATAAAAGGTCAAAAATTATCTTAATACCAACACTAAAAAATTTTTGTTTCACATTGTTTATATATGTTTTTTTATTTTATGGACAGTTATTTTCTCATATGCTCTATTATCAATGAGTTATCAAAACATAATAGTATATTTTGCTTGGATTGCAGTTATAATGGTTTTTTTCTAGTGAATATAGCTTTAATTATAGATAAAAACATTCATGTCATACTTAAAAACCAATAGAAATTACCAAATTGAATTTGTAATGGCTTTAATGTTGTCGTTCTTAAATGATTTTTCAATTTCTGATTCAAAAGTACATGTAATTTAAAGGCTAACGAGCAATCGCGCTATGTGAATTTCAACTAAAGCAATACTTATTTTAACTGAGTTCTACATAACGTTTTTCTAATACACCGCCTAAATTCAAACCCTAATTCTAACATTTGGAAGTTGTATTAAATCATGGTAGTGTGATAGTGGAAAAGTTATAAAGATAAGGAGCTGGGTCTAATGAAGCAATTTGTAAACTTAGGTAAATCTGATGTTGAAGTGTTTCCAATCGCACTTGGGACGAACGCAGTAGGTGGGCATAATTTATATCCGAACTTAGATGAAGAACAAGGAAAAGATGTTGTTCGTCAAGCCATTAATCATGGTATTAATTTATTAGATACGGCATATATTTATGGACCAGAACGTTCTGAAGAATTGGTTGGAGAAGTTGTTAAAGAATATCCTCGAGAACAAATTAAAATTGCTACGAAAGGGTCTCATGAATTTGATGAAAATCAAGAAGTACATCAGAACAATCAACCTGAATATTTAAAACAACAAGTTGAGAATAGTTTGAAACGTCTACAAACTGATTATATCGATTTATATTATATTCATTTTCCGGATGACAACACTCCGAAAGATCAAGCAGTTGCAGCATTACAAGAGCTTAAGGAACAAGGGAAGATTAAAGCCATTGGTGTATCAAATTTCACATTAGATCAACTTAAAGAAGCAAATAAAGATGGTTACGTTGATGTTGTACAGTTAGAATATAATTTATTGCATCGCGAAAATGAGGCAGTATTACAATATTGTGTTGATCACCAAATCACATTTATTCCATATTTCCCATTAGCATCCGGTATTTTAGCTGGAAAATATGATGAGAACACTAAATTTAGTGACCATCGTACTACACGTCGTGATTTTAAACCAGGTGTATTTGAAGAAAATGTGCGTCGCGTAAAAGCTTTGGAAAGCCTAGCTGCAGCACATCAAACTTCAATTGCGAACATTGTATTAGCATTTTATTTAACGAGACCAGCTATTGATGTGATTATTCCTGGTGCAAAACGTGCAGAACAAGTCATTGAAAATATTAAAGCTGCAGATATCGTTTTATCAGATGATGAGATTCAATATATCGATGAACTGTTTCCAATTGAAGACTAAATGAATTGTATTTAATGGTGACATATGTATCTAATTCATCATGAATTAGCCCCGTATCACAAACGACGTTATATAAGGCATGACGAAATTTCGTCAAATTTATATAAAAGTTGTAAGCGTTTTACTATCCGGTAGGCAAAGCTTATGATAGTATAATTAGGTAACGAAAAGCACAGATATTTATTAATCAAAAGTGAGGTTAGGCTAAAATGATTACTGTTTTGTTTGGTGGGAGTAGACCAAACGGTAATACTGCACAATTAACAAAATTCGCTTTGCAAGATTTAGAGTATCAATGGATTGACGTGACACAACATCAGTTTAAACCGATACGTGACGTGAGACATACAACAGAGACTATTACTTCATATGACGATGACTATTTGCCGATTCTAGATAAAATATTGGCTAGTGATACAATTATTTTTGCATCACCAGTGTATTGGTATAGCATTTCAGCACCATTGAAAGCATTTATCGAACATTGGTCAGAAACATTACAAGATAAACGATATCCTAATTTTAAGGCACAAATGGCTGAAAAGGATTTTAGAGTTATTTTAGTTGGTGGAGATTGTCCAAAAATAAAAGCGAAGCCAGCAATTACGCAAATGAAATATAGTTTAGACTTTTTAGGTGCCACTTTAAATGGTTATATTATTGGAACTGCTGAAAAGCCTGGTGACATCATGAAAGACAACTATGCCTTAGCACGTGCAACTGAGTGGAATAGTATATTGCAATAAGACATACCTCATACTAAACGAAGTGATTTTTTGCTTCGTTATTTTTTTATTTTTAATTTTAACGGAAAATATAAATATATAAATTGAATAGACAATCATTGTTTATTAAGTATTGAGCAAGTTGTGGTATAATGCCGTTATTAAAACTTGTTAATAAGGGGAGAAAGTCATGTTCAAGGTAAGACAAGCAACTGAAAAAGATGTTGTTCAAATTAGAGATGTCGCAACTAAAGCTTGGTTTAATACATACTTAAATATATACGCTGCGACAACAGTTAATCACTTGTTAGAAGCTTCATATAATGAACATCATTTAAAGAAAAGACTTCAAGAACAATTATTCTTAGTCGTTGAAGAAGGTAATGACATCGTTGGCTTTGCTAACTTTATTTACGGTGAAGAATTATATTTATCAGCTCATTATGTTAAACCAGAATCGCAACATACAGGTTATGGTACAGCATTGTTAAATGAAGGATTATCACGTTTTGAAGATAAATTTGAAGGTGTTTACTTAGAAGTAGATAATAAAAATGAAGAAGCAGTAGCTTACTATAAAGAGCAAGGTTTTACAATCTTACGCTCTTATGAGCCAGAAATGTATGGCGAAAAGTTAGACTTAGCACTTATGTACAAAGCATTTTAAGTAAATTAAATATTATATTAAACGAAAAGGAGGGGAATAATGACTAACGCATATGTAGATTTAAAATTAGTAGAAGAAAAAGTTTTTAAAGACCCGATACATCGATATATTCATGTTGAAGATCAATTGATATGGGATTTAATTAAAACTAAGGAATTCCAAAGGTTACGTCGAATTAGACAATTAGGAACACTGTACCTATCTTTTCATACAGCAGAACATAGTCGCTTTGGACATTCTTTAGGTGTGTATGAAATAGTTAGACGATTAATTGATGAGTCATTTATTGGTCATGATGCATGGGACAATAAAGATAGACCGTTGGCATTATGTGCTGCATTATTACATGATTTAGGACATGGTCCATTTTCACATAGTTTTGAAAAAATATTTAATACAGACCATGAAGCATACACACAAGCGATTATTACTGGAGATACTGAGGTGAATGCTGTATTACGTAAAGTGTCGCCTGAGTTTCCAAGAGAAGTTGCGGAAGTAATTAATAAAACGCATCATAATAAATTGGTCATTTCGATGATTTCTTCACAAATCGATGCGGATAGAATGGATTATTTACAACGTGATGCGTATTTCACAGGTGTATCATATGGTGCTTTTGATATGGAACGTATTTTAAGATTAATGCGACCTTCTAAAGATGAAGTACTAATCAAAGAAAGTGGTATGCATGCAGTTGAAAACTTTATTATGAGTCGTTATCAAATGTATTGGCAAATTTATTTCCACCCAGTTAGTCGTGGTGGAGAAGTGCTGCTTAATAATTGTTTGAAACGCGCAAAACAGCTTTATAATGAAGGCTATGAATTTAAGTTGCATCCACATGATTTTATTCCATTTTTTGAAGAGACAGTTACGATTGAACAATATGTTGAACTCGATGAAGCGGTAGTTACGTATTATTTGGAAAAATGGACAAAAGAAGATGATGCTATTTTAAGTGATTTAGCAAGTCGATTTATTAATCGAGACTTATTTAAATATATTCCATTTGATGGCTCAATTATTACAATATCAGAACTGCAAGAACTGTTTGAAGCAGGTGGTATTAATCCAGATTATTATTTTGTGAGTGAAGCATTTTCGGATTTGCCATATGACTATGATCGACCGGGGTCAAATCGCAAACCGATTCATTTATTGAGACAAGATGGTACGATTAGAGAAATAAGCAATCAATCTTTAGTCATTCATAGTATTACAGGCATTAATCGCCAAGACTATAAATTATATTATCCTAGAGAAATGGTTGCAAAGATTAAAGATAAGACAATTAGAGAAGCTATTGAAAATTTGATTAATGAGCTTAATTAAACAGGGCTAAAATTGTTATCGTTAAATATGGAGGTTATATCATTGTCTGAGAAAAAAGGCTTTAATTTTAATATCATAAAAAATGACCCTCTAGATGGTCATAAAGGTACAAATATTGGTTCGATTAGCTTAGACAATATTGCACCAGTTTTTATCGATGTTGCTAACAAAGAAGCATTTATTGATATTGGAGGCATGCATGCTCGCGCCAAAGTTGAAAAAGGCGTGAAATGGATTACTGATAAAGCTGCTGTTGAAGGCGATGAAGCTAAAGAATATTGGTTGTGTTGGGTAACAACAGAACGTAATGAACAAGGACCATATTATGCTGGTTTAACAGCGTGCTATTTATTAGTGAATAAAGCAATTCGTCGTGGTTATAAAAGTATGCCTGAACATGTTAATATGATGGATAAATCAATGAAACATCATATTATCATTGATCAAATTGGTGACGAGAATAAAGCTATTTTAAAAGACTTTTTAATGAACCATGATGAAGGTATGTGGAAGCATTCTTCTGACGCTTTACATCAAGCATTTAATTAAATATTAGAAACTAAAATTTCCCAATTAATCTATAAAGATATGATTCATTTCTCAATGACGACGTAAATCTTGAGGTGAAAATAAAGTCTTAGATTGATTGGGAGTTTTTTTAATTTTTTTGAAATTAAATTAATCTGTAGTTAATAAAAAATTTGAATAACTGACACATTTTTTTGATCATAGCTATATACTTTGTGAATTAATTCACATTATAATAAGAGTGAAGATAAGAGTATTATAAATTATCTTTAAATAAATATATGTGAAGTAAAAATTACACGTTAGCATATCGATTATGTTATTTCTTTTAACATATTAACTAGGGAAACGTTAAAAGTTAACGGTTGATATCTAACTAAAAACAAAGTCACAGTAGTATATTTTAATCTGGCGTCTATTACAAATAAAAATTACATCTATAATTATTCGTTTTCATTTTTGAAAGTAATCGCCAATTAATATCATACATACTGGAGTGACTATAAGGAGGACATTATTATGAGAGCAGCAGTTGTAACGAAAGATCACAAAGTAAGTATTGAGGACAAAAAGTTAAGAGCTTTAAAACCTGGTGAAGCATTGGTACAAACGGAATATTGTGGTGTTTGTCATACCGATTTACATGTTAAGAATGCTGATTTTGGTGATGTTACAGGCGTTACTTTAGGTCATGAAGGTATTGGTAAAGTCATCGAAGTTGCAGAAGATGTAGAATCATTAAAAATTGGAGACCGTGTGTCTATCGCTTGGATGTTCGAAAGCTGTGGAAGATGTGAATATTGTACAACAGGTCGTGAAACACTTTGCCGTAGTGTGAAAAATGCTGGTTATACAGTAGATGGTGCAATGGCTGAACAAGTTATTGTTACTGCAGACTATGCTGTGAAAGTACCTGAAAAATTAGATCCAGCAGCAGCGTCTTCTATTACATGCGCAGGTGTGACAACTTATAAAGCTGTAAAAGTAAGTAATGTAAAACCTGGACAATGGTTAGGTGTTTTTGGTATAGGTGGTTTAGGAAACCTAGCTTTACAATATGCTAAAAACGTTATGGGGGCTAAAATTGTTGCCTTCGATATTAATGATGATAAATTAGCATTCGCGAAAGAATTAGGTGCAGATGCTATTATTAATTCTAAAGATGTTGATCCAGTTGCAGAAGTTATGAAATTAACTGATAACAAAGGATTAGATGCAACAGTGGTAACTTCAGTTGCTAAGACGCCATTTAACCAAGCGGTTGATGTTGTAAAAGCTGGTGCAAGAGTTGTTGCTGTTGGTTTACCTGTTGATAAAATGAACTTAGATATCCCAAGATTAGTGCTTGATGGTATTGAAGTAGTAGGTTCACTTGTTGGTACAAGACAAGACTTACGTGAAGCGTTTGAATTTGCTGCTGAAAATAAAGTAACACCTAAAGTTCAATTAAGAAAATTAGAAGAAATCAATGATATTTTTGAAGAAATGGAAAATGGTACTATAACTGGTAGAATGGTTATTAAATTTTAAAAATATCAACTGACTATATAGATAAAGAAGGTAGTGCTCTAAACACTATCATTATAATCAAACACGAGGTTTTCATGTAAGATGGTGAAAATCTCGTGTTTTTTGGTTTTGAGGTGTTGTTTGTATTTTATAAAATGGCTTAAATATATGAAGTATTGATTAAGTATGGAATTGTTAATTAAATGAACCTATTTAGCTTTAAGAAGGCATAACAAGATGACCTTATTTTATGCTATAATATTTCTATTATGCGAAGATTAAGGTGAGTAGTAAATTGGATAAAAAAGTAAATATTCATACAAAGCAAGTGTTGAAACAGCACAACGAAAAAGAAAAATTTGAATTTACTACTGAAGGAACTTGGCAACAAAGGCAATCTAACTTTATTCGGTATGTAGAACAAATTGAGGATGCAACAGTTAATGTTACAATAAAAGTGGATGATGATAGCGTTAAGTTGATTCGTAAAGGCGACATTAATATGAATTTGCATTTTGTTGAAGGACAAACGACAACAACTTTTTACGATATATCGGCTGGACGAATTCCACTAGAAGTTAAAACATTACGCATTTTACATTTCGTAAGTGGAGACGGTGGCAAGTTAAAGATTCATTATGAATTATATCAAGATAATGAAAAAATGGGTTCTTATCAATATGAAATTAACTATAAGGAGATAGGCGAATGAATATTATTGATCAAGTGAAACAAACATTAGTAGAAGAAATTGCAGCAAGTATTAACAAAGCAGGATTAGCAGATGAGATTCCTGATATTAAAATTGAAGTTCCTAAAGATACAAAAAATGGAGATTATGCTACTAATATTGCGATGGTACTGACTAAGATTGCAAAGCGTAATCCTCGTGAAATTGCTCAAGCGATTGTTGATAACTTAGACACTGAAAAAGCACATGTAAAACAAATTGACATTGCTGGTCCAGGATTCATTAATTTTTACTTAGATAATCAGTATTTAACAGCAATTATTCCTGAAGCAATTGAAAAAGGTGGTCAATTTGGATATGTAAATGAATCAAAAGGTCAAAATGTATTGCTTGAGTATGTTTCAGCTAACCCTACAGGAGATTTACATATTGGTCATGCTAGAAATGCAGCAGTTGGTGATGCTTTAGCTAATATTTTAACTGCAGCTGGCTATAATGTAACACGTGAATATTATATTAATGATGCTGGTAATCAAATTACTAACTTAGCGCGTTCGATTGAAACACGTTTCTTTGAAGCTTTAGGTGACAATAGTTATTCAATGCCAGAAGATGGCTATAATGGCAAAGATATTATTGAAATAGGCAAAGATTTAGCAGAGAAACACCCTGAAATTAAAGATTATTCTGAAGAAGCACGTTTGAAAGAATTTAGAAAATTAGGCGTAGAATACGAAATGGCTAAACTGAAAAATGATTTAGCAGAGTTCAATACGCATTTTGATAATTGGTTTAGTGAAACATCTTTATATGAAAAAGGTGAAATTCTTGAAGTTTTAGCAAAAATGAAAGAATTAGGTTATACGTATGAAGCTGATGGCGCTACATGGTTACGTACAACTGATTTTAAAGACGACAAAGACAGAGTATTAATTAAAAATGACGGTACATATACGTATTTCTTACCAGATATTGCGTACCACTTCGATAAAGTTAAACGTGGTAATGACATTTTAATCGATTTATTTGGTGCTGATCATCATGGTTATATTAATCGTTTGAAAGCATCTCTTGAAACGTTTGGTGTAGATAGTAATCGTTTAGAAATTCAAATCATGCAAATGGTTCGTTTAATGGAAAATGGTAAAGAAGTGAAGATGAGTAAACGTACTGGTAATGCGATTACATTAAGAGAAATTATGGATGAAGTTGGCGTTGACGCTGCACGTTATTTCTTAACTATGCGTAGTCCTGATAGTCACTTTGATTTTGATATGGAATTAGCGAAAGAGCAATCTCAAGACAATCCAGTTTACTATGCTCAATATGCACATGCGCGTATTTGTTCAATTTTAAAACAAGCGAAAGAGCAAGGAATTGAGGTAGCTGCTACGAATGATTTTACAACGATTACAAATGAAAAAGCGATTGAATTGTTGAAAAAAGTAGCTGATTTCGAACCTACAATTGAAAGTGCTGCTGAGCATAGATCAGCACATAGAATTACTAATTATATTCAAGATTTAGCTTCTCATTTCCATAAATTCTATAATGCTGAAAAAGTGTTAACAGATGATATTGAAAAAACAAAAGCACATGTTGCTATGATTGAAGCGGTCAGAATTACATTGAAAAATGCATTGGCAATGGTCGGTGTAAGCGCACCTGAATCAATGTAAGAACATTTATATACACTCCAACGTAGAGTTTCTCGAAAGATACTTTGTGTTGGAGTGTTTTTTATTAGGTATGTGACATATTGGGAATGCTTAGTATGTGAATAAGGTTAAAGGAATACAGTTGGCTTGCTTGCGCAGCAACTGCATAAGAGCCCCTAATCGCTAAAGCTCAAGGGGGTTAAAGAATACAGTTGGTTTGCTTGCGCACAACTGCATAAGAGCCCCTAATCGCTAAAGCTCAAGGGGCTCTAAAAGGAGGATGTAAATGTTAGGAACTGATGAATTGTATAAATTGTTATATAGGCATATGGGACCTCAAAATTGGTGGCCTGCTGATAATGACATTGAAATGATGTTAGGTGCAATTTTGGTTCAAAATACTAGATGGCGAAATGCAGAAATTGCATTGAATCAAATTAAAGAGCACACGCATTTTAATGCAAATCATATATTAGAACTACCTATTGAAACGTTACAATCATTGATTCATTCAAGTGGCTTTTATAAAAGTAAATCACTGACGATTAAAACATTATTAACATGGTTAGCACGACATCATTTCAATTATCAAGAGATTAATGAGCGATATAAAGCTGAATTAAGAAAAGAATTATTATCTTTGAAAGGTATTGGAAGTGAAACAGCAGATGTCTTACTTGTTTATATATTCGGACGTATTGAATTTATTCCAGATAGCTATACAAGAAAAATATATGATAAATTAGGATATGAAAACACTAAAAGTTATGATCAATTAAAAAAAGTAGTCACATTACCAAATCATTTTACAAATCAAGATGCTAATGAATTTCATGCTCTGTTAGATGTATTTGGTAAACATTACTTTAGAGATAAAGATATAAAGAATTATGATTTTTTAGAACCTTACTTTAAAAAGTAAACGCTGTGAAGTTAGATAGATGAGTTTATATGAAATATAAAAAATAATTTACTATTTTCTTTTAGTATGTGGACTTATATAATAAATAGAAGCATATAAAGAAAAAAAGTTGTTTGTTTGTGCAGTAACTGCATAAATCCCTCTAATCGCTAAAGATGAAGAGGAACGCAGTTGGATGCTAAGGCACAACTGCATAAAAGCCTCTAATCACTAAAGCGAAGGGGAACGCAGTTGAATGCTACCGCACAACTGCATAAATCCCTCTAATCGCTAAAGCGAAAAGTGGGATTAAAAAGGAGATGTGATAATGTGAAGAAATCGTTAATTGCTTTTATTTTGATTTTTATGCTTGTTCTGAGTGGCTGTGGTATGAAAGATAATGATAAACAAGGTAGCGATGATAATGGCTCGTCTAAATCGCCGTACCATAGAATTGTTTCGTTAATGCCTAGTAATACTGAAATTTTATATGAATTAGGATTAGGTAAATACATAGTTGGTGTTTCAACGGTTGATGATTATCCAAAAGATGTGAAAAAGGGTAAGAAACAATTTGATGCTTTGAATCTAAATAAAGAGGAACTTTTAAAGGCAAAGCCAGATCTAATTCTTGCGCATGAGTCGCAAAAGGCAACTGCAAATAAAGTATTGTCATCATTAGAGAAACAAGGCATCAAAGTAGTGTATGTTAAAGATGCACAATCAATTGATGAAACTTACAACACATTTAAGCAAATTGGGAAATTAACGCATCATGATAAGCAGGCTGAACAACTTGTTGAGGAAACTAAAGATAATATCGATAAAGTCATAGATTCAATTCCTGCTCATCATAAAAAATCAAAAGTATTTATTGAGGTTTCATCAAAGCCTGAAATATATACAGCAGGGAAGCATACATTTTTCAATGATATGTTAGAAAAATTAGAAGCCCAAAATGTTTATAGTGACATTAATGGTTGGAACCCTGTAACGAAGGAAAGTATTATTAAAAAGAACCCAGATATATTAATTTCGACGGAAGCTAAGACAAGATCAGATTATATGGATATCATCAAAAAAAGAGGTGGATTCAATAAAATTAATGCTGTCAAGAATACACGTATTGAAGTTGTAAATGGTGATGAAGTGTCAAGACCAGGTCCACGTATTGATGAAGGATTAAAAGAATTAAGAGATGCAATTTATAGAAAATAAACCATTCTAATTATGCCCCTTATTGCTACATGTAGTAAAAATTACATGTTTGAGATAAGGGGTTTTTAAAATATATTTAGTGAATGATAGCAACGCGAGTATGTGATTGCTATAATAAATGTAATTATCGATGAAAGAAAAGAGAATGCTATGACATTTAATAAAGTATTATTGAGCTGGATAGTCATATTGATTATAACAACTAGCATATATCTATTTTGGCAGTTGGGGGATATCAATGATGTATTTAACCAGTCTATTTTAATCAATGTTAGATTACCGAGATTATTAGAAGCATTGTTGACAGGTATGATATTAACTGTTGCAGGTCTTATATTTCAAACAGTTTTAAATAATGCATTGGCAGATAGCTTTACGTTAGGATTGGCAAGCGGTGCTACATTTGGTTCAGGATTAGCATTATTTTTAGGATTATCAACGTTATGGATTCCTGTATTTTCAATAACATTTAGTTTGATAACATTAATAACTGTATTAGTCATTACGTCGGTATTGAGCCAAGGATATCCAGTTAGAATCTTAATATTAAGTGGTTTAATGATTGGTGCATTATTCAATTCACTTCTATATTTTTTGATTTTATTAAAACCTTGCAAATTAAATACAATTGCCAATTATCTGTTTGGTGGTTTTGGTGATGCAGAATACTCAAATGTATCCATAATAGCAATCACATTTATCATTGCACTGTTTGGTATATTTATCATTCTTAATCAACTAAAGTTATTGCAATTAGGAGAACTAAAAAGTCAGTCGCTAGGCTTAAATGTTCAATTGATTACATATATCGCGTTATGTATAGCTTCTATGATAACGGCGATAAATGTCGCATATGTTGGCATCATTGGATTCATTGGTATGGTGATACCACAACTCATTAGAAAATGGCAGTGGAAACAATCATTAGGTAGACAATTGGCTTTGAATATTGTAATTGGAGGACAAATAATGGTTGTGGCAGATTTTATTGGTAGTCATATATTGTCACCAGTACAAATACCGGCAAGTATTATCATTGCATTAATTGGTATACCAGTGTTATTTTACATGCTAATATCGCAGTCGAAACGGTTACACTAGCACATGACTTTTGCTAAAATAAAAATAACTATAAACATAAAGAGGGCATAAGCGATGGATTTGAATCAAATTAAAGCAGTTGTATTTGATTTAGAAGGTACGTTGTTGGACAGAGTTAAATCTCGAGAGAAATTTATCGAAGAGCAATATGAACGATTTCATGACTACTTAATTCATGTTCAACTAGCAGATTTTAAAAAAGCATTTATTGAGCTAGATGACGATGAAGATAATGATAAACCTGATTTATATAAAGAAATCATTAAACGTTTCCATGTAGATAGGCTAACTTGGAAAGACTTATTTAATGATTTTGAAATGCATTTTTATCGTTATGTATTTCCTTATTACGATACTTTATATACACTAGAAAAGCTATCGCAAAAAGGCTTTCAAATTGGTGTAATCGCAAATGGTAAATCTAAGATTAAACAATTTCGATTACACTCACTTGGTTTGATGCATGTTATTAATTATTTATCAACATCAGAAACAGTTGGTTTTCGTAAACCACATCCTAAAATTTTTGAAGATATGATTGATCAACTAGGGGTATTACCTGAGCAAATTATGTATGTAGGCGATGATGCGTTAAATGATGTAGCTCCAGCACGAGCTATGGGCATGGTTAGTGTATGGTATAAACAAGAAGATGCTGAAATTGAACCACTCGAAGAAGAAGTTGATTTTACAATTACAACAGTGGAAGAATTATTAACCATTTTACCAATAAAAAATGATAATAAAGGAGAAAATTATGGATCTATTTACTAGAAAAGATGGAACATCGATACATTACAGTACATTAGGTGAAGGCTATCCTATCGTATTGATTCATACTGTACTTGATAATTATTCTGTGTTTAATAAATTAGCAGCAGAATTAGCAAAATCATTTCAAGTTGTGTTAATTGATTTACGTGGACATGGCTATTCTGATAAACCTCGTCACATTGAAATAAAAGATTTTTCTGATGACATTGTTGAATTACTTAAATATCTATACATTGAAGAAGTTGCATTTGTATGCCATGAAATGGGTGGAATCATTGGTGCGGATATTTCAGTACGTTATCCTGAATTTACATCATCACTTATGTTGGTAAATCCAACATCTATTGAAGGTGAATTACCGGAAGAACGTTTATTTAGAAAATATGCCCATATTATTCGAAACTGGGATCCTGAAAAACAAGATAAATTTTTAAATAAGCGTAAGTATTATCGTCCGAGAAAAATGAACCGATTCCTCAAACATGTCGTAGATACAAATGAAATTTCAACTAAAGAAGAAATTCAAGCAGTTAAAGAGGTATTCAAAAACGCTGATATTTCTCAAACTTATAGAAATGTCGTAGTACCGACAAAAATTATTGCAGGAGAATTCGGTGAAAGAACAACAAGATTAGAAGCTAAAGAAGTAGCTGATTTAATCCAAAATGTGGACTTTGAAGTATATCAAGAATCTAGTGCATTCCCATTTGTTGAAGAGCAAGAAAGATTCGTCGAAGATACAGCTGCATTTATCAACAAACATCACGATGAAAAGCATGTTTAATTTTTAGTGATAAGTGAAATATAAAAGTAGTAATTATTATTTGTAATATAATTGTAATATGACTGTTGTTTTAGAAATGATTGTTGTATAATGGTTGTGAGCACAAGACGATATAAATAAAAGGAGAGAGTGCTTATGAAAAAGCTACTAACGGCAAGTATAATTGCATGTTCTGTTGTAATGGGAGTAGGCTTAGCGAACACTAGTGCCGAAGCAGCAAGTGGCAACTCTATTGATACTGTTAAACAATTAATTAAGGGTGATCAGTCATTAGAAAATGTGAAAATTGGCGAATCTATTAAAGATGTTTTAACTAAGTACAAAAATCCGATGTATTCTTACAATGAAGATGGAACTGAACATTATTACGAATTCCATACTAAAAAAGGTATGTTATTAGTAACTACTGATGGTAAGAAAAACAATGGTAAAGTAACTCATATTTCAATGATGTATAATGATGCTAATGGTCCAACATATCAAGCTGTTAAAAATTATGTTGGCAAAGCAGTAACACATACGGAATATAGCAAAGTTGCTGGTAATTTTGGATATATTGAAAAAGGCAAAACGACTTATCAATTTGCCTCAGCACCAAAAGATAAAAACATAAAATTATATCGTATTGATTTGGAAAAATAATAATTAAATTAATCGTGCTTAACCGACAAGTTAAATCGCAATACTTGTCGGTTATTTTATTACATGGCATAATACAGTGAATATTAATTTTTATGATTTGCGAAGGGGATATTAAACCAATACAATAAATAAAGATGTTTCATTTTAAAGGAGTACTACCAATGCGTATTAACGATAAAATTTTACTAGAAAATATAGAAGATTACTTTAATCATAAAGGTTTATCACCGCATTTGATTGATGATATTAAAGAGAAAGTAATTACTGATATAAAAAATTCTGAAAAGAAAGATCAAGATTATATTGAATATAAAAGAAAATCTCCAGCACAAATCATATTAATGATTCAAAGGAATTTGTTTGCTTTACAAATGAATCCAGTTATTTTCTTTATTATAAACTTCATTCTCATATCCTATTTATATGATAAACAGTATGTTCAGTTTCAAGCTATTACTGGAATGAGTCTATTTTATTGTTTAGTGATTTTTCCAATGACTATTGTTGTATACCTAAGGGTGTCTCAAAAGAATTACTTGCGGAGTAATAAAATAGAAATGATTATGGGTACAATTATCGCTATCATATCCTTGTTATTAATTATATTACAAGCATTTAATATTACTTGGGGCGTTATACCAATTACAAATTTTGGACATCAATTTTTCTTTTTCATTGGTATTATTTTAGTTATTGCCGGCATATTTTATAAGCGACTTGAGTTTTCAGGAATCGGCTTATTGTTTTGTCAAAAAACCGTCGATGCAATGATTCATAATCCACAATCAGCCCAGATTTTTTCATTAATTATATGGATATTATTAGTAATTCTTGTTATATATTTCACAATTAGATTATCTTCACGTACAAGATTATAAATATGATAAAACTATTCACTTGATTAATTGTATTAATTGAGATGAATAGTTTTTTTATTGTTGGAATAACTTTTTGTAATTTATAAATAATTTAAAAAAATTGTTTATAAAATGGAAGCGTATATAGAATGAAGGTTGGGTATATAGTTTATTGAGGGAGGTGTCACAATGAATAAAGTCACAATTAATCCTCAAATCCAATTAACTTATCAAATTGAAGGTAAAGGGGATCCTATAATATTACTTCATGGCTTGGATGGTAATTTAGCTGGATTTGAAGATTTGCAACATCAACTAGCATCATCATATAAAGTACTTACTTACGATTTAAGAGGTCATGGCAAGTCTTCTAAAAGTGAATCATACGATTTAAACGATCACGTTGAGGATTTAAAAATTCTAATGGAGAAGTTAAATATTCATGAGGCACATATTCTAGGACATGATTTAGGTGGGGTAGTTGCTAAGTTATTTACAGATAAATATGCTTATCGTGTAAAATCATTAACTACCATTGCATCGAAGAAAGATGACTTAATACACAGCTTTACTCAATTGTTAATTCAATATCAAGATGATATAGCGGGTTTTAATAAGTCTGAAGCGTATATTCTTTTATTTTCTAAATTGTTTAGAAATCAAGAGAAGACGATGAAATGGTATCAAAAACAAAGAATATATAGCATTAAGTCTGAGGATGATAGTGCGGTGGCAATTCGTTCATTAATTTTGCATAAAGATGAACCTATGTATTTAAAAAAACGTACATGTGTACCTACTTTGTTAATTAATGGGGAACATGATCCTTTGATTAAAGATAAGAATCATTTTAAATTGGAAGCGCATTTTTTAAATGTAACGAAAAAAATCTTCGAACATTCAGGACATGCACCGCATATTGAAGAACCAGAAGCATTTCTAAGTTATTATCTAAATTTCTTAAAAAGCGTATCATAATATTTGATATATAAACCTAGGGCATAAAGTCCTTAGGCAATGTGAAAAAGCTGATTACTATTAATTATTTGATAGTAATCAGCTTTTTTTGAAATGTATTTGATATATATACTGCTCGTTAAGCGGCTATCTTCCTTATATTAAGTGCCATTAGTGCAAAACCTCTTAACAATTAGGTAAAAAGAGCATAAAAAAAGGAAGTTTAATAGAATGTATCATCTATCAAACTTCACCAAATTGCGCTAAACAAAATTATAGTTCAATTTCGTTGTTTGCTTCAGTGATTCGTTTATTTACTCGACTCAATAATGATTCGATTTTTTTACGTTGTTGTGCATTAACAAGAATTAATACAGTTCTTTCATCATGCTCATTACGTTTTTTATCGAAGTAATCTTCTTGAGATAAAATTTTAACTGCTTTAACAACTTGTGGTTGTTTGTAGTTTAAATGATTAATAATATCTTTAAGATAGTATTCTTTCTCTTTGTTTTCGCTGATGTATGTCAATACAGCGAATTCTTCAAAGCTAATTGAAAATTCCTTTTTAATTAAACTTTTTAATTTGTCAGCATAAGTGACCATTGATAACAACTCAAAGCAATCATTGATTTTTGTAATTGCCATGTTTAAAACCTCCCTATTTGATGCATCTTGCTCGATACATTTGCCCGATAATATATTGATATCTAATCTTTATTTATTATAGATATGTTAGTCATAATTTTGCATTAAATAAGTTTTATTAAATATATTTAATGCTCTATTATTTAGTTAATTATAACTAATTAAAAATGAGAAGTAAACAAAAAAGTGTTTATAAAACAAATTATTCATTAGACACAGTGATTGTATTTCTGGGTTAGCATTTGGTTTAGTCAAAAATATCAGCATTTTTTATAATTTACCTTAATTTAATCGTCAATACAAGGTAATTTATTTAATGAAACGATTTAGCGCAATTAAATGTTTCGATATTCAATGTGTATCTAAAGTGATTCTTTGTCATAGCTTAACGCTTTCAAGTTAACTTCTTCTAATATTTATACC
>OKLI01000122.1_pt1 | contig 20645 bp, 24 predicted proteins | sample 1612671 | NCBI WGS metagenome assembly OKLI01 (sample SAMN04436812, study PRJEB24849) | human gut metagenome | biome: human gut; feature: NICU; material: stool | host: Homo sapiens | place: USA: Saint Louis, MO | collected 2011-05-02 | reverse complement strand
GATGTGTTATTAATTTGGAAAATACTGGTCAAAGATGGGAGATCTTAAAAGCGTTATTGTATTCTTTAGTCAATGCAAATAGATTGCCATAATAATAAGCGTATTTGATGTTTAAAAAGTTACTTAAGGCTATAAAGCAAAACTTTTTATATGAGCAGTCGAATATAACGTTTAAAATCATTCTTTTTGGATATAAACGATTAAGTAAAATGATTTTTCAGTTTGAAATTAATCATATAAATTTCCTTAAGAGAAGGGTGATATCTTAATGATTAATATTATTTCAGCTATAGGATCTATTGGAACATTTATAATGGCTTTATTTTATTTTGTATCAGTTTCAGTTCAACTTTATCAAATGAAAATTAGCTTTCTGCCAGCTTTAGGTTTTAATCAAATTTTATTAGAAAGGGAGGGTGATCAACTTAATATAATGAATTCGGCAACAGAAGAGCATCATCATAAAGATTATATTAAACTATATAATTTAGGTGGCGGTGCTGCTAAAAAAATTGCAATAGAGGTTTTATTGGGTAATGATAAAGTCATTCAGAAAAAATACGTGAATATTTTACCTAGTAAAGAAGGGTACATGTTACCAATTAATAAAAATGTGTACGAAGAATTAGAAAGAACGATTGAGAACAATGGTTATGAAGCTGATTTGAATGTACGTATGACTTATTATCATAATGTAAGTCGCAAACAACAGGAAGTTATATTAAAAGGTCAAATCGACCGTTTTAATACTTATAATAATAAAGAAATTTATGATTTGCAGTTTATCTAAAAATTGATTTAAGAGGGTAGTTGTTTATTACGAAAAATATCATTCAATTTTAATGAAATAATGGCGTCATTACTATAAAATATTACTTTATGTTGTAATGCATTTTTCTTTAAGATAGAACTAAAAGGAGGGGCAAAGATGCAAATTAGACAAATACATCAACATGACTTTGCTCAAGTTGACCAGTTAATTAGAACGGCATTTGAAAATAGTGAACATGGTTATGGTAATGAATCAGAACTAGTAGACCAAATTCGTCTAAGTGATACGTATGACAATAACTTAGAATTAGTAGCTGTTCTTCAAAATGAAGTTGTAGGGCACGGTTTACTAAGTGAAGTTTATCTTGATAACGAGGCACAACGGGAAATTGGATTAGTGTTAGCACCTGTATCTGTTGATATTCATCATCAAAATAAAGGTATCGGGAAGCGATTGATTCAAGCATTAGAACGAGAAGCAATATTAAAAGGATATAATTTTATCAGTGTATTAGGATGGCCGACGTATTATGCCAATCTAGGATACCAACGCGCAAGTATGTACGACATTTATCCACCATATGATGGGATAACAGATGAAGCGTTTTTAATTAAAGAATTAAAATTGAACAGTTTAGCGGGAAAAACAGGTACCATAAATTACACATCTGCTTTTGAAAAAATATGATTGCAAGCTAGGATTACATTAGGCAGTTCATATTAATAATACAAATTGTTTGCAATGAAATCGTACGTTGTCGTTTGTAAATTTTTAAAATAGCAATAAATAAAATGTTTGTTAGTAAAGTATTATTGCAGATAATAAAATATCGATACAAATTAATTGCTGTAATGCAATTTTAGTGTATAATTGCATTAATGGAGATTAAATATATCTTTAAAGGGTATACAGTTAATATAAAATAACTTTTTAAAAAGAGGGAATAAAATGAATATGAAGAAAAAAGAAAAACACGCAATTCGGAAAAAATCGATTGGCGTGGCTTCAGTGCTTGTAGGTACGTTAATCGGTTTTGGACTACTCAGCAGTAAAGAAGCAGATGCAAGTGAAAATAGTGTTACGCAATCTGATAGCGCAAGTAACGAAAGCAAAAGTAATGATTCAAGTAGCGTTAATGCTGCACCTAAAACAGACAACACAAACGTGAGTGATACTAAAACAACGTCAAACACTAATAATGGCGAAACGAGTGTGGCGCAATATCTAGCACAACAGGAAACGACACAATCAGTATCAACAAATGCAACTACGGAAGAAACACCGGTAACTGGTGAAGCTACTACGGCAACGAATCAAGCTAATACACCGGCAACAACTCAATCAAGCAATACAAATGCGGAGGAATTAGTGAATCAAACAAGTAATGAAACGACTTCTAATGATACTAATACAGTATCATCTGTAAATTCACCTCAAAATTCTACAAATGCGGAAAATGTTTCAACAACGCAAGATACTTCAACTGAAGCAACACCTTCAAACAATGAATCAGCTCCACAGAGTACAGATGCAAGTAATAAAGATGTAGTTAATCAAGCGGTTAATACAAGTGCGCCTAGAATGAGAGCATTTAGTTTAGCGGCTGTAGCTGCAGATGCACCGGCAGCTGGCACAGATATTACGAATCAGTTGACGAATGTGACAGTTGGTATTGACTCTGGTACGACTGTGTATCCGCACCAAGCAGGTTATGTCAAACTGAATTATGGTTTTTCAGTGCCTAATTCTGCTGTTAAAGGTGACACATTCAAAATAACTGTACCTAAAGAATTAAACTTAAATGGTGTAACTTCAACTGCTAAAGTGCCTCCAATTATGGCTGGAGATCAAGTATTGGCAAATGGTGTAATCGATAATGATGGTAATGTTATTTATACATTTACAGACTATGTAAATACTAAAGATGATGTTAAAGCAACTTTGACTATGCCCGCTTATATTGACCCTGAAAATGTTACAAAGACAGGTAATGTGACATTGGCTACTGGCATAGGTAGTACAACAGCAAACAAAACAGTATTAGTAGATTATGAAAAATATGGTAAGTTTTATAACTTATCTATTAAAGGTACAATTGACCAAATCGATAAAACAAATAATACGTATCGTCAGACAATTTATGTCAATCCAAGTGGAGATAACGTTATTGCGCCGGTTTTAACAGGTAATTTAAAACCAAATACGGATAGTAATGCATTAATAGATCAGCAAAATACAAGTATTAAAGTATATAAAGTAGATAATGCAGCTGATTTATCTGAAAGTTACTTTGTGAATCCAGAAAACTTTGAGGATGTCACTAATAGTGTGAATATTACATTCCCAAATCCAAATCAATATAAAGTAGAGTTTCCAACAGACGATGATCAAATTACAACACCGTATATTGTAGTTGTTAATGGTCATATTGATCCGAATAGCAAAGGTGATTTAGCTTTACGTTCAACTTTATATGGGTATAACTCGAATATAATTTGGCGCTCTATGTCATGGGACAACGAAGTAGCATTTAATAACGGATCAGGTTCTGGTGACGGTATCGATAAACCTGTTGTTCCTGAACAACCTGATGAGCCTGGTGAAATTGAACCAATTCCAGAGGATTCAGATTCTGACCCAGGTTCAGATAGTGGTTCAGATTCTGGCAGCGATTCTAATTCAGATAGCGGTTCAGATTCGGGTAGTGATTCTACATCAGATAGTGATTCAGATTCAGATAGTGATTCAGATTCAGCAAGCGATTCAGATTCAGCGAGCGATTCAGATTCAGCAAGTGATTCTACATCAGATAGTGATTCAGATTCAGCAAGTGATTCCGATTCAGCGAGTGATTCAGATTCAGCAAGCGATTCCGACTCCGACAGTGACTCCGACTCAGATAACGATTCTGACTCAGACAGTGACTCAGACTCAGATAGCGATTCAGATTCAGAGAGCGATTCCGACTCCGACAGTGACTCGGATTCAGATAGTGATTCTGACTCAGACAGCGACTCAGACTCAGACAGCGACTCAGACTCAGACAGTGATTCAGATTCCGACAGTGATTTAGACTCAGACAGTGACTCCGACTCAGATAACGATTCTGACTCAGACAGTGACTCAGACTCAGATAGCGATTCAGATTCAGAGAGCGATTCCGACTCCGACAGTGACTCGGATTCAGATAGTGATTCTGACTCAGACAGCGACTCAGACTCAGACAGCGACTCAGACTCAGACAGTGATTCAGATTCCGACAGTGATTTAGACTCAGACAGCGACTCAGACTCAGACAGTGACTCAGATTCCGACAGTGACTCGGATTCCGATAGCGATTCCGACTCAGACAGCGACTCAGACTCAGATAGCGATTCCGACTCAGACAGCGATTCCGACTCAGATAGCGACTCAGACTCAGACAGCGATTCCGACTCAGATAGCGACTCAGATTCAGCGAGTGATTCAGATTCAGACAGTGATTCCGACTCAGACAGCGATTCAGATTCCGATAGCGATTCAGAATCAGATAGCGACTCCGACTCAGTTAGCGATTCTGACTCAGACAGTGACTCAGATTCAGATAGCAATTCAGAATCAGATAGTGATTCAGATTCCGACAGCGACTCAGATTCAGCGAGTGATTCCGACTCAGGTAGTGACTCAGATTCCGATAGCGATTCCGACTCAGATAGTGATTCAGATTCCGACAGCGACTCAGATTCAACGAGTGATTCCGATTCTGATTCAACGAGTGACACAGGATCAGACAACGACTCTGACTCAGAAAGTGATTCAAATAGCGATTCCGACTCAGGTTCTAACAATAATGTAGTTCCGCCTAATTCACCTAAAAATGGTACTAATGCTTCTAATAAAAATGAGGCTAAAGATAGTAAAGAGCCATTACCAGATACAGGTTCTGAAGGTGAAGAGAATACGTCACTAATTTGGGGATTATTAGCATCATTAGGTTCATTACTACTTTTTAGAAGAAAAAAAGAAAATAAAGATAAGAAATAAGTAATAATGATATTAAATTAATTATATGATTCATGAAGAAGCCACCTTAAAAGGTGGCTTTTTTACTTGGATTTTCCAAATATATTGTTTGAATATAATTAATAATTAATTCATCAACAGTTAATTATTTTAAAAAGGTAGATGTTATATAATTTGGCTTGGCGAAAAAATAGGGTGTAAGGTAGGTTGTTGATTAGGGAAAATTAAGGAGAAAATACAGTTGAAAAATAAATTGCTAGTTTTATCATTGGGAGCATTATGTGTATCACAAATTTGGGAAAGCAATCGTGCGAGTGCAGTGGTTTCTGGGGAGGAGAATCCATATGTATCAAAAGCGTTATCTGTATCAGGGCAAAAGAGTAATAATTTAACCTTAAAGCAGTATAAAGACAGTCTTAGGAGCGTTATGTGTACATCAGAAATAAATAAAAACGATGGATATGATGAACCTGAATATAAAGAGGCAATGGATACTTACCGAAAAAAATTATTTGCTGAACTAGATGCGCTAAATAAATTTTTAGATGAAGAAAGAAAAATAGAAAGTAGTAAAAAAAATAACAACCAAGTTCCAAATGGTGTATTGGGCTTAACACATCAAAGGTATTTAGCTATTCACGAAGCAATAAAGGAAAATAAAAATGAGTTTGAAAGAAAGACACAAGATATCGAAAGTAGAAATCCTGATTTGAAAAAATTTGATAGAGATAAAGATTACGAAGTTAGAGTTAAATTAAATGAACTAGAAAATAAAGTATTAATGCTTGGACACGCTTTTCCAAATAAACATGAAGCTAGAGAGAATCTTTATAATAAATTAGATTTGATTGTTGGCCGTAGTGATGATGAGAGAGAAGAAAGGCATCCTCAAAATGATAGGTTATCTAAAGAACGAGTTGAAGATTTAGAATCAATTATTGATGAATTTTTTGTTGAAATCAATGAAAATAGGCCGTTGAATATACCGGCGTTAGTTGAAAGTAATGAAGAAAATATAGTAATGGCAAAAAAACTAAAAGCAGATACAGAAGAAGCTAAAGCGAATACATCTAAAAGGAGTAAAAGAAGTTTAAATACTCAAAATCACAAATCTAAAATAAACGAAGTAACTGAAGAACAAAAAGCTAATTATGAAAAGAAATTTAAAGAAATAAAAGAACGATTTTTAGCTAAACAAAAAAATAAAAATAACACACCAGTTGTATCGTTAGAATATGACGAAGACGACAACGAAAACGACAAGCAACTTGTGGTTTCTGCACCAACAAAGAAACCAACATCACCGACTACATATACTGAAACAATGACACAGGTTCCAATGCCTACAGTTGAACGTCAAGCACATCAACAAATCGTTTACAAAGCACCAAAACAATTGGCTGGATTAAATGGTGAAAGTCATGATTTCACAACAACTCATCAATCACCAACAACTTCAAATCACACGCATAATAATGTTGTTGAATTTGAAGAAACGTCTGCTTTACCTGGTAGAAAATCAGGATCACTGGTTGGTATAAGTCAAATTGATTCTTCTCATCTAACTGAACGTGAGAAGCGTGTAATTAAGCGTGAACACGTTAGAGAAGCTCAAAAGTTAGTTGATAATTATAAAGATACACATAGTTATAAAGACCGATTAAATGCCCAACAAAAAGTAAATACTTTAAGTGAAGGTCATCAAAAACGTTTTAATAAACAAATCGATAAAGTATATAATGGCAAATAATTAAAGCATGGCTGCAAAGCAAATAATGAGTTTGCCGTAAAAATAACAACATTTTAAACTAGCAATAAATAATATCAAAGTCATCATTTCAATGATGCAATCTAGTATAGTCCACATTCTAAACAGGTGTGGACTATTACTTTTTTCACTTTATATTACGAAAAAATTATTATGCTTAACTATCAATATCAATAATTAATTTTAAGCTGAAAAACAATAAAAATGTTAAGACAACGTTTACTTCAAGTTAATTATTATACTGAAAATTCTGGTATATAATGCTGTTAGTGAATATAACAGGAAAATTAAATTGGTTATAATATTGAGTCTATATAAAGGAGAAATAACAGATGAAAAAGAAATTATTAGTTTTAACTATGAGCACGCTATTTGCTACACAAATTATGAATTCAAATCACGCTAAAGCATCAGTGACAGAGAGTGTTGACAAAAAATTTGTAGTTCCAGAATCAGGAATTAATAAAATCATTCCATCTTATGAAGAATCTAAGAATTTGCCAAAAGTAAATGTTAGTAATTTAACTGACAACAAAAACTTTGTAGTTTCTGAAGACAAATTGAATAAGATTTCGGATCCTTCAGCAGCAAGTAAAATTGTAGATAAAAACTTTGTCGTACCAGAATCAAAGTTAGGAAACATTGTACCAGAGTACAAAGAAATTAATAATCGCGTGAATGTAGCAACAAACAATCCAGCTTCACAACAAGTTGATAAGCATTTTGTTGCTAAAGGCCCAGAAGTAAATAGATTTATTACGCAAAACAAAGTAAACCACCACTTCATTACTACGCAAACCCACTACAAGAAAGTTATTACTTCATACAAATCAACACATGTACATAAACATGTAAATCATGCAACGGATTCTATTAATAAACACTTTATTGTTAAACCATCAGAAGCACCTAGATATACACAACCATCTCAATCTCTAATGATAAATCATTATTTTGCAGTGCCTGGATATCACGCGCATAAATTTGTAACACCAGGGCATGCTAGCATTAAAATTAATCACTTTTGTGTTGTGCCACAAATAAATAGTTTCAAGGTAATTCCACCATATGGTCACAATTCACATCGTATGCATGTACCAAGTTTCCAAAATAATACAACAGCAACACATCAAAATGCTAAAGTAAATAAAGCATATGACTATAAATACTTCTATTCTTATAAAGTAGTTAAAGGTGTGAAGAAATATTTCTCATTTTCACAATCAAATGGTTATAAAATTGGAAAACCATCATTAAATATCAAAAATGTAAATTATCAATATGCTGTTCCAAGTTATAGCCCTACACACTACGTTCCTGAATTTAAGGGTAGCTTACCAGCACCACGAGTATAAATATTGGCACTAAGTTTACGAGATATGATAAATACCTATTATTTTAAATATAGTCTACAATCTATGTGGTTGTAGGCTGTATTTTTTTACGCTAAGTGATATACATCTATCAACAAATTATTTTGCTTTTCTACTTTGAAAGTTGAATAGTAACATAATCTTAAATAATTATTTTATTAATTAATATAAATATAAGACTCGAAATAATAGTTAATAGTTTGTTTATCGCAAGTTAATTATTGTTTCTAAAATATTGGTATATAATTTTCAATGGCGAAGAAAACAGGGTAAAAAAGTCGGTTTTTAAATCAAAGCAAATAAGGGAGCATAAACAAATGAAAAGGAAAGTACTAGTACTAACAATGGGTATAATTTGTGCAACTCAATTATGGCATTCTAATCACGTAAACGCATTAGTGACAGAGAGTGGCGCAAATGATACTAAGCAATTTACTGAAATTGTATCGGAAGAGAAAGTTATAACAGTTGAACATGCTCAAATAAATAATTTTAAATCTAATAGCAATTCAAACCTGATGGAGTTCAACATATTAACAATGGGCGGTAAATCAGGAGCTATGGTTGGTTATAGTGAAATTGACTCATCACATTTCACAGACCGTGACAAACGCGTTATTAGACGTGATCATGTTAAAGAAGCACAAAGCTTAGTAGAGAACTATAAAGATACACAAAGTGCTGATGCTAGGATGAAAGCCAAACAAAAAGTTAACACTTTAAGCAAACCGCATCAAAACTATTTCAATAAACAAATTGATAAGGTATATAATGGATTACAACGCTAATCCAAAGTAAATTATAAGTTATACATCTCGTTTTTAAATGACAATTTATCCCCGTAAATATTATAAATAATCTTTTCAAATTCCACATAGATATAGAGACACTAATAAACCTCTTTGTCTCGATATGATAGTCTGCAACGATTCATGTTGTAGGCTTTTTAATTTTACAAATAAGGCTAAATATATAAGTTCTGACACCTAAAATATAGAAAATACATAAAAGTAAGTATAGTTATTTTATTATAATTATTAAATTTTTATTAATTAATTGTAAAAATGTAGAATTATAATTAATTAACGTTTAATATTAAAATTAACTAAAAAGAAAGAGGTGTTAGTTATGACAGAATACTTATTAAGTGCTGGCATATGTATGGCAATTGTTTCAATATTACTTATAGGGATGGCTATCAGTAATGTTTCGAAAGGGCAATACGCAAAGAGGTTTTTCTTTTTCACTACTAGTTGCTTAGTGTTAACTTTAGTTGTAGTTTCAAGTCTAAGTAGCTCAGCAAATGCATCACAAACAGATAACGGCGTAAATAGAAGTGGTTCTGAAGATCCAACAGTATATAGTGCAACTTCAACTAAAAAATTACATAAAGAACCTGCGACATTTATTAAAGCGATTGATGGTGATACGGTTAAATTAATGTACAAAGGTCAACCAATGACATTCAGACTATTATTGGTTGATACACCTGAAACAAAGCATCCTAAAAAAGGTGTAGAGAAATATGGTCCTGAAGCAAGTGCATTTACGAAAAAAATGGTAGAAAATGCAAAGAAAATTGAAGTCGAGTTTGACAAAGGTCAAAGAACTGATAAATATGGACGTGGCTTAGCGTATATTTATGCTGATGGAAAAATGGTAAACGAAGCTTTAGTTCGTCAAGGCTTGGCTAAAGTTGCTTATGTTTATAAACCTAACAATACACATGAACAACTTTTAAGAAAAAGTGAAGCACAAGCAAAAAAAGAGAAATTAAATATTTGGAGCGAAGACAACGCTGATTCAGGTCAATAATGCTCATTGTAAAAGTGTCACTGCTGCTAGTGGCACTTTTATAATTTTTAGATCACGATATGATTTATTATCAATTCAGAATTAAAAAAGTAAGTAGTATCAAAAGCAAGTGTATTTAATATTAGAAAATAAAAATTTTAAATTTAGTATTAAAATGGAATATTACTATATATTTCAATGTGTATTATCACAGAAAATAAAATAATGCTTTACTTCTATATTTAAAAGTGTATAATGAAAGTTAAGTAATAAAGAGCGTGAAGAAAAATGTGAGTTATTTATATAGAATATTCTCCTTTTCATTTATGAATTTGTTACAAAATATTTAGTGCAAAAGCACGACGGAGGTATTCAATATGAATAACGGTACAGTTAAATGGTTTAATGCAGAAAAAGGTTTTGGTTTCATCGAAAGAGAAGATGGTAGCGACGTATTCGTACACTTCTCAGCAATCGCTGAAGATGGATACAAATCATTAGAAGAAGGCCAAAAAGTTGAATTCGACATCGTTGAAGGCGACCGTGGCGAGCAAGCTGCAAACGTAGTTAAAATGTAATTTTAACTTATTCAAACAGTCCTTATTATAGGGCTGTTTTTTTATGCTTTAAATCGATAGCAGTTGGTGTGGTAAAAGCACTAGCTGTTATTTTTTTGTCCAATAAATTTAGGTGGAAATCTAACAATATATAATGGTTCTAAAATAAATCGAACTGATATAAAAAGTTTTTTACTTTTCATTTGTCCGATTTTTTGATTTTGAATATAAAAAAAGCGCCAATACAGAACTTTAATAATGACGAGAATTAAAGTCTGTATATGGCGATAACAAGAAGTAATGTTAAACACTCAAAATGTTTAACAATAATAGGATACCACATCGCATAATATCTTACTACTTAATTAATAATTTAACTAATCAACTTTTTGTTAATTTTTTATTAAGACTGATTAATTATTGAGAATATTTATTGTTTTTAAAATCTCATAATAATTCAGTAATCTTGTTTTCATTTAAAAGGCGAAACATTAAAATAATTAAATGAAAATATTGCGTTTAATTTACAGCGTCAAATATACTTATTTCTAATGCTTTGGGGTCTACTGAAACAAGTAGAGAATGATCGATGTTACTAATATTGCCATTCTCCAAATCTATTTCTGTGAGTATCTGGAAGCTACCATTAGGCAACGGTTTAACAATAGTCAATTGCTTTTCCGCTTGTTGTATTAAAAAAGGTTTTGTAGATTGATTATTAATATGCCATTCACTCATGTATGTTTTTCACTCCTGCTTTAAAATAGGGTTAGAAAGTTTATAGTTGAGACATTCATGTTCAACCAAAATTTTGTTCAAATTCAATAAATGTCTTGTTTAAAATAGAAATATTGTAAATGTTATCGTCCAAAACTTCACCAGTTAAGTATTTGTTTTGAATTAAAATTTGGCAGTTAGTTAAGAAGTCTTGATAATCACGATCGCAAAAATAGTTTTCACGTGCATCTTTAGCATCGCCAAAAAAGTTAGCGACTATTTCTGTTTCTCCATTATTCGAACGTTCAATATATAATTTGTAAAATTTAGCTATTGTATACTTTTGTTCTTTAGTTAGTTCATTCAAAATATTGGGCCTCCTGAAATACCATTTGTAATCTATACCCAATTTATTGCAAAACACAAACTAATTTAACTATTTGATGAAACTGTATTAATAAGCTTTAACAAGCCTTAGTTTGTATGGATCTATAAAATTATCTTTAATTGCATAGGGTGAAATAATATGTAGTCCATAACTTTTAACTGATTTTTCACTTACACCAAATTTATAAGCTTGATAGATAATTTTAGTACAATACGTAAATTTTTTGCTGTTCAAATTTAATGTAACTAGATAACGATGATTTGTATTTTCATAGTTTTTCTTAACCCAGTCAGCCGCTTTTTTACCTGCACCAGGATAGCTGCAACGATAAACTTTCACCCAATCATTTTTGCCACTTGCATAATTATATTTAAAAGATTCGAAGGATTGTGTAGTTGGTTTGTCGCCAGGCCCCTCAATTTGTAAAATCGTTTTATCATCAATCGCGATACTACAATGACCAAAAAATCCCCACATGACAGGGCCTTTTGTAATAATAATATCACCAGGTTGTAATTGGAATTTGTCTTCTTGAATTTCTGAATACTTATTATCTGCAATTGTTTTTGGTGAGTTTATAGGGGATACGACAACGAATAATATAAGTAAAATTATCGTTCGTTTAATATAGTTCACTTAAAAGCTCCTTGCTGAAGAAATATATGTAAATAGTCTTAAATTAGAATTGTAATCTTTAATAAGCATGTAAGACTAAAACATATCTTAAATATTAAAGTATGAGAGTGTGAAATGTCTATTAAGAATAAAAAACAGTCTAAAACATCTTTGAGACGTTTCAGACTGGATATAAAATGAATTTCATTTATAGCACACCAAATATAAATGTGTATATTAATATAGCGAATCCGAATATATAGAGAATGACAGTGAAACTTAAATAGGACTCTTTTTTAGATTCTTTGCCAGTTTTTTTCATTAATACGAGTATAAACGTAGCGGCAACTAAGAAAATTAATGCTAGCCAAAACAGAATTGCAAAATGTAAAGACATTTGAAACCCTCCTTATATACCGTAATTACTAACCTATAAAACTATAAAAAATAGGATAAATGTAATAGAGAACGAGTACGATATTTATAAAAAATAATATTTCACTTAACCAGTTTTTAGTTATCATTGCAATGGTAAAGGATACGATGAGTATCACACCACAAATGATAATACCAGGCAGGAGCCAACATAAATCATCTAAATCTTTATTATATGTGATTAAAATATTAAAGATAACAAAAGTGGTAGTAATAACTATATTGATAGCATTTAACAAAATGTTATTCATGACTGACACCTACTAGTATAAAAATAGCTTCTTAACAAATATGATAACACTATTTTCCAATAGGTAAATAAAAAGTATAGTTATTTTTAAAATATTATCTGTAGAATGCTAAAGTTTATTAATTCAAACAAGCGAGCATATATAGGGGTGTATAGTATTAATATGAAAAGAATATTTACATACTAAAAACTCTTAAAGTTGTACAATTCGTTAATATTTTTAGAATCAGATAACAAAAAAATGTGCAAAATTACTTTTGCACATTTACAAATACTAGTTTTCTGATAAGATTAATAATAACACTTTAAATAGCGCTTAATAAATGAAGGGGGCAAATCTTATGACGTTTTACAATTTCATCATGGGTTTTCAAAATGATAACACTCCATTTGGTATATTGGCCGAACACGTTAGTGAAGATAAAGCATTCCCTCGATTAGAAGAAAGACACCAAGTAATTAGAGCATATGTGATGTCTAATTACACAGATCATCAATTAATTGAAACTACAAATAGAGCTATTAGCTTATATATGGCAAATTAATTTGAGTAGTACCAATTATGATGTATTAGTGCATCCCAAATATCTTTTGTTTTAAAGTTTATTTCATCATTTCTTATCGAAAATGGTGTAATAATGTCTTTATCTAACCAAGTGTTTATAAGTTCATTTGGTACACCATCTAACAACATTTCACTTTTACTAATTATAAAACATTCCCAGTCAAGTGAAACATTTTGTGGATTCACATAATTACATTGATTATGATTATCCATAAATACTCACTCCTTTAAAATTCTGTACTCTTCATTGCGTTTTACCCCGTCACATTATCTTTTAAACTAAAATCATCATTACTTATAAAAAAATGTACATCAAAAGCAAAGGTTTTCGCTACCGAAAAAGTTTAAATAATGGTTTAATATATTTGGTACTCATTTTAATAAAAAGAGAATACATTTTGAGCTATCAATACTTTTTATTGAAGAGGTGTTATTGTTGGCTAAAACGTTATATTTGATGCGCCACGGACAAACTTTGTTTAATTTTAAGGGACTAATTCAGGGATTTGGAGATTCGCCGCTAACAGAACTTGGAATTGCTCAAGCTCAAAAGGCACGTAGTTATTATGAAACTAAGGGGATAAACTTCGATTTATATGCATCATCAACGCAAGAACGCGCAAGTGACACACTTGAAAATGTTGCACCTAACCAATCGTATCAACGTTTTAAGGGGCTGAAGGAATGGCATTTTGGATTATTTGAAGGTGAGTCAGTCTATCTATTTGATAATCTATACAAGCCTGAGGACTTATTCGGAGATCGAATTGTTCCTTTCAAAGGAGAGGCAAGGCAACAAGTTGAAGAACGCATTGTGAAAACTTTACATGACATTATGTCTCAAACAAAGAATAATGCATTAGTCGTGAGTCATGGAACAATAATGGGAGTATTTTTAAGATATTGCCTTAAACTAGATGAAGCATTAAAGCATAATATCGGTAATTGTAATATCCTGAAATTTGAATATGACAATGGAACATTTAAATTTGTTGAGTTAATTGATCCAAATTTATAATAAATAAAGCGTTATACATAGACACAAGTATGTCTTTTGTATAACGCTTTTAAAATACAACTACATAACGCTTTAGAATAATAATTGAATAAGTTTTTGTAATATCATCAGAGCAACAATAATAATTATTATGCTTGATATTTTATTGATTATTGTTAATAATTTTCCGGTTTTATCAATTGATCCAACCATTTTTCCTAAAATTGCGAGTAAAAAGAACCATAACCATGAAACGCTAATACAAGCGATTGTAAACGCAATTTTATTGCTGCCACTATATAATGCAGCACTACTACCAATTACACCAATTGTATCTAAAATAGCATGTGGATTGAGTAATGAAACTGATAAAGCAAAACTTACTTGTTTCATTGGAGACATAATTTGAGCTTCTCCATCTGTTGAGGGTTTATCATGCCAAATGGTCCAAGCCATATACATCAAGAAAATTAAACCAACTATATAAATAATTGCTTGAAGTACAGGTAAAGACATAATAATGATAGATACTCCTACCACTGCAATAATAATAAGTAAGCTGTCTGACAACCCGGCTGTAATTATTGCAGGCAATACATATCTATATTTTGGTTGATTAGCTCCTTGGTTAAAAATAAATACATTTTGTGCACCTAAAGGTAAAATTAGACCAATCGCTAAGATAAATCCATGAATAATTGCGGTTACCATTAAGTTTTGACACCCCTAAAACATAGAATATTCTGAAAAAACTTATTGATATCATATCAAATAAAAAACAACTACTCAACAGTAGAGTAGTTGTATGAAAAATAGATTAATATATGATTTGAATTTATGAGAAATGTAGAATATATAAAACTGTATTACTTATTAATCAAATCATAAAAAAGCCAATGTTCATCGAAATAGGTATTTCCGATTTTAATTGCATTTTTCTCAAAACCAAGAATGTCGAATCCTAGTGCACTATAGAAAACTTTAGCACCTATGTTGTTTGACACAATTGATGTAAGTAAAGATTCGTAATTGTTCTGCCGTGCATAATTAATAATGAAATTAATGAGCTCGCTATTAATCGATTTATCGTTATTAGTAACAAAGTTGTATTTAATTAATGATTTATGTTCTTTTCCAACGTATCGAATTTGTTCTAAGGCAGCTGTTGCGATAAGTGCTTCGTTTTCATAACAGCCAAATACAATACATTTCGGTGAACCTTGATTTAAAATGTCATGTATTAAGGTGTCAGTCATTGTTTGACTATAATGTGAATCTTGAGTGAATTCTTCATTGACTGTCGAAACAAGTCTCTTATACTCATTAAAATCATTATTCGTTAATGTTTTAATTTCAATCATTACTGACCTCCTTAATCATTATTAAGAAAGATTTTGTACTAAAAAAATTTCTTAATTACATATTAAAATGTTTATTAAAATTTTGCAATCATTGATTTATATGCACATTCTTGTAAATGGATTATCAATTTAATTATATTTATTTTTAAGTTCAGGAAATTATGGAATTGGTTATTGGTCGACACGGGACTTTTATTTGTAGACGGTATGCGAAGAAGTCAAGCCAGGATTGGAACCGGTCACATTTATGATGACTAAGGGACAATCATTTTCAGTTAAATATTGCCAGAAATTTCAATCACGATTAGAAAAAATAACCAACCAAAAATTTTTGGTTGGCAAATTTGAATTTTATGTGAATTTTATTAATAACGCTGAATAATCTCTTTAAGTTAATGCTAATCTACAACATTTACATTTAAATCGACATTAATATTTCCTTGAGTCGCTTTTGAATATGGACAAAATTCATGAGCCATTTGTAAATATTTTTCAGCTTCTTCTTGAGATATAACATTTTTAATTGTCGCATCAATTGAAACACTTAATTTAGGACTTTCTGAGTCTGGATCATCTTCTAGTCTCACTGTTAGTGTTACTTCTGGATGAGCATCACGCACTTTGTTTTGCTTTAAAATTAGGTCGAAGGCACCGTTGAAGCAAGATGCATAACCTGCTGCAAATAATTGTTCGGGGTTAGTAGCTTTACCATCTGCTTGAGCAGGCGGAACTATATCAATATCTAATGCTCGGTCATCAGTATAAACATGTCCTTTACGTCCGCCAACATTCGTCGCTTTAGTTTCATAATGTATTGCCATACTTATAACCTCCTAATTTAAAATACATTTATGCTTTACCCATTCGAAAATACCTTAATCATTTTCATTTAAAGCATTGTTTGATTGAAGGATAAAAAGTTGTTGTTTACAATAAAAATAATGAGTATCTGAAATGAGGGATTTACTATGACACATGTGGAAGTAGTAGCGACTATCGCGCCACAATTATATATCGAAGAAACTTTAATTCAAAAAATTAATCATCGTATTGATGCAATAGACGTATTAGAATTACGAATTGATCAAATTGAAAATGTCACAGTTAATCAAGTGGCAGAAATGATTACAAAGCTGAAGGTTATGCAAGATTCATTCAAATTATTAGTTACGTATCGTACAAAGTTACAAGGTGGCTATGGGCAATTTACAAATGACTTGTATCTTAATTTAATATCAGACTTAGCAAATATCAATGGTATAGATATGATTGATATAGAATGGCAAGCAGATATTGACATTGAAAAACATCAACGAATCATTACACATTTGCAACAATATAATAAAGAGGTGGTTATATCACATCATAATTTCGAAAGTACGCCTCCATTAGATGAATTGCAATTTATATTTTTTAAAATGCAAAAATTCAATCCAGAATACGTTAAATTAGCAGTAATGCCACATAATAAAAATGACGTGTTAAATTTATTGCAGGCAATGTCTACATTTTCAGATACTATGGACTGCAAAGTTGTTGGTATTTCAATGTCTAAACTTGGACTAATAAGTAGAACGGCTCAAGGCGTTTTTGGTGGTGCGTTGACTTATGGTTGTATCGGAGAACCACAAGCTCCAGGACAGATTGATGTTACTGATTTAAAAGCACAAGTGACTTTATACTAATAAAATGAATTAGGTTGCTTTTGTGTAAGTGCTGTCTTATAATTGAGAAGTATTATCATTGTTCGTGGAGGAGCGATTTTAGATGGAATTACAACAAGCAATAGCTAATAGAAGAAGTGTGAAAAAATTTAAAAGAGATATGCACATAGATGACGCATTGCTATATCAAGCAATTGAGAAAGCTGCTGATGCTCCAAATCACGGAATGAGGGAACCATGGAGAGTTGTGCATGTTCCGAAAGACAGATTAGGAGATATGAGTAAGGATATTTCTAAATTTGCATTTCCTAATGAATTAGATAAGCAACAATGTCATTATGATGCAGTAACGAAACTAGGTGGCATGTTATTGCTTATTTTAAAAACAGATCCAAGACAACGTCAAAATGATGAAAACTACTTTGCATTTGGTGCATATGCACAAAATCTTATGTTGTTACTTTATGAAGCGGGAATAGGTACATGTTGGAAATCGCCATTATATATCTATGATCCTAAAGTAAGAAAAACACTTGGTATAAAGAAAGATGAAGTTCTTGCTGGATTCTTATATTTAACGGATTTAGAAGAAGATATGCCTAAAGCACCACGTAAAAATAGAAACTTAATTACATTATATTAATATGTATAATTATAGAAACATTAATAAAAGCTGAGTCATGAATTGATGGACATCTATCGAGTTAGAGATTTAATCTAACTTACTAGAGTCGGTACAATCACAGTCTCAGCTTTTTATTGTGCAGTATATACACATTTTTATTTTAGTATTTATTTAAAAGTTTCTGCTAAAAATGATTCAACTTGTTCAGGTGACTTAGCATTTGCTGAATGAAGGTGTGCAATTTTGTCGCCGTTTTTAAATACTAGCAAGCTAGGGATACCCATAACTTCATTTTCAACAACTACATCTTCTAATTCATCACGATTAACAGTATACCATTGGTAATCATTATATTGTTCTACGATTGGGTCAATCCATAAATCCATAGCACGACAGTCTGGGCACCATCCTGCCTCAAATTTAACAATTACAGGTGTATCGCTATTAATTACAGATTTAAATGATTCATTACTTTTGATTGCTTGCATTGTAACAACTCCTCTAGATAGTTTAATAATTTTTATTATAGCTAAATTTATATCATAATAAAAAAATTTAGCTTCAAAATAAAAGCCTTTTGCTATGGAAAATGATATATTTATTTTAAATACATAAAGGAGGTTGCAGTCGTATGATTAAATTTTACCAATATAAGAATTGTACAACTTGTAAAAAGGCAGCAAAGTTTTTAGATGAATATGGCGTAAGTTATGAACCAATTGATATCGTTCAACATACACCTACAATAAATGAATTTAAAACAATAATTGCAAATACAGGCGTAGAAATTAATAAATTGTTTAATACACACGGCGCGAAATATCGTGAGCTTGATTTGAAAAATAAATTACAAACTTTATCAGATGATGAAAAGTTAGAGTTGTTATCATCTGATGGTATGTTAGTAAAGCGTCCTCTAGCAGTAATGGGCGATAAGATAACATTAGGATTTAAAGAAGATCAATATAAAGAGACTTGGTTAGCGTAAGCATAATGTAAACGTTTACTAAATATCTCGATATTTAGATTCATTACATGTAAAATGAAATAAGCTATACAATTGTTAATTTTTATAAATATAGTTGAATAGCATCTAGCCTTATGGCATCATTAATGATGTAAAGATTAATTAGGAGGGGATTCTCTTGGCAGTACCAAATGAATTGAAATATTCAAAAGAGCATGAATGGGTTAAAGTTGAAGGTAATGTAGCAACAATTGGAATCACAGAATACGCACAAAGCGAGTTAGGTGATATTGTTTTTGTTGAATTACCAGAAACAGATGATGAAATTAATGAAGGGGATACGTTTGGTAGCGTAGAATCAGTTAAAACTGTATCAGAATTATATGCACCAATCTCTGGTAAAGTAGTTGAAGTCAACGAAGAACTAGAAGATAGTCCCGAATTTGTAAATGAATCTCCATACGAAAAAGCATGGATGGTAAAAGTAGAAATTAGTGATGAAAGTCAGCTTGAAGCTTTATTAACAGCTGAAAAATATTCAGAAATGATTGGTGAATAATCACCGTGTAACTCCTTAATCTAAGATTGAGGAGTTTATTTTTAGTCTGAGTAAGTAAATAATATGAAAGAAAATTTATTAGGTACTATTATTTGGAGTATTGCTACATTTTGTTATTCAAGAATGATGAAAATAATGAATTTAGCTATTTTAAAAATAAAAATTGGGGGAAGTTAATATGCTAAACATTCAAGACGTTAGTCATCTTTCTAAAAAGGAGCAAAAAGCATATAACCGTTTCGTAGAATCTGTAGAAAACGGTAATTTACCAATACTGCCATGTATTGAAATGGATCTAAAAGAGATGCAAGAAGAAACATTAAACCAGAGTAAGATTGGCGGAATGCCATTTTTAAAATCTTTTAAAGATATACCATTAGATGAAAATAATGTACCAATGGTATTGCTAGCACAGATTAATTTGGATGATCTTCCAGAACAACAAGAATTATTTCCTGTAAATGAAGGGATATTGCAGTTTTGGATTAGTTCAGAAGATCAAATGTATGGTATGTCTGAAAATTTAAAGGGAAACAATATAAACTCAAGGCTTGTTTATATAAAAGAGCCAATTACAGATTTATCACTTGAAAATATTCAAATGCATTTGAAGTCATTAGATACTGATAATGAGGATATCCCGTTCAGTGGAGCATTTTCTATAGAATTTAGATTGTCGAAACAAACTATTACATGTACTGATTATAAGTACGATGAGGACGTGCTTGCATTGTGGAATAAAGTCAATCCATCCTTCGCGCTAAAATCGATGTTTGGTGGATATGATGAATTAATGGAACCTGTGTGTAACACATTTACTGCTAAGGAGCCATTTAATCAACTTGGTGGTTATCCATATTTTGACCAAATAGATCCAAGAACGAACGATCAAGAACTGAAAATGTATGATAGAGTCTTACTGCAAATTGATTCTACAAGAGATGGTAATTCTTCGATTATATGGGGTGATTTGGGTATTGCCAATATCTTAGTAAAATCTACTGACCTTGAGGCTATGAAGTTTGATGATTACATGTATTCATGGGATTGCAGCTAAGAGAATCATAAAAATATATTACTTTAATAAGTGTAGTAACTATAGATCAATCTAGGGAGTGGGACAGAAATGATAAGGGAGTGGGACAGAAATGATATTTTCTCAAAATTTATTTCGTCGTCCTACCCCAACTTGCATTGTCTGTAGAAATTGGGAATCCAATTTCTCTTTGTTGGGGC
>OKLI01000110.1_pt1 | contig 22903 bp, 12 predicted proteins | sample 1612671 | NCBI WGS metagenome assembly OKLI01 (sample SAMN04436812, study PRJEB24849) | human gut metagenome | biome: human gut; feature: NICU; material: stool | host: Homo sapiens | place: USA: Saint Louis, MO | collected 2011-05-02 | reverse complement strand
TCTAAAAGCCATTTTCATAATAATGTTAAATCATTAGAATGTATAAAGATTACAATTAATAAAAATAGATAAAATGCAATAAAGTTCCAAATACTTATTATTATTCATCACAAATTACGTGATGCCCTCTACAACACTAAATCAAGGATGATATTTATTTTATATACATTAGCATTCATTGTTTGCTTACCCACATTATCCTGATTAGTCTTTTTTATAACTCTAGTCTTGAATGTTATATTTACAAAAAATACTAAAACATTTAAAAATAGCACTATTTATTTACTTTGTTCTTTTATAGCATCGTTTATGTTTATTTTCTTGAATTCAGAAAATAGTATGGAGATTATAATTTAATGTAGATATATTTGAAGTATACTTTAGTGTAAATTGCATTGGCGATATTGGTAAAAGAACTGGTTGATTTTATAGTGGAGTTACACTTCATGAATAACAAGAACTAAAACAGTCAATAGGTGTGAATGTTTTCAAAGACGGCTCTGTTGCTACTAAAAAAAGAAGCCTACAATTCAAGAGTTAGACCTTAAAACAAGAAATATTATTCAAGCTCAATGAATTCCCTACCTTATTAGTTTTAACAATATTTATTCTCATAGAGTTTATCCAATTAAATGTAGATGATTCAAGTACTTATAATCATACAAAAGAGCAATAAGAAATTTTCTAATAGAAAATAACCTTACTGCTCCTTTTCAATACTAATCTTTATCTTGTATAAATTTAATTTCAATATACTTAAGATCTATTAATCAGCTAAAAAATGCTCTGCTAAATATTTAGCTGCGCCATCTTCTTCATTCGTATAAGTCGTTACATCTGAAGTTAACGCTTGTATTTCAGGACGTGCATTTTTCATAGCAACTGTATAATGACCAAATTCAAACATTGCCCTATCATTATCACTGTCTCCAATAACCAACGTTTCATCTTGACGAATGCCGAAGTGTTCAATCATTTCTTTAATACCAGTGCCCTTATCAGTTTGATAAGCCATTGTTTCTGCATTAAATCTCGATGAATTTGAAACACTTATATGTAGTTGCACTTGATTTTGCTTCAATTCATCTCTAAATGTCGTGATTTTTTCTAAATTCGAACTGAAAAGATAAATTTTTGAATATTCACCCTCCGGAAAGTCACTTACCCATTTAATCTTGCCTGCAAGTGCATCTTGTCTAGAAGACCATTCACTATGACTCACACCATTAATTGGATCTTGGCTATGAATCATCTCTCTCATCCATGTTTCATCTTCTTTTAAAGCTACTCTATTTCCTTCAAATGGGAATACTTCATAATAAATATGTTGTTGTTTAGCCAAATCAACTATTTGCTTTACCTGTGTTAAAGATAATCCATGTTTAAAAATTGTATGTCCATCTACTTCACCAATGGTTCCATTTGAACTAATGATGCCATTTACCGCAAAATCTTGAGGTACAAGTTGATGTATTTCAGAATGCGAACGTCCTGTTGCTAAAAATACTTTATATCCTTTCTCTCTCAATTGATTAATGACATCTTTCGTATACGTTGATGCTTGATTATTTTCATGTAAAATTGTTCCATCCATGTCCAAAAATATTGCTTTTACGTTATCCATATTGCCCTCCACTGTCCATTTTATCTTAATTAAATTTTGTCATTATTACTTTTTATTTGCAAAATATTTACTCTAACATTGCCATAGAAAATCGATTATTCCATCTTTGAACTGCTACATTTTTCTGGAAAAATCGTGACATGTTTTCAGATGTCAAAATATCATCTATTAACCCTTGTTGTACACTTTCCCCATCTTTTAATAGCAAAATTTTAGTAAAGTTTCCAGTAATTTCTTCAATAAAGTGCGTCACATAAATCATCGCAAGCGTTGGATATGAATCTGACAATGAGTCAAGTATACTTAACAACGATTCTCGTGCAATAAAGTCTAAACCAGCTACTGGCTCATCTAAAATTAAAACCTGGGGTTGCCCTATTAAAGATCGCGCAATCATCACTCGTTGTTTTTCACCTGTAGATAAATAACCGATATATTGTTGCGCTTTAGCAGACATTCCAACTAATTTAAGTAATTGATGTGCTTCATTACGTACCTCATCATCAATATCTTGATAAACACCAATTGATTTAAAAGCACCGCTTATCACCACATCGATTACTCTTTCACCCTCTTGAAACTTTTCCAGTAAACTATGAGATACAAAACCTATATGTTGTCGTACAGTCTCTGCAGAATACCCTACCTTGCCTGGCATTTTACCAAATAGATTAACATCGCCAGTTGTCGCAGGCTCATATGCATTTAATATATTTAATAGCGTTGTCTTACCAGCACCATTTAAACCATATAAAATCCATTTGTCACCTCCATTAATTTGCCAAGAAATATTTTTTAAAATTGTTTTTCCTTGCTTCATTCGCCCAACTTGATCTAATTGAATTAACATGCGAGGTCACCCCTTTATTGCTTCTCCATACTTCTCATAAAATCATATTAACATAACACCCTTAATTGTCAGACTATTTAAATAAATAAACTACTTCATTTTTACGCATTTCTGCCGACTTAAGATGAAGTAAAAGCTAAGTCGACCTAAAAAAGCACCCTTCTAGTCGATTAATCTAAAAGGGTGCCATATACTTTAATTTTAATACATGATTGATTCTAAAAAAGTGAATTATTCTACAGTAACTGATTTAGCAAGGTTACGTGGTTTATCAACATCTAAATCTCTGTGTAATGCTGCATAGTATGAAATTAATTGTAATGTAACAACTGATACTAATGGCGTTAATAATTCATGTACATGAGGAATGACATAAGTGTCGCCTTCTTTTTCAAGACCCTCCATAGAAATAATACATGGGTGTGCTCCACGTGCTACTACCTCTTTAACATTACCACGAATTGATAAATTAACTTTCTCTTGTGTTGCTAAACCTACAACTGGTGTACCTTCTTCGATTAAGGCAATTGTACCGTGTTTAAGTTCTCCACCTGCAAAACCTTCAGCTTGAATGTAAGAGATTTCTTTAAGTTTTAACGCACCTTCTAAACTTACGTTATAGTCAATAGTACGTCCGATAAAGAATGCATTGCGTGTTGTTTCTAAGAAATCTGTAGCAATTTGTTCCATGATTGGTGCATCGTCAACAATCGCTTCAATTGCTGTTGTTACTTTTGCTAATTCTCTCAATAAATCAATATCTGCTTCACGACCGTGCTCTTTTGCAACGATTTGAGACAAGATTGATAATACTGCAATTTGTGCAGTATATGCTTTTGTAGATGCAACTGCGATTTCAGGACCCGCGTGTAATAACAATGTATGGTCTGCTTCACGTGATAAAGTTGAACCTGCAACATTAGTGATTGTTAATGATTTATGACCTAATTTATTAGTTTCAACTAATACGGCACGGCTATCTGCAGTTTCACCTGATTGAGAAATATAAACGAACAATGGTTTTTCAGATAATAATGGCATGTTGTAGACAAACTCTGATGCAACGTGTACTTCAGTTGGTACGCCAGCCCATTTTTCTAAAAATTCTTTACCTACTAAACCTGCATGGTAGCTTGTACCTGCTGCAATAACGTAAATGCGGTCTGCTGCTTTAACATCATTGATGATATCTTGATCAATTTTCAAGTTACCTTCTGCATCTTGATATTCTTGAATAATACGACGCATTACTGCTGGTTGTTCATGAATTTCTTTTAACATGTAGTGTGCATAAACACCTTTTTCAGCATCTGATGCATCAATTTCAGCAATATATGAATCACGTTCTACAACGTTTCCATCTGCATCTTTAATAATAACTTCATCTTTTTTAACAATAACGATTTCATGGTCATGGATTTCTTTATATTCGCTTGTCACTTGTAACATTGCAAGTGCGTCTGATGCGATAACATTGAAACCTTCACCAACACCTAATAATAATGGTGATTTATTTTTAGCAACATAGATTGTGTCTTTGTCTTCAGCATCTAATAAACCTAATGCATATGAACCATGTAATAATGACACAACTTTTGTAAATGCTTCCTCAGTTGAAAGTCCTTGATTTGAAAAGTATTCAACTAATTGAACGATAACTTCTGTATCTGTTTCTGAAATGAATGATACACCTTGTAAGTATTCACCTTTTAACTCTTCATAGTTTTCAATAACACCGTTATGAACTAGAGTAAAACGGCCATTTGATGATTGATGTGGATGAGAGTTTTCATGATTCGGTACACCGTGTGTTGCCCAACGTGTGTGACCGATTCCAACAGGTCCATCAAAATCGCTACTATCAGCAACTTTACGTAATTCTGCAATACGACCTTTTTCTTTAAATACAGTTGTATTATCATCATTTACTACTGCGATACCTGCAGAGTCATAACCTCTGTATTCTAATTTTTCTAAACCTTTTAATAATAATTCTTTGGCATTATCATAGCCAATATAACCAACAATTCCACACATAACGACATTTTCCTCCATATTGGAATAGTACGCGTAAATTATGATTTATTGCCGATAATTTAGATTGACAATCTGCTTTCATAATATAAATAGGAACATGCTATCATCGCATTCATCCATAACAAATTAAGCATAGTTATTTTTACAACTATACAAATTGCTCACACTGTACTTTCCATATTAATATTTTTTATATTCAATTTCTGGCGATCTTATTAACTTTGTCCATTAAGTCACCCTAATGTTTTACTTAATAAGCTAACGAATGAGCCACATCCGGGATAGCATCCGCCGATCTATTCGATCACTATCCTCCTCGTCTACAAATACATATATTGCACTCTATAAAGGCCACTCATATATTAACCTTTAATCTTCAAATACAAATATTTATTTGCACAGGCGCTTTAACTGTACTGCCGAACTTTCCCCCTTTCCATTAATCATTATTGTACAACGGTGTTGTTTTGTTTTGCAAATATTTTCACAATAAAATTTTAAAAATCCTAAAACAATTTTTTTGTTTTACTTTTTCAAAATATCTATACTGTCACATTGATGACACTTTATTTAATTTTGTCACATTTATTTTGACAAAGTTGATTTTTGTTTATATTGAGTAACAAGTAACGGCTCTATACACTATATATAGTCACATATATTAAAAAAGAGGTGTAAATATGTCACAAACTGAAGAGAAAAAAGGAATTGGTCGTCGTGTTCAAGCATTTGGATCATTCTTAAGTAGTATGATCATGCCAAACATTGGCGCTTTCATCGCTTGGGGTTTTATCGCGGCCATTTTTATAGATAATGGATGGTTACCTAACAAAGATTTAGCTACTTTAGCAGGACCAATGATTACTTATTTAATCCCATTATTGATCGCATTTAGTGGTGGTCGTTTAATTTATGATTTACGTGGTGGTATCATCGCAGCAACAGCAACTATGGGTGTCATCGTTGCATTACCTGATACACCAATGTTACTTGGAGCTATGATTATGGGTCCTTTAGTTGGTTGGTTAATGAAAAAGACTGACCAATTGATCCAACCTAGAACACCACAAGGTTTTGAAATGCTATTTAATAATTTTTCAGCTGGTATTTTAGGATTTATCATGACAATTGCAGGATTTAAAATTTTAGCACCACTTATGAAATTTATCATGCATATTTTATCAGTTGCAGTTGAAGCATTAGTACATGCTCACCTACTTCCACTTGTAAGTATTTTAGTAGAACCTGCAAAAATTGTATTTTTAAACAATGCGATTAACCATGGTGTATTCACACCACTTGGTGCAGATCAAGCTGCAAAAGCTGGTCAATCTATTTTATACACAATTGAATCTAACCCTGGACCAGGTTTAGGTATCTTACTTGCTTATATGATTTTCGGAAAAGGTACTGCAAAAGCAACGTCATATGGTGCTGGAATCATCCACTTCTTCGGTGGTATTCATGAAATTTATTTCCCATATGTATTAATGCGTCCTTTATTATTCATCGCAGTTATTTTAGGTGGTATGACTGGTGTTGCAACTTATCAAGCAACAGGATTTGGATTTAAAAGTCCCGCGTCACCTGGTTCATTTATAGTTTACTGTTTAAATGCACCTAGAGGCGAATTCTTGCACATGTTACTCGGTGTCTTCCTTGCTGCACTTGTATCATTCGTCGTAGCAGCTTTAATTATGAAGTTCACTAAAGAACCTAAACAAGATTTAGAAGCCGCAACTGCTCAAATGGAAACTACTAAAGGTAAAAAATCTAGTGTTGCTTCTAAGTTAGTATCTTCTGATAAAGATGCAAAAGTTGAAGAGAATGTAAATACTGAAGCAAAAACGAATGCGGATGAATCATCTACATTAGAGGATGATCCTGAAGCGCTATTGGATAATTACAACACTGAAGATGTTGATGCACACAATTACAATAATATAAATCATGTTATTTTTGCCTGCGATGCGGGTATGGGTTCTAGTGCAATGGGTGCAAGCATGTTACGTAATAAATTTAAAAAAGCGGGCATTAATGATATTACAGTTACAAATACTGCGATTAATCAATTGCCAAAAGATGCTCAATTAGTTATCACTCAGAAAAAACTAACTGATCGTGCTATTAAACAAACACCAAATGCCATCCATATTTCAGTGGATAATTTCCTTAATTCACCAAGATATGAAGAACTTTTAAATAATCTAAAAAAAGATGATCAAGCATAATAATTAAATAAATTAAAAAATGGAGGATACCGCCATGTTATTGAGTACACGTGAAAAAGAAATGATAGCCCTATTGATTAAGTACCACGGTCAATATATCACTATACACGACATTGCTCAGCAACTTGCGGTGTCCTCTCGTACTATTCACCGTGAATTAAAAGGTGTTGAAGCATATTTAACTTCATTTTCATTAACTTTAGAACGCGCAAACAAAAAAGGTCTACGCATTGCTGGCGCAGATTCTGATTTAAACGATTTGAAGCAATCGATCGCACAACATCAAACCATTGACTTATCTGTTGAAGAGCAGAAAGTAATTATTATATACGCTTTGATACAAGCCAAGGAGCCAGTTAAACAATATAGTTTAGCGCAAGAAATTGGCGTTTCTGTCCAGACTTTAGCAAAGATGTTAGATGATTTAGAGCTCGATTTAAATAAGTACCAACTATCTTTATCTCGAAAGCGTGGCGAAGGTATTTACTTGGTAGGTACTGAATCAAAGAAACGTGAATTTTTAAGTCAATTAATGGTGAATAACTTAAATAGTACTAGCGTTTATTCAGTAATTGAAAATCATTTTGTCTTTCATTCATTAAATCAAATCCACAAAGACTTTGTTGACTTAGAGCGTATTTTTAATGTTGAAAGACTATTAATGGACTACCTAAGTGCCTTACCCTACCAACTTACCGAATCAAGTTATTTAACTTTAACTGTCCATATCGTGCTATCAATTTCACGTATAAAAAATGGAGAGTATGTCGCATTAAACGATGATATTTATGATTCTGTACAAAACACATTTGAACACAAAGTAGCAAGCGAACTTGCTGATAAACTTGGTCAAATATATGACGTCACGTTTAATCAGGCAGAAATTGCTTTCATTACTATCCATTTACGTGGTGCTAAACGAAAAAATCTTAATGATACATCATTAAATAATCGTTGTGAAGAGAACAAAATTAAAGCGTTTGTTAAAAAAGTAGAAATGATTTCAGGTATGACATTTGCAGATTTGGATACTTTAGTCGATGGACTGACGCTACACCTTAATCCTGCAATCAATCGTTTGCAAGCTAATATCGAGACCTATAATCCGTTAACAGACATGATCAAGTTCAAATATCCAAGACTATTTGAAAATGTAAGATTAGCTTTAAATGATTGTTGGCCTGATTTGATTTTTCCAGAGAGTGAAATTGCTTTTATAGTTTTACACTTTGGTGGCTCGATTAAAAACCAAGGTAATCGATTTTTAAACATATTAGTCGTTTGCAGCAGTGGTATGGGAACTAGCCGTCTATTATCAACTCGTCTAGAGCAAGTTTTTAGTGAGATTGAGCGTATTACACAAGCATCAGTCAGCGATTTGAAGTCACTAGATTTAAGTCAATATGATGGCATTATTTCTACTGTGAATTTAGACATCGACTCCCCCTATTTAACGGTAAACCCATTATTACCAGATAGTGATATCAGTTATGTCGCACAGTTTTTAAATACAAAGTCTACGTTCCAAGAGACGCATGATAAATCATCAAACATGATTGATAAGGATGATGTTCATGTTGAAACGAAAGATATTGATGGCAACACATCTTTTGAAAATGAACAAACTTCATACTTAACTTCACTTTTCGAAAAACATTTAAGTGACGAAAAATCAGAACAATTAATGCATCATATGCGTTCGGGTTTAACTTTGCTTGATTCAGTGAAAATAGTTAGTACCGAAGTTAAACAGTGGCAAACATATATCGCAGATTATCTATATCAATGCGATGTAATAAACAATCCAACGTCATTCGCTGAACTACTAGAGCAACGATTGATTGACAATCCAGGATGGATATTAAGTCCATATCCTGTTGCAATACCACACCTAAGAGACAATATGATTAAACACCCTATGATTCTAATCACAGTTTTAGAAGAACCGTTAACATTGCCTAGTATTCAAAATGACAATCAAACAATTAAATATATGATTTCTATGTTTATTCCTGACAATGATTTTATGGCATCACTGGTAAGTGACTTGTCCGAATTTTTAAGTTTGAAATTAGAATCTATTGATACTTTTATGGAAAATCCACAGGAACTTGAAACATTATTAAGAAACAAATTTTTAGAACGAATTAAAAAACAATTTATTTAGGAGTGTACAAAATGAGCGAATTATTTAGTAATGACAATATCTTTTTAAATGTAAATGTTAACAGCCAAAATGAAGCAATTGAAAAAGCAGGTAAAGCCTTAGTTGATAGTGGTGCTGTAACAGATGCTTATATTCAAGCAATGAAAGATCGTGAGCAAGTCGTATCAACATTTATGGGAAATGGCTTGGCAATTCCTCATGGCACAGATGAAGCTAAAACAAATGTGATTCACTCAGGTTTAACATTATTACAAATCCCTGAAGGCGTTGACTGGGATGGCGAAGTAGTTAAAGTTGTCGTGGGAATCGCTGGTAAAGATGGCGAACATTTAGACTTGTTATCTAAAATTGCAATTACATTTAGCGAAGAAGAAAATGTGGATCGTATCGTTCAAGCAAAATCTGCAGAAGAAATTAAACAAGTATTCGAGGAGGCAGATGCATAATGAAAGCAGTTCACTTTGGTGCTGGTAACATAGGTCGTGGTTTCATTGGTTATATTCTTGCAGACAACAATGTTAAAGTAACATTTGCAGACGTCAATGAAGAAATCATTAATGCTTTAGCTACTGATCATCAATACGATGTTATTTTAGCTGATGAGTCTAAAACAACGACACGCGTGAATAATGTTGATGCAATTAATTCAATGCAACCTTCTGAAGCGTTGAAACAAGCAATTTTAGAAGCTGATATTATTACAACAGCTGTTGGTGTTAACATACTACCTATTATTGCTAAATCTTTTGCGCCTTTCTTAAAAGAAAAAACAAACCATGTTAATATTGTTGCTTGTGAGAATGCTATTATGGCAACTGATACATTGAAAAAAGCGGTACTTGATATTACTGGACCTCTTGGTAACAATATTCATTTTGCTAACTCAGCAGTTGATAGAATTGTACCATTACAAAAGAATGAAAATATATTAGACGTTATGGTTGAGCCATTTTACGAATGGGTTGTTGAAAAAGATGCATGGTATGGTCCAGAACTAAATCATATTAAATATGTTGATGATTTAACACCATATATTGAGCGTAAATTATTAACTGTGAATACAGGACATGCATATTTAGCGTATGCTGGTAAATTTGCAGGTAAAGCTACCGTATTAGACGCTGTAAAAGATAGTTCAATTGAAGCTGGCTTACGCCGTGTTTTAGCTGAAACAAGTCAATATATTACTAATGAATTTGATTTTACTGAAGCGGAACAAGCTGGTTATGTTGAAAAAATAATAGACCGTTTCAACAATTCTTATTTATCTGATGAAGTAACACGTGTCGGACGAGGTACGTTACGTAAAATTGGCCCTAAAGATAGAATTATAAAACCATTAACATATCTTTATAATAAAGATTTAGAACGCACTGGTTTATTAAATACAGCTGCATTGTTATTGAAGTATGATGATACAGCAGACCAAGAAACTGTTGAGAAAAATAATTACATTAAAGAACACGGTTTAAAAGCGTTCTTAAGCGAATATGCTAAAGTTGACGATGGCTTAGCCGATGAAATAATTGAAGCGTACAATTCACTTTCATAATTTATTGAGCTTTGTTTGAAACAAGAAGTTTCCAACATTATTCGTTAACAATCAGTAATAATGTAGTAGTTCCGTTGAATTAACAATATTAAATTTCTGAACATAAAAAATACTCCCTTCAACATAAACACTTAACTTGCGTTATGTATGAAAGGAGTATTTTTGCGTTAATAATTTGTTTTATTTTCAAGCCACAGCCACCTATTCAATGGCTATTGGTCATTTCTAAAACAAATTCATATTAACTGTTAGACTTGGTTACTTAGTAAGGAATATTTCCCTATGAAATAACTAGATGTTCACATTCTTGAATAAATTTTATTCTTCAGTTTGTTGGTCTTTCTTAGTGAATCTTCTAATTAAGAATGCCATACCTGCACCTAGAGCTAATTCAGCATATGGTAAATCGTCATTATGTGACATACCAGTATCTGGTAAAGTTTTAGCTTGTTGTTTAGGCTTATTAACTTTTCCTTGTTGGGCTGATGTTACCTTAGCTTGGTGTTTGTCAGTGTTAGTTACTTTAAGCATACCTTGATTAGCACTATTGCTTCCTTTTGAAACTGTTGCTGGAGATGCATTGGCACCGTCGTTTTGCGTAGCTTTATTGTTTACATCTGCAGTTGCACCAATTGATGCTTGATTATCTTTTGTATCTGCTGTTGACATGTCAGCTTTTTGACTATCCTCAGTCGAAGTCGCTTTATCTTTTGCTTCTGACGGTTTAGATATTGATGGTTTATTCGAAACTTCAGTATCAACGTTGCCTTCAGATTTATCTGCTTCGTTAGATGCAACGTTAGTTTCAGACTTAAGTTGTCCAGCACCTGTTTGATTTGTCGTACTTTCTTTTTTATCTTTTGATGTATTAGAAGATACTTTTGGTTCTGTTATGTCTGCTGAAGGCAATGTTTCAGCTGTTGATTCAACCATACTTTGATTTGTTGAATCTCTACCATCTTTTTCTGCCTTAGCTTTATTTTCAGATTTTGGTTGTGCAACCTTGCCATTAGTTGATTGAGATTCAGCACTATTATTTACTTCAGCATTTTGTTTTGAATCATTTACAGATGCATTATCTTTGCTATCAGCAGATGATGCTGCACCTGTGCTCGCATTTGTTGTTGGAGCCGTTGCTGTTGATCCTGTTGGTGCGTTCTCGTTTGTTGCAGTTGTACTATTGTTATTTGTTGTGCTTTCTGCTGGCGTTGCATTATCTGTTTCTGTTGCAGGTTTATCAGTTGTGCCGTTATTAGTTGATTCTACTTCTGGTTTATCAGTTGTACCATTACCCGTTGCCGAATTGTCTGCTGATTCATCTACACTAGAATTGTTATTAGCTGTCGGTTTATTATTTGCATCATCAGTTGCTGTTGTTTCACCTGTTGCCGGATCACTATTATTTGGTGTTGTCGGAGAAGCGTCTGCTTTGCCATTATCTGTTGACTCAGTTACATTAGGTTGTCCAGTATTTTCTGGTGTTGCATTAGCATTTGAATTTGCTGTTGCATCATTATTATCTGAACCACTATTAGTATCATTAGCATTTGGATCATTCTGAGGCACAATCGCTTCAATTGCAGGTATCGTTACATTTTGTAATTCAGCAACTTCTGTATTTGTTTGTGTTTTATCTAATTTATCAGCAAATCTGTCAAAATATCTACCTAAATCTGTACGTGCAATTTCTTTCGCCGATGCATCTGCATCTGCATTTTTAATTATTTCTATTTGCTTGTTAACCACTTCTCTAATTGCTTCCAAAGCATTTTTCTTAACTACTGGATTAATACGTTGTGCTTTAAGTTGTTCAAGCGCACTATTTTTGACAGTAGCGATTTCTGCATTTGTAGTTTGATCAGAAATATCTTCAGTTGCTTTTGATAAAATGTCTTCTAAAGCATTCGTAAACGCTTCTTTTTCTTCAGTTGTAGCATCAGCGTCGACATTTACACCTGCTTCAATCTGGTCTAGTGCAGTTTCTAATTCTTCGATAGCTTTTTGTTTTTCTGTTGAGTCAATTTGAATGTTATCAAATGCCTCAAGTCCTTGAGCTTTCGCTTTTTCAACTTCAGCAGTTGTTGTTGCATCAGTAATACCTTGTTTAGCTTGATCTTTAATTTGTTTAATCATTGCTAATGCTTCAGTTTTTTCTTCAGCAGTTAACTGGTCACTATGATCAATTGATTCTTTCGTATCTTCTGCTTTAGCTTCAATAGCTTGGTTCGCTTTAGGTTTAACAGTAGCATCTACTTGAATAGCATCAATTGCTGCTTTACCTTGTGTTAATGCATCATCAACGTCACCATTATCCACACCATTATTAATGCTTTCTAATGCAGTTTGAACATTTTGGTCAACTTGCTTAATTGCTTGTTGCTTTTCATCTTGTGTTGCATTAGTGTCAGCTGAAATATTATTTTTCTTTTGATCTGCATAAGCATATAAATCTGTTGTAGCTGTTTCTTTTTTACCGGTTGGAATTGTGTAATCGTTAATATTATCTAAGTCAGTATGAATTTGAACTTCAATGTCATCTTTAGAAGTAGCTTGATTTACATTTTGATCCGCTGTTTGTTTTAATTCAGAAAGTTTTTGTTTCGCTTCAGCAATTTCACTTGAAGTCGATGCGTTAGAGTTATCCGCTTCGTTTACTTTAGCATTATATGCATCTGCAATTTTAGCTAAAGCATCTTTTTTGTACTCACTAAATGTTTTAACTGCATTAATTCTTGCTTTTCCTTCTTTAACTGCATTATCAACATAGTCATTAGTTGAAGACTGATCGACATTTGTTTTCGCTTGGTTAAGCTCAGTATCCACTTCTTGCTTTGCATCATTAATTTCCTGTTGTGATGCATTTGGTGTTTGTTCGATTTGTGTTTTTCTATCAGCTGCTGCTTGATCTAATTCTTTTTTACCTGCTGGCTTCTTAACAGGATTTGCATGAAGTTGTTGAACTTTTTGTACCGCTGTGTCTTTAGCAGTAGTTACATCACCTGTTGTATTTGCTGTATTTATATTGTTTAAACCTTCTTCATATGCTGCTCTAACTGGTTCTATATCTTTTCCTTTTTCTTCATTTGTAGTCGTATTATCATTAAGTATTTCAGTTATTTTATTTTGCATTTCAGTTAGCAATTCCGCTCTAGCATTCCTTTTAACATCTGTTGATGCTTGAATTGGGTCAATTGCTTGAATTGCATTATCTTTTGCAGTGTTTACATCATCAATTGACTGTGCATTTTCAATATTTTGATTACCTTGCGTTAATTGTGCGTCTACTTGTTGATTTGCTTGTTCTTTTTCTTCAGTAGTCGCATCTGCAGTTTGTGCAATAAGCGCTTTTTGTTCGTTTGCTTTTGTTGCTAATTCATCTTTCGCAACATCTTTAATTGTTGTATCTGCAGTAATACCTTGAACATCAGCAACTGCTTTATCTTTAATTTGCGTAACATCATTAGTTGTTTGTGCATTTAAAATATCTTGATATGCTTTTTCTTTAGCTTTTAAAACTAAATCTTTTGCTGCATTTTTCTCTTCAGTTGTAGCGTCAGTTGTATTATCAATTGCTTGATTTTGAGTTGTCACAGCTTGATCAACATCATTTTTAGCATTTGATTTAACCGCTGTTGCTGGTTGTGTGCTTTGAATTGAATTCTTTCCAGCGTCTTTCGCCTGATCTACACCATTATCATCAGTTGCAGCTGTAATATTATTTTTCGCGTCTGTAACTGCTGTTGCTAATTGTTGAATTGCAGCTTCTTTTTCTTCATTTGTAGCATTTTGATCATTATTAATAACTGATGTTTGAGCTACTTGTAATTGATCAATCTCATCTTTAGCCGCTTGTTTCTTAACAACTTTTGGTGTTACCGCATTAATCGCTGCTTCTGCATTAGCTTTCGCTTCATCAACATCGGCATTTGTTGTAGCTGCTGCGATGGCTTGAATTGCTTTACCATTTTCAGTATTTGCTTCAGCATCTGCTGCTTGTTTTTCTTCATTTGTTGCATCTGGTGTAGCTTGAATTGCTTGCAATTTGTTATTTAAAATTGTTGTAATTTCATTACGTGCAGTTGCTTTTTTATTAACTGTTGGTGTTACTTGATCAATACTAGTTTCACCAGTTGTTTTCGCTTGGTCTACATCATTTTGACTATTAGCAGCTTCAATGTTGCTATTTGCTTGTGTCACAGCATTATCTACATTGGCATTTGCCGCTGCAATTTCTTCAGCAGTAATGTCTTGCGTTTGAGCGATTACTGTTTTACGTTCATTCGCTTTCGTAGTGATGGCTTGTTTCGCATCATCTTTCGTTGTTGTCGCTGGTTGAATTGCTTCAATTTTAGCAATTTCTGCATTTTTAGCCGCTTCAACTTCTGCATTTGAATGTGCACCATCTATTGCTGCATCAGCTGTTGTTTTTTCAGTTTGAACTTGTTGTTTCGCAGCTGCTTTTTCTTCAGTTGTTGCACCATTATTAGCATCAATTGCTGTCTCTTGTGCCTGTACTTTGTCAGTAATTGCTTGTTTCGCTGTTGGTTTAACATTTGCATCTGGCGTAATTGCAGCTATTGTAGCTTCATTAGTAGTTTTTGCATTATCTACATCAGTATTAGCTGCTGCGTTATCAATATCTGTATTAGCAGTAACTACTGCTTGATCAACTTTGTCTTTCGCTGCTTGTTGTTCTTCAGTAGTCGAATCATTCATTGCTTCAATTGCAGTTTTACGTTCACTTGCTTTTTGAGCGATTTCCGCTTTAGCATCCGATTTCTTAGTTGTTGCCGCTTGTACTTGATTAATTGCAGCAATACCATTGTCTTTAGCTGTTGTTACATCACTGTTTGTATTTGCAGCATCAAGATTTGTTCTTGCTTCTTGCTTTTTAGTATCTAATTCTGTATATGCAGCTTGTTTTTCTTCTGTAGTTGAAGCATTGCTATTTTGAATTTCTTGTTTACGTGTATTATATGCGTTTTCTACTTCCGTATCAGCTGCAGGTTTAACTTTTGCTTGTGTTTGAATTGCATTGATTTTATCTAATACTTTTGATTTTGTATCAGCAACATCCTGTTTTGATTTAACAACTTGGATGTCATGTAAACCTTGCTTTTGAGCTGCGTCTACTGCTGCATCAGCTTCTGCTACTTCTTCATTAGTTGCATTTGAAACTGTAGCATTTTGAGCTTTTCTAGCTGTTGCAGCTTGTTTAACTTCATTATAGGCATCCATTTTTGTTTGAGTAGAGTCAGTAATATTTTCAATTTTTGAGATTTCTTCGTTTTTAACTCTTTCTAAATCTTGTGCAGTCGTTGTCGCTTCAATTGCTTTAACACCAGAAACTTTAGCTGCATTAATACGCCCAATAGCTTCCGCTACTTCTTCATTTGTTGTATCAGGATTTAAAGGTGCTTGATCAATTTGTGCTTGAACAACTTCGTCAAATTCTTCAAGAGCTGCTGCTTTAGCTGTTGTAGCAGGTGCAGTTTGATTAATATCATTGATCGCTTTTGTTTTAATGGCTTCTACTTGTGCATTTGTTGTTGCTGCATCAATATCTTTAATTGCCTTTGTTTCAATTTTACCAATTTTATCATTTGCTACATCTTTTTCATCTTGTAATGATGCATTTGACTTTTTAATTTGTTGTTTACGAGTTGTAACTGCTTGGATAATATCTTGTTTCGCTTGAGGTTTAACTGTTGGTGTAATCACATCTTGTTCTAACACTGCGATACCGTTATCTTTTTCAGTTGTAACACCTTGTGCTGTTGTTTGTTTATTAATTTCTGCGATTGCATTATTTTTATCATTGTTAATTTTAGTCACAAGCGCTGCAACTTCATCTTGCGTAACTTTTTTACTTTGTTGTGCTGCTGTAACCTTTTCTTGAGCTTTAGCATCTAATTCAGCAATTGCTGCTTGATTATCAATTAATGCAGCTTGTAATTTAGTTACTAAACCGTCAATATCCGCTTGAGATGCACGATTTGCAGTTTCAACATGATTCGCATCTTCATTTAAAATAGTGTCTGCTTGTTGTTTAAGTTTATTGTATTCTGCAATTGATGCTGTTGTGTAATGACTATTATCAACTTGTGAGTTTACTTGTTGTTGCAACGCATCTTTGTTCATTTCAACCGCTACTGAAAATGGATCTGCAGTTAGTGTAACTTCTGGTTGCGCATTATTAATTACAACATCTGAAGCAGTACGATATGTTAATTTTTCATTAAAATCAATATTTTTAGGTGTATCGATATTCGCAACATTAACTTTATATGATAATTTTAAAGATTTATCTGGGAATAAAACTTCTTTAGTGTGTGTACCACGTGCCGTTGTCACACCTTGGCTTGTAAATGTAACTTTATTTGCATTTTGATCATAATTAACAGTCATATTTTTCAATACTGTACTGTCTTCATTACCATTAGGGAATGTTGTAGTTAATGAATCATTAACGTAAGTTACACCTTGTGGTAATGTTACTTCATATTTAAATTGATCTGCTTTTAATGAAGCACCAAAGTTACCATTGTTACCGATTTCAGTATTAATTGTAAATTCTTTATTATTTGTTGCTTTCGGTGCTAAATCTCTATTTTTGACATATAAATGTGATCCTGAGAATAGACCTACATTATCAATGAATGAATAGTATTTATAACCATCTTTATTTGTTGTAATTCTTGAAGCATCAGCAACTGCTGTATTGTCAGGAATAAATTGTAAATCTAAACGATCAGCATCTGTTGGTACTTTAAATAAGTGTGCAGTACCAGTCTTAGCTACATTTACAGTTGCTAATTCAGTATTTTTCTTAGCATCTTTAATAACTAAATTTGTTGCACCTTGCTTACTATTCGTTTGCATAGTAGTAAAGTTGATAATTAATTCTGAATCTGGTTTTACATTAACGGTTTTTGAAATACCGTTAAAGTTACCATGATCTGTAGAATCATTTGCATTCACACGACCTAATGCAGCTACATTTCCCCTAGCTTGATAGTTTTGAGGGTTATTCTTATCAAACATATCGCTTCGTCTTAATTCTGAGTTAACGAAACCAATCTTACCGTTGTTAATTAATGAATAACCGTTTACTTTATCTGTAACAGTTACAATTGGATCCTGTCTATTCTCATCTGTTGATATGGCAGGATCATCAAACGTTAATGTTGTATTAATACTGCCTTCACCAGTATTGCTAGCATTTGGATCTTGAGTTTGTGCGTTTGCTGCTACAGGTGCTGCTGGTTGCGCTGCTGCTGGAGCATTCGCTGGCTGTGTTTGATTTGCCGGTGTTGCATTATTATTAGGTGTTGCTTGGTTATTTCCTTGACCTGCTTGGTTTGCCGGTGCTGCTTGATTTCCAGGTTGTGCTTGTGCAGCGTTATTCGGATCAGCTTGATTACCTTGTCCAGCTGGTTGTGTATTTGGTTGTGCTGCTCCTCCTGCTGGATTAGCCTGTCCACCTTGGCTTGCTGGTTGTGCTGCTGGTTGTCCTTGGTTGGCAGGTGTAGCTGGCTGTGCTGTAGGATTAGCTTGAGCACCAGCATTTGCGTTAGGCTGTGTATTGGCATCAGCTGGTTGTGCTGGTTGATTTTGTGCAGGCTGATTTTGCTCTGCTGCAGACGCTGTTGTCGGGTTAGTAGATATAAAAGTAACAGTGGCAATTAAAGCTGAAAAAATACCGACATTAAATTTTCTGATACTAAATTTTTGTTGTCTGAATAAATTCATTAAGTCATCCTCCTGGTTGATTATTCTCGCTGTTAAATGATTTCACTTAATCAACTGTTAAGATAAGTAGTAGCATCTGCGTTAAAAACACAAAGCAACTCTATCTAATTAAAATTAATTTTATCATCATTATATATTGAGTACCAGTGTATTTTATATTACATATTGGTTACTTTGTTTTTATTTTGTTTATATCATTTTACGTTTGTACTATAAATTATTTCTACAAACACAAAAAACCGATGCATACGCATCGGCTTATTTGTAATACAGTATTTATTTATCTAATCCCATTTTATCTTGAACCACATCAGCTATTTGTTGTGCAAATCTTTCAGCATCTTCATCAGTTGCTGCTTCAACCATGACACGAACTAATGGTTCTGTTCCAGAAGGTCTTACTAAAATTCGACCTTCTCCATTCATTTCTACTTCTACTTTAGTCATAACTTCTTTAACGTCAACATTTTCTTCAACACGATATTTATCTGTTACACGTACATTAATTAATGATTGTGGATATTTTTTCATTTGTCCAGCTAATTCACTTAGTGATTTACCAGTCATTTTTATTACAGAAGCTAATTGAATACCAGTTAATAAACCATCACCAGTTGTATTGTAATCCATCATAACGATATGCCCAGATTGTTCTCCACCTAAGTTATAATTACCGCGACGCATTTCTTCTACTACATATCTGTCGCCAACTTTAGTTTTATTAGATTTAATTCCTTCTTGTTCAAGCGCTTTGTAAAAACCTAAATTACTCATAACAGTTGAAACAATCATGTCATTATTCAATTCTTGATTTTTATGCATTTCTTGACCAATAATAAACATAATTTGGTCACCGTCAACGATTTGACCATTCTCATCTACTGCTATAATTCTGTCTCCATCGCCGTCAAATGCTAACCCAAAATCACTTTCAGTTTCAACTACTTTTTCAGCTAATTTTTCAGGATGTGTAGAGCCACATTTCTCATTGATATTATATCCATCAGGACTACATCCAATTGTTTCAGTATCTGCTTCTAAATCACCAAATAAGAATGGCGCTAGTGATGATGTTGAACCATTTGCACCATCTAAAACAATTTTCAAACCTTCAAAGTTAACATCTACTGTTGATTTTAAATAGCTCAAATATTTTTGTGCCCCTTCAAAGTAATCTGAATAATGTACAATATCATTGCCAACTGGTCTTGGTAATTCTGGGTTTTCTTGATCCAATAATGCTTCAATTTCATTTTCTTGTTCATCTGATAGTTTAAAACCATCTGATCCAAAGAATTTAATACCATTATCTGCAACTGGATTATGAGAAGCTGAAATCATTACACCTAACTCTGCACCCATATCGCGTGTTAAATATGCAACACCTGGTGTTGAAATAATACCTAATCGCATCACTTCTGCACCAATTGAAATCAAACCAGCTATTAATGCTGATTCTAACATTTCACCTGAAACTCTAGTATCGCGACCTACAAGTACACGTGGGTGTTTTTCACCTTTATTATGTGCTAGAACATAGCCACCGTATCTTCCTAATTTAAATGCCAATTCAGGTGTTAGTTCTTGGTTTGCGACACCTCTTACTCCGTCTGTACCAAAATATTTTCCCATTGTTTACTCTCCTTTAATTTAGCTATTTATTTTACATTTATATAAGCCTTCGTTTCACTTGGTTGTGCTTTAGTGACATGTTCTGGTAAGTTGATTTTTACAGTCTTTTCAGTTGATTCTGAAATACCATCTAAATCTACTTCTGCATCAACTTCGCTTATATTTTGCAAGTCATCTCGACTACCGAAGATTTCAATTTCTTTATCTTCTAAGTCAATCGAACTTAATTCTTTATCATCTGCTAAACTACCTTTCTGTTTAACATTTACTTTAACCTTTTTGCTAAAAGGCTCTACTTTAACTTGTAAATTCACTTCATTAGGTTGAATCGATACATTTAATTTATTCAGTTTTTTATCAAAAGCCGTTACTTCTGCGACATCTTTTGTGTCACCATTAATCTTTTTATTAGTTTTAAAAGTGGCTTTTAAATAAGCAATATCATTCAATTGTTCTTCTCCACCTGTTACTTTAACTGTTTGTGGTGAAACTTCTTGCTTTGTAATTTTAAAAAGTGGATCAATATCACTCTGACTTACATCAGGTTGAACTGTCATCTTTTTAGTTACTTTGTTTTCAAGCGTAATATTTGCTAATTTAGGTTTTACAGAATAATGAATGTCATCAGCTAACCCTTTAACTTGATACTTCTCTTGATATTTTCCAGCTTTAGCATTTGATAAATCAATCACTACTCTTAAATCTTCTGGATTTTCAATTTTTATTATCTTTGATTGTGGTCCTGAAATAGTCACATTAACTGTTTCAGGCGCTTTTGTTAAATGCAAATCTTTAGTGTTATAAAGAATTTCAACGGGTACATCTTGAATCGTTTTACTAGACTTTTGACCAAGATTACCAGTGTTAAAGATATTTCCAAAAACATTGTTAACAGATAAAAAGAAAAACAATGCCAAAAGAAAGGCAATAAATCTCAAGCCCCATTTACTTTCTAGCATATTATTTCACACCTTTCTTTTGAAAGCGTGTGCCAAACCAATGTTCAGCAAGCAACTCTTCAAAAATTTCGTTTGAAATGTCTCGGCGTAATTTTCCATCAAATGTTACCGAAATATCACCAGTTTCTTCAGATACAATAACGGTAAATGCATCAGATACTTCTGAAATACCAACCGCAGCTCTATGTCTTGTACCCAAACTTTTAGATATCTTAGGACTATCAGACAATGGCAAATAACTTGCTGCTGCTGCAATCTTCGTGCCTTGAATAATCATTGCACCATCATGTAAAGGTGTGTTAGGTATAAAGACATTAATTAAAAGTTCTTGCGAAATATTTGAATCCATTGCAATACCTGTTTCAATATAATCTTGAAGACCTGTTTCTTTTTCAAAGACAATTAATGCACCTATACGTCTTTTAGCCATATATTGCACAGCCTTTGAAACCGATTGAATCAATTTCTCTTCATCTTTACTATACGTATTAGAAGTATAGCGTTTTAAAAAGCTACCTCTACCAAGTTGTTCTAACGCACGTCTAATTTCTGGTTGGAATATTACTATTAAAGCTAATACCCCCCATTGAATAACGATATCGAATAATTTAGATGTTGCAGTCAAGTTCAATATCATACTTATCTGCTGACCAATAACAATTACTAATATCCCTTTAAGTAATTGTATCGCTTTAGTTCCCTTAAAGACCGTGATGAGAAGATAAAGTACATACCAAACTATCAGTAAATCAAGGATACTCGTTACAATTTTTAACGTACTGAGGTTTTGAAAAAAGTTGGAAAAATCCATAACATCTCCTCCGGGTAATATTTTTCCATAATACCCATTATACCAATCATTTACATCACTGTCATACGAACATATATTTAAATAGAAAAAATTTATTTTAAAGATTATAACTACTCTTAATCATTTTAGTGAATTAAAAAAAGTAGTGCAAAAAGCAAAATATACTTTATACACTACAAATCATTTATTTATAATAAAGTTTCACCAAAAAATGTTCCAACTAACGAAACCGCTTGTTCAGCAGTATGATTATTACTGTCAATCAATGGATTTACTTCAACTAAATCCATTGAGGAAATTAAATGTGATTGATGCAGTAATTCCAATGCAAAATGGCTTTCTCTATAACTAAGACCACCCAAAACTCTAGTACCAGTGCCTGGCGTTTCAAGCGGATCTAAAGCATCAACATCTAAAGATAAATGAACGCCATCAACATTGCGTGACTTCAAATATTCTATTGTATTTTCAATTACTTCCTTTATCCCCAATTTATCAATATCTGACATAGTAAATGTTTTAATATTATGATCTTTGATAAATTGTCTTTCACCTTTATCTAAATCTCTCATACCAATTAGTACGATGTTTTCTGGCTTGATTACATTACTATTTAATTCTAAAAGTTCTTTGGGACCTTCACCTGTCAAAATCCTTAAAGGCATACCATGAATATTTCCACTTGGTGACTCTTCAGGTATATTTAAATCACCATGTGCATCATACCAAATAACACCTAAATTATTATAATGTTTACTTATTGCTGATACTGAACCTACCGCAATAGAATGATCTCCACCAAGAACTAGAGGAAATCTGTTATTTTCAATTGATGCTGAAACTTCTTTATTTAATTTTTGATTAACATCTATAATTTCATCATAATTTCTTAATCCTTTTTGTTCACTATGAAATTTTTCAATGTTCACAGCAGGTACCTTAATATCCCCCTTGTCATATACATCAAGGTCTAATTGCTTTAATCTTGAAATTAATCCAGCATATCTAATTGCTGTTGGTCCTAAATCAACACCTAATTTTCTTTGTCCAAATGTTGATGGTGCACCTATAATATCAATTGCTTTTGTCTTTGTCATAAGCGTCCCCCTTTGCTCTATGTAATTAAAGAATAATGTATGCGCTTACCATTATCAAGCAATAGCTACACATATAATCTGTTTATCTTATTACTTCATAAAAAAAGCACTTTCCAAAAATGGAAAGTGCTAGTAGTGAGCCATAGAGGATTCGAACCTCTGACCCTCTGATTAAAAGTCAGATGCTCTAC
>OKLI01000102.1_pt1 | contig 23989 bp, 12 predicted proteins | sample 1612671 | NCBI WGS metagenome assembly OKLI01 (sample SAMN04436812, study PRJEB24849) | human gut metagenome | biome: human gut; feature: NICU; material: stool | host: Homo sapiens | place: USA: Saint Louis, MO | collected 2011-05-02 | reverse complement strand
GCAAGCCAATCAGCATCATTGAGTACATCAGCATCTGAATCAGCTTCAACATCAGTAAGTCAATCAGTATCTGCGTCTGAATCAACTTCAACATCAGTAAGTACTTCAGTTTCAGTTAGCCAATCACAATCACACTCAGGATCAACATCTGGTAGCGGTTCATACTCTAACTCAATGAGCCAATCAGGATCAACATCTGCTAGTGGTTCATACTCTAACTCAATGAGTCAATCAGGATCTACTTCTGCTAGTGGTTCATACTCTAACTCAATGAGTCAATCAGCTTCTGGTTCAGAGTCATTGTCTACATCAGAATCAGCAAATGGATCACAAAAACACAGCGAATCTGTAGCACTTCCAAATACTGGTGAAACAACATCTGTAACATCAGCTCTTCTTGGAGCGGTTGCAGGACTTGCTGGAGCGGCTGTTCTTGGTCGTCGCAAAAAAGAAGATGAAAAATAATCTTCTATCCTAATTTGATTCGATCATTTCAGGTATGTGGTCAATGAAAAAGGATCCAAAAAGAGAACCTCCGGGTTCTCTTTTTGTGTATTGTTTTCGTATCAGAAAATGGTCTTAATTAGTTACATTAGGGAAAAAATAATGTATAATAACTTGATATCTAAAATTTAAGGAGCGGACATGTTTTTTAAACGTTCGAAGGGTGATTTTCGCGAAACGGAGCGAATCACACGTTATAAATTAATCAAATCAGGAAAGAATTGGGTACGGGCATCTGTTTCTCGGTTAGGCCTATTTCGTGTCATGCGAGGTGGTGTAGATGAAAAGATCGTGGTTCAATACGAAGCCTCATCACACTCGATGCCTGCAGATCTGGTCAAAGGGCTGGTTGTGCTAGGAGCTCTGGCTGGGGCGACCACGGTTGCCAATCCAGTATTTGCTGAGGAAAATGAGATGAATGCGACTGTTGGGTCTGAAATCAGCCCATCGACTGGTGTAGCGGGTTCGGATAGTCTTGTTTTGGGGACGACGTCTACCACAGACTCTGTGTCAGCGAGTCAGTCTGCTAGCGAATCTGAATCACTCTCGAAGTCAGGCAGTCAGTTGCTTTCAGAAAGCAGTTCACTTTCTCAGTCGGTTTCTTTGAGTGAATCTCATGTTGTTAGTCATTCAGCGAGTCAGTCCACATCAGAAACTGCTAGTAGCACTCTCTCAGAGAATAACGCTATTCATGTAGCTACTTCTGAAACGAGTGAGAAAGTAGCAGAGGCACAAAACACTCGCTCAGAAGATCAGGTGAAGCGTCTGCAAGTTTTGGCTTTGGATTTATACACCTATCGTGCGCAGGCTTTGGAAATTCCTGGGACAGAATCTGCTATTGAAAGTGGAGATCTGGCTTTAGAAGCAATTCGTACTGGTTTGTCCAATCCCGCAATCCAAATGGATGCTTTAGAAAGTCAAGCCAAGAGTGCTCGGAATCGCTTGGTCAATGCGGTGCTTCGTGCGACATCTGGTCAACGGGATCCGCGTAACGGGAATCGTATAGATGCTGATACCAGTCTCCGTGCGCCCCAGTATAATTTAGGTCCAGCTAATAATACTTTGATTTCTGTCTATAATTCAGATTACCTCAATTATGCTTATAATGTTGTGGAAACCATTCCTACACGAAATAGTATTAAAAGCATTGCTTACGCTTCTGGTAGTGATCGTGTGAATGGCATCAATGTGCCTCAGACGTCGGCCTTGAAAAATAGTGCAGTGGCCTTTAATATCATGGGAACTGTTGGGCAGACAGAGGTCGTAACGCCTGGGAAAATTTATAATGTTTCTTTTGTAGTGACCAATACGGCTAGGCAGTCAGTGACACGAACGCTACGCATTCAGGTTTTGCCGCAAAATGATGGCATTCGTAATCCGATTACGGCTGTGACGACAGCGACTTTTGTCAATGATACTACTAACTTGGCCCAGGCTGAAAAAGAGAAGATTTGGGAAGCGTTTAAGACTGCTAACCCCAATATTGCCACTTCAAAGGACTTTAAATCTTATTCCGTTTCATCATCTGGTGTGGTAACCATTACTTATAAAGATAACACCACTAATGATGTGACGGCTCCAGTGAAGCGACTAGCAGCACCAACTGTTGAAACGAGATTATTGGATAAGGCTTACACACAGACGCCTGTAACGGTGACGGGAGCTGAGCCAGGTTCTACAGTCGTTCTATACAATAATGACGACGAAGTGGGAACAGCTGTGGCAGATGCTTCTGGACAAGCGATTGTGACACCTAATGTTCCTTTGCAGACCGGTGGCGTGAATGCTAAGGCTCGCATCCTGTACGGTGATCATGCGGTTTATTCCGATGTAAGTAACATGGTTGCTGTAACAGATGCCACACGTCCTGAAGTGACGGCTAAGTTGACCGTCAATGGTGTGGAACCGAAATCAACCCCTCTTGAAGGTGGTGGGAAGAATTATACTATTTACGCTGGTGATGATGCGGTTGTGACGTTTACAGCTACTGATGACAGTGGCAAGTTGAAAGAAATGAAAGTCGTTGCAAGAGCCGATTTGAATGACAATGCCTTGAACGGCAATTTCTTTGGTAGCAGCCAGTATGGAACAGGTGATATTGCTCCTATCACTGGCGATATTACGGCTACCAGTGCGAACCCTGCAACCATCACAACGACCATTCATCTGAAGGATGATCTTTACCATACCTACCGGAATACATGGCAACGCAACGTCGCGGCTATTGACAATGCCTCCAATATGAACCGTCCAAATGGTTTGGGTGAGATTCGGATTACTCAGGGGCGTCTCGCTGATCGTACACCAGGTGTGGCGCCGACAAGCACTATTCAGGTGACGAGTCTAACAGCATTGACAGATGCAGATAAGAGCAAGGTGATTGCAGCTGTGTCGGCGGTCAACCCAGAGGTGGCTAACCGGATTAAGTCCTATACGGTTAATAGTGATGGTACAGTCACCATTACTTATAAAGATAGTACGACCAATGTCGTAGCGGTGAAACTGTCAGATAGCGATCACAGCCAGTCTGTATCAAACAGTCAGAGTGCATCTGCGAAGACTTCGCAATCGATCAGTCAGTCTTTAAGTGCGAAGCAATCACAGAGCGTATCGGCTCAGCAGAGCGTTTCATTGAGCCAGTCACTGAGCTCGGTCCGCTCGCAAAGTTTGTCGGCTTCATTGAGTCAATCAGCATCGGCAAGCGCATCCGCTCAAGCAAGTCTATCTCGCAGTCAATCGTTGAGCAAGGAGATTTCTCAATCTCAATCCGCTTCAACGAGTCAATCTGTATCGACAAGAAAATCTGAATCTGTGAAGGTTTCGGAGTCAGCTTCTGCAAGTGTCAGTGCCTTGCAGTCTGCTTCGGTATCAGCAAGTGTATCCAAAGTGGTTAGCCAGTCTATCTCAAGCTCGACATCCGCTTCAACGAGCGCCTCTGTTTCAGTGAGTCAGTCAGTTTCAGCATCGCTTTCACAGTCGGTATCAGCGTCACTAAGTCAATCGACTCGCGAGTCGGCTTCAAAATCAGTGAGTCAATCGCAGTCGGAGTCTGCATCAGTATCTTTGAGTGAGTCCGCTAGAAAATCAGCATCGTTGAGCACTTCCGTATTAGAGAGTCAATCAGCCTCTACTTCGGTGTCGGTTTCAACATCTGAGTCGGTGTCGACTTCCGAATCAGTATCTGCATCTGAGTCAGTATCGACTTCCGAGTCAGTATCTGCATCTGAGTCAGTCTCAACATCTGAATCAGTGTCAACATCTGAATCAGTTTCAACGTCCGAATCAGTGTCAGCGTCTGAGTCGGTATCAGCGTCTGAGTCGGTATCAACATCCGAATCAGTATCAACATCCGAATCAGTCTCTACGTCTGAATCATTGTCAGCGTCTGAATCAGTTTCAACGTCCGAATCAGCATCTGCTTCTGAATCACTCTCGACATCCGAGTCAGTATCAGCGTCAGAATCAGTATATACATCAGAATCGGTTTCAACCTCTGAGTCAGTTTCAACCTCAGAATCAGTATCGACTTCAGAGTCTGAATCAACATCTGAGTCTGTATCGACATCCGAGTCAGTTTCAGCGTCGGAATCTGTATCAACGTCGGAATCTGTATCAGCATCGGAGTCAGCATCAGCTTCTGAATCGGTCTCAGCGTCCGAGTCAGCATCTACATCAGAATCGGCCTCAACATCAGAGTCAGTCTCAGCGTCTGAGTCAGTATCTACGTCAGAATCGGCATCAGAATCAGCCTCAGCGTCAGAATCAGTATCGACATCTGAGTCAGTTTCAGTCTCTGAATCGGTATCGACGTCAGAATCGGTTTCTGTATCAGAATCAGTGTCTACTTCTGAATCTGTTTCGACTTCCGAATCATTGTCAACATCAGAATCAGTTTCGACATCAGAGTCTGAATCAACATCCGAATCAGTGTCAACGTCTGAGTCAGCCTCTGCTTCTGAATCAGTTTCAACGTCTGAGTCGGTATCAGCGTCTGAATCAGTTTCAACGTCCGAGTCAGTGTCAGCGTCTGAATCAGTGTCAACGTCTGAATCAGTGTCGACATCCGAGTCATTGTCCGCGTCAGAGTCAGTCTCAACGTCCGAATCAGTATCTACGTCTGAATCAGTCTCGACGTCAGAGTCGGTATCTATATCAGAGTCAGTGTCAACATCCGAGTCAGTCTCTACCTCTGAGTCAGCCTCTGCTTCTGAATCAGTGTCTACTTCAGAATCAGCCTCTGCATCCGAATCAGTCTCAACGTCTGAGTCAGTTTCAGCATCTGCATCCGAGTCCGTTTCGACTTCTGAATCGGTGTCGACTTCCAAGTCTGTTTCTGTATCGGAATCAGTATCGGCATCCGAGTCAGCATCTACATCAGAATCTGTATCAACGTCTGATTCAGTATCAACGTCCGAATCAGTTTCAGCGTCTGAATCGGTTTCTGTATCAGAATCAGTGTCTACTTCTGAATCTGTTTCGACTTCCGAATCATTGTCAACATCAGAATCAGTTTTGACATCAGAGTCTGAATCAACATCCGAATCAGCATCTGCTTCTGAATCAGCCTCAGTGTCCGAATCAGTCTCGACATCCGAGTCAGTTTCTGTATCTGAATCAGTTTTAACGTCTGAATCAGTCTCGGCATCTGAGTCAGTTTCAACATCAGAATCAGTATCGACTTCTGAGTCAGTGTCAACGTCCGAATCAGTATCGACATCTGAGTCAGTGTCAACGTCCGAATCGGTTTCTGTATCTGAATCAGTGTCCACCTCAGAATCAGTTTCTGCATCCGAGTCAGCGTCTGAATCGGCATCTGCATCCGAATCAGTGTCTACTTCTGAATCGGCATCAACATCGGAATCAGTCTCAACGTCCGAATCCGTATCAACATCTGAGTCAGCATCAACCTCTGAATCAGTCTCGGCGTCTGAGTCGGTATCCGAGTCAGTATCAACGTCTGAATCAATCTCGACATCCGAATCGGTTTCTACCTCTGAATCAGTATCAGTGTCCGAATCAGCTTCAACTTCAGTAAGCCAATCAGTCTCAGCATCTGAATCAGTGTCGACATCAGAATCAGTTTCAGCCTCTGCGTCGGTATCAACATCGGAGTCAGTTTCTGCGTCTGAATCAATCTCGACATCGGAGTCAGTTTCTGCGTCTGAATCAGTTTCAGCATCCGAGTCGGTTTCTACCTCTGAATCAGTATCGACCTCAGAGTCCGTTTCTGTATCAGAATCGGTTTCTACGTCAGAATCAGCATCAGCCTCTGAGTCAGTTTCAGCGTCTGAATCAGTGTCAACATCAGAATCAGTATCAACGTCTGAATCTGTGTCAACATCCGAATCGGCATCTGTGTCCGAGTCATTGTCAGCGTCTGAGTCAGTTTCAGCGTCTGAGTCAGTTTCAACATCAGAATCTGTGTCAACGTCTGAATCGGTGTCTACATCAGAATCAGTATTAACGTCTGAATCAGTTTCTGTATCTGAGTCAGCATCAGCCTCTGAGTCGGCCTCTACCTCAGAATCAGTCTCAACCTCTGAATCAGTCTCAATGTCCGAATCGATTTCTGTATCTGAATCAGTTTCAGCGTCCTTGTCAGCGTCTACGTCTGAATCAATCTCGACATCCGAATCAATGTCAGCATCGTTGAGCAGTTCAGTATCAGAAAGCCAGTCAGTCTCTACTTCGCTTTCGGTTTCGACATCAGTATCTGCATCAGAGTCAGCATCATTGAGTACCTCTGCACCTGAATTAACTTCAACATCAGTAAGTACTTCAGTTTCAGTGAGTCAATTACAATCAGGATCAACATCTGGTAGCGGTTCATACTCTAACTCAATGAGCCAATCAATTTCTCGTTCAGAGTCATTGTCTGTATCAGAAACAGCAAGTGGTTCACAAAAACACAGCCAATCTGTGGCGCTTCCGAATACTGGCGAAACAGAATCTGTAACATCAGTTCTTCTCGGGGTAGTTACAGGGTTAGCTGGAATTGCTGGACTTACCCGACGTAAAAAGAAGGGGAACTGATCTAGTAGGAAATATCATTTTTTTCGAGTGAATCTCATAGGAGATTCACTTTTTTATTAGTAGAATGAAGTATTTTTAATGTGTTACAAAAAATTTGAAAATTAAACAATAATATAGAAGTTTTTTGTAGCGAATTACTTGAATCTACGTAGTATTCCTGTATAATAATAATGACTACAATGTAAGGGGAATATCATGCAATTTAAGCGTTCAAAAGGAAACTTTCGTGAGACAGATCGTGTCGTACGCTTCAAATTAATTAAATCAGGAAAAAATTGGCTTCGAGCATCAACAGCTGCTCTAGGCCTCTTTCGCGTGGTGCGTGGGCAAGTGGAGGAGACTATCATTGCCAACGTGCAGCAAGATCAAATAGAAAGTCAAAAGCATAACCAAGCCTTCTTAAAGGGTTTGATTACGGTAGGGACTGTTTTTGGTGGTGCTGTGCTTGCTACGACTGCTAAGGCGGAGGATGCAACATCACTTGCACCAACGGTTTCTGAGACAAAAGAGGAAACCTTGGTAGAAGTGGATAGTGTGGTCTTAGCAAAAACTTCAAGCCAGCCTTCAGAATCCATCTCTGTTTCAGGATCAACTAGTTTTTCTACATCTGAGAGTGCGTCTGCTTCGATCAGTGAATCCACCTCTTTGTCCTTGAGCGAAGTTGGATCAACTGCATTATCAACGGCACTTAGTGAGTCTGCTCAAGCTCTAGAGTCAGAGGTAGTTGTTGAAGAGCCGACTAGTTTAGAAGAAGCTACTGTTTTAGAACAAAATACCTCTGAAGCTGAATTGCTACAGGAAATTGCAGGGAATTACGCATCTAAAATGACGGACACCGATCGCCGAGCAGTGGTCGAAGCGGTCATTAACAAAGTGCAGGCCGAAGTGGCTGCAAGTAATAACTTGATCCATACCAATGCCAGTGCTCAAGCTTATGCTGACCAGCGCGATCGTTTGGAGAAAGCTGTCGATGAGATGATGACGACCTTGACAGCTGCAGGTTTTGTGGGAAATACAAATGTAGATGGGAAACCTGCGATCTCTACTCAGTTGGCTCCTCTAGCTGAGGAAACATACTTGGCTGATGATGTATTGGATATGAGCCCGAACCCAGAAGATCCCAATGGTGCGAGTGTAGAAGATCCTACACTTGACACACCAGGATATGCTAAGGATCCTCATCTAGATAAAGATCTCTTAAGATTTTCGCCTGAAGAGTTGAAAAATTTTTTAGGTGAACCCTACACCAATCGTTATACATTTGGTATTTGGGACTTTGTGAATAAACAAGGAGAGTCACTTGGTTACTATGCGACCATGTCGATTGATATCAGTGAGATAGATCCGGAAAAGCATAAGGCAATGGATGTTTATTTCCGCATTGTCCGAAAATCAGATGGGGCTGAAATTTTTTCACAAACTGTATCTCCAGAAGGATATGGCCAAGATATTCAATTACCAAAAGAAGTACTAATTGGTCAGGCTCCCCTTGGGAACAAGGTTTTTAATTCGGAACCTTCTACAGGTAATGGGACCTTTGGAATGCTAACGAATTTTATTCCGGAACAGGCTTTCTTATTCCGGAGTATTTATGATGTCATGACGCCTGAGAATCAGGGGCAATTGATTAGGACGTATCCTAGTATCAAAATTCCATCTATGATGGGACAACAATCGACCTTCTATAGAGAAGTGGACCCGAATGGTAGATGGTTTAATGGGCAATATGAACCAACGGGGAAAGAAAGATCCTTACTAGAGTATAGAATCTACGGATTGGAAGGCCAGCATTATACAGCTTCCAATCCACGCGAATTTCCTGGTTATGTACAGGTCCCAGCGCACACCGTGTTCCCGAATCGTAAAAGTGGGGTGTTCGATAATAGTAAGAATGGGAAATCAAGAATTGAACTATTAGGGGATGCGCGTGAGCATTTCATTAAAAGTGAAGTTGTCACCCTTAATCAAAATGGTGATTATTCTCTTCGCTACTATGTTTTAGATCCTTCTAAAATCCATGATGTTAGTAGTGGTGATGTAGGAAACGCTAAGGTAACCGATGTATATACACTTGTTTATGAAAAAGAATTTAAACAAGATAGTACGGATAACCTTTCAGATTTAGGTGGAACTCGTAAAGTTGAAAGTAAAAACAAGGATTATTTCCTGAATGTTACACCAAAACGAATAGATTACCAACATTTTGAGTTGGATATTACAGGTTGGTTCTCTAGTAAGGAGACAGTTACATACACTGATGAGAAAACAGGAATAGAATATACTGTTCCAAAACCATTCACGGAACTTCCAAAATCAGCCTACCTCGATAAAAATACGACCATGGTCGTTGGAGAAGATGCAACACCTCAAGGAGCAGATGGTTTTTCCAACTTCAAACAAACGATCAAAAAAATAGTAGATTCATATCCCTTAACGAGTGTGAATTATTACTATCGGAAGATGACACCGTCAGAATCTGCTTCACAATCTCAAAACTTCTCGATTTCAACTTCAGAGTCACTAGTTTCAGAATCCATTTCATCTTCTCAATCTGTTTCGGTCAGTGAGTCCGTTTCCTTGTCACAAGCATCTAGCTTCGCCAGTCAATCAGATTCACAGGTTTCAACCTCGATTTCCTTGTCACAATCTGTATCGACAAGCGAATCCAACTCGTTGGTTCAGGAATCGATCTCCACTAGTCAGTCGGAGTCTCTAGTCCAAGAGTCGGTTTCTTCAAGCCAGTCAGATTCATTGGTTCAAGAGTCCGTTTCGGCAAGCCAATCAGAGTCGTTGGTCCAAGCCTCAGTTTCTGAGAGTGAATCGGAATTATTGGTTCAGGAGTCTGTATCGGCCAGTCAATCCGATTCGCTGGTTAAAGAATCTGTCTCAGCAAGTCAGTCAGATTCGCTGGTCCAAGAGTCGGTATCATCCAGTCAATCAGACTCACAATCAAAAGCAGCATCAGCATCTAAGAGTGAGTCTGAAAAAGCCTCTAAATCTGTTTCGTTGAGTCAGTCGGTATCCGTATCTAATTTAGCATCTAGATCAATTTCTGTGTCTCAATCGCAGTCGACATCAGCGGTTGGATCGGAGGAAGTGGTTTCTCAACTGATTTCCTTGTCACAATCTATTTCGATGAGCAAAAAGCTGTCAGAATCCGTTTCGTTGAGTCAGTCAGATTCCTTGCTTCAGGAATCCGTATCTGCTAGCCAATCAGAGTCGTTGGTTCAGGAATCTGTATCGGCCAGTCAGTCCGAGTCGTTGGTTCAGGAATCCGTATCAGCCAGTCAATCAGATTCGCTGGTTCAATCGTCAGTTTCTGCGAGCCAGTCGGAGTCGTTGGTTCAGACATCGGTTTCAGCGAGCCAATCCAAATCGTTATTACAAGAATCCGTATCAGCAAGTCAGTCAGAATCCTTAATTCAGGCATCAGTTTCTGCAAGTCAATCAGAATCCTTGGTTCAAGAATCAGTTTCGGCCAGCCAATCAGACTCATTGATTCAAGAATCAGTTTCTGCAAGTGAGTCAGACTCGTTAGTACAGGCCTCAGTTTCCGCAAGCCAATCAGACTCGTTAGTCCAAGCGTCCGTTTCTGCGAGTCAATCAGACTCGCTGGTTCAGGCATCTGTATCGTCTAGCCAATCCGATTCGTTGCTCAAAGAATCCGTATCAGCAAGCCAGTCAGATTTATTGGTTCAAGCGTCGGTTTCCGCAAGTCAGTCCGATTCCTTGCTTCAGGAATCAGTATCTGCCAGCCAATCAGATTCGTTAGTTCAAGCATCAGTTTCCGCAAGTCAGTCCGAGTCATTGGTTCAGGAATCAGTATCTGCCAGTCAGTCAGACTCGCTGATTCAAGAATCAGTTTCCGCGAGTCAATCCGATTCGCCAGTTCAAGAGTCAGTTTCCGCCAGTCAATCTGATTCCTTGGTTCAAGCGTCGGTTTCCGCCAGTCAATCGCAATCTACTTCTGATATCGAATCTAAGTCTCAAATTACAGAATCTATGTCCTTTTCTCGTTCTGATTCAATGAGTCAGTCGGAATCGCAAGTATCGACTGATTTGCAATCAACATCATTGAGTCAATCAGAATCGTTGGTGCGAGAGTCAGTATCTGCGAGTGAATCGGAATCATTGGTTCAAGAGTCAGTTTCGGCTAGCCAATCCGATTCGTTGGTACAAAAATCAGTTTCCGCGAGTCAGTCTGAGTCGTTGGTTCAGGCATCTGTATCGTCTAGCCAATCAGAATTACTGGTACAAGAGTCAGTTTCGGTAAGTGAATCAAATTCATTGGCTCAAGAATCTATCTCAGCCAGTCAATCAGAATCGCTGGTACAAGAGTCAGTTTCCACCAGTCAGTCAGAGTCGTTGGTTCAAGAGTCCATTTCGGCTAGCCAATCAGACTCGTTGGTTCAGGAATCAGTATCTGCCAGTCAGTCAGACTCGCTGATTCAAGCATCCGTTTCAGCAAGTCAATCTGAATCCTTGGTTCAAGAATCAGTTTCTTCAAGTCAATCTGACTCCTTGGTACAAGCATCCGTTTCGGCAAGTGAATCAAATTCATTGGCTCAAGAATCTATCTCTGCCAGTCAATCAGAGTCGCTGGTACAAGAGTCAGTTTCCGCCAGCCAGTCCGATTCGTTGGCTCAAGATTCCGTTTCTGCAATTCAATCAGACTCCTTAGTACAAGCGTCGGTTTCAGCTAGCCAATCAGACTCGCTGGTACAAGAATCAGTCTCAGCAAGTCAATTAGATTCATTAGTTCAAGCTTCTGCTTCGACAAGCGAATCGGCTTCAACTTCTCATGTCGTAGCTGCATCGCAGGTTTCAGAGTCTGGATCGTTCTCTCGATCCGTTTCTGAGAGTCTATCTGCTTCACAATGGACATCCCATTCAGAATCTCTAGCATCAACATCTGTTTCAAAATCAGACTCCTATAGCCAATCAACTTCGCTCCTTTCAACAAGCGAATCGGCTTCAACGTCCATGCCAGCATCTGAATTTCCTTTGACGAGTGTTTCAGATTCTATAAGCGCATCATCAACAGAGAGTCAATCCTTATCGCAGGAAATTTCTGAATGGATCAGTGTATCTTATGCGTCAAGTTTCTCTGCTGTGATAAGTTCTTCGGAGTCTGTCGTGTCTTCGTTAGACACCTCTTGCTCAGAATCTCCATCAGACACAAGCTCGCTAACTGCGACGCGTTCTTCAGGACCTGCTCTTCCAGAGACAGGTGCTCATCCTTCGTCTAATATTCTTGCTACAGGAGCTTCCATTCTTCTGTCTGGATTAACCCTTTTAGGAATTCGGAAAAAGGATGGCAAATAAAACCTTAAAAGACCGGAATGAACTGGTCTTTTATTGATCTAGAATGTCTAAGAAGTTGGGAAATATGTTATAATGGACAAGGAAGTTTTGAGTAAAGTGATATAGAGAAGGATACCTGTGAGAAATGTATCTGTCTATATGCAATTACAATATAGGATCAATAATAAGAGTTTGAGGGAAAAAATGAAAATCCATTTCACAAATTTATTTGGGCAATCTTCGCAAAGTGTTGCTTTAATGGCGCAAAATGATATTATGAATGTGGTTCGTGAACTCGGGGTTAATGAACTTGGGATCTACTTTTATGATCAAACTAATGAACCGGCTGGTGAGTTGAATTCACGGATGGACGGTATTTTAGCTGGTGTAGCTTTTGGAGATATCGTCTTCGTTCAATCACCCTCTTGGAACGGAATTGAGTGGGATAATCGTTTGGTGGATAAGTTAAAACTCCTTCAAACCAAGCTGGTCATGTTTATCCATGATGTCCCGCCGCTCATGTTTGAAAGTAATTATTATCTCATGCCTGCTTATATTGAGATGTATAATAAAAGCGACCTTGTTGTTGTCCCATCAGAACAGATGTACCATCGTCTAGTATCAGAAGGGCTTACAGTAAAAAAATATGTGGTCCAAAAGTTGTGGGATTTGACCCACAGTTTGGATCTCTACACTCCACAATTTGAGAAAAAGTTGATCTTCTCAGGAAATCCTTCGCGTTTCCCTCATATCATCGATTGGAAATATGATACCCCCCTTCATGTCTATACCGAACCAGTTGAAGGAGTCGATTATTCTAAGGTCCATATCGAAGGCTGGCGGACCAAGCAAGAGTTGCTTCTCGAACTTTCCAAGGGTGGTTTTGGACTTGTCTGGGGAAATTCAGAGAATCCTGAGGATGAGCGGGATTACTACAAAGAAAATATTTCCTACAAACTATCAACCTATCTTTCTGCTGGTCTTCCAGTAGTGGTACCAGATTATTTGTCAAATGCAGACTATATTCGAGAAAAAGGGATCGGATTTGTAGCCTCCAGTCTCGAAGAAGCCAATCGTTTGGTTCAAGACTGCACAGAAGAAGAGTATGCCCAAATGGTTCAAAAGGCTCAACATACTTCTTATTTGATTCGCAATGGCTATTTTACAAAGAAATTATTTGTTGATAGTGTCATGGCTTTAGGAAAATAAATAGAATAAAATAGGATTCTTCAGACATAAATCTGAAGAATTTTTTATTGAATACGGTACCAAGGCTATAATTTTTTACAATATTAAGGATTAGTGACAAATAAGTGTAGAAAATAAGCAAATTATGGTAAAATAAGTTGAGATAAAATGCTCTAAAGGCACATATTTAAAGGCTGTTTTCCAAGTGGAAGAGTCAAAATGAGTAAGAGAAAGTTTAAAAGAAATGTTAAAACGATCTGAAGTAGGAAAGAGATTTTGTTGGACGATATTTTTCGTCTTTATTTATGTTTTGGGAAGTAAAATTTCCCTGCCTTTTGTTGACTTATCAAAGGCCTTGAGACTCAATGAGGGAACGACAACGGGCTTGCAGCTCTCAAGCGCTGTGATGGGGGGAAACCTCCGCGGGATGTCGATCTTTTCGATCGGTCTATCCCCATGGATGTCTTCCATGATTTTGTGGCGGATGTTTACCGTTTCAAAACGCTTTAACCTCGAAAAAACCAGCACGGAGATTGTGGAACGGCGAAAGATGTACGTAACCTTGGTGCTCGCCATCGTCCAGTCTTTGGCAGTGGCCATGTATCTCCCTTTGAAGACAGGGTTGAACTCTGGACTTGTCATTGCGGTCAATACCATGATTATGGTAGCTGGAGCCTTCTTTTTAGTTTGGCTCTCCGATCTAAATGCCGCTTTGGGGCTTGGAAGCTCTGTGGTCATCATGATGGCTGGGATGGTTATGTACCTGCCAGAAGACGTGATGCAGACCCTTTCAAATGTCAATAATATACCAGAAATCGCTTATGTTCTGGGCGTGATTTTCATCTTGATTTTTGTCTATGTGGCAGTCTTAGTGGAATATTCCAAGTACCAGATTCCTGTCAATAAATTAGGGATCCACAACAACTTGAAAAGTTATACTTTTTTGGATATCAAGATCAACCCAGCAGGAGGGATGCCCTTTATGTACGCCATGACCTTGGTGTCCATTCCTCAGTATGCCATGCTCTTGATCTTGTCTATGGATTCCAATGCCAAGTGGGCTGCTCATTTAGCCAAACACTTGGTGATGGGAGATCCGATTTGGATCCTTCTTTACATTCTGATGATCGCCCTTCTCTCTTTTGCTTTCGCCTTTGTCAATGTGAACGGAGAAGAAATTGCAGATAAGATGATGAAGGCTTCTGAGTATATCGATCATGTCTATCCTGGAGCAGATACACGTCGCTATATCAATAAAATTGTGCTACGCTTGACTGTTTTTGGGACCTTGTATCTGATCCTCTTCACAGCGCTTCCTTTTTCTCTCTTGTTATGGGATAAGGATCTCTTGCGCTTGACCATGATTCCAGGAACCTTTCTCATGTTTGTCGGGATGATTTACAATATCCGAGAAGAAATTCGTGCCCTTCGAGTGAATCAACGTTATACAAGAATATTCTAGGAGTAACCATGTATTATTTTGTACCAGCTTGGTATGGAACGGACCGCATCTGGCAGCAAACAGCTACCCCTTGGTACTGGATGCGAGAGTCCATTGAATTTGACGATACCATTAATCAAGTTCGTATTTTTCAAGAAGCAGAAATGGATCGGATCTTATTGTTGCCTCAATATAGTCCACAACTGCGCTATTTTTTACACCGCCAAGATTTGTTAGAGACAGATGTTCTTTCGATTTTTGATAAAATCCAACAGGTTCCGTCTGATTTGACTATGCGCCCAGTCCAGCTTCAGGACATCGAATGGCCAAGTGAGACCACTTTTTCCTACACTCCCTTTTTGGTAATGGCATTTCGAAAGGGCCACCACCTAGCGAAAATTGATATGGGAGTGGATGGAAATATCCTTACCCTAACCCGTTATAAAGAGGATGAAATCCTATATGTCGAATATTTAGATGACCGTGGGTTTATTTCTAGTAGGGTATACTATAAAGATGGCAAACCTTATTTCCAAGAGTATCTGAGTTTTGATGGACAATGGGTTTTGAGAGAGATGTTGATCGAAGAGAACCGCTCCGTCATGGTCAATGAAGCTTTCTTTCATGCCTTCAAAAAAGAAAGCTACTCTGATATAGGAGAAGTTGTAGCTGAAAAAATGAAGGAACATTTACTGACTCTGGTTCCAGGACGAGATCAGTTGGTTCTGGCAGCTCATCCAGCAAATTTGGCTTTTTTACAAGATACAGCAAGTAGCGTCAAGAAAGTCTTGTCTTTCTATGGGGATCGTCAGCCCTTGTCTGCTGAAAATTTTGCCCTCTATTTTGATATGATTGATGCCCAGCTCTTGATTACAGATAGTGAAAAAACCAAAGAAGCGATTGGAGTCTTTTCTCCTAGTTTGGCTCAAAAGACACACCGGATCACCTCTTTTGACTCCCGACTCCGTTTGGGTTCTAGTCAGGAGCGCAAGGAATCGAAGATTTACTTTTATGTCAATGAAGCCGAGCTCCCAAGTAAGAGCCAGCTCAAGAAGGTCTTAGAAGTGTTGTCTCACCATCCTTTATTTGAAGTTGTTTTTGCATTTTACAATGGCTCGCCGGAGCGTGTTAAGGAATTAGAAGGGCAACTCGAGGAATTGATCGCTAGCGAGCAGGACTTGCATCTGGTTCAATCACCAGCCCAAATGGAAGGGCTTGGGGAAAACCAGATTATCGATGAAGAGTCCGTACAAGACGCACCGGACTATCGCTTTGTAGTTAAGAATTTTTCAAATGAAAATGACATTATTCAAGAGTTGGAAAAAACCCGCTTGATCGTAGATTTAAGCGAGGAACCTAACCTCTATACGCAGATTGCAGGGATCTCTGCTGGGATTCCTCAAGTCAACCGCGTCCAGACAGAATATGTCGATCATTTGAAAAATGGTTATGTCTTATCAAAGGGAGACAAGGAATTAGAGAAGGCGATTACTCACTTTTTATTGGAATTGAAGCCTTGGAACGAAGCCTTGGTCTACTCGATCGAAAAAATTCAAGAATACACCGGTCAACGCTTGATCGAGAAATGGGAAGGATGGATGAAAGAACGTCATGGATAAAAAATTACAAATACCCCAAATCGGCTCAAGCAGATGGCGAGATCAGGTGGAGCTTCCTGCTGGACTAGGCTGGCACTTTTTTCAAGCTGCCGCTCTTCCATCGCTCAAAGAGTATATGGAAGAAGAGGAAATCTCCAAATTCAAAGCCTTGATTCTAGAAAAGCCAGAAGATTTATTAGCTTTAGGCGAAGACCTGGCTTATTTTCAACCTTATACCGTTTTTTATGATCAAAGCCATGAACTAGAGGCGCCTTCTGACGAATTGGCCCACCTCTTAAGACTCAAGCAAGCAAGACCCTGGGATTTCTCAAACAAGCATCAATTTCTCTATGTCTTAGAGCGCTTTTTATACGACAATCAATATGGAGATGCCTTTACGGTTCGTGACCTGCGAGTGAGACCTGATTTTGCTGGCCAGCAAACGGTGCTGGGGCAACATTTTCTGAAGCTAGATGGATCATACGGTGAAGAGTTTACACCGATTGCTCAGTGGGTCTACAACTACGTGTATGATGCTAGCCATCCTATCAATTTTTGGTTGGAATATGAAAAAGATCCAAGCTGTCAGCTGCAATTGCGGATTCAATTTTACCGCTTTGGTGCACTGGGAGAGTGGGTCAAAGATGCAGTCTTTTCAGAAGAAGAGATGGCACAACCACTAGAATTGGATGGAGCAGAACCTTATTACCTAGCCTTTTCGCTGGAAGCAAAAGGAGAAGGGACGCTTACGATCGGAGCCCTCCATAAGCGCTTGTCACATGGTCCTTTAGGAGAGATGACAGTAGGAGCTAAGACGCTACGGGACCACAAACGCCAAGAAATTTTTGCTTATTTCCATCCTGGCGATATGAAGCCACCTTTAAATATTTACTTTTCTGGGTATCGTCCGGCCGAAGGATTTGAAGGGTTTGGGATGATGCGTGCGATGGGGAGTCCCTTTATTCTCTTTTCTGACCCAAGACTGGAAGGTGGATCCTTCTATATGGGCTCAGAAGAATTGGAAAGTCAAATCACTGCCTTTATTGATCAGCACTTGGACTTGCTCGGCTTTGAGCCAAAAGATATGAATTTTTCAGGCTTGTCCATGGGGACCTTTGGTGCCCTTTACTATGGTGCTCTTTATTCTCCTCATGCGATCTTGGTTGGAAAACCCATTGTCAACCTGGGGGATGTCGCTGCCAACCTGAAATTTAAACGTCCAGATGAGTTTGGAACGTCCTTGGATATGATGCAGTTGATCATCGGTCAAGTGTCGCAAGAAGGGATCGGTCAGCTCAATCAACGTTTCTGGGACCGGTTTGACCAGGCGGATTTCAAGGATACGATTTTAGCCCTTGCCTATATGAGGGATGATGACTACGACCAGCAGGCTTATCCAGATATTTTAGAGGCCTTGTATGAATTGCCGGTTCGTATTATCAGTACTAGCCGCGCCGGTCGACACAATGATGCGAGTGGTCCGATCATTGAGTGGTTTGTGACCCAGTACAAAGAAATCATGGAAAGAGACTTTGGAAGAAACCAATGATAAAAATAAAAGAAAATGAAAGCAGACGAATCTACTGGGGCGATACCGTTCTAGCAGATTATCTTTGGGGGTCGACCATTCAGGCGACTGCCCAAGGAAGCGTTCAGTTTCAGAACCCCCTCATGCCATCTGGTCAAGTGCTGAAAACTTGGCATTCGCAGACAAATTTTGGCGCAACTCGTCAAATTCCTAGTCTGCCTCTGCTCAAAAGAGAGCAAGATTACGAATTGGTTATCACGATGGAAGCGACTCCTGCTCATACCGTTATGGTAGAAATCGTCTTTAAAGATCGCTTTGGAGAGGTCGTTGGCCGTCGAGTAACCGCAGAAGGTCACTTGCCGTTTACCTATCCAGATCAAGCATACGCCTATGAAGTACGCTTGCTCAGTGCAGGTTTGCAAGAGTTTACCTTCCACTATTTCACGATTCAACCAATATCGTCTGAGGGAGCAGAAGTTCTCGAATAGACGAACATCACTGCAAAAAAAGAGGATTACATTGGATTACGTTAAATTAAGAAACATCAAAAAAATCTTAAAAGAAGTCAATAGCTGGAAGGATGACATGGCCCGCTTGACGGATCGACAACTACAGGAGAAGACTGTGGAATTTCGGGAACGACTAGCAGAGGGCGAGACCTTGGATGATCTCTTGCCGGAAGCATTTGCGGTTGCGCGGGAAGCTGATAAACGGGTCTTGGGCATGTTTCCTTATGACGTGCAAGTCATGGGAGGAATTGTCCTCCACCAAGGCAATGTCGCTGAAATGAATACCGGTGAAGGAAAGACCTTGACGGCAACTATGCCGGTTTATCTCAATGCCTTAGAGGGCAAAGGGGTCATGGTTATTACGACCAATACCTATCTGGCAACTCGGGATGCAGAAGAGATGGGACAGGTCTACCGCTTTTTGGGCTTGACTGTCGGCGTTCCTTTAAAACAATCTGAAGACGAAGAATTAGATCCAGAAGTCAAACGGGAGATTTACCGGTCAGATGTCATTTACACGACCAATACTAGTCTGGGCTTTGACTATTTAACAGAGAACTTGACGGCTTCGGCAGATGGCCAATTTTTGGCAGACTTCAATTACGCCATTGTTGATGAGATTGATTCGGTGCTCCTTGATAGTGCTCAGACTCCCTTGATTATTTCTGGTTCTCCTCGGGTTCAATCCAACCTATATGGGATTATTGATACCCTGATCCAAACCTTCAAAGAAGGGGAAGACTTCAAGTTTGATGAAGAAAAGAAACGAGTTTGGTTGACTCGAAAAGGAGCTCATGCAGCAGAAGCCTTTCTAGCCATTCCCAACCTCTATGATCCCCAATACCGTGACTTGGTCCGCCATATTAGCTTAGCCCTGCAGGCCAATAAAAACTTTATTAAGGATAAGGATTATGTCATCCATCCCAATGTCGAAGGGCAACCGGAGATTGTCTTACTAGACCAGGCGACGGGGCGCTTGATGGAAATGACCCGTTTGCAAGGAGGACTCCACCAGGCGATTGAAGCCAAAGAGGGTCTCAAGTTCACCCAAGAAACACGGGCCATGGCTTCTATTACTTACCAAAACCTCTTTAAGATGTTTCGGAAGTTGGGAGGCATGACCGGGACTGGGAAGGTCGCTGAGGCAGAGTTTCTTGATACCTATGCCATGTCAGTGATCAAGATCCCAACCAATCGCAAGAAGATCCGCAAAGATTTGCCGGATGAAATCTATCAGACCTTGCCAGAGAAAATCGTGGCTTCCTTGGATTATGTGAAGAAGGTCCACGAAAAGGGCAATCCGATTCTGGTCTTTGCCGGATCGGTTGAAATGTCGATTCTTTATTCGAATCTTCTTTTGCGCGAAGGGATTCCACACAATCTTCTCAATGCCAACAATGCTCCTCGAGAGGCCCAGATCATTAAGGAATCAGGTCGAAAAGGTGCTGTGACCGTTGCGACCTCAATGGCCGGTCGGGGAACCGATATCAAGTTGGGACCAGGAGTCGCTGAGTTAGGTGGCTTGGTGGTTGTCGGGACTGAGCGGATGATGAACCAGCGGATTGACCTTCAAATTCGGGGGCGTTCAGGTCGCCAAGGAGATCCCGGTTTGACCAAGTTCTTCGTCTCTTTGGAAGACGATTTGATGAAAAACTGGGGGCCAGACTGGATCCAGGATACCTATCAAGACTATGATGTGGATGAGCGGATTGGTTCTGCTAAAGCTCTGACCAAGCGCAAGTATAGAAACTTGGTGGAACGGGCTCAAAATGCTAGTGAAAGTTCTGGTCAGGCCAGTCGTCGGATGACGTTAGAATTTGCGGAAAGCATGAACATTCAGCGTGCCATCGTCTACGAAGAGCGCGACCGCTTGATCAAACAAGAAGGTCGCTTGGACAACATCGTTGAAAAAGCTCTTCGTTCCGTCTTTTCAAGCATAGTCCATAAAAAAGAGTACAAGGAACCGGTAGCTTTTTATCGCTATATGTTAGACAATGTTAGCTACCAAGTGGATCCGGATAAGGCCCACCAAACTTTCCGTAGCAAGAAAACCAAAGAAAATTTCTTATGGGAGATTGCTAAAAGCGAGTTGGAAGCTAAGTATGAGATCTTAGGCACCGATGAGGTGATCGCCCAATTCCAGCGCATGGCCATTCTAAAAGCTATCGACGAGAACTGGGTCGAGCAGGTAGACTATCTGCAACAATTGCGCATGGCGCTCTCTGGTCAGTACACCAGTCAGAAAAACCCTTTGGTAGAATTTTTCCAAGAAGCCTACCAATCCTTTGAACGAATGAAAGAGGCGGCCAAAGAACAAATGGTCCGCAATCTCTTACTGAGTCGAGTAGAAATCAATAAAAAAGGGGAAATTGTCTTGCATTTCCCATAAAAGAGGACATTATGACAGTATACAATATCAACCTTGGAATCGGTTGGGCTAGCAGTGGTGTTGAGTATGCCCAGGCCTACCGTGCCCAGTTGTTACGCAATATCCATCAACCAGCCAAGTTTGTCTTTATGGATATGATCCTAGCCGATAACATCCAGCATTTAACAGAAAATATCGGTTTTAAAAATGATGAAATTATCTGGCTCTATAGCCATTTTACAGATATAAAAATTGCACCAACAACCTATACCCTTGATCAGGTCTTAGCAGGATTTTCCGGAAAACCGACTCGTGAAGAAGTCGATGGTAAGATCAAGCGCTTCTTTTATGAGGACCAGGACAACTTTTTGACCTGCTACTTGCGTTCTGAAAACAGTCCCTATGTTGAACGCTGTGAGTACGTGTCTAGAGGAATTTTGGTGAGAAAGGATTATTTCTCCTATACCCGCTATTGTACCGAGTACTTCATTCCTAAGAACAATCAAGCCAATTTGATTGAGCGCCGTTTTTACAATGAAGACGGGACGGTTGCCTACAGCATGCAGATGGCGGATGGTCGCGAAATCTATCGTTTCCCAGATCGCTACCTGGTTGGTCGCCAAGAATTAATCCGCTACTTCATGCAGACCCTTCAATTGACCAAACAAGATCTGGTGATTTTGGATCGGGAAACCAATATTGGTCAGCCTATCTTTGAAGAAGCGCAAAAAGCCCGTCTAGGTGTGGTCGTCCATGCAGAGCACTTCAGCGCCAATAATGTCGATGATCAGTATATCCTGTGGAATAACTACTACGAGTACCAATTTACCAATGCAGACAAGGTAGACTTCTTTATTGTCGCGACTGACCGCCAAAAAGAAATCTTAGCCGAGCAGTTTGCCAAATACACCAACCATCAGCCGGCCATCTATACCATTCCAGTTGGGAGTCTTGCAAGCTTGCCACAAAACGAAAATCGCACCCCATTTTCTATGATTACCGCCTCTCGTTTGGCGACAGAAAAGCATATTGACTGGTTGGTGCGAGCAGTGGTTCGCGCCAAAAAAGAATTGCCAGAACTGTCTTTTGACATCTATGGAAAAGGTGGAGAAGAAGGCAAGTTGCGTTCTCTAATTGATGAATTGGGGGCGGCAGACTATATCCATCTCAAAGGGCATGCCAATCTAGAGGAAATTTATAAGAATTATGAGGTTTACCTGTCAGCGTCGACCAGTGAAGGCTTTGGGTTGACCTTGATGGAGGCGATTGGTTCTGGACTTCCGATTATCGGTTTTGATGTTCCTTATGGCAATCAGACCTTTGTCACAGAAGGTAAAAATGGCTATCTCATTCCACCATCAGCAGATCAAGTGGTCGACCAGATCGCTGCTGCCTTTGCAGATAAAATCATCCAGCTTTACAAAAAAGATGATCTAGCCAGCATGCGTCAAGCATCTTATGCGCGTGCAGAAGACTTTTTGACCAGCCGAGTAGAAGAAGCTTGGGCACAATTGATAGAAGAGGTGACACATGCTGAACATATTTGATAGTTATTCTCGTGAGAGCCAGGATTTGCTCCACTCTATGAAAGAGTCTGGCTTTGACCATCCGACCGTTGTTTTGGAGCCAAACGGTTTCTTACCAGACGGTGTTGAGTCTCCCTTTATCTATTTCTTAGGACAAGCAAAAGGGGAGAAGCGCGGACGCTACTTTAATGAAGTTCCAGTGCCTGATTTCTGGGAAGTTTCTGGGGATAACAGTTCGGGGAGAGTGACCTACTATGGTCAAGAAAAGGCTCGAATTGTTTACCATGCTGCTTCCTATAAACGCATCGTTGAGCGCTTAGAGTGGTTGGACGATAAGGGACAAGTGTTCATGATTGAGCGCTTCGACCAATACGGTCGCAAAATTGCCGTAACGACTTGTGGCGATCAGGGCCAACATTTGGTGACCACTTATTTTGAAGGGGATATCGAGCGCTTGACAGAGAATCACCAAACAGGGGATTTGATTTTGACCTTGGATCATCAACCCATGCGGATTTTCAAGAATCGTTTAGAGTATTTTGCCTTTTATCTAGAGTATCGTGGCTTTGATTTAGATGGTTTAGTCTACAATACTCTAGCAACATCCTTTAGTCTTAGTCTCCAATTGGGAAACAAAGGCATCAAAGGACGCGACGTCTTGGTGTGGCAAGAGCCTCTTCACGACAGCCTTCCGGGCAACATGCAGTTGATTCTAAAGAGCCCAGGAATCCGGACTAAGAAGATCTTGATTCCTCAAAACGAGACTTATCATCGTGCTTTGCAGTTGACCTCGCAAGACCAGCATAGCTATTTTGGTCCCCTTGGCTACCTGTATGATTTCAAGGTGAAAGACGATATCCGTAAAGACGCCTTTGTCTTGACCAATTCGGATCAGATCGAAGCCTTGACCTACCTAGTAGAGAACTTGCCGAATGTGACCTTCCGTGTAGCAGCTTTGACGGAGATGTCTGCGAGCCTCTTGTCTATGGTTCGCTATCCAAATGTAGTCTTATACCAAAATATCAGTCAAGAGCGGATCAAAGAGTTGCTTAAGGTCTCTAGTATTTATCTGGATATCAACCACTATGCAGAGGTGCAAGGCATTGTTCGCAAGGCCTTCGAACACCAGCAAGTCATCCTTGCCTTTAGCCATACCCTGCATGACCGCCACTTCCTCGCACAAGCCAATATCTTTGATCAAGGAAAAGAAGCAGATATGGTGGCCCGTATCCAGGAAATCTACCAATCTGTGGATAACTACAGAGAAGCTGTCGCGCAACAAATTGCCCAATCAAGTAGCGTTGAGCCAGCTGTTTTCAAAGCTCGCTTGCAAGAAGGGATAGGTGGATACAGTGAGTGATCGTAAGAAAGATTTATTTTACAAAGAAGTAGAAGGACGGATGGAGTCTCTCAAACGCCGTCCTGCCGAAAAAGAAAAGACGACACGTTCTGAAAAGATCAATGTCACTTTTAATGTGATCATTGGTTTGGTGATTCTGCTGGGAGTTATTTTTACCCTCTTCAGAGTGTTAGGAGGATCCTAAGATGGAAATGGTATTTGCAATCGGGATCTCGATCTTATCCCTCGCTCTTGTAGTTATGATCACCCTGCAGCCTCGCCAACAACAATCGCTCTCAACAGATGCGACCAGTAACCTAGGAAAACCAAGTTACTGGCGGTCTCACCGTGGACTCAAGCTAGCGACCCTTGTTGTTAGCATCGTCTTTCTCGTATCCTTATTTCTTTATATGATGGTCGTACAGGCCTAGTCTTTAATAGAATGGATAAAAAGAAGTTAGTATTCTCCAACTTTTTTTTAGAATGTAATCCATCTGTTTCTTACCTAATGCAACCTAAATGATACTTAAAAAATTAAAGAGATATCTACAATTTGAAGAGGCTGGGACAAAAGTCCTAGCCTCTCAATTATTTTTGATTGTCGAGCAAGACGCAGTGGTCGAGTGGGCTCTACTACGCTGATTTCATCAG
>OKLI01000100.1_pt1 | contig 24126 bp, 19 predicted proteins | sample 1612671 | NCBI WGS metagenome assembly OKLI01 (sample SAMN04436812, study PRJEB24849) | human gut metagenome | biome: human gut; feature: NICU; material: stool | host: Homo sapiens | place: USA: Saint Louis, MO | collected 2011-05-02 | reverse complement strand
AGGGTTCCAGAGCCACCAGCGCCTCTTGCAACTGATCCAGGATATTCTCTAGGGATCTCTCCTCAACTAGAGAAACATCGTATTTGACGAGGACCTTACGAACCGCCCCTTCTGCTACTGCTTGCAACAGATCATGGCGATTCTTTTCTGTTCCCTCTACCCTCTGACTCTCTCCATTTTTCTGGGCGAAATAATAAACTGGCCGAAAGATAGGAAGGGTGAGTACCTTGTGTTGCTTTTGAAGGCTCTCCTCATCTTTTTTTCGCTCGATAAAGCTCACCTCTAAGGAAACTCCAAAATCAGCTGCATCCCCATAAAGTCTCAGGGCAAACATAGGCTCTGCCATCGTCCCTTCTCCTTTTAGATAGGCCCAAAAATGAGGCCGCAAGATCTGAGCCTGATTCATCCACTGGCTAGTCCGATCCTGCTCCAAGTAAGGGTGACGCTGCTGAAAGGCCGAGACCAAATCGGTGAATTCCTTACGAGCTGCTTGAGCTAGGGCACGATACTGCTCCATCTCTGAGGCTAGCACCCCAGCCTTTGCTGGGGCCTGGTAGTGGATTCCTTGAAGCTTTAAAAACTCTCTAATCGCTACAAATGCCATTTGCTTCCTTTCTAAACCTAAAAAAGGAGAGATCGGCTCAATCCCGTCTCTCCCTTATGGGAAATAATAGCTAGATTATCCTTCGATGTCTACCACCACGTAACGGTTTGGTTCTTCCCCTTCAGAGTAGCTAGTGACTCCTTCCATCTTAGAGACGATCCGGTGAATGATTTTGCGTTCACTGTTTGACATCGGATCTGTCTGTTGGGCTTGCCCATCTTCGAGGGCACGTGTTGCCAACTTCTGAGCATAGCTTTGAAGAACTTCTGCCCGGTGTTCTACATAGTCATTCACATTAATGGTAATGTAAAAATTCTTTGAGTAGCGGTTATAGAGGTAATTTTGCGCCAAAAGTTGAAGAGCCTTCAAGACTTTTCCGTGGTAACCAATGACACGTCCTGGCTCATTGGTATCAATTTGCATATTGACCGTACGGCGGTTGTGACTGCTTGAGATAGTCGCATCCACATCCATTTCATCGACCACTGTTTGAACATAGGCTGTCACATCAGCTACGACTTCTTCGATGTTGTAGTTTTCCTCTACCTCGATACCAAGGTTTGAGAAATCAGACTCGCTTGATTCTTTTGCCGCTGGTTCTTTGACTTTTTCAAGGATATGTTCATGCCCTTTTTCTTCAAGAACGGTATCTGCTTCTTTGTCATGTTTCAGGATTTCGGTCTTGATTTCTTCAGAGACAACTTCTCCTTCTTCTTCGACCTTTTTGATCGCTGCTACGACGCGTCCGAGATCGACCGTTGCTTCGCTCACAGTCTTAACCGGTTCGTTTTGCGCATTGATCTCATCTGGGACACCTTTGACAGCTTTTTGATTGGCTTTCACAACAGTTGTTTCTGCAATGGGTTCAATCTCTACTTGGGCTGGTTTTTTCCCAAACAAGCCAAGAAAACCTTTCTTTTCACGTGCTACAACCGTAATATGTGCCTTCATACGAGGAATATCTAAATCGTTCAGACCTTTTTGAATCGCTTCTTCAACAGTTGCTCCAGTATATAGGACCATATGTCCACCTCTTTCTTATTTTTTCTTTTTCTGTGCTTTGTTTAGGGCACGGCGTTTTTGTTTTTCCATGTCACGCGAAGCTTGCTCTTTTGCTTCACGCTCTGCGATAATCTTGAAGGGGTTGTTCAAGAGATAGGTTTGCCCGACTTGGTAAGCATTGGAAGTCACCCAGTATAGTGCGACCCCGCTGGCTGAGAACAAGGCAAAGAAGAAGATCATCACAGGCATCACATACATCATGGTTGTCGCACTACCATTGCGCTCTGGCATGGCTTTATTGGTCAACCAACTGCTGAAAAATGTGAAGAGTGCTGCAAGAACCGGCAAGATATAAGTCGGGTCGATCGCACCAAGGTCCAACCAGAGGAAGTGACCGACTTTAAGGAATTCGACACGGCTCAGCGCTTGGAACAAGGCCATCAAGACCGGCATCTGGATCAAGAGAGGAAGGAATGCTGAAGACGTTTTGACGCCTTTTTCCTTGTAAAGGGCCCGCATCTCTTCAGAAAGCTTAGTCCGGCTATCGAGATCCTTCCCAGGATACTTAGCTTGCAATTCCTTGAGGAGGGGTTGAATTTCCTGCATTTTGCGGGTTGAATTCATTTGATATTGGAAGAGGGGCAAGAGGACCGTCCGTATGACAATGGTAAAGACGATAATCCCTACACCGATACTTCCGCCAAAGGACAAGAAGCGGATAGCTTCTGCAAAGAAGTAGACGAAGCGTTCCCAACCACCTGTCGACTGAGCTGTCACTTGAGAGGTTCCACAAGCTGTCAAGACCAATAAGGCCGCTCCTAATAATCCAGTTAACTTCAGTTTCTTTTCCACATTATTCCCTTTCTTGGTAGACATGCGCTAATTTTAAGACATGTACAAGATTTTTCTCTACTTGATGAAAGTCGAGCTCCTCCACTCCTTTACGAGCAATGACAACAAAATCATCGGTCGTAAGGAAGGCTTGGTGTTTGATCAAAACATGGCGAATCAAACGTTTGATGCGATTTCTGGTCACAGCATTTCCCAGTTTCTTACTAACAGACAGGCCGACTCGAAAATGCGGTTGGTCTTTGCGCAAGCGGTAAACAACGAATTTCCGATTGGCAACATTTTGACCACTTTTAAAAATAGCATTAAAATCTTTGTCACGTTTGACGCGGTAGCTTTTTTTCAAACCTCAACTCCCTCTATTAAATTTATTCTATTATACCATATTTTCAAAAAAAACCAATCTCACTCAGGAAATCGGTTGCTACTTGAATACAGATAAAAGTAAAGGCAAGGTGTAGTAGAGATTGAGCAAGATATGAGCCAAAATAGGAGAAAGGAGCGTATTACTCCGATAATACAGGGTCCCAAAAATCACACTCGGCAGGAGATAGATGATAGAAGCTCCTAATGAAAAGGGATTGTGGAGAAAATGTAAGCCACTGTAGATGAGGGCTGGAAGCCAAATCTCAGCATAGAGTTTCCAGCCTTTGAAGTAGGCATTCACCAAGGCTCCACGAAAGATCAGCTCCTCTGTCACCGGCCGGATGATAACCATTGCAATCACTAGGATAAGCACACCTGTTGGGCTAATTTCCCGTGGAAACAGACTCAAAACGGCTGCCCGTCCTTGAACAAAACCACTGATGAAGTAGTCCAACCAGTAAACCAAACAGGCCGCAAAAACGGCTTCTATCAGAGCTTGAAGAGGGTTCTTCCCCAGCTTAAACTGCGCTTTTTTAGAAAAACGATAGACCAAAAATCCTGTAAAGACTGCATAGAGGCCTTCTAGGCCAAATAAGGTCCAATAATAGCTATTGGCGCTTGCTACACTATTGGAGACATACTGGGCCAAGGGGCGAAATTGAGGCCGAACATAAAAATAAAACAAGAGCAGAAAGAGGGGATACAGCAGTGAGAGCTTTCCTTTGATGAATTTCATAGATACCTTTCCTATAAAGTATGACAAATCGTATAGTGCATCTTACCATAATCGTGACAAGGTTTCAATGAAAAAGGATGCCTTCCTACTCTCTGAGATAGGCCACATAACCACCTAAGACAGCGACTAAAATCAAGAGACAAAGAAGAGTTTCCAGCCATACGAGAGCTTTCAAGAAAGGTAGTTGCAACAAGCCTTGGGCCATTTTCAAAGAGGTCGCTGTGATAACTGTTGGAAAGGTCAGAGCTGAAAAAGCAGGTTGAAAACCTTCTTTGATCATTTTCGGTAGGCGCGTCAAAACAAAGAAATAAAAACCTTGCGAGGCCACCACCATGATCAGTAAGAGCCAGGTAGGCAGGCTTGCTCCACCCACACGAACCAGAGCTGCTAAAAGAAGGGAAAAGGGAGCGCAATAGATGCCCTCTTGGCCCAACAGATGACTGGGTAAGGGGGACTGCTTCAAATCATGATAGATAAGGGGATAAAGAAGAAAGGTCAAACCAAAACCAATCACTAAAGCGAGATAAGCAATCTCTCTGATTCCCACAACGGGATAGGTCAAAGCTGCTACTGCAATGCCCACATAGAGAACGGTCCAACTGGGAGTGGCATTGGCTCTTGGTCGCGCTAGGACATGGGTCTTGGTAAAATAGAGAATTAAGCCCAGATCCAAGAGAAAGGCAGACCACCAGACCAACTGTGATAGACCTCCAAAGGCAGGAAAGAGGCGCAAAAGATAGGTGGATAGAATCATCCCTGCCATGGGAAAAGTCGCCATCCCAGATAAAAGGGCTGGTTGTTGGAATTCTATCTTGGTTTCTTGCCAGCGAATCGCATGATAAACGACAAAGAAAAACCAGAAGAACAAACCTGTCAGACTAAAGGCGTGAGCAAGGAAGGGTAGCGAGTCTGCAAGAAGGTTTCCAGCGCCAACCAGTCCTAACAGACAGCCTGAAAATACTAAGGGGATCTTTTTCATCGGAAGCTCCAATCATGTTGTCGCTTTCAGTATACCATAAAAGAGAAGGAAGCAGGATAAAATATAAATCGTATGCACATCCAAACCATAAATTAATTTAATAGAAAATCTCATAAATATAAGGCACTAAAACGTTACTGGAAACTCATTCAAGAGGATAACCGTAAAATAGGCGATAAACGTTTTTATCGCCCAACTTTTTAGATCACACTTTACTAATAAAGGGATTTTCGAAAAGCTCCTTGTATACTCTCAAGAATTTAGACAGTACTACGACCTCTATCAACTCTTACTTTTTCATTTTAAAGAGAAACAAACAGACCATTTCTTTGAGCTTATTGAAGAAACAATTTCTTGTGTAAATCCTATTTTTTAAACTGTTTTTAAGACCTTTTTGAAAGATCAGGACAAGATCAATAACGCACTGGTACTGCCCAACTCAAACGCAAAACTAAAGGCTACTAATAACCTCATTTAGATCTTCAAGCGCAATGCTTTTGGCTTCCGGAACTTTGAAAACTTCAAAACTAGAATCCTCATCGCTTTGAACATCAAAAAGGAAAGGACCAAGTTGGTCCTTTCCAGGTTATAACTTTTCATCAAGCCACTTCGGTTGACAAAAAGCATTTTTTCTTAAAATCTTGATAAACTTGACAATTAGGAGCAATAATTTTTCAAGGATTTTAACTACTAAATGGTCCAATAAATATTAGAAATTATAAGTATCTAAACAATGATAGCAAAACTGAAACCGTTACTAATATAACCACAATAATATAAAAAGTAGATTTTCTATTTTTCACCTCATCTGGTTTCTCATAACGTATTTTTTTGATGCGTTCCTGTATATCCTTATCTAATAGTTCATTTCTATCTGTCACAATTCTACTCCTTCATTAATCTACATTACTAACCAATACCTGTTTATAATCTATATAAGTCATCGGAAATAAGTCTGATCGCCAACACGAAACTGTCTGTGAATAATCATCTAAATTCAATAACCAATCAGATAATGTTTGAGGCTTACTATGATTAAAAATACCACTTTCATGATGAAAAATCGGTGAATGAACAGTATTATCGTATGCTAAAATAAGGAGACTTCGTTCAAAAGCTTGTCGAACTATTGATAGAACTTCATTTCCATGATTAATATCTAGATAAATATCACATTGTTCCAGTAAATCTAACATAGTTTTAGGAGACATATTAGGATAGAGGAGAACATTTTCTTTTTGACCAATATTTTGTAATTTATCCGACATACCCGTCAACGCACCAATATGGAAGGTATAAGCCGAAAGATTGTCCGTTAATGTTTCTATGCCTTCTATTTGGTCCGAATTTGTCACAATTAAAATTTCTTTGCGAGAATAGTTTTCTCTCAGTTTAGGATAGAGGATATTTAAAAAACTAATCATCTCTTTATTCTTTTCTTCCACTAAGTGCAATAATTTTTTATATACCGACCGATCTTGAACTACTACTTTCTTTGTTCTGCTTGATCTTCCTGAAAAAATAACTTGCATATTTCCCGGAAGTTGATCCGTAAGATTTTCCTGCCAGAATAAAATGTCTCTTCCCTCACCTCCTAGGTAATAGGAAAGTAAGAAAGGCATTCCCAATGAATTATACCAAATTGATGATAAATCTAGCCCTGATTTCTTTAAATAAAAGAGAAAGAAATCCACTTTTTTTGTAAAATGATAAACCTTGCCTTTCCAATTAAGAAGAATGTCACCAGTTAAAATATTTTCTGATAATATCTCCTGACCCGATTTAGTAAAATATTTCTTGTGACTCACTTGCTGGTCACTAAAAAAATAAGTCCTAGCAAAAACCCATCCATACTTATTATAGTGATCCGTCATATAAATTGATCCATCTGGATACAACCAATCTACACTTTGGACAAATCGTAAATATTTTGGGTCATGATAATGAATAACTCCCCTTTTAGAACTACGATTCCAAATTTCTCCTTCTGTATTCGTTCCTGTAATTTGCCAAAGATAGGGAACTTCTAATTGATTAAAATAAAGCGGGCTACCATCCATTTCAACTTCACAAAAGAAAGTATAAGGTGAAATAATTCCTTCTGGTAAAAATCCATCATCGTTTAAAACAATACTGGTTCCATGGATACCAGATTCTTCAAGAGAATAATGTAGATCCAAAGATTCTTGTGTTAGCCATTCAAACAACCTAATCATTTAACACCTCCTCAATAAAATCTTTCCATTTTTCAACTAATTTTTCATGCTTATAGTTCTCTGCAATATTATAAGAATATTGTTGTGCATCAGCCTTTTTAAACTTAGTGAAATATTCATATATCGAATCTGCAAAAGCTTGTACAATGCGAGAACGGTCATCCCCTTTGGGACGCTCAATTAATAGACCATTTTCTCCAGAACAAACAAATGTTTGATTTCCATATGGAACATCAAAACCAATAATAGGAAGTCCTGAACCTACAGCTTCCATTAACGTCAAACCAAACCCTTCGCTTGTTGAAGCAGTTAAATATAGTTCATAATTCTGATAAATTTCGTCAAGCTGTTTATGACCTTTTAATTCAATAAACTCCCCAGCATGTAGTTTAGTTAAAAGCTCTGTCAGTTTTCTTCTCTCTCCACCTTCACCATATATATCAAAAGTCAATTCAGGAAGTCTTTTCTGAGCTAAGGCTACTCCCTCAATTAACCAATCTATATGTTTCTCTACTGCTAAACGAGAGCCTGTCATCATTGAAAAAGATTTTCTAGATTGCTCTGGAAACTTCAATTGTTCTAAACTCCCTACTGGAATAGCTACTATCTTCGGATGTAGAGAAGTATATTGTGTGAATTGCTCCTCAAGAAGTATTTTTTGCCTTTCAGTAGACGTTATAAATGCATTCACTTTATCTGCATTAGTAAATTGATATTCATAATAATTATTCCAGAGAATATTATATTCATCGGTATTTTTTTCATTAAAATGTTCAGCATGAATGACTACTGCTAGCTTCGCTGCCCCTATATTTTCAAATACTACTTGTCCAATTCCTGTCGCACGATCAAGTAAAATCAAATCAGATTTTGTCAAGGAAAGATCCTCAAGCATGAACTCTAATAATTCTTCTAGGCCATAACAAATTCTATTTGAAAAAACAAAAGTACTCTTTTCATTAGAAAGAATCTCTTCATAAGCAATACTTCCATCTTCATTATAAAATGAACGATTACAGAGCTGTACCCCATTTTCTCCAGGTGCATAAAATTCACTAAATACTTTTGTATAGCTGTAGTAATCTTTACGAATCAATTTTCCTTTAACAACATATTCTACTCGTTGTACATATTCCTGATTTTCTCCATAGAGGGAAGCATTAATATATAGTTCTTGATTTTCAAAATAATATCGAATAAGTTTCCGATCAGAACTCACTTCTTTTTTTGTAGGATGTTGTGAAAAAGTAGCCTCCAAATCTTCTTTTTTATATGTAGTTCCAGCAATTTTAACATTTGTAAAATATCCATATAACCATATTATTTCTCCATCTTCAAATCCGATATTTTTTGTAAAATGCTCCAGATTTTCTGATTGAAACATATTTGTAAAAATAAATTTAGCAGGTATACCAAGTGATCTTAAAATTTGTGCTCTATATGCCTGAGCATACTCAACACCACTACTTGCCCAGCCAATCCCTAAATTAATACTATAGACTGTCATTGTTCCCTCTTATACAAAATAAATTGATAAACCATCGTCTATCTTTCCTTCTATGGTGCTTAGCATCACATTTTTAACAATAGCATGTTTCACTTCTTTGCCCATTTCCTCATAAGACTCTAAGGATTCTCGTAAGTATTCACTAATAGAATCCCTTTGGGCTATTTGTCTCATTGATACGAATGTCTTCAGTTGCTGTAAATGGTCTACTTGTTGAATCCAACATTCATCAATTGCTCGTAGTATTGATAAACGAATAAACTCCTCCACTTTCGAATCTGTTTTTAGTTGCTTAGATTTACGTTCCATCTCTAATTGATAAAGATAAAATAAATAATCCTTCACTTGTTTACTATTATTCAAATCTAAACTTGTTGGTAGGGATCTCAATTGATAGGTGAAATTCTCCAAAATAAATCTCTTAAAATCATTCTGGTTTAATCCACTGTGACAATTATTTTCTATATACATTTCAATATATTCACTGATTAGTTCATCTAAACGATCTCTGAGTTTTACTTCACCATAAATCAGCTGATCTCTTAAATGATATATTTTCTTACGTTGTGATTTTAAGCTCTCATCAAATTTAATTGTATTCTGACGGGCAGATTCCGACTTATCCTCGCTTTTTTGTTGAGCACGCGCTACAATTTTAGAAAAATGTTTAGAAAGTAAAGGTTTTCCATAATTTCTTCGATCTATACGATTTTGCTTCTCAAAGTATTTTTTTAACCTTTTATTAGAATGATTCATAATCAAATCATCTTCCAAAGATACAAAAAACTGACTCAAACCTGGATCCCCCTGTCGTCCAGCTCGACCTCTCAACTGCCAATCAATTCTACTATTTGGCATTCTCTCTGTTCCAATGACAGCTAAACCACCTAGCTCTGCAACACCTTTCCCTAACTTAATATCCGTACCTCGTCCAGCTAGAGAAGTAGCTACTGTGACAGCACCTTTTTGACCTGCTTCAGCAATAATCAATGCTTCCTTAGCAATATTCTTGGCTGTTAAAACATTGTGAGGAATCCCCTCTTGTAATAACATACGTGAGTAAATCTCCGCAATATCAACTGTTCCTGAAATCAAAAGAATTGGTTGCTGCTTTTCGTAGAGTTCCTTAACAAATTCAAGAGTGGCAAATAATTTTTCGGGTAAGGTAGTATAAATTTTATCTGAATAATCTAATCTTTGTATTGGTGTGTTAGTTGGAAGAACAACTACTGATACCCCATAAGTACTAATCAGCTCATTCTCTGCAATTTTTCCCGTCCCCGTCATTCCTGATAGTTTAGGAAACATATTAAATAAACTTTGATACGTTACAGAAGCAATGGCACGAGAGTCCTTTGATTTTTTGACTTTTTCTTTTGTTTCAATTGCCTGATGAATTCCAGACTGGAGACGGGTTCCTTCAAGTATCCGTCCAGTACGATTATCTAGTAGCTCAACTGCATCATCAGTTACAACATAATCAATATCTTTTTTAAATAAATAATGTGCTCTAAGCGCCAAATTAATATGTCTATTCAATTCAAAATATTCTTCACCATAAAGATTTGAAATATTAAAATATTTTTCTGCATAACGAATGCCTTCGTCAGTCAAGAAGATAATTTTTTCATCTTTAAGAAATTTAAACTCCTGCTCTTTTCTCAATGTTCGAATAAATTGATCCGCTGTATCATAAAGATTAGATTGAACTCTAGGTGATCCAGCGATAATAAGTGGTGTCTGTGCACTATCTAACAAAACAGCATCCGCTTCATCAACGATAACATAGTTAAAAGATCGTAAAAATTTATCCTCTACATTACCTGCCAGATTATCTATCAGATAATCAAATCCAAGAGCGGTACTTGTCGTATACAATATATCAGAAGAATAGATTTTTTTCTTCCGATTAGAATCTACTTCTTCATCATCGTCAAAAACTCCTACTCCAACAGTTAATCCCATAAAACGATAAACTTCACCCATATCTATTGCATCACGTCTTGCAAGATAATCATTGGTTGTTACTAGAATTGTTCCCTTCCCCTCCAAAGCATTTAAATAAAGAGGTAAGGTAGCAGTCAAAGTCTTTCCTTCTCCTGTTTTCATTTCTACTATTGTACCTTCATGAAGGGCTAACGCTCCTAAAACTTGAACATCAAATGGGAACATGCCTAGTATTCGGCGGTCTGCTTCACGAATCGCTGCAAAAGCCTCAATTAGTATATCTTCAAGTGTTTCTCCTGTCCTTAAGCGATTTTTGAATTCTTCAGTCTTATTCTTAAGTTCTTCATCACTTAATCGGGACATTGATTCTTCTAATGCATTTATTTTTGCTAATTTTTTTCGAAGTCTACGTAATTTTATTGTATTAATAAATGATTTTTTTTGTTTAATTTTTTCCATCTATCCATTAAATATATTTTAGTAGGTCCTTTACTAAATTAAGATCCTTCGGAAGCAGTTCCCGTAGATAACGATTTTCGACAATATGATTTTTTTTCTCTTCATCATTAATATCATAAATCATAAATTTTTGATAACTAACTGATTGACAGCCTGCACTCATCAATGTAAGCGTATAAGTAAACGTATCCTTCGGAAAAATAAAACTCTCACCTGAGTTTCTTAATACGATAGACTCAATCTGTTCAGCTTGACGATTAAAAAAATCGAGTTGCAAGAAAAAGGAATTTGCTGGTACAGCATCAATCTGATACTCTACAAGGTATCTATTTCCTTGTATAAGAATTGGAAGATCTGGAGAATGTCGATCACCTTGATAATTTGTTCGTGACTTAAAAGTAACGATAGGCTTCCCTGATGCGAGCTGTGGATTGTAAAAATTCACTAAATCCTCTTGGAATTTAATTTGAGAACCATATAAATAATTCTCTCCCTTTCTTATTTCATTCCAATAAATTTCAGAAATTAACTGTTTAGTCATTTACACTCCTTATCTTCCAAACTGATCTTCTAGAATTCTTTTAAATTGTTGCTTAAACCACTTATTAATCGCTTGACTATTATCATTATGTCTTCCTTCATATCCTACACTATATATATGTACACCTTTCTGTGAAAGATAATTTGTTAAACGTTGAGTAGCATAACCATCGTAATCATCATTTTTCATGTATCCTAGAGCAAATTGAGTATCTTTAAAGCTTGCGTTATGATATTTATTCCATAATTTTTGGTTAAATTCATCAATTTTCATTTGTGTTAAGCCGTGAGTTACATTCAGTAGCATATCAGCACTTGTTTCAAATTCATCTGGTCTTTTTAATTTCAATCCAGATACTGTATCCCCAAGATTTGTAAATGGCTTACCTACAATTACAGCCGTCGGATTTAAGTCTACTGCATAATAAGCTGCTCCAAATGAACCCATAGATATACCAGATAGTATCAGCTCAGATGATGAAAATCCTAAATAGTCCAATGCTTTTCGAATCATTTCAATGATTTTTTCTTCATACTGATCAGTTCCAATATAAAAGCAACCCCCTTCTAATCTTGGATCAGCAATCAACATAAATGGGGAGTTGAAAGCTTTCATCATCCCGAATCCCTCAAATCCCTCAGCTGGCCTAAATCCTGAAAAATATACATTTAAAGGTGGTTTCATATCTCCAGGATTAAAGTAATAGAAAAATTCCTGTCTTCTCTCATCACTGAATCTTCCACCACCAAGGACTAAGTTTCCTAGACCTTGACGTGAGTACCTCCAATGAAGAGGCCCGAATGTTAAGCTACCTACACCTCTAGCATAGATGGATACAACATAAAATCCGATTTCTTCTGGTTTTGGTTCTAGAATTATTGGATCTTTTAGTTCAACTTCATTGTAAGTAAAACTATCCATTAATGCATAGAGGCTTCCTCTTCTCATTGGTGTTATTTCTAACTGTATTTGGCAGTTTCCCTTGATTTTTTCAAACTCCTGCCATAATTCCAGAGCCACTGGAAAACTTGATAGATTATATCGATAAGTGAAAAGTTGTTGAAAATTTTCTCCAAAATTTCCGGTAAATTGAGTATTTACATGACCGTTTCGTTGTACTATTCCTTCAAAACCTGGGTTGATATCTATCTCTGGTATTTTTAACTTTGCTCCGTATTGACTACTAAACAATACCTGATTTAAAAAATTGATACAGGATGAAATATCTCTCGAACTTTCTAATTTACGAAGCATCTTTCTTCTAAAAATCCCATCCGATGATGTTGAAGATAACTCCAATTCAGCACTACAAAATAGGCTATAGGCTTCAATTGTATTCATAAGAGGCTCTAATTGTAATTCCTCAAGATAATCTGTTATAACAATCGCATTAAAATGAATATGAATTTTTGGTTTTTCTAACAATACATCGTGCTTCACCATTCTTTTCATGGATTCTGCAAGCAATTTTTCCTCTTCTAATTTCAAAAAATTTTGGATATACTCTGGCTCACAAAATAACCATTCTAAGTCTTCTGGTAGTTTTTCTACTTGACTAGCCCAATTTAAACGGCCAATTTGTAAAATCTTCATCGTTATCCATTCCTTATTTCTTTTTTTAGCATACCTTTCCATTGCTTCAAAATTTTGCCACTTGTGTAATCAGACATCTTTCGAACTGCATAGATAAGGGCTTCATTCCAATTAAATAGACCATCAAAGTAAAACTCAATTGCTGACGATAACTTGCTAATGTCACTAATAACCAAACCGTTCTTTTGATGAATAACATAATCTGAACTAACACGATTAATTTGTGGTATACCTGCACTTATACTAGCAATTTGTGTATATAGATCTGGCTCAATTCCAAGATCAATTACTAACCTAGCTGTATCTAAACATTTGATAATCTGATTTTCATTTGTGAAACACTCCATAGCGATACGACTCAACTCTATTTCCCCTTCATCTTCTATTTCATTTTCGCCTTCACTAATCTGTTTAAATAAAAGATCTTCAAAGTGATTCGTTTTAATGAAATCTATGATCCACGTTTTTAATAAATCCAATTGGAAATCTTGTCTGAATGTCACAATTCTAAGTTCTATATCGAGATGAAGAGTCATTAATTCGAGAATAATTGCTATCACAGAATATAGTTCATCTAATTCAATGTTATCAATATGAAAATAAATTATCTGCTCCTTCACAGTCTGGCTATGCCCTAAACGTAAACGACTATCAAACGGCGAAAGTCGTACTATCGGTACCGATTTGAAAACTAAATTTTCACAAGTTTTTCTTAATAGTTCTTCATTCTTCTCAGTATCGACTACTAAAAAGGTAGCATCATTTATAGATATTCTATCCTGGCCTAGATTCTCCAAATTAAAGCGATTCCCAAAAAAAGAATAAATTTTTCTATGCTCCTTAAATATAGAAGAAACCAATTGGTTATGCTGGGTATCACTCGCAAGCACAAATACATCTTCATTTTCAACATGATTATTTTGAAAAATTGCGAGTCTCTCCTTAATCAATTCTTCCCAGCCATTATAATACTTCTTGCTAAAAGTCTGATCAGAAAAATCATTAATCATAAGAATAGGAGTAGGATCATTTTCTTTTTTTAGAAACTCACGAACCTGCCACACTCCATTAATATTCAAGTAATCCTGATACAATGGACGTTCATCTATATCATAATAAAGAATACTAGACAAAAATCCTCTATCATCGAAAATATAATCTTTTGTTACCTTTCCATTTTTTTGAAAGGACACCGAATGAAGATTACCGTCTTCAGCATAGTTTACAATAGCAAAAATCTCCCCTTTTAATCTAACAACAACTGCAAAAGGACTATAAAGAAACTCGCACCCTTCAGGCCAATTTAAGTCCTTAAGATGAATAATTTTTGTATAAGATCTTGTGATATTCTGGATATCATCAAAAAAAGACCAATAATATATTCCAAAAATATTTTGTTTATGCAAAAAATAACGAAGTTGTGGTTGATAGTTCAAAATCATTAATCCAATTTCTTCTTGTCCCTGCAAGAACATCTTAACTTGATTTACACTATCATCAAAGGTCATTCTATTTTTTACTCGAAACCACCACGGCGTATCATAATACCATTGCCTCTGACCATTATACCAAGAAGGTACAAAATAAAACATAAACTTCCCACCATTAAATTAAATTTTTGTATTTTTTCCAACTATTCATTGTATCAACTTGCTCAATAACCCCTAATAAAAGACTTACTATGATATACGCATTACTAATTAGTAGGGCAATTGAAACACTATTTTTCCCCTGTCCTTGTAACAAAACTGCAAGCATTGGAAGTCCCCCAAAAATGATAACTGTAAAAGCACCAAATTGCGCAAATGAGTTTACAACATACTGGATATACTTTATTGTCTCTTCTCCTGGTTTTTTCCCAGAAATATAATCACCATTATTTCTCATATTCTTTGAAATTTCATATGGATCATAATTATAGTATGCAAAACCAATAGATAAGAAGTAAAGCAAAAAGATATAGCAGATAACTCCTGGTAGTTGAGATAAGCCGATGTGAGCTGAAAGATATTCTAATATTTGATTACCAGGGAATATATGCAATAATACTACAAAAATATATGGAGGTAACATCATTAAAGTCATTCCATACATAAATGGCATTGCACCAGCAGGTGTCACACGTATAGGTAAATAACTACTAGCATGATATGGTGTATTTAGACCGACTCTTTGAATCGGTATACGATATTCGCCTTTATAAAGCAAAACATTAAACCAAATTAAAATAGATAAGGCGACAAAAAATACTAATCCATATTGGATAAGACTACTAAATTTAAATTGCTGTACGCTAAAATATCTTATTATATTACTTTGAAATGTTAAGATCATATTTACCAATATAACAACAGTCATTCCACCAATACCTCGTTCGCTATTTATTTTACATAGCCAATTTAATATAAATGTTCCAGTTGTTAACAAAATAATTGTTATTATTCTAAGAGTGGAATGACTGTATCCAAATATCAATAAAAATTTGGAATCATTTGTTATTCCAAAACTTTGTAGTAAAGCAATTGCTAATGTCAATAAAAATTGCAAACGGTTTACTTTATTGGAAGTCCAGTTGCCAATCAATTTAAAAGTAATTAAAAAACGCCATAAAATCATCATTGTCATAGTTGGCCCTATTCCTAATGAAAACAACGTCATGTTACTAAATTGAATTCCAGTGATAGCCCCAAAATTTTCAAGCAATTGCGAATCTGATGCATTTCCTACTACAACCTTATCCACACCAACTGTTGGAATTGGAATCTGTCTACCTAACATATAAATGAATACAATGCCGATCATCCATGTAAATCTCTGAAATATTATTGATTTTTTCCAGTATTTTTGAAGTTTTCTTAACATACTCAATTAATCCATTCTGTCTATTCTGAATAATTATAACATAAAAACAAGGTTGAGGTGTGTAAACACCACCAACCTTTGCTTTTATGTTAATTAAAGATAGTCCTTCTTACTTATTCAGCATCCTCTGATTTACGTTTTTTACGCCCCAGAAGCGCTCCAAATAGAAGACCACTTAATCCAACTAATCCAAGTGATGAAGAAACATTTTCACCAGTATTCGGAAGTGTTCTTTCAGAAATTGACTCACTCACTGATTCTGATACTGACTCAGAAATTGATTCACTTACTGACTCAGAGGTAGATTCGCTCACTGATTCTGATACCGATTCAGATACGGATTCTGACACTGATTCAGAGATTGATTCGCTTACTGACTCTGATACTGATTCAGAAATTGATTCACTTACTGACTCTGATACGGATTCGCTTACTGATTCAGAGATTGATTCTGATACTGATTCAGAAATCGATTCGCTTACTGATTCTGATACTGACTCAGAGATAGATTCAGATACTGACTCAGAGATAGATTCACTTACTGATTCGCTCACTGACTCAGAAATTGACTCGCTTACTGATTCTGATACGGATTCAGAAATTGACTCGCTCACTGATTCAGAGATAGATTCGCTTACTGACTCGCTCACTGACTCAGAAATTGACTCGCTTACTGATTCTGATACTGACTCAGAGATTGATTCACTCACTGATTCTGATACTGACTCAGAAATTGATTCTGATACTGATTCTGATACTGATTCAGAAATTGATTCGCTTACTGACTCAGATACTGATTCAGAAATTGACTCGCTCACTGACTCTGATACTGACTCAGAGATTGATTCGCTTACTGATTCAGAGATTGATTCACTTACTGACTCTGATACGGATTCAGAGATTGATTCACTTACTGACTCTGATACTGATTCAGAAATTGACTCGCTCACTGATTCTGATACTGACTCAGAAATGGACTCGCTTACTGACTCTGATACTGATTCAGAAACTGACTCGCTTACTGATTCTGATACCGATTCAGTTACTGATTCGCTTACTGATTCTGATACCGATTCAGTTACTGATTCGCTTACTGACTCAGAGACAGATCCAATCACCGATTCAGACACAGATTCAATTACTGATTCAGAAATTGATGTTGAAGCAGACTCTGACTTGGACGCTGATTCTGACTGACTGGTTGTATCTGAAGGTATAGAATCTGCATTCACACCACCCACTTGGTACCCACCAATTGCTGTTCCACCATCGTTTGCTACAACATATGGAGCAGTTTGAGAGTTATATCGTCCATAGTTTACCTTGGAGCCATCTTCATAAAAACGGTTTACCGAAAAACTTGTAGCAGCTAGCATTTTTATTTTCAAATTAGCTAAATCAGCTGCTGTACCACTAAAAGCTGTATCGAAAGTGATTGTATGTGTGGTTACCCCTTTGGTTGCTTCCTTAGAGACATACTCTATCCCTTTAGAACTATTACCAACATAAAAATTTGTAACTGGATTTGTTGCCGCCCCGTCAATTAATACATTTGTTGGGGTACTTAATTTTGAATCTGAGGATGTATCAATATAAATCCCTGTATAAGCTTTAAGCGTTTTAACCGCAGGAGATGTTAATATTTTCGTCGGATCGTACTCTACTGTCCACGAAATTTTTCCAGTTGTCGAATCATAAACAGCAGAGATACTAGAAATAGGATTTTTAAGATTGTTCGCGTTTCCACCAGCCCAGTAGTACTGAGTTCCACCATTTGAGAAATCACTAATGGTAAAGGTTGTTTTTGTCCCAGTAGTGGTTGAGCGCAAGGTCGCTGCTCGAGTAGCTTCGGTATTATTTAAAACTGCATAAATTTGACCATTTGGACTTAATTTAATCAGTTCATTTCCGAGTGCTTGTGTATTATTTCCTAAAGTTGTATAAGCAATCTGTAAATCTGCCACAGTAGCATTAGGATCGCCAATTAGATTTTTAGTAGCTTCCAATTGTGATTGTGTAGCTACCAATGATTTCATCAGTTCCAATTGCTGTTCAGCATCTAGTGTGATCAATTTACGAGCAGCCATATCGTTCAACACTTCAGCTTCTGAAATCATTTTATCTAGATTTTCACGAACACTGTCCTGCTTCTCTTCAGTAGCTGTCGATGCAGCTTTCCCCCCAGAAGCAACACCCGATTCAGATAAAACAATACTTGTTGAAGTTGACTCGCTAACTGATTCTGAAATGGATTCACTTACTGACTCAGAAACTGACTCTGATACCGATTCACTCACCGATTCTGAAACTGATTCACTAGTCGAAACTGACTCAGAAACTGATTCTGAAATGGATTCACTGACTGACTCAGAAGCAGATTCTGATTGTGATAAGCTAATCTTTTCTTCCGCTTTTTCTGAATCGAAATTCTCACTTGACAATTTCACTTCATTTGCATCTGTAGTTGTCAGGGTTGTTTCTTTTGCATGCACAGTCTCATCTGCGAAAACATTCCCTGAAACTACGGTTGCACCTGTCAAGGCCCCCAGTGCGGCCGCTCCTTTTAAGATAGTACTTGCAGAAATATTTTTTTGATCATAAACATCAACATTAATTTTCTTTTCGGAGATACTACCGCCTAAAAAATGCATTAATCCTATTTGAGAAATAAGAGTACGTACCCAGTTTTTCCCAGATTTATGCATTTTGACCCTAGTCTTACGTGAAGTTTCTCCTGCTCTTTTATACTTTCCCATTGTAGCACCTTATTCCAAATTTTTTAACTAACTAGTGTATTATAACACATATTTAACAATAACCAAAAAATTTTTTTATTACGCAATAGTGATAAACTGTTATTGTAATAATTTTACTAATTTTTCCCACATTTTAGTATTCGGGACTTTTTTTTGGTACTCAACTCAAGGCTTATTCAGAGGTTCATCGAGTAACGTTACTTATATTACAGGACTTTTAAGATTAAATCATTGTGATGTTGCTAAATTCCAAAAAACTAATAGAACGTTACCATTTTCGCTGATGAATCATAATCTCAACCTCCTTATAAAGCAACTAATTACTCCGGACATTGCAATGAAGCGGGAATCAATTTTGATAATTATAAATCCTGTTCATTCATTTACTTTTTATTCTTATAGTTACTTAATGAATCACAACATCCCATTAGTTTGTAGCTAAAATATAACCTCTCCCCATTTAGTCTCATAAGACTGTTATTAACTAGACTCGAGTAACCTGTGTATATGAAGCAAAAAAAGGAAACAGTCATTTATAAATAATGTTTCTGCTTCCCTCTCTTTAACTATTTAAATAGAACTACTTATACTTTATTTCAATGTAAACCTCTCACTGATGTTTAGGATTGAAATTCGTGAGTATTTTCATGATCATGAAATTGTTCCCATTTCTCTTCTAAATGAACTTATTTTGCTTGCCATTTTTCAATTATTTTTATTTTTTGAAGACATTTCTTATAATTATATACATCTCCTCTTGAAAGATAACTCTCCTTATGTTTCTGAAGTCGCCATTTATAGGCTCTCAATTCATTAGAAATCTCAAACCCTATGAGAGAAAGTATTGTAACACGTTCTTCAATACTCTTAATAGGAAATACATGTTCCATCTCAACCACTCTTGTTATACTTGTTGAACGTTTCCGATGGTAATACAATCCTAAATTACGATAAGAAATACGATCCGCCATTAGATAAACTTTCCAAGTTGTAAGATCATCCTCTACTTTTTCTTCTTCTGGATAAACAATATCCTGAAAAAGTTCTGCCTTATATAATTTACCCCACGGAACTGTAAAGCATTGACTGAATGACAACCGTCCATCATATTGCTTTCGAAACCATTCTTGAGGCGTATAAACCTCTAAATAAGGATCTGACAGATCTACATGAAAAGCAAAGCTCTGTTTTTCCTCAAAGAATTCTGTAAAATTGGTCACTGCAATATCACTACCAGTTTCTTTTAAATCTTGATATAGTATTTCAATATGATTCAACTCTAACCAATCATCATTATCTACAAATAGAATAAAATCTCCCGTTACTAGGGGTAAGGCAGAATTCCTTGCTGCACCAACTCCACTTCCCCCTAGTTTCTTTTGCACAATCCTAATTCGAGAATCCCGGTGAAGATATTCTTCACAAACAGCAGCAGAAGTATCTGTTGAACCATCATTAATCAGAATTATTTCAAGATTTGAGTATGACTGATTGACTATACTATCCAAACAAGGGCGAAGGTATTCCCCTGCATTATATATAGGCACTATAACGCTAATTTTTTCCATTATTTCTCCTTTGGATAATTTTCAATCAAATCTAACTTATTACAACACTGTTGATATAGTTCAATTTGACCATTTCGTAAAGCATCTTCACAACACTTCTTTAAACGTCCTTTATACGACTTAATTTGTTCAGTCAAATCATAGCCCATCGATGCAAGAAGAGCAATCCGCTCTTCTGCATTAGATATCATACTGGATATATCATCTAACATTCGAGTTCTAGAAAGTCCTTCACTCCTTTGAGAATAATAATAAGAACCTTCATTGATAAAAGTAATTTGGCTTGCCTTCAAATAAAGACGATAAATTGTTGCGTCATCTTCTCGTAATCGTCCTAGTGGGAAACGAATTCCCTCAAATAGCTCAGCTTTAAATAATTTTGTCGGAGAAAAAGTAAATGTTAAAAAAAGATTGTTATTAGCAGAGCTTTCTAGATCCATCCATTCTGCTATTGTATAATTTTTACAGAAATATTTCTCTTTTGTAATAGAAAAGAGAAATGATTGTCTTTCTTCGTTAAACGAATTAAAGTTACAAACAGAAATATCTGATCCATTATCCACTAAAGCCCTATATAAATGTTCCAAATAGAAATCCTCTATAAAATCATCTGAATCAACAAATGTAATATATTTACCACTTGCATATGTGATACCTGTATTTCTCGCTGCCGAAGGACCCGCATTCGTTTGATGTAAAATATGAATTCGATTGTCGATTTTAGCATATTCTTCACAGATAATAGAACTATTATCTGTTGAACCATCATTAATTAAAATAATTTCGAAATTCTTATATGTTTGCCGAAGCAAAGAATCAAGGCAACGTTTCAAATATTTTTCAACATTATAAACCGGAACAATAATACTAATCAATTCACCATTATCCATTTTTTCCATCTCTTTTATTTGTACTTGCTTTGAATTATCAACTCCAATTCTAGCTACTATTTGTTCCTGATATTCCTGACTAAATTCTAACTCAACACCTTCATCATAATTAAATTCAGCAGTATGCTTATTGGTTAGTTTCACCTTATAGGTGGCTCCCATTTCATACCACTCGTACTCCGAATCAATGTGCCCTAAATCAATCGCTTGGTAACCTTTAGTTGTCAGATCCGCAACAAGAACCTTAGCCGTCGGTCCAAGCATAACTAATATGAGGCGGTTCTTCGCATTTTTTTCAGTTAATCGTAATATTTCATCATAGTACTGAAATGCATTTTTAGATGGACATACCAGTCGCTTAATAGAAGAAGCAGCCGCAAATAAATCATTTCCAACACCTGAACGCGACGTTGCACCTTCAACAATTAAAAGATCTTTTCCTCTCCACAACTCTTTCAACGATTCAAAATAAGCTTCTGAAGGTGATTTATCGATCAAGTCAATATAAGGTCGAGAAATAAATGTTGAACCATAAAACGGAGCATCGCAACAATTTAAATAAAATTCAGAATATTTTAGAAAATGTCGCTCCCAAAAGTGACGAGCATTTTGATTGTAACGATCCATATTTGAAAAAACATCAGGGAGACAAACCAGTAATTTTTCATCACTTTTTGTCTGTAAAATTTGTTGCAATCTCTTTGCTAATTTCTCATTATAGTCTTGATATGGAATAGAATGACCTGTCATCAAATCTATTTCCCCATCACCAAAACGAACCACAGAAGCATGATTATGTTTAATATATTTAAGACTTTCCAATATGGGAAGAACCTTAATTTCTGACAATTTCTTCACCATTTACTCCTTCTAATCACATATAGCTTGAAATACAGATTCTGTAAGTAATCTTCTTGTAAAAAAACCCTTACGCAAAATAGGATTAAAACTTCTCACATTTTTTACCAATTCTATATATTCATCTTCGTTCACATTTTTAACTTTTATGATAGCTTCTTCTACATCCTTTACAATCCAACCTAGACCGTTATTCTCTATCAACTCTTGATTAGCAATGCCTTCTTGTACAATAACAGGAATGCCTGCTGCTAAAAAACTTCCTAGTTTATAAGAACAGTACAATGATTGATATTCCTTATCCTTGTCATCCATCCATACCAAACCAAATCCTCCCTGCGACATCTCCATTAAGAGTTGTTCGTCTGGACGATAGTTAATTTTATGAACATTTTGAGGTAAGTCAACATTCTGCCATGTATAGATTTTTAAAGGAATATCATACTTCCACTCTTTCACAAAACTAAAACGTTCGGGATTCCCTGGAAAATGAATTTCTCTTTTTAAATCTGCAGGAAACATAGGCGCTTGTGTTGGATGGTCCCACATTCCTTGAACAACTGTTTTCGAAACATTCAATCCAAAGTCTCTCAGCTTATCAATCATTTTTTGACTTGGAGCAACAACAACATCTGCTTTATTATAGTATGCTATTGTTCGATCCATTAGGTAAAAATTTCCTGAAAACATAAGAGGAACTACATCATGAATAAATAATACGATTTTAATATCATATAATTTCAATTTATTCATTAGTTTTTCATCAAATTCTGTTGTATTCCAAGTTGGAGTTTGAAAAATGACAACATCTCCATGCCGTAATCCTGCTACAATACCATCCAAACGTTTACTCAATTCACTTTCAGAATCTGTGTGGATTTGATAACAATATATTCCTAATTCACGATAACCTAGAGAAACAGCTACATCTGTAACTGTATTCTGACACAACTGTGCAGTACTTTGGATAGACTGGCCATTGATATTTGTGATATATACACGCATATTTTACCTCTTCTACTCTAGTTCTTCCGAAATTTTTCTATCATATTTAATTGAAACTGAAGTTCTTTATATAACGCTACATTTCCATTAGCCAGCGAAAGATTTTTCACCAAATTGGCACGCCAATCAAAAGCAGCTATTTCATTCTTAAGATCAAAACCTAACATAGATAATAGTGCAAGTCGCTCTAATACAGGCTCAACTGAAAATACCTCACTTTGTTCAGTAGTCTGAGTCAAGCTCTCACCATTAACACGATAAACCATAGTCGATCGGTGCATATATGCAATTTTATCTGCCGCTAAGTATAATTTCCAAGTCGTACGATCATCTTCACCAAATGGTCCTGTATAATATAATATGTTATCGAATAGAGATCGCTTATATAATTTCCCCCATGGGACTGTAAAACACAAACTTAAATTATGAGGTTTTCCATACTGATAAGTAAACCACTCTTGTGGGGTAAATATCTGCTCATAATAATCGTCATCAGTAATATGAATTTCATATCTATTATCGGATTCAATATAACGAGTAAAATTTGCGATTGATACATCACTATCTGTTCTTACTAATAAATCGTAAAGATCACTGATATGATTTGGATCAATCCAATCATCACTATCCAAAAACAGAATATACTGCCCTGTAACAAGTTCTAGAGCACTATTTCTTGTGGCACCAATTCCCTCGTTTATTCTTTTATGTAATGTTCTAATCCGAGAATCCTTCTCTTTCAATCGTTCAATTATTTCAGCTGTACGATCTGTCGAACCATCATTAACAATAATGATTTCTATATTATTATATATCTGGGTTCGCACGCTTTCAACACATTGTTCTAAATATTTTTCTGCATTGTATGCAGGTATTATCACACTTATTTTTTCCATAACTCCTCTAATCATTTGAACGATAAAATTTTTATTATACTTAATAATAACATTATTGTATACCTTTAAGCAATAGTCATCATACCTTTTCAACAACTTTATTTTAAAGTGTACTCTCTAGCTTATTCTTCAGAATTTCCTATTGCAATAATAATTTTATAGATTCTTTTTTAAAAAATGCACTATTAAACTTTCCACAATAAATCTCGGTTTCAATTAATGCCCAAGCACCTCATCACGATCTTCTTAAACTTTATTCATTCCGTTAAGAATATTACACCTTGTGAACAATACTTAATATCATTTTATTATGACCATTTAATTCAACACCTCATAAGAATCGAATTCCACCCTTAAGTAATAATCAAAGTACAAATAGCACTGTTAATCTAGTAAGTAAAACAAAAAGCCCCATTTAATAGGGGCTTTTCTGATAATTATCTGATTTTTTCCAACATGCTTTCAATGTGTTGGATGGATTTTTCGCGTCCA